>Ga0193717_1000176_pt1 | contig 53513 bp, 48 predicted proteins | sample U2c2metaG_FD_145900 | JGI IMG/M metagenome (GOLD analysis project Ga0193717, IMG submission 145900) | Soil microbial communities from a riparian zone of the East river system, Colorado, United States - U2c2 | ecosystem: Environmental > Terrestrial > Soil > Riparian zone | place: USA: East River... | reverse complement strand
TGGGTCTGTCCGGTAGCGAGCACCACCGACACAGCAGCCAGCAGCACTCCCACCATCCACTTCGGTGCAGGCAATGCCTCTGTCACATACACCGGCAGCCCGACCCCAATCAGCATCGTGCACAGTGCCAGCACCGTATTCGCACCGATCAGCACCAGGAACGGCTTGTCCTTACGCAGCAAGGGAGCCGGCCCGCTGTCCACGATCGACCGAGCGTCATGCCCCGCCTGGATCCACAGCAACATGAGCCCCGCGATCATGAACGTCACCGCGTTCACCGCCATCGCGATCAGGAACGGAGCGTCACCGTGGAAGCTGAGCAGCGCGCCCGCCGCCAGCGCCCCGAGCCCGAACCCGCCCGCCTGCATCATCCCGGCCAGCCCGAACCACCGATCGCGGTCGCCCGGATCGGAGATGTCCGACAGCAGGCTGAAGATCGCCGACCAGAACACCCGCTGTCCCGTCGTCGTCACCAGCGCGCACAGGAACAGCAGCCACATCGACCGCCCGAAGAAGAACCCGACGAAAGCCAGCCCCTGCGCGAACTGTGCACCGATCACGAGGTTCCGCGGCCCGACCCGGTCGATTACCAACCCGACGGCCGCCGGTGCCGCGATGGAGAACAAAGTCGCGGCGGTCAGCAGCAGACCCGCAGTACCGAGTGGGATGTCCGCGACGCGGACGAAGAAGAGCAGGAGCAGGGGTCCCGCGCAGCCGCCACCGAAGGAGTCGATGGCGAGGCCGGCTAGCAAGGGGACGCGGCCCCGGACGTTCGGCAGGCCTAGGGACGTTGCTGTGGGCACGGCAGAGTGCTCCGATCGATAGTCGATTCGGCCCACTCGCAAGTTGGGGCTCTCGGCCGACGACACTAACAAGGCCCGGCCGGGAGCTACCAATTCTTTTACCCCAACACTTACTCCAGTGGCGAGGCCTCGCGGACCGACACCTGCCGCAGCGGCCGCCACGCGACCACGGTCATCACCACCATCGCCACGAAGGCCATCGCGAACGGTGCCGCCAGCCCGAACCGCTGCGCCAGTACGCCGCCCAGCAACGACCCGATCGCGGCGCCACCCACCGAAGCCAGCATGTACACACTGTTCACCCGCCCCAACAGCGCGTCCGGAGTGGCCAGCTGCCGCGCGGTGGTCGACACGATCCCCCAAACCACCGCATGCACCCCGAACACGGCCATCGTCGCGCCGGCCACCCACGGACTCCGCGTCAGCGCGAGGATCAGGTGAACCGTCGTCTCGATCACCAGCCCGGCGCGGAGCAGGGTGAGGCTGCCGACCCGCGGTTCGAGCAGGTGATACACCGGCGTACCCGAGATCGCCCCGACCGCGCCCGCCGAGATCAACAGCCCGTACTGCGTATCGCTGAGCCCGAGTCGTTCGCGGGCGAAGAGCACCCAGGTCGCGAAGGCCGCGCAGAAGGTGATGTTCATGACGAGGATCGCCCACGCCAACGTCCGGACACCAGGGTGGTTCCAGAGCCAGTGGATCCCCTCGCGCACGTCGGTCCACAGCGCAGTACGAGGTGATTCATCGGACGTTGCCGGCCGGGCGCTGACCTTCGCGATGAGCAATGCGGCAACGGCGAAAGTGACGGCATCGACGATGAGTGGAACACCCGCGCCGATGGCGAACAGCAAAGCCCCGATCGGCGGCCCACCCAACTGATTGACCAAAGTGCCCGTGGCAAAGAGTCGCGCATTGGCCTTGCCCAGCTGGGCCTTCGGTACAGCTGTGACGAGTAGTGCCCCGGCAGCATTGTCGGCCAGGGTCTCGGCAGACCCAAGCAGGAACAACACCAGATACACAGCCCACAACGGCGAAGCGTCAAGCAGTACTGCGAATCCGAGCGCCCCGATCACCACCGCACGAAAGGTGTCGGCGGCAACGACCATCAGGCGTCGGTCGAGTCGATCGGCGAGAGCGCCACCGAGCAACGCGAACAGCAGCCAGGGCAACTGCTGAACGAACACCGCAGCCGCGACGGCCACCGGCTCATCGGTGAGCGAGGCAACCAGCAACGGGCCAGCGGCAAGCATGGCCCCGTCGCCGAGATTGGAGATGACCGCGGCGGGCCAGATCTTGCGAAAGTCCCGCCCGAGTTCGGCGGGCAGGACGACAGAACGGAGGGATCGCATCGGAAGCTCCAGGAGGGCATGACGGCAGACTGGACAGCCGACGTCACTCCGACGCCGGCGGCCCCTCCGGTCAACCGCCCGCGATCAGACCTGTCTGATCAGCAGCCGAGCCGGACGGCGCGGGTCATGTCCTCAGACGATCTGGACATCACTCCCACCTCCCGTCCCATCCCACGCAGGGCAGTCCCTCCACCCCATCACCGCCAGACCTTACCGCCGCCACCTCCCGCCCAACACCCATTTCCACCGCCCCCTCAGACCACTCCCGACCACCAGGAGCGCTATCCTCAACGGTCGGTGGCCACCCCGGTTTTCCGGGCCGCCACCTGGAGGGTTCGCATAGTGGCCGAGTGCGCTGGTCTTGAAAACCGGTATGGCGGGTGACCGTCATCGTGGGTTCGAATCCCACACCCTCCGCCCAACCCGCAGTGAAACTCCTGCGCACCCGGTGACGCCTGGACGCTCAGCCGTGCCGACCGACACCTAGTGATGAGTTGTTGCGCCCGCATCCGTCTTATCTACGACTGGACACGATGAGACGGAAGGAACACGTGATGAGTGCGGACACGCGGCTGGAGGAGTTGGGCGTGAGCGGGCTGGGCGAGGTCGACGAGCCGACGTTCTCGGGGCTGGCGGAGCGGCACCGGCGGGAGTTGCACGTGCACTGCTACCGGATGCTCGGGTCGTTCGAGGACGCCGAGGACACCGTGCAGGAGACGTTCCTCCGTGCCTGGCGGCGGCGGGATACCTTCGAGGGGCGGTCGACGTTCCGGGCCTGGCTGTACCGGATCGCCACTAACGCCTGCCTGGACCTGCTCGCCAAGTGCCGTCCGGAGCCCGCGACCGGTGGCGAGGTGCTGTGGCTGCAGCCCTACCCGGACCGGCTGCTCGACGAGCTGCCCGCGGGCGACGCGGACGAGCCGGAGACCGTCGCCGTCGCGCGGGAGACGATCGAGCTGGCCTACCTGGTCGCAGTCCAGCACCTCGCGCCACGACCACGGGCCGTGCTGATCCTGCGGGACGTGCTCGGCTGGCCGGCGAAGGACGTCGCGGAGCTCCTCGGGGACTCCGTCAACTCGGTGAACAGCGCGCTGCAGCGGGCCCGCGCCGGTATGCGGGAGCACCTGCCCGCCGAGCGGCAGGACTGGACCGGCGGCGAGGAGGATGCGGGGACGCGTGAGCTGGTGCGCCGCTTCACCGATGCGAGCGTGGCCACGGACGTCGACGTGCTCGCTGGCATGCTGCGGGACGACGTCCGCTGCTCGATGCCGCCCACGCCAGGCCTGTACCTCGGCCGGGACGCGGTGGTGAACAGCTGGGTCGAGGATGGCTTCGAGGGCATGAAGGGCCTGCGCGGCGTCCTGACCTCGGTGAACCGGCAGCCCGCCATCGCCTTCTACCTGTGGCAGGAGCACGAGAGCGCGTATCTGCCGCTGACGATCGACGTCCTGCGCGTCACCGGCGGGGCGATCACCGAGATCGTCACGTTCCACGACGACCAGTTCCCGCGACTCGGGCTGCCGGAGCGCCTGCCGGCGGACGGCACGGAGTAGTCCCGGTGTGGACGCTCGCGCTGCGCGGTGGCGAGCGGGTCGCGGTGGTCGCGGCGGAGTGGTGCGACGCGTTCGGCGTCGTCACTCGCGGGCGGGTGCAGCTGGAGCTGCGCGACGGCGAGCCCGGGCCGGTCCTCGGACGTGACGCCGGGTTCTGGCTCCGCGGTACCGGCGTCCGTGCTCTGCGGAACCCCGGCCGTCGCACGGCGAGGGTACGCATCGTCACCCCCAGGGCCAGGACCGTCACCTGCCAGTCAACACACCCCGAACGCCAGTTACCGAATGATGGAGGAACGACATGAACAGCATGAAGGACATCGGGGCCGTCGCAGGCTCGGCATCGGGCCAGACCAGCCACAACCACCGGCTCCGCGGGCTCGCCGGCACCGGCCTCCTTGCCACGCTCGCAGCGATGGTGGCCACCACCCTCGTCGCTGCGCTTGCCCGGGCCGTTGGCGCCGACTTCGAGGTTCCCGATGGTGGCGAGACGATCCCGGTGTCCGGGATTGCCGTGGTGACTGGCGTGTTCTCGGTCGTGGGCGTCGTCCTTGCCGTCGCTCTTCTTCGTTGGAGCGCTCGCCCCGCCAAGCGATTCGTGTGGACGGCATTGTCGCTGACCGTGATCTCGTTGGTCCCGCCCCTCCTCGCCGGCGCAAACACCGCCACCACCACGGCCCTCCTCGGCCTACACCTCGTCGCTGCGACGGTGATGATCCCCACCCTGGCGCGGAGCCTCCGCGCCAGGACCGATTCAGAGATCAGGCCTTCTGCCGAGCAGCCTCAGATCACCTGACTGTCAAGGTGAAGATGCTGCTGTAGACCGGGTCCACCTTCAGCCCGGTGCTGGTGGTGGTGCCGGGGGTCCACCAGCGGAACTGGGTCGCTCCGCGGCGGTTGAAGGTGAAGGTCGCGATGCCCCGGCCGGATGACAACGTCTTGTAGGTCATGCCCTGCCAGACGCCGCTCGCGTTCTTGAACTGCAACGCCGCCTGCTGACTACCCGCCGGGTCGACCCAGAGGTACGCCTGCGGCTTCGTGCCGAAAGTGATCACCGGTGCGATGAACTTCGCCGAGACCACCTGCGTTGTCGATCGGACCAGCTTGGCTGCGGTCGACGCGCCGTACATGAAACTTCCGGCCCGCTGCTGGTCGTCGGCGACTACCCGGAACTCACGAGCGCCCGCGTTCTTCACGGTGAACCTGTACGCGCCCACGCTGCCGGTCTTGGTGTTGCTGACGGCGTACCAGGCGCTGGTTGCTGTGTCCCTGGCCTGCAAGGTCACGTTGGTACTAGGCCCGTACATCGCCCACTCTTCGCACCTCGTCGGGCTGGACTCCATCAAGCTGAACTCGCCGATACCGCCCGTGATGGTCGTGACTGTCCCGTACTGCGTTGCGGCCGGCGCGGTGATCGTCAAAGCGCTCGTGGTGACCGAGCCCGACGGACCAGCGGACGCCAGGTCTACGCCCCACTCGTTGTGCGGCTGGACGTGCACTGCGTACGGCCTGGTCCGACGGGGGATCACGCCGGTCGTGGAGGTGGAGTCGGACAGGTCCACGGTGTTGCAGTAGTGCGGACTCCCTTGCTCCCGTAGGTCGACGTCGTACCGGGTCAGACCGTCGACATCCAGCGGATCACCGGCGGTGGCATCGGACAGGTCCGGGGAGATCGTCCAGCGCGCCGCTCCTTCGGGACTCGTGGTCATCGCCACTTTGTCCGGGTGCGGGAGGTAGCGGTCGAAGTCGGGCGATGCGGAGGAACCGCCGCCGGGATCGCTGACCACGATGCTGACCCGGTCCGCGGGATCGCTGCTGTTGCCGAGGTCACCGATGGGGACCAGAAGCTCGTTCGGTTCCGCCGCTGACGTGGTGCCGAGTTGCTTGAGCGCGCCGGCCTTCAGCTGGACTGTGTTGGCAACAGGACTGCTCTCGGTCCAGGTGATCTTGAGCTGCCCCTGGGCAACGTCAGCCCAGGCGATCTGCACAGCGCCGACCGCCTGCGCCGCTTGGGCGGTCAGAGTGGTTTGCAGGCCCCAGCTGGTCAGTACTGCGGTGATCCCGACCAGTGCAACTGTCTTCTTGCGCATCTTCGTCCCCCAGCTCGTCGTCTCCCCCGAGACACCGAGAAGCTAGCAGATGTGGGTTGCCGACCGATGAGTATTCGGGGGCTGGCTCGTCTTAATGCTCAGGACGATCCAATATCGAAGAGATGGGGAGAGATCAATGCATGATCCAGAGCCGCAGACTGCCGCGGGGAAGTTGCATCTTGCGTTTTCGATGTCGCTGGACGGCTTCGTTGCCGGACCCGGTCACAGCATGGACTTCTTGGCACGAGGTACCACCCACCGTGACGGGATAGTCCAGGAGTACATCGAGGCCACCGGTGCTGTGCTCTGCGGGCGTGACGGCTTCGACAGCGCCATCGGTGACTCCCGTCCGTACGGCGGGGCGTGGGAAGGCCCGATCTTCATGCTCACCCATCATCCTCAGGACGCACGTCATACCGACGACATCACCGTTCTCGACTGTTCTGTGGAGGAGGCTGTGCGGATCGGCCTGGAGGCGGCCAAGGGCAAGAACCTCCAAGTGCTCTCGGCGAACATCGGCCGGCAGCTCCTCCAGCTGGGCCTGGTCGACGAGATCGACATCCACATCGTGCCGGTCCTGCTCGGCGACGGCATCCGCTTCTACGACAACCCCGGCGGCGAGGTCGTGCAGCTGCTGCGCGACGGTGATGATCCCGACCTCACCGCCCATCTCCGCTACCGACCGATGCGCACCTCACCGCGGGAATGACGTCACCGGGCGCGCCGAGCCGGCGATACCGCAGGGTGACGAAGCAGTTCACTCTGTCCCCGCAATGGCGTGTTGGCTGCGGCGCTTCCGGTACGGTCCGGTCGGATGGCTGTGGCGGTGTGCGACCTGGCTCAGAATCGTGCCGATGCGCCGCGCAGCTGTTCCGGTCGGCGGACCCGCACCCCACCAGGGGTAGCTTGGCGGGTGCTTTGATGAGTTCCGTGACCACGGCGGACTTCGAAGTACGGACGGCGCCCTTTCAGCGGGAGTTGCTGGCGCATTGTTACCGGATGGCCGGATCCGTGCACGACGCGGAGGATCTCCTTCAGGAGACCCTGGTCCGGGCTTGGCGGGCATTCGATCGGTACGACGAGACGCGCGCGTCGCTGCGGACCTGGCTCTACCGGATCGCCACGAACACCTGCCTCACCGAACTCCAGAGCCGTGGCCGCCGGCCGTTGCCGTCCGGGTTGGTTGCCCGTGGCGACGATCCGGAAGCGCCGTTGGTTCGCGGGGAAGAGGTGCCGTGGCTGCAGCCGTTCCCGGATGCGATGACACGGACCGACCCGAACGATCCGGCGACGGTCGTCATCGAGCGGGGGAGCCTTCGGTTGGCGTTGATCGCCGCTTTGCAGTTCCTGCCGGCCAAGCAACGCGCAGTACTGATCCTGCGCGACGTACTCGCCTGGTCCGCCGCGGAGACTGCTGAAACCCTGCAGCTCACCACGGCTGCCGTGAACAGCGCCTTGCAGCGCGCCCGCGCGAAGCTCGCCGAGGTGAAGTTGGCCGAGGACGATGTCCTCGAGCCGGACGACCCGAAGTGCGTGGATTTCGTCAACCGGTACATCGATGCCTTCGAGCGGGCCGACGTCGCGGCGTTCAAGGAACTGTTGACCGAGGACGTCCTGCTAGAGATGCCGCCGTTCTACAACTGGTTCGTCGGCCGGGAGGATCATCTGCGGTTCGTCGCGCGAGTCTTCCAGGTACGCGGCACCGACTGGCGGGTCGTGCCGATCGCAGCGAACGGCCAAGCGGGCATCGCGGTCTACCGCGGCGACGATGAAGGCGTGCACAGGATTCACACCCTGCACGTCTTCACCATCACCGCGGCCGGGATCACCCACAATCGCGTCTTCCAGGACGACCAGGTGTTCGCCGCGTTCGGCCTGTCAGCTGTTCTCGACTGACCTCTCGTACTGCGCCAGAACCGCGGCGCCGATCTGGTTCGCGGAGACGAGGTTCAGGTGTATCGGCGGGTCCACCGGCGGGAAGAGCCGCTCGCCCGCTCCGACGATCGACGGAAGCGTGAGCAGCCGGTACTCGTCGACCAGGTCTTCCTTCTGCAAGGCATGGACAACTCCGAGGCTGCCGGTGATCACTACGGTGCGGTTCTCCGCACGAACCGTCTCGACGAGACCTCCGCCGAGCAGGCTGGAGTTGGACCAGGCGGACACATCCGTCAGGCTGCTGGTGACCACGACCTTGGCCATGTTGTTCATCCGCACGGAGAAGTCGTCCGTGCGATCGGGCCAGATCTTGCTGAACAGTTCCCAGGTCCGGCGGCCCAGCAGCAGCACTCCTTCGTCCATGATGCTGCCGAGCCGGAACTTGTCCCCGGACACGGCCTCCGGCCCGTGCCGGAACATCCAGCCTCCGTACGGCGTACCGGCGGAACCGTCCGGATCCGAGGTGAAGCCGTCCAGACTGAGGAACTCGATGACGATGACGCGACCCATTTCGGGGTTCCTTCCTAGCGGTCAGTAGCTGTCATCAGTACGTACTGCCGTCGGCACTGGAACTCATCGCTGTCCGGGGAGAAAGATTTCGCGACCGCCCCGCCAATAATTACGTAGCGCCTCGGAATGGAATGGTTGGCGACTACACTGGCGCTTGTGGATGCTGCGCAAGGCACGGTGAATGGCGGTCCTCGGGTCGGGCGGCCGCGGGACCCGCAGATCGATACCTCCGTGCTCAACGCGACTCTGGCGGTGCTCGACAGGTCCGGCTACGGAGGGCTGACGCTGGAGGAGGTTGCGCGGCAGGCGGGTACGACGAAGCCGGCGATCTACCGTCGCTGGCCGGGTCGGCAGCGGCTGGTCCTCGCCGCGCTCAGTCGACGGCTCGGCGCCGCGCAGGCGCCGGATACGGGGTGCACCTTGTGCGACCTCGAAGAGTGTCTGAAGGTGTTCGTCGCAGCGTTCCGCCGGATGCCGCCCAATGTGCTGGGCCCGCTGTTCGCCGACTGCGCGAACGATCCTGAGTTGCAGGTCGCGTTCATGACCACGCTGTTCGACCCGCCGCGCGCTGCGGTGAGGGAGACCCTTGATCGCGCGTACGAAAGAGGCGACCTGCGCAGCGACGTCGACCGCGAGTTGATCGTCGACCTGATCGGGTCCCTGGTGCATTACCGCGCGCTGTTCGGGCACGCGAGTACCAGCAACCGGGAGATCGAACGTGCGGTCGAGGCGCTGCTGCAAGGCATTGCGACCGACTATCCCCGGCTGCTCGAGCACAGCCGGCAGATGACCTCGAGCGGGCGACACCAGCACGCTTGAGCGGTCACCTGGTCTGTGCGGTGCCGATCGCCAGATCTGCTTCCAACGGTTCCGGGCGGGACCGAAGAGTCAAGGCGACGAGCATGGTGATCGCGATGCCGCCGGCAACAACCAGAACCGCGGAGCCGATGCCGTCCGCAGCGGCGATCCGCAGTTCCTCACCGTCGAGTCCGTGCGTACCGGCGTTGGCTACCAGTACCAATGCAGCCAGGCCTAATGCCGCCCCGATCCCCGAGCCCGTGGACGCGATCCCCGACGCGACTCCCTGCTCGCGATCGGATACCCCGGTGGAGGCTGCGATGAACATCGTGGTGAAGACGATCCCGTCGCCCACGCTGAGTGCGACCAGCCCGGGAATCAGTGCGGCGTACGAGCCGTCAGGTGACATGGTCAAGCCGATCGCGGCAGCACCGATCGCGCCGACGGCGAGGGCGCTGACCAGTGTGCGTCGCAGGCCGAAGCGCGTCACCAGCCGACCGGCGAGGGCTGATCCGGCCACCACCACGACGGTCGGTAACACGAACGCGAAGCCGGTCTCCAGTGCGTCATAGCCACGGATGTCCTGAAAGTAGAGCGACAGGAAGTACAACACCGAGCCGAAGGTGGCGGCGAACAAGGCGGCGATCGCGACGGCAGTGATGAGGGTTCGGTTACGCAGCAGGCGGGGCGGTACCAGCGGATCGCGACTCCGCCGCTCGATCGTCACCAGTGCCGCCAGTAGCAGCAGTCCGACCACTCCAGTGAGCAGAATGCCAGGAGACACCCAGCCCAAGCTCGGACCTTGGACGAGGGTGAACACGAGCAGGGTGACCGCGCCGGTGGCACTCAGCGCTCCGGGCAGGTCGAACGAACGGCTCTTGTCGCGAGCCCGGTCAGCGTCGATCAGTACCAGTGCGAGCACCAACGCGATGCCGGCGAGCGGGACACTGACCAGGAACACTGCCTGCCAGCCGAAGGCCTGGGTGAGCAGACCGCCGAGGAGCACGCCAATCACCAACCCGGAGGCGCCGGCGCCGCCCCACACCCCCAGCGCACGGTTGCGCTCGCGCCCCTCGGGAAAGGTCGTGCTGATCAGCGCCAGAGTCGTTGGAAAGACCAGCGCTCCGCCGAGACCTTGAACCGCCCGCGCCGCGAGCTGTAGCTCAGGACCGGTCGCGAGCCCGCCGGCGAGAGACGACACCGCATAGAGCCCCAGGCCCGCGACGAGTATCCGTCGCCGACCCAACAGGTCAGCCGCTCTGCCGCCGAGCAGCAGGAACCCGCTGGAAGCCACCGCATAGGTGCTGATCACCGCCTGCAGGGTCTGGGCGGAGTAGTCGAGATCGCGCGCGATGTCCGGCAGCGCGACCACGACGATGTACTGATCGAGCGAGACGATCAGCATCGCAAACGAGAGCAGCGCCAGGATGGCCGCACTGTTGCGGCTCCCCGCGCATTCGGCTTGCGGCGCCTTGGCGCAGGTAGCACGCATGCTGGAACTCCTTCGCTGAGATCGCTCGCCAATATCGTTCCGTTACGCACTATAACGTAAATACCGGATCCTGCCGACCGCGGTAGATATCGCGGATCACGCCGACCTCCGCGCCGTGGTGGATGAGTTCGTCGAGGATGTGGAGTGCGAATGACGTGCCGTCGCTGTCGGCGTACGGGCCGGCGACTATGCCCATCGGGCGGTCGAGGTCGACCTGGCTGAGCATCGAGAGTCGGCGTCGCCAGATCGTGTATGCGTTGTCCAGTGCGCGAACCGCTTCGGTGGCGCTGCCCGGCACCGGCGGGGGACCGTCAGCGGGCGAGGATTGCAGGCCGAACCAGGTCGCGGTGCGCTCGGCCTGCAGGACGTCGATGGTGATGTGCGTGATCCGCCAGGCGAGCGTCGTGAACGGCGGTGGGTCGGGCGGGCTCTCGCTCCGGTCAGCCTGGAACGAGCCGTCTGCCGTCTTGAAGACGTTCCAGCAGTCGGCGAACGGCTCCCAGAAGTACTCATCGTCAGTTAGGCCCTCCATTCGCGTCTGCAGGCGTTGCCAGGCGAAGTCGGAGAGGTCGAGCAGGTTCTGGCTGAGCATCGTCATGCCGCCACGCTAGGTGCGTGTGCGGACAGATTCGGTCCGCATGCGACGACAAGCGGCTGAGGGCGCGGCGAAGGTCTGGTCCGCTGGGCTTCGTGGCGTAGTCAATGACGCCGGTCCGCCAACAGTGTTGCTAAATGGAGGTTTCCTCCATATGGTATGTGGAAGAATCCTCCATTTAGAGCGGACAGGAGATGACGGTGGCAGAGACCGTGCTGGTGACAGGTGGTACCGGGTACGTGGCCGGGTGGTGCGTCGTCGAACTGCTCAAGCGAGGCTTCGACGTCCGTACGACGGTCCGCAGTCTCGCTAAAGAAGCTGCAGTCCGTACTGCGGTCGCGAGCGAGGTCGATCCCGGTGAGCGGCTGTCCTTCCACGTTGCCGATCTGACGTCCGACGCCGGCTGGGACACCGCCCTCGCCGGTGTCGACTATGTCCTCCACGTCGCCTCGCCGCTCGGAGATGGCAATCCGAAGAATCCCGACGACCTGATCATCCCGGCCCGCGAGGGCGCAGTACGGGTGTTGCGTGCGGCAACTGAAGCCGGGGTGAAACGGGTCGTCCTGACGTCGGCCTGCGCGGCCGCGAGCCCGTCGCTCTACACCGAAGACAGCGTCACCGACGAGACGTTGTGGACTGACCCGGACGACCCGAGGCTGACGACCTATCGGAAGTCCAAGACCCTGGCAGAGCGCGCGGCGTGGGACTTCATGGCGTCGTACGACGGTCCGACGACGCTCACCACGATCCTGCCGGGTGCTGTCTTCGGGCCGGTGCTGGCGCCGGCCGACGGTGGATCCGTCCAGGTGATCGGACGGTTGCTGGACGGGCGGATGCCGGGGACGCCGCGGCTCGGATTCGAGATCGTGGATGTGCGGGATCTCGCTGACGTCCACATCCGGGCGATGACGGCGGACGCGGCGGCAGGGCAACGATTCATCGCGGTCGGAGAGTTCCTGTGGATGTCGGAGATGGCGACGGCGCTGCGGACGAGCCTGGGCGAGTCGGCCCGCAAAGTGCCGACCAGAAGGCTGCCCGACTTCGCCTTGAAGGCCATGTCACTCTTCGACTCATCCTTGCGTGACATCACCCCGGCCCTCGGCCGCAAACACCGCCACACGGCAGCCAAAGCCGAACACCTACTCGGCTGGCACGCCCGCCCAGCAACAGAAACCGTAACCACCTGCGGCCAAAGCCTCCTGACAAAGAACGCACTCTGACACGTTGCGTCCGAAGAACCTGAGGTCAGAGCCCAAGCTTCTTCGGACGCAAGCGCCTTATCAGGGAGGTCAGGGCTTGAGGTCGGTGCGGGACTGGCCGGCAGATCCCATCGGGAAGGACAGGTGCTGGTGGACCAGCTTCCAGCCGTCGGCGTCGCGCTGGAAGATCCGGGTGGCGCGGGACCAACTGTCGGCGGTTTCGGTGGTGACGTGAGTCATGCCCCAGGTGACGGCGAGGTCTTCCCGGGCCAGGACGGTCAGGTCCGGGGTTGCCAGTCCGACCTTGCCGGGCGAGTCGAGACCGGCCTTGCAGACCTCCCGTACGGCGGGCTTGCCCACGTACTGCAGCGGTTCGCCATGTTCATAACAGACGACGTCCTCCGCGATCCCATCCATCAACCCGTCCAGATCCTTCGCGGCCGTCAGTTCCGACCAGCGATCGTGCAGTTCCCGTACTTCGGAATCCGCCGCCAGATGCTCGATCGGGAACGAGTGGTGTTCGTGGCTGACGACCCAGCGGTCGTTCTCCTTGCGCAGGCCGAGTGTTAGCCGGAGTCGCTTGGCCGGGTTCTGCTTGAGTTCGTCCGGCATGCCGCACCTCAGCAGCGCGAAGGCGAACGCGACGTCCTCGCCGGCGGTAACCTCGAGCGACTCGATCTCGAACGTTGCACCGGCCGCCTGCCACTCGAAGAACCCGGGCCAGCTCTCGCGGTAAGCGTCGAGGCCGCGGACCCCGTCGTACGGGGGTGGCACGTCGAACATCACGATGTCGGCCGTGTGGTCCTCGACCAGGACCTCGAGGTCGCCGCTGTGGGCCGCGCCGGCCCAGCGCTCGATCAGTGTCCGGATCTCTTCTTCGTTCGTCATCGGGTTCACCCTTCTCGGAAGTGTGTTGTCAGCACTGGAACCCGGGCCGACGGCGAAACTCATCGCGGATCGGAAAAACTGGTCAGGCGGGCAGGTCGGCAGGTAGTCCGAAGGCACGGAAATCCGCCTCCAGGAACGAGACGACCTCGGCGATCGAGGTCCCTCGCAGCCGGACCAGGTCGAGGCCGCCGGCGACGTACCGGCCGGCCTTCTCGTCCCAGAGGTACGTGCCGAAGGCGAGCTGCCCGTTCGCCCGCGTCGGCAGGAAGCGCCACTTGTACTCCAGTACGCCGTCCTCCAGGAAACCGCGGACGCCGTCGCGGCCGGAGTACCAGATTGGCAGCGGGGGCATCGAGTACTTCGCGTCGTCGGTCAGCATCTCCACGATCGCCTCGACATCAGCTGCCTCCCAAGCGGCCATGTACCGGCGGGCGACCTCGCGCTGCGCGTCGTCGCCGAGGCTCTGCAGAGTCGCTTGCTGGCTCCTATCCGGCAGGGAGATGCTGAGGATCTTGCGGGCTCGCTGCAGCGCGCTGTTGACCGCTGCGACGCTGGTCTCAAGCAGGTCGGCCACCTCACGGGCGGCGAAGGCCAGTACGTCGCGCAGCAGCAGTACTGCACGTTGCAGAGGCGACAGGTGCTGCAGTGAGGCGACGAATGCGAGCTCGACGCTCTCCAGGGCGACCAAGCGGGTCTCCGGGCTCAACTGCTCGGTCCAGCTCAGCCGCTGTTCGGGGTACGGCTCCAGCCAGGATGTTTCGGACTGTGGCGCAGTCAAGTCAGTGGGCAGTTCCCGGCGGCCTCGCCGCTCGATCAGTGTCAGGCAGCGGTTCGTGGCGATCTTGTAGAGCCACGGCCGGATCGAGCCGCGGTCCTCGAACCGCTGGAGGTTGCTCCAAGCCCGGAGCAGGGTCTCCTGGAGTGCATCGTCGGCGTCGTGGTCCGAGCCGAGCATGCGGTAGCAGTGCGCGTGCAGCTGGCCCTGCCACGGCCCAACCAGCAGGGCAAAGGCGTCTTCGTCGCCGCCTCTAGCAGCCTCCAGCAACCCGCTATCACCTGGCACTACCTCAGGCTACGGCTGGCAGCGGTCCAGCTCGCGAGTGTCCTTGCTGCGGCCCCACTGTCGACGGCAGCACGACACCGCTCCAAACTATGGTGCAACCGCTCGAGCAGCGGCCCCTCCTCCAGCGTCGCTAGTGCTGCAGCAGCATTTAGCAGTACTACGTCTCGCACCGGCCCGGCTTCTCCGTCGAGCAAGCGATGCAGTATCTCTGCATTAGTTGCTGCACTACCGCCTTGGAGCAGCTCTGGCGTCGTCATTGTCAGGCCCAGCTCACGTGGGTCGAGTAGCTGTTCAGCAGTCGATCCACCGCTCACAGTCCAAACCCGCGACACCGCAGTCGTGGTCAGCTTGTCCAGGCCGTCCTCACCACGCACCACCAGAGCGGTGCACCCCCGACCTGCAAGCACACTGGCGATGACTGGCTGCATCCGTGCATCGGCCACTCCCACCACCGCATGCGTTGGATCCGCCGGGTTGATCAGCGGCCCGAGGATGTTGAACGCGGTCGGTACACCGAGCTCCCGCCGTGCTGCGGCGACGTGACGCAAGCCCGGGTTGAACCTCGGCGCGAAGAGGAAGGTGATCCCCGTCTCGACCGCAACGTTCGCGGCGGCCGTGGGGGAGAGGTCGAGCGAGATCCCGAGCTGCTCGACCAGATCGGCCGAACCGCCGGACGCCGAGGAGGCCGCGCGTCCGCCGTGCTTGACCACGGTGATGCCGGTCGACGCCGCCACGATCGCGGCCATGGTGGAGATGTTCACCGCGTTCGTGCGATCACCCCCGGTGCCGACGATGTCGACGGTGTTGCCGGGAACGTCAACCGGCGTTGCGAATCCGCGAAGAGCCGAAGCCAGGCCGGCGATCTCCGTGGCGGTTTCGCCCTTGGCTCGCAGCGCGATCAGGAATCCGGAGATCTGAGCGGACGTCGCCTCACCGCGGACCACCTGATCCATGGCCCAGGCGGTGTCGTCCTGGGTGAGATCCCTGCCGCTGAGCAGGTCGACGATGATCGCAGACCAAGTACGAACTGTTGTTGCCATCGGCAATCCTCGGTGGTTGGGCCGACCCGACGAGGAGATGCAAACGGCCGCCTCATCGAGGCAGCCGTCGGTTTCAGTGCAGGAACAAGGGGCCGCCCTAGTCGACGGCCCACCACATGCTCAAACACCCGGTCACACCCCAACGCTACCAAACCCCAGCCGCCCCCCAACCCAGTGCGCGGCAACCGGGATCCGTCGACTGGAGGGCCGGACCTCCAGCACTCAGTAACACCCAGCCGCGGGCGGGTGAGGCCCGCGATGACGCTCACCGGGTGGCCGGGAACCACCGGCCGGCGCGGTTCGTGAGTGCTGGCGGTCCGCAGCTCCAGCCCACTACGACCTAGCGCGCACTCGACGAGGTGTACTCGCCACGGCAGGACGACTACGACCACTCGGGCGACGGCACCGACCCGGACCTGCACCCGGCGCCGCTTCGGTTGGGGCCGGACCGCCGGGCCATCACAAAGGAGGTGGACGAGCCGCCGGCACGCTCAGTCGAGTTCAGCCGCGTGCCCATTGATGGCCCTCCGATCCGGCCCAAGCCCATCGCCGACGGAGGCCGCGTGGTTGCCCACGAAGACCGAGTCCGGTACCACCTGGAAGTGGTTCTGCGCGCCCCCTTCCGGGCCGGGGGTTTAGCGCCTAGCGCGCCGGATCCCGGCCGCTCCAGTCTCGCCGTCGTACCCGTACTCCGCGCCGCGGCCGCGACGCCGGACCTCCAGCACTCAGTAACGCCTCGCCGCGCCCAGCCGGATCCCGGGTCCAGGCTGGCTGGAGTCCCAGAACCACCCAGCGACGCGGGTTGATGAGTGCTGGCGGTCCGGCCCGGCTAGGGGGTGTGGCCGCGGATGGAGTCGATGGTGAAGGTGGGGGTGTGGGTGGCGTCTTCGCCCGTGGACCACTCGGGGAAGTCGAAGACGGCGAGCATCAGTTGCAGCGGGTAGGCCGGTGGTTGTGCGCAGGTACGGATTTGCTGACCGTCGACGAAGAACTCGGCTTGCCCGGCGGACCACTGCACGGAGTACGTGTGGAAGTCTGAAATGTCGATCGGCAGTCGTACGGTGGCGAAGTCCTCGGCGGTCGCCGGGTCGCGGAAGCTGTGCAAACCCATGCCGAGCTCGGCCGACTCGCCTGGTACCACGGTGTTGCCGAAGACCTCCATCACGCAGATCTCCCCGCAGCGCTCGGGGCTGTCCTCCAGGCCGACCATCCAGAGCGAGACCATCGACCGCGGTGAGATGTCGGCGCGGGCGCGGAGCTCGATGGTGCCGTGCTCCGGCGTCCAACCCCAGAACGGTTCCTGCTCCTCGCGCACGACCAGCCCGTCGCGGTAGGGCTGCTGACCGACCGTGCTGCCCACCGGCCCGGAGAAGTTGCCCGACTGGATTCCCGACACCCGCAGCGGCGGAGTGTGGTCGCCGCCGCACCACAGCCCCTGCTCCGGCGGGATGCTCAGCTGAAGGCAGGACTCGCTGATCTCGTACTTCGCGGCGGTGGCGGCGCGGGAACTCCAGTGCGGCAGGTAATGGGGAAACCACACGGTGGAATCGAGCCCGGGTCCGTCGAAATGGTCCAGGAAGACCAATTCATCCGTCATGGAACCCATCCTCAGGGCCGGATCGCGCGATGTCACATCCTCATGGTTTGCTCCGTCAGGGTAGTGACTGCTCGCGATGGGAGAATCTGACCTGTGGACCACCACGACACCAAGTTCGACCAGAGTGACGCCGGCGCCCAGTCGCTTGCCGTGAGGTTCGAGGAGAACCGCACTCAGCTGCGGGCAGTTGCATACCGGATGCTCGGGTCCGTCACCGAGGCTGACGACGCGGTGCAGGAGGCGTGGTTGCGGCTGAGTCGGTCCGACGTCAGCGACGTACGGAATCTCGGCGGCTGGCTGACCACGGTCGTGTCGCGGGTCTGCCTGGACATGCTCCGGAGCCGGAAGTCGCGCCGCGAGGACCCGCTGGACACGTTCGTACCTGATCCCGTGCTGACCCGGATGGATCCCGAGGAGGAGGCGGTCCAGACCGACTCGGTCGGGCTCGCGATGCTGGTGGTGTTGGAGACCTTGGCGCCGGCGGAACGGCTCGCGTTCGTGCTGCACGACATGTTCGGCCTGAGCTTCGACGAGGTCGCGGAGATCGTCGACAAGACCCCGCCCGCGGCCAGGCAACTCGCCAGCCGCGCCCGCCGCCGGGTGCAGGGTGCATCGGCGAACGAAGGCGACCCGGACCGTCACCGCGAGATCGCCGAGGCGTTCATCGCGGCCTCCCGCGCCGGCGACTTCGAGGGCCTACTCGCCCTCCTCGATCCCGACGTCGTACTACGCGCCGACGCCGGCGCCGACGTACCCGCCCACGCGACAGGCGCATCGCGGCTCGTACGCGGTGCACTCACAGTGGTGAAGCAGGCCCTCACCTTCACCAAGCTCGCGCCTCACACCCGCCTAGCCATGGTCAACGGCACCCCAGGCGCCATCACCGTCGTCAACAACCAGTTGATGGGCGTCATGGCAATCACAGTCACCAACGGCCGCATCACCGAAATCAACATCCTCGCCGACCTCAACCGCCTCCACCATCTCCCCATCCCCGCCTGAGGCCCTAGCTGCCTGAGGCCTAGCTATAGGTGGGGAGCAGGGAGAGGAACCGGGCGGCCTGCAGGTTGCCGGCGTTTGGTGGATTGCGGTCGACCGCCGGTCCACCTGGCCGGAGCATGGTCAACCAGAACGCCGCCCAGAGACAACGGGCTGCGTGGAACCGACCGGCGTGGAGCTGCAGTGCGCCAGGGTGGTTGGCGTCGGTCCGGATGCCCGTCGTGGTGAAGCGATCGATCAAGGGCGTCCAGTCGGTGGTGCGACAGGCAAGGTGCTCGACGAGGTTGGCGAGTTCCATCGCGAGGTCGCTGCGGCCGGCGTCTTCGAAGTCGATGATCCGTACCCGCGAGCCGTCCCAGAGGTAGTTCGACAGGTTCGGGTCGCCGTGACCGACAACGGGCACCGACGGTTCGTAGTACTGGTCGAGCACTCCGCTGCTCAACCACGCGGTCGCGGCGGTCTGTGCAGCACCGACGATTCCGGTGCCCCGCCACGTGCCCATCGCCTCACGGACCCGGTCGACAAAAGCCGAGTAGGAGATCGGTGTCAGATCGTCAGCCGGGATGGACCAGAGCTCAAGCAGCGCGGTCCCCAGCCCCGCGAGCTCCTCCGGTGCCAGCGCACCCGCAAGCGGCCGACCCGGCACTAAACTCATCAAGATCGAAAGCCCGTCAGCTCCGGCCGACCCGGTGCCGATACCACCCGGGCTGCAGCCACTTGTGCCACCCCAGGAACACCGGAGAGGTGATGGGACGAGGTCGGGTTCGGCAGCTGAGACCAGCTGAAGCGCCGCCCACTCACGCAGGTGCTCACCGCGCGCCCAATCGACATACCGCTTGATGACCACACCCCCGCAAATGCTCACGCTGTGCGTCTGACTCATCTAGCGAAGTCTCCCGGAAAAGATCTGGGGAGGGTGTCCAATTTGGGTGGGGGGCTTCGACGTGTGTGTAGAGGGCGGACACAGGTGAGGGAGTCGGAGTGATGACTGTTCAGGCGGTTTTGGCGGATGCGGGTGTGGTGGCGGGGCTGTTGGGGGCTGGCTTCAACGGGGTTGTGCATCGGCCTGGGGACGCGGCGTACGACGTTGAGCGGCGATCTGTGGTGCCGGGGTTCGAGTCGCGGCCGGTGGTTGTGGTGGAGGCGCTCGGGCGGACCGACGTCCAGGCTGCGGTTCGGACGGCGAGGGAGTACGGGCTTCCGCTCGCGGTGCAGGCGACGGGTCATGGCACCCGGGTTCCTGCTGATGGCGGGATGCTGGTCAAGACCTCGCAGATGACCTCGATGCTGATCGACGGAGAGCGGATGATCGCCAAGGTCGGCCCGGGAGTTCGCTGGGGTGCGGTGATCGATGCCGCCGCCGAGTTCGGGCTGGCGCCGCTGGCCGGATCGTCGCGAGACGTCGGCGTCACCGGTTACACCCTTGGCGGCGGGGTCGGCTGGCTGGCTCGCAAGTACGGGTTCGCCGCCGACAGCGTGGTTCGCGCGGAGGTCGTCACGGCTGACGGGCGGGTCGTCACTGCCAGCGCCGACGAGCACCCGGACCTGTTCTGGGCGGTCCGCGGCGGCAGCGGCAACTTCGGCATCGTCACGTCGCTCGAGTTCCGGCTGTACCCGGTCCGCAAGGTCCACGCCGGCATCGTGTACTTCGGGTTCGACCGCGCGGCGCAAACGCTGAGGTTCTACCGCGACTGGTCCGCCACGATCCCCAACGAACTGAGCACCGCCGTCGTCCTGACCCGCATCCCCGACACCGACGCCTTCCCGGCGGAACTGCGCGGCACCCGTGCCCTGGCGATCAAGGCCCTGTACGCCGGGGACGCGGACCTGGCCGAGCACATTCTCAAACCACTGTTCGACGTCGCCGGCCCGGTCCTGGCCGGGGAACTCCGCACGATGCCGTTCCGGGACTCCGCGATGGGCGGCACCCCCGCTCGTTATCTGGACCTGGTCGACACCCTGCCGGACGACCTGATCGACGAACTGGCCCTCACCAACCAGCAAGAGGCGCCGACCGTGGAGATCCGGCACTGGGGTGGCGCAATGGCGAACCCTGGCCCCGGTGCGGGACCAGTCGGGCACCGCGACGCGCAGTACTCGCTGATCATCGACCAGGAAGTGCCGCAGTTGGCGGACGTCCTGCGGACCACCGGACGGACCTTCGTCAACTTCCTGGCGGACCCGGAGCGCACCGGGACGGCGTACGCGGAGAACGACTACCGGCGGCTACGCGAGGTGAAGCGCGCCTACGACCCGGACAACCTCTTCCACTTGAACCACAACATCCGCCCCGCATGAAAGCCGGCCCGCATGAAAGCCGGCCCAGTGGGCACCGGAGTGCTGTGACAAGAACGGCCCGACCCCCAGGTGGAGGTCGGGCCGCTCAAAACCGCAGGCGATAGAACGTCAGATGGTGCCTGAGTTGCCGTAGACGCTGACGTGCACGTGGTCGAAGTGGTTCGCCGTGACACCACCGCGATCCTCCATCCCGCGCCAGCCTTCGCTGCTGCGCTGGACCGTCCAGATCTGCTGCTCCCAGATCAGCTCGCTGACGCCGAGCTTCTTGTAGTTGGCGTGCAGCCAGTCCGCGACCTCTTGGCCCTCGGCGCCGCTGACCATGATGTCCAGCGCGTGGCCCGTCGAGTGCTCGCTGCCACTGTCGCCGGACCGGAGGCCGCCGTACGACGTGATGTTCGGGAACTCGTTGCAGATCGCGCGGTGGACCCGGATCGCGTCTGCGGTCAGGCCGTCCTCCACGCTCGAGCCCGACTTGCAGGCCGCTTGGCTGATCCCACCGGCGACGGTGGCGACCGGCTTGGTGGCCGACAGGTACTGCGCCTTGACCCAGCGGGCGACGCCGTCGCGGACGATCTGCGCCCAGATGCCGTCCACCTTGCCGGTGACCGAAACCTTGCTGGCCTTCGGGAGCACGGTGAGCAACGTGCCGGCCGCCGCAGGCGCTGACCAGACGTTCAGATCGGTGGTGGTGTATTTGCTGCCGATGATCTTCGGCGGGGCGACCTTCGCGGTCTCGGCGGCCCGGGTCTTCGTCGAAGTCGGCTTCGGGATCGGAGCCTGCTTCTTCAGGTGCTTCGCGGCCGGCGCCGTCGGTTTCACCGACGGCTTCGCGGAGGGGACATTGAGCGGAGGGCGGAGCATGTCTCGACTGGTCTGTGCCTCGCGCGCCAACTGCAGGGAAGAGCTGGCGATCGGAGCATCCGACGTCGGGGCCTGGTCAGGGAAAGCAACCGCCGAACCGGTGGCCATCAGAGCCACCGTCGCACCGGGAATCGCGACCTTCACGATGCCGGGGCGGATCACTTGGCGGCGCGGTTGACGGTGCCGCGCCTGTCTATGCCGTCCTTCAGCCACTGGATCACCCAATCTGCCGAGATCAAAACGTTATCGACCGGAGGAGTCAAGCACAGATCCCGGCGGGTCTCACAACCGAGTCCGAGTTTTAACGTATTGCGAACATGCCGCACGCTCAGCGGAGTGTGATTTGGCAGGCAGCACCTCAGCGTCAGGTCTGTTTGACTGCGTGTCATGGAATTGGGCTTCAGCATCGTCACCAACGAGGTTTCCCGGCTCGTGATCGACCGGGCGGACAAGCGGAACGCCCTGACCCGCGCGATGTGGCAGGCGTTGCCGGGGCTGCTCGAACCGCTGGCCGCCGATCCGGCGGTGAAGGTCCTGCTGGTCTCCGGGGCCGGGCCGAGCTTCTCCGCGGGCGCGGATATCGGCGAGCTGGTGTCCGGGCGCGATCCGGCCGATCCGATGGCGGAGATCCGGGCCTACAACCTGCGGGCGCAGGCGGCGTTGCGGGATTTCCCGAAGCCGACCGTGGCGGTGATCCGCGGGCACTGCATCGGCGGCGGCCTCGAGATCGCGGCGAACTGCGACTTCCGGTTCGCGGCACACGGCAGCACGTTCGGGGTGACGCCGGCCCGGATCGGGGTGGTCTACCCGCCGGCCGCGATCAAGGTCCTGGTGGATCTGGTCGGGCCCGCGACAGCGAAGTACCTGCTCTTCAGCGGTGAACTGCTGACCCCGCAGCAGGCCGAGCTCAAGGGCCTGGTCGACAGGGTGGTCGCCGCGGATGATCTCGAGTCCGAGGTCGACGCGTTCGCGGCGACGCTGGTGGCGCGGTCGCAGCTGACGATCCGCTCGGTCAAGGAGACGGTGAACGCGCTGCTGGCCGGCGTCGAGGCGGACCCGGCCGCGTTCAAGCGCTACCAGGAGACCATCAGCAGCGGCGAGCTGGCCGAGGGCGTCGCCGCCTTCACCGAGAAACGCTCGCCCCGCTTCCCCTGGCGTTGAACACCAGCCCCGGTACGCCGTACGCGGTGGTTGCTGTGCGCTGTCAAGCGCTTGTTGGAGGTTTGTGTGGTCTGAGATGGGCACCGGAGTTGCTGCCGCCGATCCGCCAGGCGGCTTTTCGGAGAAGGAGAATTCATGCTCATCCTCGGACTGGTTCTGCTGTTGCTGGGATTCCTGCTGAGTGTCCCGATCCTGTGGACGCTCGGAATCATCCTGCTCGTGGTCGGAGCGGTGCTGTTCCTGCTCGGATCCACCGGCCGCTCAGTAGGCGGCCGACGACACTGGTTCTGATCGTCTGAGCGAACGGGGCCCCGCGCATTTTCTTCGCGGGGCCCCGTTCTGTCCCCGAGGCTGGTTACGATGCGGCGATGAGGTACTTGGTACTGATCTTCGGCACCACCGACGACACGTGGACGGGATCCGACGAGGACGTCGCGGCGCTGCAAGGCCTGATGGCGCTGAAGGACGAGCTGGCCGCCTCCGGTGAACTGGTCAGCTCCGAGGGGCTGAGCCTGCCGGGTGACGGCCGGATCGTGCAGGTTCGCGACGGGGTCAAGGTGGTCACGGATGGCCCGTTCGCCGAGGCCAAGGAGCAACTGGCCGGCTTCTTCATGATCGACGTCCCCGACGACGAACGCGCCCAGCAACTCGCCGCCCGCGTCGCCGCCCTGGTCCACGACCGCGTCGAACTCCGCGGGACCCTCATCAGCGCGCCGTAGAGACTTCAGGGGCTGCGTCGACAGGCTCCTTTGCAGGCCGCTTGAGCAGTAAGGCGGTGCCGACCAGTCCGACGGCTACGAACGCCCAGCAGGCAGCGAAAGCCATGCGGTAACCAGAGGTCAGCGCAGCAGGGCTCGACCCTGTCGTGTTCGCCACTGCCACGGCCGACAGTACGGCGATACCTACTGCGCCACCGATCTGGAAGCTGGCGTTTTGCAGACCCGAGGCGACTCCGGCGTCGTCCCCAGCCACATCGCTCAAGGCCGCGATCGCGCCTGCAACCGTCCCGGCTCCCAGGCCTGCGCCGAAGAGGGTCAACCCCCAGAAGGCGAGCTCGAAGTAGCCAGAGTCGACAGTGAGCTGACTCATCACCGTGGCGCCGGCACCGGTCAGTAGCAGGCCAGTGGCAGCCACCGGCCGGATGCCGATCCGGGTCACCAGGTTCTGCCCGATGATGGACCCGGCCACAGCGGCAGCAGCCAGGACGGCCGACACCAGTCCGTACCGCACGGCGGAGTACCCGAGAGCGAGCTGGGCGTACTGCGTGTAGATGAAGTTCAGCCCGAAGGCCCCGAGCCCGAAGGCGATGGTGATCAGGTTGCCGCCGACCAGGGCACGCGACCGGAAGATCCGCAGCGGTACGAGCGGGGCGTTCGACCGCTGCTCAATCAGCACGAACACCGCGAACAGGGCTGCTGACAGGAGTGCGAGCAGCGTGGTCCTCCCGGCGGACGACGTGGGCGCCTCGATCACGGCGTACACGAGAACGATCAAGGCGGCGGTCACTGTGACGGCGCCCGCCACATCGAAACCACGCCTGCCGGGGCCGCGGCTGTCCTGCAGTAGTGCTGGAGCCAGGGCGACCACCAGGAGACAGACCGGCACGTTGATGAAGAAGATCCACTGCCAGCCGAGGCCGTCGGTGACCGGACCGCCGATCAGTGACCCCGCAGTACCGCCGACGCCGCTGGTGGCGCCCCAGATCCCTAGTGCCTTGTTGCGCTCGGCGCCGTCAGGGAAGGTGTTCATGACGATCGAGAGTGCGCTGGGAGCCAGTACTGCGGCGGCGATCCCCTGCAGGCCGCGGGCCAGTACCAGCGCATCTCCGCTCCACGCGAAGCCGCAGAGCAGGGAGGAAGCGGCGAACAGCAGCAGGCCGGCGATGAACACCCTGCGCCTGCCGAGGAGGTCGGAGATCCGGCCGCCGAGCAGCAGCAATCCGCCGAACATCAGTGCGTATCCGCTGGGCACCCACTGCACGCCGCCGGTGGAAAAGCTCAGTTCCCGCTCGATCGACGGGATGGCGACGAGCACGATCGACGCGTCCAGGATGATCATGAACCCGGTGACGCAGAGCAGGGCCAGCGCGAACCAGCGCTTCGGATCGTTTTGCATGGCGACTTGCCTCCAGTACTGCGACGCCCGGGCTGGGCGTCACTCACCGGAGACGTCGGGCCTGGCGGCTTCACCTCGACAAAATGTCGAGATCGGCCGGTCCGGATCCGACGTAACTCCGTGAGAGGGGGTCACAGGGGCCTCCGCGACCGTCAGGATGGTGACCGTGAAATACATGCTGCTGATCTACAGCAACCCGGAGAGCTGGGCGAGCCTGTCCGCCGAGCAGCGGGAGGGCCTGAGCCGCGCGCACCACGATCTGACCCGGGAGCTGACCGAGCAGGGACTCCTGGTGAGCTCGGCCGGGCTGGCCGACCCGATCACCACCCGGACCGTGTCGGTGCAGGCGGACGACACCCGGACCACCACCGACGGGCCGTACGCCGAGGCCAAGGAGCACCTGGCGGGCTTCTACCTGGTGGAGTGCGACGACATCGACCAGGCGATCGACTACGCGGCCCGGATGCCGGACGCGAAGTACGTGGCCGTGGAGGTGCGGCCGGTGATGGATTCGTCCGGGCTGGAGATGTGAGCGACTTCGAGCTCCTCCTCCGGGAGCAGACGCCGCAGGTACTGAGCGCGCTGGTGCGGCACTACGGGCACTTCGACCTGGCCGAGGAGGCCGTGCAGGAGGCCCTGCTGGCGGCTGCTCAGCAGTGGCCGACCGAAGGCGTTCCGGACAATCCCCGCGGCTGGCTGATCCGGGTCGGCTCGCGGCGGCTGACCGACCTGTTGCGCAGCGAGAGTGCCCGCCGCAAACGCGAGGAGAACGCGGCGGTGCTGGCGCCTGTCGAGGAGTTTGTTGCCTCAGGCCCCGAGGATGATGATCACGGTGGACGCGACGACACGCTCACTCTGTTGTTCCTCTGCTGTCACCCGTCGCTGTCCGCCGCGTCCCAGATCGCCTTGACACTAAGGGCTGTTGGCGGTCTGACCACGGCTCAGATCGCCGCCGGGTTCTTGGTGCCGGAAGCAACGATGGCGCAGCGGATCAGCCGGGCCAAGCGCAGCATCAAGCAGGCCGGGAGCTCTTTCGAGATGCCGCCCGAGGCCGAGCGGGATGCCCGGATGGGCGCGGTGCTGCACGTGCTCTACCTGATCTTCAACGAGGGCTACACCGCGTCATCAGGCACGGATCTGCACAGTGCCGAGCTCACCACCGAAGCGATCCGGCTGGTCCGCGGGGTTCGCCGACTGCTGCCTGAAGACGGTGAGGTCGCTGGGCTGCTGGCACTGATGCTGCTGACGGATGCACGCCGCTTGGCCCGTACGGATGCGGACGGCGCTCTGATTCCCCTGGCCGAGCAGGATCGGTCGAAGTGGAACAAGGAGGCCATCGTCGAAGGTGAGGCGCTGGTCTCCGACGCGCTCGCCCACAGCCAGCTGGGGCCGTACCAGGTGCAGGCAGCGATCGCCGCCGTGCACGGGACCGCCGAGCGGGCCGAGGACACCGACTGGGCGCAGATCGTCGCGCTGTACCAGGTGCTCGAGCAGATCTCCGACAACCCGATGGTCACGCTGAACCATGCGGTCGCGGTGGCGATGGCGACCGGCCCGAAGGAGGGACTGGCCCTGCTGGAACCCCTGGAGTCGGATGGCCGCATGACGGATCATCACCGGCTGGAGGCGGTACGGGCCCACCTGCTGGAGATGTCGGGCGACATGGTCGGTGCCAAGGCGAGCTACCTGCTGGCGGCCCGCCGTACGACCAGCGTCCCCGAACGCGACTACCTCAAATCCAAGGCCGACCGGCTCTAGGTGTCCCGTGAGCGGGACACTAGCCCGTACTGCGAGTCGCGCGGACCCCGGACTTGTGTCAGGTTTGAGGGGTGGACCTCACCAAGGCATCGCTGCTCCGGGAGATGCTCACCGGCACCGAACTCGGCAGCCGCACCACCGACTTCGCCCACTCCCTGCGCCGATACACCACTCGCCGGGGCGGGCTGCTGCTGTTCGGCCCGGCCGAGGACGAGCCGTGGCACCTCACCGCGCACCTGGACGACGAGCTCCATCGCGCCGGCGTCGAGGACGTCCGCCCGTCCCTGGTTCGCTGGTCCCCGCCGCCGGACGCCCCGGCTCACCTGGCGATCGGCCTGGATCGCCTCCGCGAGAGCGGTCGAGGCGAGTCCCTCCTGGTAGTCGCCGAGCAGACTCCGGCGGACACCTTGCTCGAGCGGATCGACGATGTCCGTCGCCGCGGCACCACCATCTTCAGCATCGACAACGGCAACGCAGATCTGGCCTCATTGAGCCACGAGTCCCTGGTCCCCGAACTGCTGGTTCCTGCCAGCTTCGGCGCCGGCTGGGTGAACCACCCGGTTGCCGACGACGACGCAGTACCGGACGAGACCCTCACCCTGCTCCGCGAGGCGGTGGCCGGCTTCGAGATGACGCAACACCTGGTCAGCCTCGCCGCGGCCGACCCGGAGGCCACCCAACCTGACTGGCGCCGCCGCCTCCGCACCTTCATAGAACGCCTCAGCGGCGAACCGGCCTAGTTCTCGCCTTACGTCCGAAGAACTAGCGAGACGTCCCTCCAGTTCTTCGGACGTCAGCGGGGTTTAGTCGGCGAGGTAGAGGACTGAGAGGCGGGGGAAGCGGGCGCGCATCTCGGACTTGTCATCGAAGTCGAAGTCGTTGCCTGCCGGGACATCGGCGTACTCCGTGGTCGCGGCCTCGACCGCCTCCCAGTAGGCCTTCTCGGATCCGGCCGCGGCCTGGTAGGCGTTCGGGCCGACCACGAGCAGCGCCTCGCCGTCGAACCCCTCGAACTCCTCGTCCTGGTCCTCGTCGACCACATCCGCCAGCGAGTCCGGATCGGCCAGCGCGGCTTCCCAGATCTCCCGGCCCTGCGCGACCAGCCAGCCCCGGAAGTAGTCGAACCCGTCATCCGACGCGCCCCCGTTGATCAGGTATGCCGCCGCCCACAGATCCAGCCGGTACGACTCCACCTGCAGGTGCTCGAACTCGACCCCGAATCCGACGATCTGCTCCGGCGCCATCCCGCCCAGCGCCTTGGTCAACGCATCCGCGACCCCGTCCGGATCCGCCGCCGTGTCATCCACTTCATCCCGGGCCGCTTCCACCAGCCCCCAGAACCCATCCCTGTCCACCCCCAAAGCGTGTCACGAAACCGGGCTCAAATGGATGGGTTCTCCAGGTTTCCTGCATATGCCGGGGCCGGACCGTCGACATCGACCAGTACGCCGGGGTCCGCGACAGCGGGTTGATCCGGCACCGCAGCGGCTGTCGGTGGTTCGATCAAAGCCGTCACGGGCTCGGCTGCAGGCTCGTCTCCGGGTTCCTGCCCGTCCTGGGAGGACAACGCCGTCGACGCGAGGGACGGCCTTCCCTCAGGCTGTTCCGGAGTCTCGCGCAGTCGGGGTGGAACCGCTGTCCAGGTCCGCAGGTCCTGGACGACGTCGCCGTAGAACGTGTTGATTGCGGTTTCAACGGACTCGATGAAGGAGCCCCGCCCCCGCCCGCGCTTCGTTCCCAGCGGCAGGGCGAGAGCGACTCGGAAGGACCGGAGGTCCTTCTTGGGATCTTCAATCAGAGCAGTGGGCTGTTCGCGGACCACTTTGAGAAGCTCGGCTGTGCCCGCGCCGCGGGTGTGCATGGCGAAGGCCTCCAGCCGGACGCTGTCAGGGGCGTGACGTAGCTGCCGAACCAGCCAGTTGACGCGGGTAGCCGCGCGACCGTCCCGGGGCGCTGAGATGTCCACATGACAGGTCACGCGTCCAGCCCGGAGATCGGTTGTCACGACCAACGGTCCGACGGTGTTCGGGATATTGATCGCACCCTGCAGAGTGCCGTTGGCGCACATCGACTGAACCAGAGCCTGCGAGCGAAGTGCAGGCTCGGCCAACTCCTTGCGACTCAGCGCGGGAGTGACATCGTCGCCGAGGCGGCGGCCCAGTTGAAGGCTGACATACCGCAGCAGGGCGTCGAACCGGGCGGCTACCTCGGGCGCGCATTTGTCGCCTGGACGAAGCGTGCCGGAGGCGACTGCCTCCCGGGTGGTCACCCAGGACGCGCCCATGTCATCGAACTCGAGCGCCCCGGACCGTGGATGTTCCAGGTAGCGGATCAGTTCACCGAGGATCCATGCCTGGTCGGGGTCGGCAACACCGCGATGTTCCTTCTGCAGGACCGCCTCGGCGAGCACCTGCGACCATGACCAGTGATGCAGGGCGACCCGCTTCAGTTTCCGTTTGTCGATCTTCGTGGGATGCAGACCGGCAATGGCTGGGATCTCATTCGAGATGGTGATGACCGCATCGAAGTCCTGCTCGCGTGCGATGTCGAGATAGGCCTCGAGTTGCTCGGTCGCCAGCTCGTTCACGCCGGTCTTGACCTCCACCAGAGCGGTCCATTCCTTCTGGCCGCGGCGCGCGCGAATCAGTCCGTCCGGATACAGCCGTCGCTCACCGAACTGGAAGGGCACTTCGATGTACGTCTCCAGGGCGCCTGCCGGCGCGCCGAGCGGCTGCGTCAGCACCCGGCCGAACTCGCGGACCGACGACATCACCGCCAGCAGTGCCGATGTCGCCCGTCGCTCTTGCTCGTCGGCTCCGTTGATTCCCGAGGTCGGGATCAGTCGGGCCTGGTGCCAGGTTTCCTCTGCCATTTGATGCCCCCCACGGGCGTATCCCCAGCGGACCCCAGTAGGCCCACATCTCCCTCATCGCCCGACAAGACCGGCACGTTACGCCTTTCGTCACGCAACGTGAAGGTCCGAGCGACTTTCAGCACAGATCGTGAGGTGCCTTTGGGGCGCGGTCGGGCACTGGACCAGCGAGCAACATACCAATATATAAGACGTCATATTCCGAATGATGGACAGGCGTGGCAGACTGGGTGGTGCTGAAGGTGGTTTCAGCTTGTGTGTTTGGGCCCCGGTCCGCCTCGCCTGTACCGACGTCAGCAGGGGCACGGCGGTCCCGGAGCGGTCCGGGCCCCAAGCGCACGAGGTGATGGCGGTCCGCCTGTACTGCGCTCGCCGGCGCCCGGCGTCAGCTCCGGGCGGACGTGCCTCGGGTGGAGGTGCGGACGACCAGTTCGGGGGTGAAGGTGACCCGTTGGTGTTCGTGGTCGGGGTTCGAGGATTCGTCCAGCAGGAGCTCGGCGGCCGTTCGGCCGAGGAGTTGGCGGGGCTGTCGTACCGAGGTGAGCGGGACCGCCGCCGCGGCTGCGAACTCGATGTCGTCGTAGCCCACGATCGCCAGGTCCTCGGGGACCCGCAGGCCGAGGCTTACGCACTGTTGCAGCAAACCCAACGCCAGTAGGTCGTTCGCGCAGAACGCTGCCGTTGGACGGCGGTCTGCCGGTAGTCCGGCTAGTCGTTGCCCAGCGCCTCTACCTTCGGCAACGGTCAACCCGCCCGTCAGTACCTCGACCAGATCTCCCGCCTGCAGGCCGGCGCGCTCCAGTGCCTGCCGAGCGCCCTGCCGTCGATCGGTGACCTGGCCGATGTTGTTCGGCCCGCCGACGAAGGCGATCCGCTTGTGGCCCAGTTCGATCAGATGACTCAGTGCCACCTCACCACCGAGTACGTCGTCCACCGCGACCGAACAGTGCTCCGCATCGTCGAGAGACCGGTCCACCACGACTACCGGCGTACCGCGCATCGGCAGGGTCCGCAGTCGTGACGATTCGGGGTCGATCGGAGTGATCAGTACGCCCTGGACCCGTTGCTGTTCGAGCAGATCCAGGTAGTCCGCCTCGCGCGCGGCATCCTCGTTGCTGTTGCAAAGGAACACCGAAAGACCGGCTTCCGCGGCCACTTCCTCGACCCCGCGGGCGACATCGGTGAAGAACGGGTTGCCCGGATCGAGCATCAGGTAGGCCAGGATCCGGCTGCTTCCGGCGCGCAACTGCCGCGCCGACTCGTTCCGCACGAACCCGAGCGACTCCATCGCCGACTCGACCTTCGCGCGGGTCGCCGGACTGACCATCTCCGGCCGGTTCAGCACGTTCGAAACCGTTCCCAGCGAGACCCCTGCGGCGGCTGCCACATCCTTCACGCCAGCAGCCGCCCGACCCCGGCTCCGCGCCCGGGCCGCAACCGTCCGCGCCCCCGCCCGCCTGACCTCCGGACTCACTGGCTTACCGGCACCCCCGGCCCGCTTGGCAGGCACCGCTCCCACTCGCTTGGCCGGCAATCCACTTCGCTTGGCGGGCAGTGCTGCCGACCCGCTCGGTCGAACCTGCCCTGCCGGCGAGCCTGCGCGCTTGGCCGGAGTCGCCGTCGTCGGTCCGCTTCGCTTGGCGGGCAACGCCGCCGACCCGCTCGGTCTAGCCTGCCCTGCCGTCGAGCCTGCGCGCTTGGCCGGAGTCGCCGCCGCCGACCCGCTTCGCTTGGCGGGCATGGCTGCCGATCCGCTCCGCTTCGCCGGCGCTGCTGAACCGGCGCGTTCGGCCGGCGCAGAAGGCGTCGCGGCTCGACCGGCGCCGTTCTGTCCGCGCCCGGACCGCGGCGCGGGCTTACCCGTCGGCTGCCGGCTCGAGCGCCCCGGTGGTTCGACCGGCTCGGACGCGCCGTCGGCGCGTCCGGCTGCGCTAGGTGGCGCCACGAGGCCTCCCGGGTTGAAACGTGATAGCTGGGGAAGCGTACCCCGCCACCTGTGGATTTCCGCACCCTTTCCCCTGTGGTTGTCCACAGACTTCGCGACGAGGTCTTGACGCCCGGAGCCGCCGCCCCGTACTTTCAGGCAATCTTCTTGAAACCTTTCAGGAAGCACGTTCCGGACCCCGATCAGAGACGGAGGTGGACATGTCGGGCGATGCCCCACTGCTGCGGGTCCGCGAGGTGTCGAAATCGTTCGGCGCCGTCGCGGCCGTGCAGAACGTCTCGTTCGACCTGTACGGCGGGGAGGCACACGCGCTCGTCGGGGAGAACGGCGCAGGCAAGTCCACGATCGTGAAAATGCTGGCCGGTGTGCATCGTCCGGACGCCGGCACCATCGAGCTCGACGGCACCCCGGTCGAGCTGAACACTCCGGCCGACGCCAAGGCGGCCGGTATCGCGGTGATCTACCAGGAGCCGACGCTCTTCCCCGACCTGTCCGTCGCGGAGAACATCGCGATGGGCCGCCAGCCACTGGGTCGTTTCAAAACCATCGACCGTACGGCGATGCTGCGGCAGGCCGAGCAGCTCTTCACGAGGCTCGGTGTCTCCATCGAGCCGGCGCGCCCGGCGAGAGGTCTGTCCATCGCCGACCAGCAGCTCGTGGAGATCGCCAAGGCCATCTCGGCCGACGCTCGCGTGGTGGTGATGGACGAGCCGACTGCTGCGCTTACCGGGGTCGAGGTCGAGCGATTGTTCGCGGTGGCCAGATCGCTGCGGGACGACGGTGCCGCGCTGGTGTTCATCTCGCACCGGTTCGAGGAGATCACCGCCCTGTGCGAGCGGGTCACCATCATGCGGGACGGCAAGCTTGTGTCGACCGACCTGCTCAGCGAGGTCAGCGTGGACGAGATGGTCCGCCGGATGGTCGGCCGCGATCTTGGTGCGCTCTTCCCCAAGCAGGAGGTCGAGCCCGGCGCAGTGGTGCTGACCGTGGACGGGCTGAGCCGCGATCCCGTCTTCGCGGAGGTGTCCTTCGAGGTCCGCGCGGGCGAGATCGTCGCACTGGCCGGGTTGGTCGGGTCCGGCCGGTCCGAGGTGGTTCAGTCGATCTTCGGCGTCGATCCGCGGGACGCCGGCACCGTCAAGGTCCTCGGCAAGACCCTCAAGCCGGGTTCGCCGCGCGCGGCGATGGCGGCCGGGGTCGCCCTGGTCCCGGAGGACCGCCGTCAGCAGGGCCTGGTGATGGAGCTGTCGATCGAGCGCAACGTGACCCTGCCCCGGTCCCGCGCACTCTCGCAGCTCGGGTTCCTCACCGGCAGCAGTGAGCGGCGTTCGGCCCAGGAGTGGACGCGGCGGCTCAAGACGAAGTACGGCCGGCTCTCCGACGAGGTCGGCACCCTGTCCGGCGGCAACCAGCAGAAGGTCGTACTGGCCAAGTGGTTGTCGATGGCACCGAAGCTGCTGATCGTCGACGAGCCGACCCGGGGCATCGACGTCGGCACGAAGGCAGAGGTGCACCGGCTGATGTCCAGCCTGGCTGCGGAAGGGGTCGCCATCCTGATGGTGTCGTCGGAGCTGCCCGAGGTGCTCGGCATGGCCGACCGTGTCCTGGTGATGCGAGAGGGGCGGCTCGTCGCCGAACTGGACCGGTCCCTGGCGACGGAGGAGTCGGTCATGTTCGCCGCAATGGGTCAGGAGGCGTCCGTATGACGGCCGTCGGGCTTCCTGGTGTTTCGACCAGGCGATCGTCACTCGACCTGGTCCTGAGGGCCCGCGAGCTCGGCATCGTGCTCGCGCTCGCACTGCTCGTCGCGGTGACGGCGATCTCCAATCCCCGCTTTCTCTCCGGCCAGAGCATCCGCGACATCCTGCTCGGCACCGCGATCCTGGCCGTACTGGCGGTCGGTCAGGCCGTGGTGGTGATCACCCGGAACATCGATCTCTCGGTCGGCTCGGTGCTCGGGCTGAGTGCGTTCACCGTCGGCACCCTGTTGCGGGACCACCCGGGCCTGCCCGTCGTACTGGCGCTGTTGATCGGTGCCGCGGTCGGAGGGGTCTGTGGCGCCGTCAACGGGGTGCTCGTCCGGTACGGGAACGTGCCGGCCCTGGTGGTGACACTGGGCACCCTGTACGTCGTCCGCGGGATCACCTACTTCTGGGCCGGTGGCCAGCAGATCAACGCGGACGAACTCCCCTCCGGGTTCCTCGACTTCGGCAACGCGACCTTGATCGGGATTCCCTATCTGGTCCTGATCGCCCTGCTGGTGCTGGTGATCACCGCGATCGTGCTGCGGAACTACCGCGTCGGCCGGGAGCTCTACGCGATGGGGTCCAGCCCGCAGGCGGCGCGGCTCGCGGGCATCTCGGTCGGGCGCCGGACGATCGGCGCCTTCGGGGTGAGCGGCGCCTTGGCCGGGCTGGCCGGGGTGTTGTTCGCCGCGAGGTTCGGCACGATCGACGCGGCCGCGGGGACGGGGTACGAGCTGAACGTCGTGGCCGCGGTTGTCGTCGGCGGCGTAGCGGTCTTCGGCGGGAGCGGCTCGGTCTGGGGCGCTGCGCTCGGAGCCCTGCTGCTGACCACCATCGGTTCGGCTCTCGCGGTGCTGGAGATCAACCAGTTCTGGCAGCAGGCGATCGTCGGCGGCCTGATCCTGCTCGCCATCGGCGCCGACCGCCTGGTCGCGGCCAGGGTCGCCGCGACTCTCAAGATGCGGGGCTCCCATGTCAACTGACAGCAGCGTCGCCGAAGAGCGTTCGGTGGGTATCCCCGGCCGGCTCGCCAACTGGAACGTGGCGATCATCGCGGTCACCGTCGTCGTCCTGATCGTCGCCGCCGCGACCGTGCAGAACTTCGCCACCTCGCAGAACTTCGGCTTCCTCGTCCTCGACCTGTTGCCGATCGCGCTGGTCGCGCTGCCGATGACCCTGGTGATCGTGACCGGCGAGATCGACCTGTCGGTGGCGAGCACGCTCGGCCTGTCCAGCGCTGTGATGGGCTATCTGTGGAACGCGAACCAGCCGATCGAGACGATCATCCCGCTCTGCCTGCTGCTCGGGGCGCTCCTCGGCGCGGTCAACGGGTTCTTCGTGACGGTCCTCGGGCTGCCCTCGCTGGCCGTCACCATCGGCACCCTGGCGCTCTACCGCGGTCTCGCGTTCGTCGTGCTCGGTGATGGCGCGGTCGCGGACTTCCCGGCCGTCTACACCGACTGGGTCACCGGCACCATCGCCGGTACGTCGATCCCGAACGTCCTGATCATCATCGTGGTCCTCGCAGCCGTGTTCGGCGTGATCCTGCACGCGACGCCGATCGGTCGCGCGGTGTTCGCGGTCGGCGCGAGCGACCAGGCGGCCCGGTTCGCCGGTGTCCGGCCCGGCCGCCTCAAGTTCTGGCTGTACGTCGTGAGCGGTCTGGTGGCGGGTCTCGCCGGGGTGTTGTGGACCCTGCGGTACTCCAGCGCCCGGGCCGACAACGGCGCCGGCCTCGAGTTGGCCGTGGTCGCCGCCGTCCTGCTCGGTGGTGTCTCCATCTTCGGCGGCAAGGGTGCACTGCCTGGCGTGATCGCAGGTGTGGTCCTGCTGGCCTCGCTGCAGAACGCACTCCGTCTGTCCGATGTGTCGAACGAGGCGCTCAACGTCGTCACCGGCGTTCTGTTGATCGTCTCCGTGCTGGCTCCGAACCTCGCGAACGCCGTCCGTAGCTCGGTGCAGCGGCGCCGGCATCGCTCCGATCCCCTGCAAGGCCACCGTCCAGAAAGGGCACAACCATGACCTTCCGTCTCTCCCGCCGTCTCGCGGTGCCGCTGTCGGCGGTGGCCGCCTTGTCCCTCGCGCTGACCGCCTGTGGCGGCACCACCAAGGAGGACACGGCGAACCAGAACACCGCCGCGCCGACCAACTCGGGCTCCGCCGCGGCCGACCCGAACGCGCCGCTGAAGGAAGGCCTGAAGATCGCCTACCTGCCCAAGCAGCTGAACAATCCGTACACCGACGTCGAGGTCGGCGGCGGCAAGGTCGCGGTCGGCGAGATCAAGGGCGAGTACAAGCTGGTCGGGCCGAACGACGCGAGTGCGTCCTCCCAGGTCAGCTACATCAACACGCTGATCCAGCAGCAGCAGGACGTGATCGTGGTCGCGGCCAACGACCCGAACGCGGTCTGCCCGTCGCTGAACCAGGCACGCAAGGCCGACATCAAGGTCGTCACCTTCGACTCGGACGCGGCCAAGACCTGCCGGGACGCCTTCATCAACCAGGCCACCACGCAGGGCATCGGCGAGAGCCTGGTGAAGATGGCCAGTGACCTGGCCGGCGGTTCTGGTGAGATCGCCGTCCTGTCCGCCACCCCGAACGCGACGAACCAGAACTCCTGGATCGAGGTGATGAAGACCGAGCTGGCCAAGCCGGAGAATGCCAAGCTCAAGCTGGTCAAGATCGCCTACGGCAACGACGACGACCAGAAGTCCTTCACCGAGGCGCAGGGCCTGCTGCAGTCCTTCCCGAACCTCAAGGTGATCGTGTCGCCGACCACGGTCGGAATCGCGGCCGCGTCCCGCTACGTGAGCGCCTCCAGCTACAAGGGCAAGGTCGCGATCACCGGACTCGGGCTGCCGAACCAGATGCGCAAGTACGTCAAGGACGGCACGGTGAAGAAGTTCGCCCTCTGGAACCCGGCCGACATCGGGTACCTGGCCGCGTATGCCGGTGCCGCGCTGAAGTCCGGGCAGATCACCGGCGCGCAGGGCGAGAAGTTCAAGGCCGGCAAGCTCGGCGAATACACCGTCGGCGCGGACGGCGAGATCGTGCTCGGCCCGCCGACCGAGTTCACCGCCACCAACATCGACCAGTTCGACTTCTGACCACGGGGACGCCGGTGAACCGCTACTGCTTCTGCCTCCAGGTCAAGCCGGACCGGCTGGACGAGTACGTCGACCGGCACCGCGAGGTGTGGCCCGACATGCAGGCCGCGCTGCGCGACTCCGGCTGGCACAACTACTCGCTCTTCCTCCGCGAGGACGGCCTGCTGATCGGCTACGTCGAGGCCGACGACCTGGAGGCGGCGCAGCGGGCGATGGCGGCGACCGAGGTGAACACCCGCTGGCAGGCCGAGATGACTGAGTTCTTCACCGCTGCCGGTGGCGGATCGAACGGCCGGCCTCCGGACGAGTCGTTCGTGCTGCTTCCCGAGATCTTCCACCTGACCGAAACCACTAGTGCTGGGGACCGATATGACAGCCGTAACTGAAGCTTTGAGCCGACAGGAGATCGAACTACCGTCCTGGGCGTTCGGCAACTCGGGGACCCGGTTCAAGGTGTTCAGCCAGCCGGGAGTGCCGCGGTCGCCGGAGGAGAAGATCGCCGATGCCGCGGTGGTGCACAAACATACGGGGGTCGCGCCGAGCGTCGCCCTGCACATCCCGTGGGACAAGGTGGACGACTACGGCAAGCTCGCCGCCTACGCCGACGAGCAGGGCGTCCGGCTCGGGGCGATCAACAGCAACGTCTTCCAGGATGACGACTACAAGCTCGGCAGCGTCACCAACCCCGACCCGAGGATCCGTCGCAAGGCCACGGACCACCTGCTCGAGTGCGTCGACATCATGGACGCCACCGGTTCGCGGGACCTGAAGCTGTGGTTCTCCGACGGCACCAACTACCCGGGGCAGGACGACATCCAGGACCGGCAGGACCGGCTGGCGACCGCGCTGAAGGAGGTCTACGACCGGCTCGGCGATGACCAGCGGATGCTGCTGGAGTACAAGCTGTTCGAGCCGGCCTTCTACACGACCGACGTGCCGGACTGGGGTACGTCGTACGCACACTGTCTCGACCTGGGGCTCAAGGCAACGGTTTGCATCGACACCGGCCACCACGCGCCGGGCACGAACATCGAGTTCATCGTGGCCTTCCTGCTCCGGGTGAAGAAGCTCGGCGCGTTCGACTTCAACAGCCGGTTCTACGCCGACGACGACCTGATGGTGGGGGCGGCGGATCCGTTCCAGCTGTTCCGGATCATGAACGAGATCGTCCGCGGTGACGCCCTCGACCCGGACCGCGGCATCGCCTTCATGCTGGACCAGTGCCACAACATCGAGGCGAAGATCCCGGCCATCATCCGCTCGGTGATGAACGTCCAGGAAGCCACCGCCAAGGCCCTGCTGGTCGATCGGGACGTGCTCCGCAAGGCCCAGCAGGAGGGAGACGTCCTGGCCGCCAACGCGGCTCTGATGGACGCCTACAACACCGACGTCCGCCCGTTGCTCGCCGGCCTGCGGGCCGAGCAAGGGTTGGATCCGGACCCGGTCGCGGCGTACCACCGCAGCGGCTACTTCGAGCAGATCAGCAAGGACCGCGCCGACGGCCAACAGGCCGGATGGGGAGCATGAGAGTGAGCGTAAGCGGTACTGCAGCCGAGCTTGTTGCCCGCAGCAATAGGTTGGGTGCCGACCCACGCAATACCAACTATGCGGGCGGCAACACCTCCGCCAAGGGCAGCGCCACGGATCCGGTCACCCAACAGCCGGTGGATCTGCTCTGGGTGAAAGGCTCCGGCGGCGACCTGGGCACGTTGACGACCGCAGGCCTGGCCGTACTGCGCCTCGACCGGCTGACCGCACTCGTCGACGTCTACCCCGGCGTGGATCGTGAGGACGAGATGGTAGCGGCCTTCGACTATTGCCTGCACGGCAAGGGCGGAGCGGCCCCCTCGATCGACACCGCGATGCACGGTCTGGTGGACGCCCCGCACGTGGATCACCTGCACCCGGACTCGGGCATCGCGCTGGCGACGGCGGCCGACGGCGAGAAGCTCACGGCCGAGTGCTTCGGGGATCGCGTGGTCTGGGTTCCGTGGCGGCGGCCTGGGTTCCAGCTGGGATTGGACATCGCCCAGGTGAAGCGGGACAACCCGCAAGCTATCGGCGTGATCCTCGGCGGCCACGGCATCACCGCGTGGGGAGACACCTCGCAGGAGTGTGAGGCGAACTCCCTGGACATCATCCGGACGGCAGAGCGCTTCCTCGCCGACCGGGGAGAGGCCGAGCCATTCGGACCCGTAGTACCGGGGTTCGAGGCACTGCCGCAGGAGGAGCGGCGGCGACGGGCGGCCGCCTTGGCGCCGGTGATCCGGGGATTGGCGTCGACGGACAATCCGCAGGTCGGGCACTACACCGACGACGACGTCGTGCTCGAGTTCACCGCCCGGGAACGCCTGGCCGAGTTGGCCGCCCTGGGGACCTCCTGCCCGGACCACTTCCTCAGGACCAAGGTCCGGCCGCTGGTGCTGGATCTGCCGCCGTCAGTGCCGCTGGAAGATGCCGTGATCCGACTCAGGGAGCTGCATCTGCAGTACCGCGAGGACTACGCGGCGTACTACGACCGCCATGCCTTGCCGGACAGCCCGCCGATGCGTGGTGCGGATCCAGCGATCGTGCTGGTGCCGGGGGTCGGGATGTTCAGCTTCGGCAAGGACAAGCAGACCGCCCGCGTCGCCGGAGAGTTCTACGTCAACGCGATCTATGCGCCGATCGACGAGAGCGAGAAGTTCCGGATCGAGTACTGGGCACTCGAGGAGGCCAAGCTGCAGCGGATGCCCAAGCCGAAGCCGCTGGCCACCCGGGTCGCGTTCGTGACCGGTGGCGGTTCCGGCATCGGCAAGGCGATCGCCCACCGGCTCGCCGCGGAAGGTGCGTGTGTCGTCGTCGCGGACCTGGACACAGCAGCGGCCGATGCGGTGGCCAAGGAGATCGGCGGCACCGATAAGGCCATTGCCGTTAGTGCCGATGTCTCGCAGGAGGGAGCGGTGGCCGCCGCCTTTGAGCAGGCGGTGCTCGCGTTCGGCGGTGTCGACCTCGTGGTCAACAACGCCGGGCTCTCCATTTCGAAGCCGCTGCTCGAGACCACAGAGAAGGACTGGGACCTGCAGCACAATGTGATGGCCAAGGGCTCGTTCCTCGTCTCGCGGGCCGCCGCGAAGATCCTGATCGACCAGGGCATCGGCGGCGACATCGTCTACATCTCCAGCAAGAACGCGGTCTTCGCCGGTCCCAACAACGTCGCGTACGGCGCCGCCAAGGCGGACCAGGCACATCAGGTCCGACTACTCGCGGCCGAGCTCGGGGAGCACGGGATCCGCGTCAACGGCGTGAACCCGGACGGCGTGGTCCGTGGATCCGGCATCTTCGCCAAGGGCTGGGGTGCCCAGCGCGCCGCGGTGTACGGCGTACCGGAGTCCGAGCTGGGGGCGTTCTACGCCCAGCGGACCATCCTCAAGCGCGAGGTGCTGCCGGAGCACGTCGCGGCGGCCGTCTTCACTCTCGCGGCCGGGGATCTCTCCCACACCACCGGTCTGCACATACCCGTCGACGCCGGCGTCGCCGCGGCGTTCCTCCGGTGAGGAGTTCAAGCCATGTGGAGCACTGACCCGAGTCGTTCGGTCGATGGGAACGGCGTGCTGCCGTGGGTCGAGCCGCGGAAGACGCGGATCGGCCTGGTCGCCGGTGGGCTCGGCGCCTATTGGCCGCAGTTCCCGGACCTGCTGCCGCAGTTGCAGGCGTCTGCTCGCCGGGTGTCGGAGCGGTTCTCCGAGCTCGACTGTGAGGTGGTGGACGTCGGCTTCATCTCCGACGCCACAGACGGAGCCGCCGCGGCCGAGAAACTGCGGCTCGCGGACTGCGACCTGATCGTCGGTTTCCTGACGACCTACATGACCGCGTCGATGCTGGTCCCGGTCGCCCAGCGCAGCGGCGCACCCGTGCTGCTGCTCAACCTGCAGCCGACCGAGGCAATGGATCACGCATCCTTCGACACCGGCGCTTGGCTCGCGTACTGCGGTGCCTGTCCGCTGCCGGAGATGGCGAACGCCTTCGAGCGCTGCGGCATCGACTTCCGCTCAGTCTCCGGGTACGTCGAGGACGAGCGAGCGTGGACCCGGATCACCCGGTGGATCAAGGCGGCCGGGGTCCGGGCGGCCCTTCGACACGGGCGGCACGGCCTGCTCGGACATCTCTACCCGGGCATGATGGATGTGATCACCGACCCGACACTGGTCTCCGCGCAGCTCGGGGGACACGTCGAGATCCTGGAGATCGACGATCTGCGGGTCCGGGTGGAGCAGGTCACGCCGGCTGAAACCGAAGCCAGGATGAAGGTCGCCCAAGACGTCTTCACCCTGGACGACTCGGTGGTCGAGGACGACTTCCGCTGGGGTGCCACGGTGTCGGTCGCGCTGGATCGGCTGGTCGAGGATTTCAGCCTGGACACGCTCGCCTACTACCACCGAGGACTCGATGGGGAGACCCATGAGCGGGTCGCCGCGGGGATGATCCTCGGAGCTTCGTTGCTGACGGCAAGGGGTGTGCCGGCTGCTGGTGAGTATGAGCTGCGGACGTCGCTGGCGATGCTGGTGATGGACAAGCTCGGTGGCGGTGGATCGTTCACCGAACTGCAGGCGCTGAACTTCCACGACAACGTTGTGGAGATGGGGCACGACGGGCCGGCGCACCTCGCGATCAGTGCGAAGAAGCCGTTGCTCAGAGGTCTCGGCGTCTACCACGGTAAGCGCGGCTGGGGCGTCTCCGTCGAGTTCGACGTGAAGCACGGGCCGGTCACCGCGCTCGGCCTCGGCCAGCTCCGCGACGGCACCTTCAAACTGATCGCCTCCGAGGGCACGGTCGTCCCAGGCCCCTTGCTGCAGATCGGCAACACCACGTCCCGGGTCGACTTCGGTTGCGACCCAGGCGAATGGACCGACGCCTGGTCCGCCTCCGGCGTCGCCCACCACTGGGCCCTGGGAACGGGCCACCGCACAGCCGAACTCAAAGCCGTCGCCGACCTTCTCCACTTGGACCTCGAAATAGTCGGCCCGCTCTGACGCCAACCCGCCCCGACCACCAAATACCGGTCCGAAATGAGAGGAGAGCCAGATGAGCCTTCGACTTGCGGCGGTTGATCTTGGCGCCTCCAGCGGACGCGTGATGCTGGGAAGGGTCGGGGCGAGCGAGCTCGAACTCACCGAGGTGCACCGGTTCTGGAACGGCCCGGTGCGGGTCCGCGACACCCTGCACTGGGACATCCTCAGCCTGTACCGCGAAACCCTGGTGGGGCTGACGAAAGCCGGCAGCGTCGACGGCATCGGAATCGACTCCTGGGCGGTCGATTACGGACTACTCGATCGCGACGGCAAGCTCCTTGGCAACCCCGTTCACTACCGGGACGCCCGCACCATCGGAGTGATGGAACGCCTCCTCCAGACCGTCCCAGCGGATGACTTGTACGCCGTGACCGGGCTCCAGCAGTTGCCGTTCAACACCATCTACCAACTGGCCGCCGAGCGATCCTTGGACCAGGCGAAGACCCTGCTACTGATTCCCGATCTCCTCAACTACTGGCTGACCGGCAAGATCGGTGCCGAGGCGACGAATGCGTCCACCACCCAGCTGTACGACGTCCGGTCGCGGAGCTGGAGTGAGACGCTGGCCCGGCGAATCGGCGTACCGGTGGAGTTGTTGCCGCAGTTGCGTGAGGCCGGGCAGGTGATCGGGCCGGTCCTGCCGTCCGTTGCCGAGGAGACCGGGTTGGCTGCGGGGACGCCCGTGATTGTCGTGGGATCGCATGACACTGCCTCTTCGGTGGTCGCGGTACCGGCTGAGGAAGGCTCGCGGTTCGCGTACATCTCTTCAGGTACTTGGTCGTTGGTCGGGTTGGAGCTAGCCAAGCCGGTCCTCACTGCTGCGGCCCAGCAGGCCAACTTCACCAACGAAGGCGGTGTGGACGGGCGGATCCGCTTCCTGCGCAACGTGATGGGCCTCTGGATCCTCCAGGAATGCCTCCGAGTTTGGGACACCGACGACCTAGCTCGGTTGTTGGCGGAGGCGGCCGGCGCGCCGGCGTTCGCAGTACTGGTGGATCCGGACGATCCGGCATTCCTTGCTCCAGGCGACATGCCGGGCAGGATCGCGGAGTACTGCGCGAGGTCCGGGCAGGACGCGCCGCGGTCGCGAGCCGCCATGGTGCGGTGCGTTCTCGAGAGTCTGGCGCTGGCGTACCGGCGCACGCTGCGGCTGGCGCAGAGCGTTGCCGACCGCGAGGTCGACGTCGTCCACGTGATCGGTGGGGGATCACAGAACGAGCTCCTCTGCCAGCTGACCGCGGACGCCTGCGGACTGCCTGTGCTCGCGGGTCCGGTCGAAGCGTCCGCGCTGGGCAACGTACTCGTCCAAGCGCGGACGCTCGGTGAACCGCTGCCCGACCTCACCGCGATGCGTGCGTTGGTGCGCGCAACCCATCAGCTGCGGCGGTACGAGCCGCAGGGTAAACCGGCCGACTGGGACGCCGCCGAGTCCCGGGTGTTCGGAACTAGGTGATCTGGATGACCGTCCTGCGCAACGAACCCCTCCCACGAGTCAGGAAGCTCGTGGTGCATCGCGAGATCAGCCACGCCGACCTACAACTCCTCCGGCTACTCGCGACCGGCCTCCCGGTCGATTCGGTCGCGCGCCGCCTCAACCTCTCCGAGCGAACCGTCCGCCGCCGAACCAGAGCCGCCTGCGACCGCCTCGGCTTCGGCACCGCAGTAGAAGCCATCGTTTGGGCCGCTCACCGCGGCCTCCTCTGACCCCACCACCGCAGTACCTCCCGAAGATCCGCCCATCTCTGTGAGGAGTCCGCCCCATGATCCTCCGCTCCCGGCTGCTCTGTTTACTCGCCACCGCCCTGCTCCTGTCCCCGTTCGCGCCCGCCACCGCGGCGCCACCCGGTCACAGCGAGGCCGTCCCGAAGGCCTTGAAGACGAACAACCTGACCAACCCCCTTGGCATCCCCGGCACCCCACCTCGCCTGAGCTGGCAACTCGACGCCAACCGCCGCGGCGTCGCCCAGACCCGCTACGAGATCCACGTCGCCTCCACCCAGTCCAAGACCAGCCATCCTGATATCTGGAACAGCGGCGTCGTCCGATCGGACCGCTCCATCGAGATCCCGTACGGCGGTCCCGCGCTCAAGCCGTACACCGCCTACCACTGGACGGTCCGCGTCTGGGACAACGCCGGTACTGCGTCCGCGTGGTCCTCGGTCGCCACCTTCGAGACCGGCGCCCTCCAACCGTCGGACTGGCGTGGCGACTGGATCGGCGCGGACAGCCAGCCCGGCCCCGAGTGGACCGACTACACGGTCGACGCCGACGTGACGCTGACTAAGGACGCCCTCGGCATCTTCTTCCGCGGACGTGGCGGTCTGGGCTACATGTGGCAGCTCAACCAGGTGGATGACGCCCACCCTCTACTGAGGCCGCACGTCCGCCAGTCCGGCGGCGGTTACGCAGTACTGACTGAGGTTCCGCTCACCGTCAACCTCAAGCAGCGGCACCACCTGCGCATCACCGTCGCGGGTCAGACCATCACCACGTGGATCGACGACGTCGAGGTCGATCGTCGCGAGCGGTCGGATCATGACGCGCCCGGGCTGATCGGATTCCGGACCAATGGAGCCGAGGAAGGAATCGTCCACAACCTGAAGGTCACCAACAGCGCGAACCAGACGCTCGTGGACACGGCCTTCGCGGTCGGCGATCAGACTTTCCCCGACGGCACGGTGCTGCCGGCCGGCGGCCTCAAGGTGAAGGGCAACACCGATCTCTGGCTGCCCGGCAAGCCGCTCCCCGTCTTCCGCAAGAACATCTCCTTGCCCAAGGCAAAGAAAGTGGCCAGCGCCAGGATCCACGCCGCTGCGCAGGGGATCTACGAGCTGAACCTGAACGGCAAGAAGGTGGGCGACCAGGAGTTCGCCCCAGGCTGGACGGACTACAACCAGCGGATCCAGTCCCAGAGCTACGACGTGACGAAGCACCTCAGGTCGGGCGCGAACACGATCGGAGCCGAGGTCGCCCCAGGTTGGTTCTCTGGCAACGTAGCGATGTTCGGCGCGAACAAGTACGGCAGCGACACCTCCTTCAGCGCGCAACTGCGGGTCACTTACACCGACGGCACGACCGAGGTCTTTGCCACAGATCCCACCTGGCAGACCGCGCCCGGCGCAGTACGCAGTGCTGACCTGTTGCACGGCGAGACCTACGACCCACGCCGTACGCCGACCGCGTGGACCCCCGTGCTCGTCAGGCCGAGCGTGACGGCGAAGCTGGTCCCGCAGACCGATCAGCCTGTGCGAGTCACCCAACACCTGGCAGCGAAGGCGATCCCGTCGCCGACGCCCGGCACCTACCTCTACGACCTCGGCCAGAACATGGTCGGCGTGGCCCGGCTGAAGCTCACCGGCAAACCCGGCCAGTCGGTCAAGATCCGGCACGGTGAAGTCCTGAACCCCGACGGCACCCTCTACACCGACAACCTCCGATCGGCGAAGGCGACCGACCGCTACACCTTCGCCACCGACCGGCCGGAGACCTACCAGCCGCGGTTCACCTTCCACGGCTTCCGCTACATCGAGGTGAGCGGCCTGCCCACGGCACCGCCCGCGAGTGCGATCACCGGCGTGGTGATGGGCACGGACGGCGCCGAGGTGAGCAGCTTCACCAGCAACTCGTCCCTGGTGAACAAGTTGCACAGCAATATCGTCTGGGGTCAACGCGGCAACTTCCTCTCGATCCCGACGGACACCCCGGCACGCGACGAGCGGATGGGCTGGACCGGCGACATCAACGTGTTCGCCCGCACGGCCGTCTACAACCTCGACTCCCAGGCGTTCCTGACGAAGTGGTTACAGGACCTGCGGGATACCCAGCGTGCAGACGGTGCCTATGCCAGCGTCGCGCCGACCGTGCCCAACTCGTTCGACGGCGGCATGGGCAACGCGGGGTGGGCCGACGCCGGCGTCAACGTGCCGTGGACGCTCTGGCAGGCGTACGGCGACACCTCAGTGATCAGGCAGCACTACAACTCGATGGCCCGGTACGTCGACTATCTCGTCGCGAGCTCGAACGGCCTCATCCGTGGCGGTGGTGATTATGGCGACTGGCTGAACCTGGAAGACCCGACGCCGGGCGACCTGATCGGTACGTCGTTCATCGCCAAGGGAGCCCGCCAACTCAGCCAGATGGCAGCCGCGATCGGCAATACCGCGGATGCGGCGAAGTACCAGAAGGTCTACGAGGACGTGCGATCCGCCTTCGCCGCCCGGTTCGTCGCAGCCGACGGCAGGGTCGGTTCGGACAGCCAGACCGGCTACATCCTCGCCTTCACCAGCGATCTGGTCCCGCCGGCCCTGGTGGACCAGGCCGGCCGCCACTTCGCGAACACCATCCTGCGCCGCGACACCCACCTGTCGACTGGATTCCTCGGGGTGGACGGCCTGCTGCCGGTGCTCACGAAGATCGGCCGGTCCGACCTGGCGTACCAGTTGCTGCAGAACACGTCGTACCCGTCATGGGGCTACGAGATCGGCAAGGGCGCGACGACGATCTGGGAGCGGTGGAACTCGATCAACCCGGACGGCACTTTCAACGACGTCGGGATGAACTCGTTCAACCACTACGCGTACGGCGCCGTCGGCGAGTGGATGTACCGCACCCTCGCAGGCGTCTCCGCGGCTGAACCGGGTTACCGCAAGTCCCTGATCGCGCCGACACCCGGCAACGGGATCACGTCGGCCGAGTTCCGCCACGAGACGCCGTACGGGGAGGTCGCCAGCAAGTGGAAGCTGACGGACGGCCGGCTGGTGCTCGAGACGAAAGTGCCTGCCAACACCACGGCTACTGTACGACTCCCGGCCGCCAATCCGACGCTGATCGCCGAGAGCGGACGCCCGCTGTCCAAGGCCGATCACGTCAGTGGAGTCGTCGACGAGGGCGCTACCGTCGCGATGACCATTGCCTCTGGCACCTATCGGTTCGCGGTCGAGCCGCCGCCGATCGGTCTGTCCGCCGCCGTAGCGACACCCGCAGCCGGAGAGCCCGGTACTACGACGTCGGTGGCCGGGGTGGTCCGGAACCGCTCGGCCGCACCGGTGACCGGGCAGTTCGAGGTGATCGTGCCCGCGGGCTGGGCAGCGCCTCCGTCGGTCCCGATCACGCTTGCTCCTGGAAAGGAGAAGGCGGTCAGCGCGCAGGTCGTCGTACCGGTGGAAGGTAATGCGGCGCCGGTCGAGCTGACAGCGAGATTCGTCGATGCGCAAGGGGAACTCGCGGCGGCGCCGGTGCCATTCACCGTGACGCAGTCCTTGGACCCGGCGGATGCGCTCGACTACGTGGATCTCGGCGACGCGGCATCCGAATCAGCCCACGCGCTGGCGGCCGCCGCTTCGTCTGCCACGAGCGTTGAGAGCGGTCGAACGCGCCGCTATTCCGGGATGTTGGTGCCAGGCTCCTGGTTTGAGTTCAACCTAACCACCGGCGCCACCCAACCGTTCCTCCTACGCCTGGTCGAGACCTACGACGGCCCTCAAACCAAGGACTACGAGATCCTCGTCAACGGGAAGCCGGTCCATCACCGCCTGATGCACCGAACCTCGGCCGGCCTGGAGACCTACCAAGTGCTGATAGACGACCCCGCCGTGCTGTCGGCCCCAACCGCCCGAATCCGCATCCAACACAACGCCACCGCCACCGGCCACGACCCCTCCCTCGCCGACGTCTGGTCCCTCCCTCTCGCCTGATCGCCACTGCTTGCGTCCGAAGAACCGTGGGGCCTGACCCGCGGTTGTTCGGACGTAAGGCGGTTAGTCGGACGTAAGGCGGTTAGTCGGTGCGGAGTCGGTAGCCCATGCCCCGGACGGTCTGGATGCGGTCGGAGCCGAGTTTGCGGCGGAGGTAGCGGATGTAGACATCCACCACGTTCGAGCCGGGGTCGAAGTCGAAACCCCACACCTGCGACAGCAGTTGTTCGCGCGACAGCACCTGATCGGGATGCCGGCAGAACACCTCCGCCAGCAGGAACTCGCGCGCCGTCAGATCGACCGTCACACCCTCCACGGATGCCCGCCGGGTCCGCAGATCCAGGCTCATATCGCCAACCTGCAGGATGTTCGCGTCCGCGGTCCCGGATCCGTCGCTGCGCAAGCGCAGCCGGACCCGGGCCAGCAGTTCCTCGAAGGCGAACGGCTTCGCGATGTAGTCGTCCGCACCTCCTTCCAACCCGGCCACGGTGTCGCGAACGCTGTCCCGGGCGGTCAGAATCACCACCGGCATCGACACCCGCGCCTCACGCAACCGCCGCAGCACGGTGAACCCGTCCACCCGCGGCAGCCCGATATCCAGCAGCAGCAGGTCGTACCCGCCCCTGACAGCCTCCTGGTACGCCGTCTCGCCGTCCTCCACGATCGTGGTCAGGAACCCGTTGCTCCGCAACCCACGCTCGACGAACGAGGCGATCCGCTCCTCGTCCTCAGCGATCAGAATCCGGTTCACCGCTCCACCTCCCCAGCAGCCCATCGCGCCGCCTGGGCTGGTGCTTCCAGTTCCACGGTGATGGCGTCGTCCTCAGTGGTCGGCAGCACGAGCTGTCCGGCCGGCAGATCGAGTTCGAAACGGGCGCCAGGGCCAGGTTGCTCGACCAGGCGTACGTCGCCACCATGGGCCCGCGCGATCGACCGGACGATCGCCAGTCCGAGTCCCGCCCCCTCGGTTCTGCGCTGATCGTTGCCCCGGGCAAATCTCTCGAAGATCCGCTCCCGATCCTCCTCCGCCACCCCCACCCCGGAGTCCGCCACCCACAGCACCACCCGATCACCACCATCCTCTCGACCGTCGGAACCATCCCGGCGCCGGCCGAACTGGTGAACACCGCCGGCGACCGGAAGCTCAACGGTCAAGTCGTCGGTGACGAGCCGGGATCCGACGCCGATCCGGTCGGCCGCCGCAGTATGGCGGATCGCGTTCGAGACCAGTTGCATCAGCGCCTGGGTCAGGCGTTGACCGTCGGCGACGATTGTCGCGTCGGCGGCTTCGTCCACGCGCCAGGACCGATCGGCCAGCGGACGAGACTTGGCGACCACCTCGATCACGAGTTCGGTCAGGTTGACCTGCTCGACGCTGAGGAAGTCTGGCCGGCCGCTCTTCGCCAGCACCAGCAGGTCGTCGACCATCCGGTTCATCCGGGCGAGTTCGTCCAGCACCAGCGCCCGCGTCTGCGCCCGGTCGCGGGGATCGTCGCTCATCAGTTCCAGATGGCCGCGGATCACCGTGATCGGCGTCCGCAGTTCGTGCCCCGCGTTGTCGACGAACTCCCGCTGCCCCAGGAAGGCGTTCTCCAGCCGGTCCAGCATGGTGTTGAAGGTCCGCGCCAGCTGGGCCACGTCGTCGTTGCCCACCACTTCGATCCGCCGCCGCAGGTCCGACTCACCGATCTGCTCGGCGGTGGTCCGCACCTGCCGGATCGGGGCGAGTACCCGCCCGGCGACCAGCCAGCAGGCGCCCGCGGCCATCGCCAGGGTGATCGCCCCGATGACGGCGAGCGCCTTCGCGGCGTCCTCCAGCGGCTTGGCGAGCATGTCCCGGAATTCCAGCACGACCAGCTGCGCCCGCACCGGCTCGGACCCCATCTGCACCGGGATCACGCCGTACCGGACCTCGCCGGCGGTGCTGGTGACCCACCCGTACTGCGGGGTGGTGGCGCCGGCGATCCGCTGGACGAAGGGTTCGTCCAGGTCGAGGCGCGCTGGTGGTGACCCCTGGCTCCGGTGGTGTGGATCGCCGTCGATGACGGTGAAGAAGGCCTCCGAACCGTCCGGCAGATTGTTCTGCAGCCAGTAGTCGAGGACCTCCTCGGGCGTGCTGAACGCGGCGGCGGTGTCCGAGGCCGCGAAGGCGCGGAACTTGGCTGCCTCGTGCGTGAGTTCGGTGTCCGCGGCCGAGTTCGAGCGCGCCGAGAGGACCTGCCAGCCCAGGAAGACCACCGCGGTAAGCGCCAGCGCGAGCACCCCGAGCAGCCAGCCGATGATCCGCAGCCGGGCGCTGACGACAGGACGCCTCAGCGCGACCACCGGCCGTCAGTCATCGCCATCCCCGCCGCTATCGTCATCGTCGTCGTCATCGCCGGCGGTGGGGGGAGCGGCCGGCCGGACCGGATCGGCGCCCGGCTTGGTCGGAGCAGCCGACGCCGTACGGGGCATGCTGGGAACAGTCGATGGCCGCGGCGTAGTGGGACCAGTCGTTGGCGTAGTGGGAACAGACGACGGTCGCGGCGTGGTGGGTGTGGTCGCGTCGCTCGAGCCGGCCGGGATGATGACTGTTTCGCCCAGGCCGGGGGAGGACCGGTCCGCCAGGAATCGGGTCAGCGCGAAACCGGTCACTGACAGCACCACGGCGACGGCGAGGTAGATCAGGCGCGGAGATCGCATGCTGACAGTCTGCGATCCCATTCGGGTGAACCGCATGAACCGGACATTAGAGAGTTCTCATCAACGGACCGGGGTGCGCGGCCGAAGCTCAGATCAGGTAGCGGAACTCGGCCGAGTCCGGTTTGATCCGCTCGATGTCCAGCGGCGCCGCGTCCATCCGCTGCAGCAGGATCGACAGGTCGCCCGGGCGGCCGATCTCGATGCCGACCAGGGCGACGCCGGTCTCGCGGTTGTTGCGCTTCACGTACTCGAACAGGGTGATGTCGTCGTCCGGCCCGAGTACGCCGTCGAGGAACGACCGCAAAGCCCCCGGCTCCTGCGGAAACGTCACCAGGAAGTAGTGCTTCAGACCTTCATGCACCAACGACCGTTCGAGAATCTCGCCGTACCGGCTCACGTCGTTGTTGCCGCCGGACAGCAAGCAAACGACTGTCTCGCCGGGCTTCACCTCGACCGCGTTGCCAAGAGCCGCCGCAGACAAGGCACCTGCAGGCTCCGCGATCAACCCGTCCGTCTGATAGAGCTCCAGCATCTCGGAGCACACCAGCCCTTCGGGGACCGACGTCATCTCAACCCGCGCTGCCGAAACCACCGGCAACGTCACCTCGCCGACCCGCCGAACAGCGGCACCGTCCACAAAGCTGTCCAGGTGCGGCAACGTCACCGGCTCACCAGCAGCCAACGCAGCCGCCATGCTGGCCGCACCTGCCGGCTCCACTCCAACAATCCGTACTCCGGGATGCCGCTCCTTCAACCACGCTGCGACCCCGGCGATCAACCCACCACCACCGACCGGAACCACCAGTACGTCGGGCGCGGCACCGAGTTGTTCCACCAGTTCGACGGCGACTGTTCCCTGCCCTGCAACGGTTCTGGGGTCGTCGAAGGCAGGAACGAGCGTTGCTCCGGTCGCGGTCGCCTCGGCAAGCGCAGCGGCGGCCGCGTCGTCGTACGAGTCGCCTGTCACGATGACCTCGATCTGCTTGCCTCCAAGGGCTGCGATCCGGTCCCGCTTCTGGCGAGGCGTAGTACGGGGGACGTAGACGCGACCGTGCACGTCGAGGATGTGGCAGGAGTACGCCAGGCCCTGGCCGTGGTTTCCGGCGCTGGCACAGAGGACGCCGGCCTTCTTCGAGGGCTCGTCGAGTTGCGCGATCAGGTTGTACGCGCCACGGAGTTTGTAGGACCGGCCGATCTGCAGGTCCTCGCGCTTCAGCCAGACCTCAGCGCCGGTGCGTGCGGAGAGTCGCGAGTTGCGTTGCAACGGGGTCCTGACCGCGACCCCGTCGAGTCGCTTCACCGCGTCCTCGATCGACTGCGCGTGGACGGTCGATCGAGCGACTGAATTACTGCCCTGCATGGCGCTCCTTCGCGTGCATATGCACGATCTTCAGCGATTCTCTCGCACCACAAGACACTGTGCGTCCAGAGTGCGGACCGATCGGACACCGTTGCACAACAGGTCCTTTTTTCATGCGTGAAACGGCTCCGGCCTGGGCAGTCTAGTTCTCATACGCTCACTCGGTGTAACGGCCAGGGTCCTGGACGGGATGAGCCGAGTAAACCGGTCAACGGGGACTGGAGGGCACATATATGGAACCGATTCCGTTCAGTCTGTGGGGAGACGCCCTGTGGTGCGGACAGGAGGTCGTGCGGGAGGTTCCGCACGAGCAGGCGATCCGTTGCCTGTTTCCTGATCCCATCCCGGCGCGAGGAGCAGATCTGGACACCGACGCAGATCTCGTCCCGGAACCGTACAACCGCTTCGACCCGCGCTCGATCGCCGTTCGGGTGCAGGGCAAGGTGGTCGGCTACCTGCCGCGGGACGACGCGCACCGGTACCACCCGGTGCTGTCAGAACTGGTGGCGCAAGGCCTGCAACCGCAGGTTCCGTGCCATCTGTGGGTCAGTGAGTGGGAGCCGGCCGACTGGGAAGGCAAGAGCGGCACGGAGTTCCACGCCAGCGTGGCAGTCGCGTTGGGCCAGCCGCACATGCTGGTCCCGGTGAACCTGCCACCGCCCGGGAGTTTCCACCTGCTGCCGCCGGGCAGCGGGATCGTAGTACCGGGCAGTGAGGTAAGGCCGGAGGTGCTGGCGCCGTTCTTCCGGGCGGAAGGCGAGTGCTGGGCCTACGGCACGATGCAGGCGGTCGAGGAAGACGACGGGGTCCACGACCGACATCGGATGGTGGTGGAGGTCAGGCTGGACGACGAGCCGGTCGGGCGGCTCAGCCCCCGGCTGAGTGCGGAGTACCTGCCGGCGATCCACTATCTCTCCGACATGCGGGCCGAGACGGCCGCTCGGGTCGCCATCCGTGGCGACCGGACGGCATCGGAGGTGATTCTCTACGCGGCCCGAAGTCATGACCTGCCGGCCACCTGGCCGGACGGTCTGACCCGGTCTCCAGTGGCGTCTCCAACGTGGCACTACTGGGCGGGTAAGGAAGCGAACTGAGCCAGGCGGACGCGCAGTACTCACCAACCAGGTGATGGTGGGTACTGCAGGTCTACCAAGGGTTCAACGAGGGTGATGCGGGCCGCCACCACAAGGCGGTCCGCATCACACGGCCGGTCAGAGTTTCGAGCCGATGAGTTGGTAGATGTCGTCCATTGCGCCGGGCAGGTCGTCGTGGCCGAAGTCCGGGTAGGTGCGGAGGTCCTTGGGCGCGGTGAGCTTGTTGTAGACCGCGTACTGCGTCGACGGCGGGCAGACCTGGTCCTCGAGCCCGACGAACAGCGTCACCTCGGAGCGGATCCGGGACGCCAGGTGCTGCACATCGATGTACCCGAGGGTGGTGAAGACCTCCTGTTCCCGAAGGTGCCGGGGGTCCCGCTTCTTGAACCAGGTGGTGATCTCGTTGTACGGGCCCTTGTCCAGGTTGAGTTCCCAGGCTCGCTGGTAGTCCACCAGGAACGGGTACACGCTCGCGGCGTACTTGATCTCCGGTGTGAGCGCTGCGCAGACCAGGCTCAGCCCTCCGCCCTGGCTCCACCCGGTGCTCGCGACGCGGGAGGCGTCCACCTCGGGCAGACCGCGGATGAGGTCCGCGAGCCTGCGGGTGTCCAGGAAGACGTGTTTGTAGAGGAGCCCGTCCGGCCCGTCGTCGACGCCTTCCACCAGGTGGTTGTGCAGGGAGAAGCTGTTCGGCTGCTGCGAGTCGGTCCGGAAACCCACCTGTTCGCGGACGTCGAGCGCGGCCACGGTGAACCCGCGTGCGGCGTACGGGAGCAGGTCGATCCACTTGGGCTGCTCACCGCCGTACCCGTGGAACATCAGCACGGCCGGTCCCTCGGCGTTGTGCGGGCGGATCACCTTCGCGTGCACCCGGTAGCCGCCGGTGCCGTTGAAGTACAGGTGCTCGGTCTTCGCGAACGGGAGCGGGAAATCGGTCGCCGGGGCGAACTCGGCCTCCGGGTCGATCCCGGCCAGTTCGGCGAGCGACTTCTCCCAGAACTGGTCGAAATCCTCCGGCCGGGGGTTGGTCCCCTGGTAGGCGATCAGTTCCTCATACGACATCTCGAAGGACAACACGAACCCGGGCTCCCTTTGTCAGCTCAAACGAACATCGTCATTCTGCTTTGTCGTGCGGGTCGCCGGCAGTGCCGTCCCAAATGGTGTAACCGTGCGCCTGGTTCAACCGGTCCCGTACGTCGGTCTCGAGCTTCCCCACCCGCGCCGGAGCCAGCCAGTTCAGCGGCACCAGGATCGTCCCGTCCTTGTACTTCGTCCGCAGCGCCAGCGCCTCGCCATGAGTGCTCCGGACCTTGCCCACCTCGGTGATGTCGGTCCAGCCGGTCTTGACCCCGCGGACGTTGATCGTGTCGGACCCGAGCCTCAGCAGCACCGGAGGCCGCGCGAGGATCCACAGCCCGGCCAGCACGACCAGCCCGCCGAGAACCGCGAACACCGCCACCACGGCGGACGGCAACCCGACCGCCCAGAAGATCGCGGCAATCCCGAGAATGATCAGCCCAGCAGCCAGGATCCCCAGGAACCGCCCAGGCCGCATCCGGTACGTCGTCCGCATCGCCCCAGGATCTCATCGCCGCCTCGGGCGGCTAGAAGGCGGGGACCTTGTCGGTGAGGGCGTTGCCGTGGCTCGTCTTCTCCAGACTGATCTGCCAGTTGCTCCGCGGATCGAAGAACTGCAGGAAGTGCTCGTACGAGCAACTCTCGGTGAAGCCCCGGCGAGCGGCGTCCCAGTCGGTTCCGGACTTGAAGTACACCCGGTAGGTGCTGCCGCCGATTCCGGTCAGCGTGGCCTTGGAGTTCGCCCGGACGTAGATCGACGCCTGCGGCTTCTTCGGATCCTTGAGG
>Ga0193717_1000175_pt1 | contig 53598 bp, 40 predicted proteins | sample U2c2metaG_FD_145900 | JGI IMG/M metagenome (GOLD analysis project Ga0193717, IMG submission 145900) | Soil microbial communities from a riparian zone of the East river system, Colorado, United States - U2c2 | ecosystem: Environmental > Terrestrial > Soil > Riparian zone | place: USA: East River... | reverse complement strand
GCGGCAGTGCATGGCGTAGCTGGAAACGCTCGGGGTTGGCCAGTGGCGGCGTCGGCGGCAAGGTGAAGCAGTAGCCTGCCATCACCAGAGAAAGCCCGGCGGCCAGGTACAACGGCGAGGCGGTGGCTTCCACGCCCAGGGCGCCTACGACAAGACCCACGGCGATCCAGCCCAGCGTACCGAACACGCGGATCGCGCCGAATTCTTCCTGCGGATCGTTGATGTGCCGCATGGCCAGCGAGGTGGTGAGCGCCAGCGTTGGCATGTAGCTCAAGCTGTAGGCCAGCAGGGCGATGTACAGCACCGCGAATGAGCTTTGTTGTGCGGCGACCACCAGCAGCACGGCGCCGATGACGTTCAATGCGGCAAGCACACGACGCGTATCGAACAGGCGGTCGGCAAGCAGGCCCACGAACAGCGGCGAGATCATCGCGCCGATGGCGGTGGTGCCGGCGATGGCGCCGATTTCCTTGCCGCTGAAGTGCAGCGTCTGGCCCAGCCACGTACCGACCGTGACATACCACGCGCCCCAGATGGCGTACTCGAACAACATCATCACTCTAAGGCGCCACTTCATCCTTTCTTCCCCTTTGTGCGTGATGGTCCGAGAGGGTCTTCGATGTGCTGCCACACACCGCCGGCGGCATGGCTCTTGAGCATCGCCTCGACCAGCAGGCTGTTGCGATAGCCGTCGGCGAACGTGGGCAGGGCGGCAGGCTTCGTTTCGGGTGTGCCACCGCCCCGGATCCATGTATAGGCGTCGGCCAGCAGGTTGCGAAAGGCGTCAGCCCAGGCTTCCGGGTGGCCCGCGGGCAGGTGCGCGTAGCCGCGCGCGGCGGGATCGAGCAGCGCGGGGTCTCGCGTCAGTAGCCTGTTGGCCTTCGCATGGTGGCCGATCCACAGTTCGTTGGGCTGCTCCTGCCGCCACGCCAGCGAGGCCTCGCGCCCGCTGACTTCCAGGCGCAGGTCGTTCTTGTGGCCGGGCAGCACCTGGCCAACGGTGACGCAGCCGCGCGCGCCGTTGTCGAAACGCAGCAGCACGCTGGCGATGTCTTCGCTGGTGATCTTGATCTTGCGCCGTGGTGTCGACTTGGCGGAGCCTGCGAAAGCCTTCGGCGAAGCCGCCGGCGCCTCGCGGACCGGCACGGCCGTGTGCAGATCGGCCAGTACGGCGGTGATACGCGCACCGGTGACGTGTTCGGCCAGGTCGCACCAGTGCGAGCCGATGTCGCCAAGGGCGGAGCTGGCGCCACCGAGCTTGGGATCCAGGCGCCACGAATAAGCGCGCTCGTCAGTGAGCCAATCCTGCAAATAACAGCCATGCACGAACACCGCCTGGCCGACCTTGCCCTTGGCGATCATCGCGCGCGCCTGCTGGACAAGCGGGTAGCCGCGATAGTTGAAGGTGACGACATGCGCGACCTGGGCCTGGCGCGCGGCTTCGTACAGTTCACGCGCTTCCTGCGTGCTGCTGGCAAGCGGCTTGTCGGAGATCACATGCTTGCCGGCACGTAGCGCCGCCAGCGAGACCTCCCTGTGCAGGTGGTTGGGCGTGGTGTTGTGGACCACCTGTATGGCGGGGTCGGCCAGCAATTCCCGGTAACCCGCATAGGCGCGCCCGGCGTTCAGTTCGCGGGCCCGCTTTTTCGCGGATTCGAGGCTTGAGCCAGCGATACCGACGATCTCGACGTTGCCCAGGCGACGCACGGCATCGAGGTGATGCGCGGCGATGAAGCCGGGGCCGACGAGCCCCATGCCAAGTTTCTTCATCGGGTTACCGCCCTGGCGCTGGTCGACATGGACTGGCCTGCCATTTCCCCTCCGACATGCTGCTGTCGCTTGAATGTATTCGATTACATGCGCATGAATGCTGGCGTTTGCGCGTCGAGCCTCGTGTCACTAAGTACTACAAATGTGGCAATGTATGTAGCAGATGTGAAGATGCCGATGCAACGATTTCATGTAATCCATTACATTGCACTGCACAAATTTCGGTCGGGGCGGCCACGGTGGACGTGTCGTTCCCGGATATGGCCGGCTGGTATCGTCCAGGCCACGGCAGCGGAAAAAGAGGGCTTGAACCGGTGAGTGCGGACGGATCCAGGCGTAGGCGGCAGGGGGACAAGGGCGAGCCGGCGAATGCTGCGACGCAGCCTGCGCGTGTCCGGACGGTCAAGGAAATTGCCGCCATTGCCAAGGTTTCGGTGGCAACCGTGTCACGCGCCCTGCAGCGGCCCGAGCTTGTCAGCGAAGCGACGCGCCTGCGTATCCACGAGGTCGTCAAGCGCCTGGGCTACACGCCCAATGCCTTGGCACGCAACCTGCGCACGGCGCGCACGCGCCTGGTCATTGCCTTGCTCCCTGACATCGCCAACCCGTTTTTCTCGGAAGTGATCCGCGGCATCGAGCAGGTCGCGCACGAGAACGGCTATTCGGTGCTGTTGGGCGAGACGCAAGGCAGCCTGGTGCGCGAACAGGCCTACGCCGACATGATCGCGGCGCGCCAGGCCGATGGCATCATCACCATGTCCCCTCGCGTACCGGCCATTCCCATGGATGGCCGCCTGCCGGTGGTCAACGCCTGCGAGTATGTCAAGGACAACAGGATTTCCAGCGTCTACATCGACAACGTCACCGCGGCAGGCGCCGCCGTCGACTATCTGGTTACGCTGGGGCACCGCGACATCGCCTTCATTGCCGGCCCATCGTCCAGCCCGATATGCGTGGACCGTGAGCAGGGCTACCAGCTCGCCCTGCAGCGGGCAAAGATTCCAGCCGACCCCGCGCTGACCGCCGTCGGAGACTTTTCGATCGAAGCGGGCGAACGCGCGATCGAGCTTTTCCTCTCGCAGGGACGATCGTTCAGCGCGGTGTTCTGTTCAAACGACGAAATGGCGATCGGCGCGATGCGCGCATTGATCTCGCACGGCCTGCGCGTACCGGAAGATATCTCCGTGGTCGGTTTCGACGACATCCGCTTCGCGCGCTACACCTCGCCGTCGTTGACCACCGTCGCCCAGCCAAAGAATGCACTGGGGCGGGAAGCGATGACCATGCTGATCGAGCTGCTCAACGATCTCGAGGTGCCCCCGCGCAAGCGTGTGCTGTCGGCGGATCTGGTGGTGCGGGGGTCAACTGCGCCACGTACGACCGGGCGTTGAAGTCGAGCCATTGCGCAATGCCAGGGGAATCACGGGGCATGACTTACCGCAATATCCAGGGCATGCGCGCGATCGCTGCATTGATCGTCGTTTCGGCGCATATCTTCCAGGACATCGCGCCTATGCGCACGCACTGGGCCAAGACTTTCTTCTCGGTCGTCGGGGGGACGGGCGTCGACATATTTTTCGTGATCTCGGGCTTCATCATCTACCACGTGATGCGGCGGTCGATCGACAGCATGGATGCCGTGGGGAAGGGGCGGGCGGTCCATGCGTTCGCAATGAAGCGGTTCATTCGTATCTACCCGCTCTATTGGATCGTCTTCGGCACGTCGTGCCTGGTCTTGGCGTGGGCGCCGCCCGCGGTGCCGCTGCCGCACGAGCCGTTGTTCCAGTTGCTCGCGCTCATCGACAACGTGCCGAACTTCCGCGTCTACGTCGCCTGGACACTGACCTTCGAGGTCTACTTCTACGCGGTGGTGGCCCTGAGCCTGCTCCTGTTCGCGCGGCGGGCCATGGTAGGGGTGGTGATCTGGTTCGCCATTGTCGGGGGTGCGACGCTGTTGGGCTTGTGGCTCCCCTGGAGCAAGCCGCTGGACTTCGTGTTCTCCCCCATCGTGCTGGAGTTCCTGCTGGGCATCGCCGTCGCCATGCTCGTCGACCGCGGCTTCCACCGATTCCATGGCGCGCTATTGGCGGGTGCTTTTATCTGGATGGCGATCGGCCTGGTGTTCTTGAGGCCCAGCATATTCGCCTTGAACGTGGCCCACTGGGGGACGCTGGTGGCGAGCAACCGCTCTTTTGCCCTCCATGTGGTCGGGGGCGGGATCCCGGCGGCGATCTTCATCTACGGGCTTGTCGTGCTTGAAATTCGCCAACAATGGATCATGCCGCGTGTGCTGCAGTACCTTGGCGACGCGTCATTCTCCATCTACTTGTGGCACGCGGTGGTATTCACCGCCGTGGCGGAGTTGTTCGTACGCCTCGGCTGGGTGGGCGTAGCGAATTCAGCCGGGCTCATCGCGCTCATGGTCATCGTCGCGCTGGGCATCGCCTTGCTCAGCTACCGCTTCCTGGAAAAACCATTGCTGAGGTTTCTCGGGCAATGGTTCCTGGGTCGAGGCGTTTCGTCCCATTCGCTGGAAACTGTAAGAGATTTGGAGCGCGCCGGACGTTAGTTCGTGACGGTATCTTCGCAGATTCCTGCGGGAAGGCTATATGCGGGGTTTGTGCTCGACAACGAGCCATTGGTCGGGGTTACGGTTCGCGTCGTACGCTACTATCGGCCAGAACGAGGGCGATGCGCTTCCGCGTACCCCGTCGACAGGGGATTGCATGTGGGGCTATTACTTACGCCTGGCGTTGCGCAGCAGTGGGCGTAGCCGGGCGCTGACCTGGCTGGTGATCGTATTGATCGGCTGTGGTGTTGCCACCTGCATGGTCTGCTACGCCGTGTTCCGGGTGACCACGGGCGACCCGATCCCATCGCGGTCCGCACGATTGTTCGTTCCACAGGTCGATAATTTCGGGCCCGGCAAGTACGGAAGCGGCGAACCACCGGTCACGCTGAGCTATACAGACGCGATGGCCGTCGCTCGATCGACCCTCGCCGAACACCATGCATTGATCTATGGGGCGACATGGGTTGTCGAGCCCGGAGATGAGCGCGTCCAGCCGATTGCCACGGGCGGCGATGCGGTAACCGCGGACTTCTTTCCCATGTTCGCCGTGCCGTTCGCCTACGGCTCGGCCTGGACGGCAAGCGACGATACCGGGCGGGCGGCCGTGGTTGTGATCGGTCGAAAGTTGAACGAGCGCCTCTTCGCCGGGAAAAACAGCGTGGGGCGCTCGCTTCAGCTGGACGGACGCGCCTACCGCATCGTCGGCGTGCTCGACGCGTTCAACCCACGCCCGCGCTTCTTCGACGTGGCAAGCCAGGGGCCGCTGAGCGCATTCGAGGATGCCGGCCAGGTATTCGTGCCGTTCAATCGCGCCATCGACGTGCGCAAGGCGCCGCAATACGACTACTGCAGTGCCGTGGCCCCCGGGGCCGGTGACTGGCAAGGCTACCTCCGTGGTGAATGCAACTGGATCAGCGCCTGGGTGGACTTGCCCACCGCCGCCGGCGTCGAGCGCTACCGTGATTACTTGCAGGCTTATGCCGCCGAGCAGCAACGCTCGGGTCGCTTCGCGTGGGCGCCCAACGTGCGCCTGCACGGCCTGATGGAATGGATGTCCATCATCCATGTGGTACCGAAGGTGTCGAGCCTGTCGATGCTGGTGTCTTTCAGCTTCCTGGTTGTGGCGCTGGTCAACGTGATTGGCCTGATGCTGGCCCGGTTCATGCGCCGCGCCCCGGAGATCGGCGTGCGCCGTGCGCTGGGCGCATCGAAACGGGCCATTGGCGCGCAGTTCCTGATCGAGGCGGCCCTGGTCGGCGCCGCCGGCGGCGTGTTCGGTGTGATCCTTACCATGCTGGGCACGTGGGGCGTCGACGGATTGTTCGAGTCGGGCATTGCGCGACTGGTCCGAATCGACGCCGGCCTGCTGGCACTTACCCTGCTGGTGGCGGTCATGGTCACGGTGCTTGCAGCCATTTATCCCGTGTGGCGGGCGACCGCCATCCAGCCCGGCTGGCAGGTGAAGATCAATGGCTGATTTCCGCGTCGGCCTGCAGGTACGGCCAATCCTCAACGCGCTGAAGCGGCACAAGGTAGCCACCGCGCTCATCGTGCTGCAGGTGGCGTTGACACTGGCCGTGGTGAGCAACGCCTTCTTTATCGTCGCCACCCGCGTCGTGCACCTCTCGCGACCGACGGGCACGGACGAGGCACACCTGTTCGTGATCAGGAACGCCTGGCGCAGCCAGGTCGACCCAGGCCGCATCGGTGCCCTGATGCGCGCGGACTTAGCGGTGCTGCGACAAGTGCCTGGCGTGCGTGATGCCATTGCCAGCGAAGCATTTCCGCTCGAAGGGGGTGGCGGCGTACTGATGCGCTTGCGGACGGAACCGGAGCAGACCGCCAAGGCGAAGCTCGCCATCGCCTATTTCGGCGACACCCACGCCATCGATACGTTCGGTGTCACGCTCGCCGAAGGCCGGAACTTTCGCGATGACGAGGTGAAGGACATTGGCCCGTACGACAAGCTTTCATCGCCTTCGATCATCGTGACACGAAGCCTTGCTTCCAAGTTGTTCCCGGATTCGCCGGCATTGGGCAAGACCATCTGGCTGGAAGATGGCCCTTCCACCATCGTGGGCATACTGACAAGCCTGCAAGGCCCCTATGCTGGCAGTACCACGCGCAGCATCGACGAAGATAGCGTGCTGTTCCCCGCCCGGCAGGCGGATCCGGCCGGCACGGTCTACATTGTGCGCACGCACAGCACCGCCATGCACGCCGTGATCCAGGCGTCGCTCGCCGCGTTGTCGAGCCAGGGCGGCTTGCGCCTGGTCGACCCCGTGGACGGCGTGCAGACCCTCGCGCGCGCACGCGAAGCAGGCTACGACACCGATCGCAGCGTAGCCACGATGATGGCCGTGGTCTGCGGACTGCTGTTACTGGCGACGGCCGGTGGCATCGTCGGACTGAGCAGCTTCTGGGTCGGGCAGCGGAAGCGGCAGATCGGCGTGCGCCGGGCACTGGGCGCGCGCGCTGCCGACATATTGCTCTACTTCCACATCGAGAACGCCATGATCGCGGCCGGCGGGATCGTGCTGGGCGTCGTGCTTTCGATTGGTGGCAACATGGCGTTGATGAAGCTCTATGAGATCCCGCACCTGCCCATCGCTTGGCTGGCCTGCGGTGCGCTTGTCGTCTGGCTGATCGGTCAGTTGGCCGTGCATGGGCCGGCGCGGAGTGCGTCCCGGGTAGCCCCGGTGGTCGCGATCCGATCTGATGGCTAGCCGCTCAAGCTATGAGTTCACCAGCACGCTGGGTTGGCAAGCCGATCACTGGATACTTGGCGTCCGTCACATTTCCAATGGAGCTTTCAAGAGTTCAATTGAGGGGTTATTCCGACACTGATCGAAGTACTGCCCCATGCCCCCACAGCCGAAGCAGTCATGACGCCGACGAATTCGCCCAAACCTGTGTTCGCAGCGCCACTGCGAGTGCTCCTGCTCGAAGACGATGAATTGCTGCGTGATCGCGTGCTGGTGCCGCAATTGCGCAGCTTTGGATTCGAAGTGGCCGCGATAGGTAAGGCGGCTGAGCTCGACGCGTACACAGCCACTGCATGGCCGGACATCCTCATACTCGATGTGGGCTTGCCCGATGCCGACGGATTCGATGTTGCCCGCCGCCTGCACGCAGAGATGGACGATGTCGGCATCGTCATGTTGACCGGACGCAGCGGCAAGGTCGACCATGTGCGCGGCTTGGTCGAAGGCGCGGACGCCTATTTGTCCAAACCCGTGGACGTCGACCTGCTGGTGGCGACGATCTACAGCCTCGCGCGCCGTTTGCGCGCAACGCCAACGCCTGGCGCGGGTCGTTGGCATCTGGATGCCGATGGCTGGTGTCTGCTTTCGCCCGGCAGCGATGTGGTTGCGCTGACCAAGACGGAAGGTCGACTACTGGCAAAGTTCTTCGAGCGTCCGAATCAGGCGATCTCGCGCGCTGATCTGATCAGGACATTGACCGACAACGCCTACGACTTCGATCCGCACCGGCTTGATTCACTGGTCCACCGCCTGCGCAAGAAAGTGCAACGTGTGCTCGGCATGCCGTTGCCGCTCAACGCCGTGCATGGAGAGGGCTATGTCTTCGTGCTGTCCTGACACGGCGGGAAGATGGATGCGGAAGGTCGTGCCCTTTCCCGGTTCACTTTCTACGTCGATGCTTCCGCTCGCGTTGTGAACGAGGTTGTAGACCACGGTAAGGCCCACGCCCGTGCCGCTGCCCACCGGTTTGGTGGTGAAGAATGGCTCGAAAATCCGCAACTTCATTTCTTCCGGCATACCGATACCGTTGTCGCTCAGTTTCAGTTCGATCGCATGGGGACCATCCGCGGCGATAGCGACTTCGAACGTTCCCTCGCGAGGCATCGCGTCGCGCGCGTTGGAAGCGATGTTCAATATCGCCAGCTCAAACTGACTGCGGTCGAACGAGATCCAGAAAGGACGATCCGGCACCTGGAAATGCAGCCGCACCGCTGATGGAAACAGTTGTCGAAGCATCGGCTTCAGATCCAGCGCCGCCTCTACCGCATCGAAGATCTCGATTCGGGTCGTGTCGCGACGACTGAAGTTCAGCAACTTGCGGTTGATCGCATCGGCTCGCCGGGCGGCCATCTCCACGCCCAGCAAGGCCTGACCCAAAGCCTGCGCATCGGTGCCGAGTTCCGCGCCAGGTTCATCCAGGCGATGGCGCTCCCTGGCGAAGCCGAGCACGATGCCAAGCACGTTGTTGAAATCGTGTGCGATGCCCTGGGCCAACTGGCCGATGGCTTCCATCTTCTGCGCGTGCAGAAGTTGCTCCTGCGCGCGCTCGCGCTCAAGCATTTCATGTTGCAACTGCTGCCGATGCCTGTTCGATTCGGCCAGCGCTTCACGCAACGCGCCGATGCTTCGATCCAGGATGATGGTGATCAACGCATAGCTGAAGAGCCGGAACAGCAGGCCGTTATAGGCGGCGAAGAAACTCGCGTGCTGGCTCGGGTCATGCAGGTAGTCGGTGGTCATCCCGGTGGCGCAGATCACCAGGATGGACACATAGATCGTCCACAACGCCCGACGCCCAAGCATCAGCCCGCCAAGCGCCAGCGATATCAGCAGCAACGTATCGCCCGGGGTCACTTTGTAACCAAATGCCGCATAGGCAAACAGGCCGGATATCAGTTGGGTGGCGAGAAACTGCGTGACAGCTTGTCTGAATTTGCCAGCGCGGATCAGATACAAACCAAACCATGCGGCGATCGTGATCGCCAGGTCCGTGCCAAGATCCACGGCGATAGACAAGTCCTTGGACACGACAGTCCTGCTGAAGAAGGTCGACGTCATGTAATCCCACTCGGACGTCAGCAGGTAGATCTTTATCAGCGGTGTGCGGCAGCCTTGATAGACCAGGAAGAGTTGCAGGAAAACAGCGTTGCGGCGGTCAACGGGATCGGTGATCGGCAAACGATTCAACCAGGCTTGCAGGCGGTGCCACATCGTCATTCTCGTTGATAGCGTGCATGGCTCAGGCCGACGCACTCGGCCGCACAATGCTACGTCTTCTACGAGCGAAAGAACTTGCGATTGAAGCCACATCGAACGAAACGAACAGGCCGGGCATGGGAGCCCGGCCTGTTCATAAGCACCTCACGAGCATCCTGGCTCAGTTGGCAGGCGGGGCCTTGCAGGCTTCGCTCTGATTCAGGGAGGCGATAACATCCACGCCACCTGCTGCCGCTGTGCCCTGCAGGCGAACCGGCTGCACCTTCATGCCGGCCGGAATCACCACCGGTTTGCCGACGCTGTCAGTGACACGGAAGGACTGGAAGTTGCCGCCGGTGCCCTGCCACTCAAAAGCATGACCGGTGGTATCCACCCACAGAATGTCGGCCAGGCCGTCACCATCGTAGTCGGCGATGCTCGACATGGTGTAACCGGCCTTCACCTTGAGGGTTTGCTGATCCACGACAGTGAAGCCATTCATGATCCACCACGACATCTTGTTGGCGTCGGGCTTGGTCCAGATCAGATCGGTCTTGCCATCGCCATTGACGTCGCCGGCACCGTACAGGACAAAGCCAGGCTGATGATCGGCGATCCGATGGGAGACGAAATTACCGGCGTGGTTGTTGATCCACACAGTCACGCTGTTGTCATCCGGACGGGTCCACACGATGTCGGCGTAGCCGTCGCCGTCGACATCCGCGATGGTTGGCACGGAGCCCGATGGAGCGGCGAGCGTTGGACCGACGTTGGCGTTGACGCGACGTTCGGGCCCGTTCCTGCCGATGAGGAAGCCCAGGCTCAAATCCCACCAGCTGATGTCGCCGGTGCTGTCGTTGTGCCACAGCAGATCGGCTTGACGATCGCCACATTGGTCGGGACCGTTGAAATCGCCCGAACCCACCAGCGACCAGTCCGGCGAATACGGGTCGCCCAGGACGAAGGGCAGGTATTGGTTCGGACCACCCAAGCCATCTGACAACCACACATGAAGCTGGTGATCCGGGCCGGTCCAGGCGAGACTGGCATAGCTGAAGCCGATTGCGCTCTGCGTCGTTGAAGCTCCACTGTGGTGAGTGAACAGGCCTGCATTCGCACCAATAGTGAAGCCGGGGGTGACGGACTGTGTGCCCGTACGCAGCATGACGCTGCCCTTCATGGCCATATCGGTGAAGATGCCCGCAACGGGATCGACCAGCGCGATGTCGCTGTAGTTATCGGCGCCCACGGAGAACGGATTCAGGAAATCGCCGGGTGCTGCATTGCCCAGCCCGCGGGAGGTCTGGTCGTACTTGACCATCGCATTGACCAGATTGGTCACGTTGGCGCTTCCAAGGCCGGTGGCATAGTCATAACCGGCATTGGTTTTCCATGCCGGCGCCAGCGCGATATCGCCACCTTCGCTGAGAACGCCGAAGGTGTTGCCCTTTGCACCGGAGTAGCAATCGGCCGCGCCTGCAAAGCATGGCTCGTCGATATCGCCCTGGGTCACGTCGTTGAACACGCAGGCACTGTCGATCGATGTGCCGTTGGACGAATTACAGGCATTGACCATGGCGGTGTTCGGCGAGGCGTTGGTGCCGTACTCCTTGGTGGCAATCGCGTACAGCGCCGGTGCGACGTTACCGTGGCTCTCCTGCGTGGCCTGGTTGATCAGTGCCTGGATGCCGGCCATCGCCGGCGCCGCGAACGACGTGCCGCCAGCACTGTTGAAGAGCACATTGTCAGGATTGGTGTAGTCGCACGCGGTGCCGCCGACGCTCGCATCGGACATGCAGAACACCAGCGCGTGGCCATAGATGCCATTGGCAGCGAAGAGGGAAATATCAGGCTGCATGCGAACCTGATTGGTCGGCGCACCGTAGATGTCGGTCTGCCACGGCGGCTGAAGCCAGAACGCGCTAGGGCCGCCGCTACCACCGGTGGTGTTCATGAACTGCTGTCCCGCGGGGCTGTTGCACGCCTTGACGCCGTTCTTTATCTTCAACTCGGCGTCGAGCTTGCTGCTTGCGCATGAGTCATTCCAGGTCTGCTCGGGGATATAGCTCACAGCCGAGAGGCCGCCGGGCAGGTTGGTCGAGGTCCAGTAGTTCTGGGTCTTGCCCACGTCGTCGAAATCCGTGCCACCCACCGACACATTCCATGGTGTCGACGACATGGCATTGACGGTGACGCCGAACGATGCAGTCGCATTGTTCTGATCGCAGCCGGCGGAGCCTGCATCGCCCGACGACACGTAGACGGTGACACCCTCGGCGGCAGCCTGTTCCCAGAGCAGCCCGACGTCCTTCACGACATTATTGAGGCTGAGAACTTCGCACTCGCCGTAGCTCAGGCTGAATACCGAAGGAGGGGGCACATCGGGATTGTCGAGCAGGTTCAAGGCCGCCGTGAAAGGGCCGAACTGCGGGCTATTGGTGTCGTCGCAGGACGCGAACACGATATTGGCGTCGGGCGCGGCCGCACCGATCCATTCCACGTCTAGCGCCGCTTCGCCCTCGTCGCCGTTCGTGCCAGGATCGTTGCAGGTCGGGTCAATGAGGTCGAGACCGAATTTCCCCTGTGGATGCACATAACTGATGACGCCCTTGGCATCGGGCGGCAGAAACGCGGTGCGGAAGGTCGTGACGTCCTGCGGCTGCACATCGGTGCGCTCCAGCACGGCGACGGTCTGGCCGGCACCGCGGACCGGCGTGGCCTGGCCCCACAAGGGCTCGACGTTGTAGATCTTGTTGAAATCCGCCGGCACCACGTCATAGGAGACGCTGGGATTCTGTGTACCGGGCGGCACGGTGAAGTCGGGGCTGGTCGATACCGTCTTCCACTGGCCGGTATGCTTGTCCTTGCTCACCGTAGCGACATCGTGGTGCTGCGGTTTCGGGAAGAAATTGTTCAGCGATGCGACGCCTTCCACCACCGGCGCCAGCGCCTCGGGAATCTGCTGATCGGTGACGTTGGCGAAATGCGATTCACCATTGCTGGTGAAGTTGTGCAGCTGGGTATGGAAGGCGGTACGCACTTGGCCCGAGGTGCCGGAGAAGCGGATCATCATGCCCGTCGGCAGCACTTCGTTGACGGTCAGGCCTTGCGAGCGAAGCCAACTGGTGACTTTATCGATATCCGATTGCGCCGGACCGAACATGGTGCCGATCTGTTTCGCGGTCAGCCACTTATGGTACTTCGCCGAACTGGGGCTATTGAGTTCGGTGACATAGGCGTCGAAACGGCTTTGTTTCTGCGCACTGCGCTTGAGCACCAAGGTCATGTTGCGAATCGGCTTGATGTCTGCCACCGGACCCTGGTCAGCGGCGGAGAGTGTCTTGAAGGAATGGCTGCCTTGCACGGTGGTCAGGCGCGTGTTGTCGACCGCGTTGGTAATCCGCGCGGTATCCGGCGCAAAAGCCAGTGACGCATTGGTTGGTGCCGCAGCAGCATGGGCGCCCAGTGGAACGCCAATTCCGAGCAACAGGAAAGCCGTGGCGAGCAAGCCGCCACATCGATAGAACGTCATGTTGTTGTCTCCCCGAATAGGGCGTTGAACCCCAACGTTGAACCAATGCAAGAACGGGTCGCCTTCTCGGCAAGCACCGCCCTCATTCGCTGCTATCGATAAAGCTGCCGGCGCTTCAGGTTCCCCGCACTTCAAAGATGCAAGCAGCAGCGATACTAGACAAACGTCATTGGGTGGTCACGCACGTGTTTTCTCCATTTCTCGCCATTTCTCACTGTCGTAGCCTCTCCAGATTTCGGCCTACCTCGTTGTCCTAGATGGCCCAACCTTCGCGATACTCGCGACGCAGAAACTCGTTGGCTGCCGGCGCGTTGGTGATGCGCATGTTCTGCGCGTCGTACTCGATCCTGCCGCCCGCGCGAAGGGACACGACGCCCAGCAGCATGACCTCTGTCAGCCGCGCGGCGTACGCGAACGGGGAAGACGCTTCCCCCTTTCCCTTGCAGGCGTCGACCCAGTTCATCTCGTGCGACGTCTTGATGCGCGCGAACTTTTGGGGAGGCGTGCCCACCGAATCATGCAACGACTGCGGCAGCAGGCGCGGGTTCGCGCCGTAGGTTTCGTGGATCAGCTTGCCCTTGTCACCGATGTAGAGGACGCCGCCGTCCTTGCTCATCTGCCCCGCACCCAATGCTTGCAGCCCGGGAGGCAGCAACGCGCCGTCATACCAGGTGAGCTTCACCGGCGGCCTGCTGCCGCGCGCCGGGAACTCGTAGTACGTCATCGTCGCCATGGGGTACGACGCGTTGTCGAAGGGCGTGGAGACGGTCTCCACGGACGTCGGAAAACCCAGGTCCAGCGACCAGAACGGGGAATCGATCAAGTGTGCCCCCATGTCGCCGATGGCACCCACGCCCCAATCCACCCACCCGCGCCAGTTGAACGGGTGATACACGGGGTGGTAGTCGACGACGGGACCGGGGCCGAGGAAAAGATCCCATGCCAGCCCTTCCGGCTTCGGATAATTGCCGACCATGGCATTGGCGAGCCGGTCCATCACCGCTTCCTCGTCCCAGCTCGCGTCGTCCGGCCTAGGCCTGGGCTGCGGTCGTGGAATTCCCTGCGGCCAGTAAGCAAGCGGGCGATTGGTCCAGACATGGACTTCTCCGACATTGCCGATCGCCCCGGCCGCGATGTACTCGTTGATCAGCCGGGCATCGTCGGTCGAGTGGCCCTGGTTTCCCATCTGCGTGACGATCTTGGGGTTGTCCTTGGCCTTCCGTGCCAGCGTGCGGGCCTCGTCAATCGACCAGGTGAGGGGCTTCTGCACGTACACGTGCTTGCCATGGCTCATCGCCGCGCTGGCGATCACCGCATGCAGATGGTCCGGCGTCGCAATGACCACCGCGTCGATGTCCTTCTGCTGTTCGAGCATCCGGCGGTAGTCGGTATAACGCTTGATCGAATCGAACTTGCGGGAAAGCAGGTTTGTCTGCTTGATCTGATCCTGCAGCTCCAGGCGTTCTTTGGCTGTCTGGGCCTTGTCGAGGCGTGCCTGCGCTTTCCCCAGGGAGTTGAACATCCCGCGAAAGCTCTTCTCCGTGTAGTGCCAATCCACGTCGCACAGGGCGACGATGTTCTCACCGGCCAGGGCACGGATGTTGTTCATGCCCATGCCGCCGACGCCGATGCCGGCAATGTTCAATCGATCGCTGGGCGGCGTATAGCCCGTCCCGCCCAGGACATGGCGGGGCACGATCATCAAGCCGGTCGCGGCGATGGCCGTGGCCGTGCTCGCGAGGAATTCTCGGCGTGAGATCTTGACGCTTGCCCCCGTGTCCCCGGAGGTTCCCGAGGCGCAGTGGTCCTGCTTCTCTTTCCCGATTTTCGATTCATCCGTCATGGGCGCTGCAACCTCCGGTTGGATATCGATAGGGTAGGGGGCAGTCCGGACCAAGCCCGGATCCAAACGGCAGTCGAGATGGAGCGCTTCCTCCCAAGCTTAGGCGAAAGCGTCAATCCGAAAACCTGTCGAAAGTGTCAAAATTGCCATTTGACGCTGGGATAATCACAGCTGGTTATCCCACGAAATAGCGTCACCAATAACAGCTAAGAAGCGTCAGTCTGATGAATGCTTTGACGTTATTACTCGGTTTTTAAAGGGCAAATAATGTCATAGCTTTCAAATAGGCGTCCACACGTATGCAAGTTTCCGCTATCAGTGCAGCTCATGTCGCAGGCGATCTGCTTGCAACGGTCCCGAAGATCGAGATCACCACCGGCGGTCAACTAGGAGCCCGCCACCCAGCACGTTCCGCTGTCGCACCTGGGCCGCCGGTGGCCGGTGTCGCGGTCAGCCAACCGGATCCCACGGGCCACCCTCGATACAGCCGACACCTGCCAGCAGCTGCCTATTGATAAATCATGGCTGGATCGATATTGTGCTGATTTAGCACATGTGGATACCGACCATGTTCGAGCGTTTTCCGCCTTTCCGTCCTGCCGACGCCGCCAAGTTCCGCGAGCGCGCCCAGATGTTCGCGTCCTTCGTCGATTGGGACGCAGGACGCCTGTGGGGTGCAATCAATTCCGAGACTGCGTTCAACCAAATGGTCGCCTTCACGTCCCGCGGGCTTCCTGCGGTTGCCGGGATCACCCACATCTTGGACCCCCTCCTGATCGACATAGATGATCGCGCGCTCCGCGATTCCGAGGCGGAGCGCCAAGCCGACCAGGTGCGCCGAGCGATCGGTTCGATGATCCGTGAGGTTATGGAGGCCAACGGATACCGCAAGACCGGCAAGCTCCGAGCCGTGCCGCCGGAGCCGCGCCGCCTCTTCGTGCGCGCCGAAGTATTCAAGCGCGCTCCGTTGCCTCGCGAACCCAAGCCCTTTGACTGGGATCGCTACGTTATGGCCGCACCATTCCACCACGTGCGGCAGCTGTCGCCCGAGCTTGGCAACCGGCGACTCCCGTCGATGTACAGCCCCGACCGCGCGTGGTTCTACATCTCATCCCTCGACCTGGATGTCCCCTGTGGCGACGTGCAATCACTCGAGATCGCCTTGCTGCAGATGCGGGACATGTACGGGTCTCGGCGGAACTCTGACCTCAGCCCTCTAAAGGCGTTCGTCATGGATCTCGATCTTCAGGAGCTCGAGGCGATCCGCGATCGGCTGACGGACGAGCCTGGTTAAGGGCGCGAGTTCGAGGCCCGGTCGCCCAACGTTATCTGGCAACGCACCCATGGTTTCCCGGGCTGGAAGGCCGCATCTGCTACGTCGACTCGAGTTCTCGGCCAAGTCGAGCCTGCGCCTGGTGGCTGCTAGCAGATTCGGTTCCTTCGGGCGCAAACGATCCGACGTGGCTATTGGTGCAACAGCTTGTTGCACAATTGGTCAACAGCGTGTTGGCGAATTGTCCAGCAGGCTGTTGGACAAATTGGGCTGCCTTTTGGTTGCGGTGGCCATAACACGTCGCGTACCTGGCTGCATCTGAACTGAGCTTCTATAAAGTCGCCTTTCTCAACGGAGCGGACCAGGTTCACGGCTGCGATTAAGAGCAGTTCTGGCTGGATGGCCGTTTCAGAACGGTACGGCAATACAGCCTCCTGCCTCAAGAATGCTAAGTGTCACGACTATGAGGGCTCCGGGATTGCTCTCCAGCGTGTTCTTTGGACAGTCCCGTTACTTCATGGTCGGGAGGCGATACCAACATATTCGGCAAATCGCCTAGCTAGGCATCAACAAGTTCTTCGTAGAACGAAATCTCTACCCCGAAGGAGTTATTGCAATCGTTGCAGAACCGGCATTGGATTGTAGCTATGGCCTCTTTGCCAGGAGTTACGCCATGTGGAAGAAACATGCGAAAACAATTGCCTTAGCTCTCCTGGGTTCCGTTGTTATCGCGGCCTTCTGGACGGTTTTCTCAAAAGCACAAATGGTATGGGCACATGTTGATGATGGGACGCCCGTTTCGGAACAAAAGAAGTCTTTTGTAAAGCTGGAGAACCTAGCAGAGGGAACTGAGAAGAAAAGCGCAAAGGCGCTCACTAGCGTCGAGTGTGCTGTAAAGGAATTGGACAAGCAGAGGCGCGACTTAGCGGCCCAGCCCGTCAAGGGAAGCATTAGCCGAGATACCAGTATTCGGCGTGGGGTCGGAAACGTGATTTTTGTTAACTCCAATAGCGACGCTAGGAAGTTCAAGAGAAACGAAAGCGTCCTCGTGATTGCAAACGGCATAAGCATCACGGCGGTTGTCCAAGGAACGATCATTAACACGGACGATATGGTAATCGGCCAGCTCAATGAAGACGCTGCCAATGAGATTGACTTGTCAAGGAAACGAGGCGTTCTACAAAACGCGACCATCAAGCGAGATATTCCTGGCACAGATGGCAGCGAACCTACGGCGGATTGTTTGGCGCGTGCAGGTGAGGGTGCCGTTTGATCGGAAGCTGTGCGCATTCCATCATCCGGAGGATCGTCAAAACTGATGTGTAGCCGGTACGCGCCCCACTGGCTCGTGCTGCTGCTGATGTGGTGCCCGGTCACCGCCGTGGGTGTGGGCTTCGCGGGGTGATTGGCGGCTACTCGCGCCTATGCCCTGACGCCGCGAGGCGACTGTCGTTGTAAGATGGGGGGGCGGGGATCACTCTAAGCTGACGACTGCACACGAAGGACCTTTCCTGCAGCCGCGCCAGATGTGCTTGTCAGGTAGTCGTGTCTTGGAGGTATGCGATGCGCATCGTCTTCCGCATGACGTTTTTCTCATGGGGCATTTCGCTCTCATTGCTCTCCCCAAGCCTCGCCTTCGGCCAGTGCCCCCCAATGCCTGAGGGCACCCTGCCGCAATCTGGGAAGCTTGCTCTATACGACCTTAAAACAAAGAACGCGAACAAGCGGCCCACCGACATCCTCGCCGGGGTCCATACACCTGCCCTACCGAAACTCGTGACGCGATTTGGCATTGATACTGCTATACCAGCCTCCGAGGCCCGCCAAGCCATTGCAAGGCGCCCGGTAAAGAGGAATAGCACTGTCGATCTTGTCGATCAGTTCAAAGGTCCAATCTCGATACAGGTTCCTCGAGCCGGACTCCAAAGCAGTGTCATCGAGCAAGACGGCAAGTTCCTGCTTGTAGGTGGATCGGATACGTCTACTGGCGGAGTTGTTCAACAGGGCGTATTTCTTGCTCGATTTGAGGCAAATGGCAAACCCGATGCCACTTTCGGGCAAGGCGGCAGCGCGAGGATAATTCTGCTTGCGGAAAACAATATGGTCGGCGCCTCATCAGTCCCGATAGCGCTTTCACCGAGCGGCAAGATTGTGATTGCTCGCTCGATTAACGATCTCTTCCCTGTAAAGCAACCCGGAATGCGAGTTTCTGTCGCCCGATTTGAATCCAATGGCGCGCTCGACCCGAATTTCGGCACCGGTGGAATCATCTACACGACCATAGACAACGATTTCCAAGTCTTCGATGTCGCAGTGCAGCGCGACGACAAGATCGTTGTCGCCGGCCGAAGTGGGCATATCGGCAATTGCATTGACGAGCCATGCATGCGGCTTGCCACGCTCATGCGCTATATGCCTAATGGGCAGCCTGATCCCAGCTTCGGCAGTGCGGGCCTGGTCAAGACCCTACTGTTCGCAGGTGGCACTCCTCCAATCCTCGCGACGCAATCCGCATACACTTCCGTCCGAGTGCAGGAGAACGGTCTGATCGTGGCCGCCGGCGCCGTTGATGCCCTTGGCCCGTCTGCGCTCGATTCCAAGATGCTGATTGCCGAGTATTTACCCACAGGTGAGCTAAACCCAGCCTTTGGCAATAGCGGTGCGGTAACCCTGACTTTCGATAGTCCGTATCGGACGTTCACCGCCGACTCCGTGGTCATACAAGAAAATGGAAAGATCCTGGTTGGTGGAACCGCGAGCCTCTATCACGTAAATTCACAAGGAGGGACGACTGATTCCCTCTTGGTCGACCAGGCATTCGTTGTCGCCCGACTCACCGCCGGCGGCGAGCTGGACTCCGGCTTCGCCAACTCCGGAAAGCTGGCGGTAGATGTCAATCCGCGTTTCACCGGCTCTCCGCCACGCCCGCTTGATAGCTTGTCCAAACTCCTCCTCGACCCGTCAGGCGTGATCTACGCTGTCGGCATTGCCCGCGGCCCCGTAGGAACTTCGGAAAAAGCAATGAACCTGGTTGCCATCAATAGCAACGGATCCTTGAATCAGGGCTTCGGAAAGGCCGGGCTTTATTCATTTGGCACCTATGTGCCATGGGGAATGGAACTCGCGCACGATGCGCTACTTACGGACGACGGTCGGTTGTTGGTTTCCGGAGTGCATTGGCCTGACCAGCACAACCCGGATGGATTCGTGCTTTGGGCCTACTCCGTTGCCGCCAAACCGACCGGGCTCACCTGCCCCTAGCCACACCGACGGCAACGCCTATCCCCCTTCCGACCCGGGCGAACTGGAGAGCGCGATGGAATCTGGTCCCACCGACTTCGAGCGAACTAAACCGAGGAAAATCGTAGTTACAGTGCACGGCATTCGCACTTTCGGTCAGTGGCAAGAGCGCCTAGAGATTCTTGTTCGACGCGCGGATCCGTCCATTAGTGTCGAGAGCTATCACTATGGCTACTTCTCCGTAGTCGCTTTCCTTATCCCGCCACTACGTTGGATCGCAACCATGACATTCCGACGACACATCGCGAAGGTCAAAGCGCGTAACCCCGACGTCCCTCTAACGTTTGTCGCCCACAGCTTTGGAACACACTTAGTTGCATATGCTATTTACGGCATGAGGCCGGAAGAACGACCACCAATCGACCTAATTCTGATGGCAGGCAGCGTCCTTCGTTCGACTTTCCCGTGGGGAGAGCTTTTGGATAGAAATGTCATTCGTTCAATTGTTAATGACTGTGGCACTAAGGACAATGTACTCGTGCTCAGTCAGTGGTGCGTGTTATTTACGGGAATGGCGGGACGTCTCGGCTTTCGAGGCATGATGGGTAGTCGATTCAACAATCGGTACTTCGATGGCGGTCATAGTCTGTATTTCGAGAATGATGGAGAGCCCTTCGATGACTTTATGGAGAGACACTGGGTTCCAGTAATTCTGGACTCTGACTCCGTTGCTCGACACGACGTTAGGGTGTCGCGAGGGCCCATGCAAGGAGTGATGCTTACGCTCCTTCAGATTTCCGATCCGCTAAAACTGCTCACCTACTCTATCGCTATTGGTGTTGGCATTTTCTATATGTATCTTGCACCTCGGGCGGAAGCTGCGGCTTCGAGAGTCCAGGCGCAGCAGGAAGAAGCAGCCAAGCAGGTGATGTTAGCGAAATCATATTTCGAGCAACGCGCAGACGTCCCTCGGGCCGTTACGGCGCTCGCACTAGCAAAAGAGCTCATCCCACCGGGAAACGCATCATCGATTGGTGCCAACCAGATTCTTAGATACTGGCTACAGTACTTAAAGCCTATTCAAGAGGTATCTTCCTCTCTAAGAAAGGGTGATGTGTACCTCTGGGCGGGCGCGAGTTACATGCAGGGCGAGAAGACATCTATCAAACTCTGTGACTGCGCTATAAGAACCACATCACTCATCGCCGGCGGAGGACGAATCGCCTTGATCGACAACAATGATATGTTCTATATCATTGACCGTAACACACTCCATCTCGTCTGGAAGTTTCCCTTGCCGCCTCCAAAAGATGCAGTACAGACGAATGAACAGGTTTCTGAGTTGGAGTTCTCACCCGACCAATTTACAAGCTACCTTTTGAAACCTGATCGGAAGAGCTGGGAGTTCGAGCGAGAGTATCTCGAGTCCAAGTCTAGAAAGCAGACTGAGCAATCTATTGACACGGAGAAGAGCGACTCAAGCCGCATCAACTATCTGAACGATCCGAAAGTCCAGCTAAGCAAAGCAGAGACGCTTGATAGCGCGACGATCTACGAAGATCCGCGGAGTCATCTACTCATAGTGCGAGGGTTCACGCGACACCATGACAACGCTGGCGGTCACATGTCATACCTGGTCATCGACCCGACTACTGGGGCAATGGCTGGGGGCGAGAACGTAGATTATGCAATTACCGAACCGGGCGGTTGCGGTCATCTCAGAGTAACCGTTGAGAGGGCTTTTGGAGGAGAAAAATCCGCCACGGCAAGCCTAGGAGAGCGAGGCCAACTACCTCTTATTGTATACAGTGACTTGTCGCGAGGGGTTGCAGCTGGCAATCGGCCTTATGCGCCATTTGAGACCTGCCGAGATGGCACCGTCGAGTTCGATAGCCCTGAGTCACCGTTGCATCATCTTGCTTTTCCGTCTTTGATCAGGGAAGGCGAACTCTGGACAATTAAGCGAGCGGTCACCAGGTTGCCTGAGGCGAGCCCTGATTCGTGGAAGAGGGATAATCCAGGTGTGGAATTGGCAAAGGTTATTTACGAGTACCGTGCGTACGCAGGGCTGCAAGTAGCTGGCCGTCCGGGCGGGGGGGAAGTTCTGACTTATGTAGAAGCAGCGCAACGCCTTAAGGTGATGAATTGGATCTCGGGCAAGCCATTCATGGCGGTCACCTACGCACCACGTTCTGCAAATTTCGGAACGAGAGGGCAAGCCAGTGCGTGTTTGTTCGTTGCTTGGTGGAGTTCTGTTCCGAGGCCTATTCAGACTCCAACAACTTGGTTGCGATTGCGTCAATGAAGGCTCTGGGCAATGATAGCTTCTACGTTGTTGATCTGGCCGCCATGGCATTGATTGCCCTGCCGTCAACGCCGGACGGAGCCATCGCCAATGCGCGATTTGACCCGTCGGGTAAATTGTTATCCGTTTACACCGGGACGGGGCAGATTTGGATCTATCGAATGGACGTCCGACCCGTTTCCGTTAGTCGATCAAGCATACGTACAGATATCGGGTCGACCACCTTGGCGGGTCTCAATCATCGCGATGCGAGGAACGATCCGGTGCTCGCGGATGGCGACATTATTGCTTCGCTTGACGACGACTCGATTGCGCGCTTCGACCGATTTACAGGGCAACCCAAATGGATCACTGGTAACTTCGGTATGAAGGATTCGGGCCCCGTGATCCCTGTCGTTGCAGGCGACGAGAGAGTTATCTTCGTGACATCGGGATCTAAACTTCGGCTTCTTGACGCGCAATCGGGAGTTATGTTGTCTGAAGCGGTGGATCTTGCGTCGCTTGCGATGCAGCGAGGCCTGGGATCGAACACCGACGAAGAAATAGATAGTCTATCGGGATGGGCTTATCCCGACGGGAGCGTAGCTGTCGCTGCGCGCGGGCTAATATTCTCTCGTCGCCGGCCTCAGCCCATCGAATTGGTTAGGAGCGATCTTGCGCACATAAGTCAGCTTACCGGAGTGGATCGATCATTCAACCAGTTGGACTCGCTTCCTAGAGGCTTCACGGACTCAGATTCGAAGAGGAAGAGCCAAGCCGCGTCGCGAAGCGCAACGCCACAGCCGCCTCAGTAGCGAAACTGGGAGAGTGCGGAGCGCGTCCATACTACTCTCTGCTTATCGCATCAACGATTGGCGACGGCGCTAGATGATCGGATGTAGCCTTGACCATAACCAGCCGGCCGAGAGCCTTCCCGCGCAGCCTGGTGACACGCAGCCGCCTCCCCAACAGGAGAGCCGCGGTATGCCGGCGACTGAGGCGGGGATGAGAGATGCAACGTAGGGAAGTATTCGTCGCGATGCTCCTGGCGTGCGTTGGCACGTTAGGCTTCGTAATCTATCGGGGCGACTCTCTAGCTCTGATGGGCCGGTCTCCTGCACCAAACGTCATGCTGAGCCAGCCCGCAGCATCAGTGGCCCCCCTACGTGCACAGACGACGCCTATGCGGGACCCGAGATGGCTGCCCTCCGGTTCACCCTTGCCACCAGGGTACCGTTGCGCCGGCGGGGGCGGGCTGGTCTACAAGGTCGACGCGGTCCGTGGCATTTCGACCATCGTGCCCCTACGCGTTAACGGCCAGTTGGCCCACTGCGGGGGAGGGTTTGTGTATCGCGCTGGCGAGAATCCCCCGTCAGGCGCTCGAATGGCACGCTAGCTAAGCCGACCAGGTGCGCCGAGCGATCGGTTCGATGATCCGTGAGGTTATGGAAGCCAACGGATACCGCAAGACCGGCAAGCTCCGAGCCGTGCCGCCGGAGCCGCGCCGCCTCTTCGTGCGCGCCGAAGTATTCGAGCGCGCTCCGTTGCCTCGCGAACCCAAGACCTTTGACTGGGATCGCTACGTTATGGCCGCACCATTTCACCAGGTGCGGCAGCTGTCAAGCGTCACGACGTGGCGCGTGACGCTTCCTTGGTCAGTGCCGCATTATTCATTCTCAACTCAGCTTATGCTGAGTCCGAACAGGTAGCGGAATTTCGGGCATTCGTTTTCGCTATGGAGTTCGGTCTTTGGGAGGCGACGGCTTGAGAGCATGTCAGCGTGTGCGAAGCGGACGCGTGCTGTGGCGCGCGTGAACGCAATGACCAATCGCTCCCCCATCACGCTCAGCGACCGGGACGACCCAGTGTATCTTGCATGGCCGACACAGGGCAATGCGAGTGGAATCATCTGATTTGAAATGGCTGCCGACTGGCGTGCCTTCATCGAAGGTCTCGCCATTGATGCGCGCATTCCCAACATCGTGCGAGCAAAGTTTACTCGGGCGCAGACGCTCTATCTGCTCGGATGGATTGACTTCAGCGTCCTGAAGGCCGGCGAGCTGGCAGCGCTGATCGCTCTGGAGCTGGCGCTGATGGATCGATACGGAGGACGCGTCTCGAAGAACAAGCGAAGCTTCGCGGCGCTCCTCAAATTCATGGTCGATTCCGATGGCCTCACCGACGCTCAAATTCCAATGGCTGTACGCTGTGGAGGCACTGCCATCGGTCAACTAACAGGTGAAAGTCGTCCCACCCTTTCTGAGCGCCGAAACGCCCTAGCGCATGGTGATCCGTTTGATGGTCTCCCCACCGGCGGGTTGCTTGAGCTACGCTGCTCAGCTGACGATGGCGCTTGTCTCAGCCGTCCGATCGCGTGGCGAGACACCGCTCCGACACGTCCTGGCGTCCAATCAACGTGCCATCGCTCTATACCGGAGGCTTGGCTTCGTGGAGCGGCGCGAAATGCACCTAACCGTACTCGATGCCGTGTAGTAACTCGGCGTGTAGGGCCTATGCAGGCAAGAGCCCGGCCAGCTCGTAGTTTTTGACCAGCGCGTCGAATAGTTTGATGTCCGAACGGCCACGCGCCATGAGCTGTGCACCGGCGACGGCGGCGAATATGGCGTTAGCCCTTTTTTTTGCGTCCCGGGTGCCGACAATCCCAGCCGCAACCAGGGTCTTGCTAAGCCAGGCGACATTGACGTCGGTGAAGGTCTCGACTTCGCGCTTCACACTCTCCGGCAGGTCGTCGAACTCAGCTGTCATGAAGCTGCACAGGCAAATCCGATTGTCGTTTGCTAGCGCCGCACGAAACGTCCCCGGAAAGCGCCGCAAGCGCTCCGCAGGATCGGGCGTGCTGGAAGAAATCAGTTCGAGCCCTTCTGCCGCGTCCTGCCAGTAGCGCTTGGCGACAGCAGCGGCAAGCTCAGCCTTGCTCGGGAAGTGGTAGTAAAGACTGGCAGCCTTGATGCCCACTTCTTCTGCCAGTGCGCGGAGGTTCAAACCGCCATAGCCGTGCGCCTGCGCGATCTTGGTCGCTATCTCCAGAATTCTGTCCCTGGAGCTGGTACCTACCTGACTGTCCACGAATCTTTCCTCATTGGAACGAGCCGCCGCAAGGATCGCGGCCCCCGCGCTTACTGGTTATCGACACGCCATTGTCGCTCATGATCCAGGGCGAGCGCCAAAAGCCTCGTTCAAAAAAGTGGTTGACGGCCGATAGTATGATGCATATCCTTTCCACTAACAAACGTTAGGTAGGGGCATCTCCTGGCCTTGTTAACCACACTAAACTTTAGAGGCTTTCCAATGAACTCCGGACTTGTCTACCAAGACGCGACCAAGCTCGCCGAACTGATCCGCACCAAGGAAGTTTCTCCTGTAGAGGTCATGCAGGCACACCTCGACCGCATTGAAGCGGTCAATCCGAACATCAATGCGATTGTTACTGTGGCCCACGACGCTCTGAAGTCAGCCAAGGCGGCCGAGGCGGCTGTACTGGCTGGCGAGGCGCTTGGCCCGTTGCACGGCGTCCCCTTCACCGCGAAGGACTCCTTCGATACTGCAGGTGTACTTACGCAGCTGGGTTCACCGATCTTCAAGGGCCGCGTACCGGACACCGATGCGCCGAGCATTGCGCGCATGAAGAGGGCAGGCGGCATCCTTCTGGCCAAGACCAATCCCCCGGAATTCTCCTACTGGATCGAGAGCGACAATCTGCTCACGGGCCTGACGCGGAATCCCTGGAATCTCGATCGCAGCCCCGGTGGTTCGAGCGGTGGTGAATCGGCGGCCATTGCGGCCGGCATGTCGCCAATCGGACTTGCGACGGACGTGGCGATCTCGGTCCGCGGCCCGGCCGCCCTGACCGGTGTCATCGGCTTCAAGCCGACGCACGGCCGCATCCCGATGACCGGGATCTGGCCTCGCGTGCCCCGCCGCTTCTGGCACGCTGGCCCGATGGCTCGTTCGATTCGCGACATCGCACTCGCCTACTCGCTCGTGGCTGGACCGGACGGTGCGGACGGCTTCTCGACCAGCCCGGTCAGCCTCGATGCCGGCATCGGAAACTCCCCGAATCGTCCCATCCGCGTCGGCTGGCTTGTCGAGCCGGGGTTTGGGCTGATCGACAACGACGTCGCCGCGACCGTCAAGGCCGCCGCCGAAGCGTTGAAGAGCGCTGGCGTTATCGTGGAAGAGGTTCGTATTCCGGTGCTTGAGCAGATCAACGCACTCGAAGTGCTCTGGAAGCTGCAGGCGATGGAATCCAAGCCCGCCTTCCGGGAAGCGACGGCCGGCCACGAAGACCTGATCTACAAGCATGTCCAGGGCGTGTTCGATACCCCCGATACGTCGATCGAGGATTTCGTCATCGCCGAGCAGCAGATCCAGACGATGCGGGATGGTTTCGCCGAATACTTCACGCGTTATGACGCCCTGCTTTGCCCGGTGACGCCGGTGGCATCGCATGGCCATAACGTCTCGGAGTTTGTCATCAACGGGCAGACCGTGTCTTCCCTACACGTGATGGATGCGACCGCACCGATGAGCGTCACGGGCCTCCCGGGCCTGACGATGCGCTTTGGCACGAGCCACGATGGCATGCCCGTCGGCATCCAGCTTGTCTCTCCGTGGTTGGCTGAGTCGACCCTCCTGCACCTCGGCGCACTGCTGGAAAGCCTGAGCCCCGTCCGGAATCTCCACCCGACGATGGCCAACATGGGCGTCAACGCTTAATCAGGTACGGCCAGAAGCGGACAACAGCATAGCTGCAAGAAGACGCTCGACCTTGTCTGTTTAAACCTGTTCGTAGAGAGCCGAATCGAGCAGGGCGGCCCGACGGCGCCAGATCGACGCACCATGCTCTTCCTCGGGCTCGCTGGCGGCATACCACTCTGTCGACCAGATGTGATCCAGAAGAGCCAGATACTGCTTAACGGTGTCAATCCGTTTGCCGCCAATCAATCGAGCGAACTGGGGCTTGCTTCCATTGTTGACTGATACGAACACGTCGGGTCGCCTTACGGCCAGAAGGCGGCTCGCAACGCCGACCTTGACGCCTTTCAACTGCGTCATGTTGTTGAGAACCTCTTCGACCAGACTTCTAGATATGGGGCCCTCTAACGGAATCAGGTCCAAGGCTGCACCAACTTTTGCGGGAGACTCGTTCACAATTTCTTTTGCATAGCCCGCCGCACGCATCGTTCCGATGAAACCGCTAGATCTGCCCATGCCCATCAGGAACTGACGATCGGCCTTGGAGATATTCGCAAAAGTGGGCTCTTGTTGAAAAATCTTTGAGGCCTCGTCGATTTCATGAAAGTAAGAGGGGTGACTACCGAAGACCCGAACCTTGTTTCCATCTGCAAGCGTCCTGTTCTGCTGAGCATTGATCAAATTTACGTAGGCCTCCCACGACATGCTTAGGCTAGAAATAGAAGAGATCTCTAGCTTGGCTCCTGGGACGACGATTTTCTTCCGCCTGGCCGCCTCCCACACACGCCTGTATTCATCTAGCCAATCTTTCGACAAGGCAGTGCCCAGTGTCCACTGCTCATCAACGAACACTTGGAGCGAACGAAGCTCGTTGTCCTTTGCAAGACCATCGAAGAAGACGGAGAGCTCGGTGTTAGTTGTGTAGGCCGCTGTTGTATAGTTTGCCGAGCCAACAATCGCCCTTGCACGATCTCCCTTACGTCCTATTATCACCTTGGGATGAAAGGTGCCCTCGGAGTTGATCATAAGGCGCAGGCGGTCCGGCTTCTCGTCCAATACTTCCAAGGCTCGAGGCTCCGTCTGGGCGAACGCGGTTCCAATAACCGCACGGCGTACCTTGCCCAGGCGCATCGCCTTCCAGTGTCTCCCCTGACCTTGCCCCGAGCTGGCCCAAGCGAAGCTCATATCGACCTGTTCTGCCCAGTCAAATAGCTCTTCGAGCGCTTCAAAAAGTGCATCCACCTCAGTAATGATCTTCGTCTTCATTCTTCCCCTTGCTCCCCAGCCGGTTATTGACCCATCCTATTCTCCGGCAGGCTTACCTACCCGCATAAGCGAGCGGCGGTGTGAAGCCGATTGTCCCACACCCCCAGAACACTGCTCTATCCCCCCTGTCACCTGACCCGACGCACCGGTGGGGACCGGCTCACCGGCGCCGGAATTCCCTCATTGCGCGTGTTTGCATTAGCGTGGCCGACTTCCAGACGCCTGAATTGCTCGAATCTGTGGTGCGAAACCAAGCCAGCCATTCAGATGCGCCCACGGTGCTACTTCTCGATCGGGCGCGGTCACTCGAAAGTGAATCCGGCCAAATTCTCAGCGGCCGCTATCCGGAGGCCACGTCCTCCGTCTCTGCAATTCGCTGGAACTCCCTGAGATACTCAGGGCGGTGGCGAGCCAGCCACCGGACGATACCGACGTTTCCTAGCCATTTAGAACCCTGCCACGTGCCTTTGCCGTTCGTCAGGCTTCCGAGAAGCGGGCCGAGGCCGCCAGGGGCGAGGCGTCGAGGGAACTGGACGACGCACAGTCACCGTGCTATTCGTTCGTCTATGTCAGACGAAACCCTCCTGATTCATTGCAACAACTGCGGCGGTGAGCGCGTTCAGCATGTGCGCGCCACGCACGTCGTCCGTCGGGAGCTCGAAATTCACGAGGGGGGCTGGCAAGCGAGCGAGGCCACGACGTATCGCACTTTACAATGCGGTGGGTGCGAGACCGCCTCCCTCAGGGAGGACTACTGGTACTCGGAGGTTGATCTAAATACCACCACGTACTATCCGCCACACGTCACACGCAAAATGCCCTCATGGGTATACCGCCTGCGCCCGTTTTTTCCGGAGACGAAACAGGCGGAATACATGTTTAAGCTGTTCAAGGAGATCTACGCCGCGATAGAGGTCGAGGCATATGCGCTCGCTGCCATGGGTGTTCGAGCAATGCTTGAGCACGTCATGGTGTCGACCGTAGGCGACAAAGGGACATTTGCGAAGAATCTGGCTGCGTTCACTGAGGCAGGGCACGTCACAACGCGCCAACAGGATCGCCTCGAGAAGATCCTCGACGTCGGGAATGCGGCGATCCATCGCGCCTACATGCCGGGGCAAAGCGACGTATTCACGTCGCTCGACATCGCCGAGCATGTCGTGTCCTCAATCTATATTCATGACGATGATGTAGCCACCGTTAGTGACAGGGTGCCAAAACGGTCCTGACCAGCCAGGGGAACGGCAAAAGATGGACCAAGCACCCAAATAGCGACCAAGGTTGTTCGTTCCGCCGTCACGCGCTTTCTGGCCGAACGATTCAATACATGGTACAGCGGTCAGCGCGCGGACGTCTTTGTCGAGATGCTGCTGGAAGGCGGGCGTTTTGTATGACGCAGAGGACGTTGACTCGGCCGATCTATGCGCAACCTATGACAAAGCACCATTAACTCGATCTGCTTTTTGATCTTCCGTCAGCTTTGACCATAACAAGTGCGTGGCAGCAGGGATATCAAGATCGACAAACTCCACCGGTTGAACTTCCTGCCATGACTTCATATTAGGCGATGAACACACTGGGCACTGTGGATGCCGCCCAATATGAAACGGCCGTCCCTCAGAGTCAGGGTCACAAGCAACCGCGCCGTAGATCCGCCGCAAGATATCCGCACGCTTGATAGCCGGCACACCCGTCAAACTGGTGTGCCGTTTGATCCGGCGGCTCCCTAGTCATTGATGAGTGTCGTTAGGTCGCGTACTACGTGATTCGCCGGATCGCCGCTTGATGGTTTAGCTGTCAGTCGGCGTCGTTCTTCGGATCGAAGGCTCATCTGCGCAGGTTTCCTCGACCGTTTTGGCTGACACATCATTTATGCCACCGGTGTGGTCCGCCTTGACACGCTGTCGAAAGGCTTTGGTAGCTTTGTCGATCCGGTATGGCAGCGCGCGGATGTTCACTTGTCGGGGTGGCGACTGGGGCAAGTGCCTCATGCAGCAGGGCGTCGAGCAGGCGGCGGCGGGTGGATTCGCCGGCGGTGAGGCTGGCTTCCAACTGGTCGCAAAGCACCATCAGCTTGTCGACTTTGGCGACGATGCGGCGTTGTTCGGCAGGTGGCGGAAAAGGAATTGGTAGTCGCCGCGACTTACTCACGGAAATGTTCACTTGCCCGACAGTTTGCTGTGCAAGATCGATAATCCAGCTGAGCACAGAAGTACTCATAAGGCAGGTGGCCAAATATTTTGGTAGCAGCTCAGGTAGTGGCCGAAAAAGTACGACTGCCTGATTTGTATTCCACTCCGGAAATGTGTCAGGAACGATCGATACTTTTCCAAGTGGTGGGCCGACGATATTCATCAGAACATCATTTGGCATTATTTTTGAGCGGGCCAATCGGGTCCGGTGCGTTTCTTCCGAGACGTAGGTTGGCTTCACGGAGAAGTCCAATTCGCCCGTCTTCGTGAGGTTGTAGACCTTTATGAAAGGTATGTCGCCAGCGCCCTCTTTCATTTCGGCAGCGGGTGGGGTGCTTCCACTATCCACATGGCTGCAGACCTCGAGAGTCGACGCCCACGTCCATCCAGTCGGGAGGTTGAATGCGCCCTCCTCATGCTCGGGTTCAGGATGACTTCTGTTCCTCGATTTCTTGGGTGCTTCCTGCTGAATACGCTTCGCGACGAGCAAGCGCTGGAGAATATTGCCCGCTGGTTCATCTGCTGAATCTTGCGGCACCAGCTTGCCGCGCACGGCGAGGTTGAGGATGGTTTGGCGGAGTTGCTTGATCTGGTCGGGGCGGGTGGTAAGGGCTGGGAGGGCGTCGAGGGCGAAGCGGGCGTCGGCGGGGAAGGTTCTGGGATTGGGAGTGTTGAGGTGGGCCAGGCTTGCCGCCGCCAGCCGGTCGCGCGTGGCCTCTCGCTGCGCCCGCGCCGCTTCCAGCTGGTCGCACAGCGCCATCAGCTCATCGACCTTGGCGACGATGCGGTGTTGCTCGGCGAGGGGCGGCAGCGGAAGCAGGATGTTTGAGATCGAACTTCGATTGAGAGTCGCGCCCTTAATTGCGTCCTTGCAATTACCTTCACGAGCGAATTGCGGAAGAACTTTGAAGAGATAGGGGTCGAGGTCGGCCAGATGTGGTCGAACTGAAATAATAGCCTCGTTGTGGAAGGCCGAAATGCCCAGCCGTGAGATCTTCCCGATTGTGAGTTTGAAACTCATGAGCATTGTGCCGGGTGGTTCCGGCTCCGATCCGAAGACCCAGACGCGGGCTTTGTTGCTGACTGACTCCTTAGTCGCAATGAGAACTTGGCCGTCCTCCATATCACGGATACTCACCCACGCATGGTCGGCGTGGTCCCAGAACGACATGTCATTTCGAGAAGGCGTCCGGCCAGCAGAGAAATCAGCAATGTGTGCAAATCGCACCCACTCCCATGTCGAAGGTATTAGAAATGGGATCTCAGCTTCGTTGACGGGAGGTAGCGCGGGCCGATCCCTGATCTTTCCCACCTTCTCCCATTGCCGCTTCACCGTTGCAATCTCTGAGAGCAACACCGCCGCAGGTTCCTCTTTCTGTTCCTGCGTTACCAACTTTCCGCGTGCCGCCAGATCCAGCACAAACCGCCGCAGGCGTGTGATCGCATCTGGCACATCGGCAATCCGAGCATAGTGCGCCAACAAACCTTCCGCATTCATCGCGCCAACGCCTCGGCCAGGATCGTCTTGAGCTGGTCGCGCAGTCGTGTCGTTTCGGCTTCAGTGGCGTCGAGTTCGTCCAACAGGGTTTGTGGGTCGCCGTGGTCTTTGGCCTCGGTATGCGGGTTCTTGACGTCGAGATTGTAGCCGCGAGCCTTCACTTCTTCGGCGGTGACCTTCCATGCCTGCGGGGTTTCTACGCGGCCTTCGCGGGCGGAGCCACCCCACCATTCGACGCATCCCTGCAGGTGCTCGACCTTGATCGGCCGGGTCATGGAGTAGGCCTTCTGGCCTTCGGGCACGCGGTGCTCGTAGTACCAGATGTTCTGGGTGGGCGTGCCCTTTTCGAAGAACAGCAGGTTGGTTCCGATGCTGGCGTAGGGTTTGAACACGCTGTTGGGCAACCGCACGATGGTGTGCAGGTTGCACTCTTCCAGCAGGTGCTCCTTGAGCCGAGTCTTCACACCTTCGCCGAACAGCGAGCCGTCCGGGAGCACGATGGCGGCGCGGCCGTTGGCCTTGAGCAGGCGGATGAATAGCGCGAGAAATAGGTCGGCGGTTTCCTTGGTGCGGAAGTGCGCGGGAAAGTTGGATTCGATGCCGTCTTCTTCCCTGCCGCCGAAGGGCGGATTGGCGAGGATGATGTCGACGCGCTCTTTCTGCTCCCAGCTGATGTAGGGCCGCGCCAGGGTGTTGTCGTGCTGCACGAAGCTGGGATCCTCAATGCCGTGCAGCAGCATGTTGGTGACGCACAGCATGTGTGGCAGCGGCTTTTTCTCCACCGCGCGCAGGCCGGATTGCAGCGCCTTTTCGTCGGCCACGGTTTTCACGTAGCGGTCGCGCATGTGGCGGATGGCGCAGGTGAGAAAGCCGCCGGTGCCGCAGGCCGGATCGAACAGCTTTTCGCCGGGATGCGGGTCGATGCGGTCAACCATGAAGGCGGTGACCGCTCGCGGCGTGTAGTACTCGCCGGCATTGCCCGCATTCTGCAGGTCGTTGAGCAGCTGCTCGTAGACCTCGCCGAAGTGCTTGCGCTCGGCCAGGTCGTTGAAGTCCACCGTGTTGATCTTGTTGATCACCTGACGCATCAGGTGGCCGGACTTCATGTAGTTGTAGGCGTCGCCGAACAGGCTGCGGATGACGCGGGCGCGGTTGGCTTGCTTGCCCAGCGCGGGCAGTTCCTTGAGCACGGGGAACAGGTCGTCGTTGACGAAGGCCATCAGCGTGTCGCCAGTGTCACCCTCGGGGGCGGCGGCCCAACTGCGCCACTGCAGGCGCGGCGGAATAGGCGATTTGTAGCCGTCGTGCATCAGCTCCAACTGCTGGTCTTGGTCGTCGATGATCTTCAGGAAAAACATCCAACACAGCTGGGACAGGCGTTGGGCGTCGCCATCAACGCCAACATCTTGGCGCATGAGGTCCTGAATGGATTTAACGGTGGTGCGGGCTGACATGGGTTAAGCGGATTCCTGTTGGTACGGGGACTTCAGAGCTTTGATCAGTTGAAATAGATCGTCGTGGCTGTCCGGATAGAGCGCCGCATGGGGGACTTGCCGAAAGTCCTTATTGCGCCAAAAAGCGCCTACATTGATCCTGAATTTGGCAATCACGCGGCGACCGAAGTCGATTTCGTATGAAGAGTAGAGTTGCTTCTGATCGAAGTCCGGAAGATCGGGATACTCGCCAAGCAAGTAGCCTTCTTGGATGTGGGGACGAACGGCCAAGGGCGGGCATATTCCAGCTAGTCTGACGATCTGAAGCTCGGCTTCCGCGCTTGCGGTGATGGCCCCACTGATATTTGGCACTGCGAGCACATAAAAGAAAGCCTCTTCTTCCGTGCCATCGGAAGCAAAAGAAGCTGCAATCCGAATGGATTGCGTTACATCCAGGAGGGGCGTAGCACATAGTTCGTAATGCTGAGCGATCGACCAACGTAGGATACGGTGGCGCTGCAACCTATGCCTCCCCTCAAGAGATTGCTCGTTGAAAAGTCTTGTGAGTCCGTCCTCTGCAGTTTTCAGTCTATTGAATCGCTCAATGAGAACTGACGAAGAGGGTGGTCGAAAGCCATCTAGCTTGCGATGTCGAAACAATGACGGCTTGAGGGTGGTGTTCTTCTTCTGGTTCTTATAGTCGTGGGTCTGGCCCCGAAACAACAGCACGTGTTCGGGATTACGAAATTGAAGCTCGGCCACCTTTTTGGCCAACTCCAAATAGGACGAAACTGGGTGACCGGGAGCCCCTCTCACGACTGAGTTGGATGCTTTCTTGATCTTCGATTGCTCATCGAAATAAGTCCATGTCTCTGCTCTGCCGACGGTCTTCATTGGATTGATGCGGACTCTTTGTCGTCGTAAAGCGCGTTTTGCAGTTCGTGCACAGCGCGTTCGAAACCGGCCCTGCTACCGAACGGTTTGATGAGCTGGATGGGTGTGCCCATGGCATTGAAGGGCGGGATTTCCAGCACCTTGATGTTATCGAGGTCGGACACCACGCCTTCATCGCGGTACTTGGCGAGGAGTGCCTCCAACACGGCGCGCGCCTGTGGGCCGTATTTGGTGAAGACATCGCGCTTGATGACGTTGTTGGCGCGTTCACGGCGGCTCAGCGGCGGCTGGTCGAAGGCGATATGGCAAATCAGATCGAAGGGATCCAGATCCTTGCCGACCTCGTCCTGCAGCGGCCCCAATATCAGGCCCTCTTCGGCCAGCTCGGCTATTACTGACTCCTTGCGCTCGGCCTCACGCCAGCGGCGCAGGAAGGCGTCGAGGCTGGTGAAGTGGCGGCGAATGGTATTGCGGCTGTAGTCGCGCAGGGACTCGGTGACGAGCTTGCCGGATTCGTCGAGGTATTCCACGCGTTCCAGCGCTACGGTGACCGGGCGCTGCTTGACGTAGAACTTGCGGGGACGGTCGTCGTCGACGCCGGGCGGCGGAGTCTGTGGCGGTGGTTGATCGACGATGGTCTCTTCGTCGGTGGGCTGCGGCGGTAATGGCGTGCCGTCCTCATCAAGAGGCACGTCATCGGGAGGAACCGGCGAGTCGTAGGCCTCGGGCTGGTAGATTTGCACTGGCTCGCCGTCGAAGTCCGGATCGGCGAAGTGGTTGGTGGCTTTGCGGAAATCGACCAGAGTGAAGTAGTACTTGTGGGTGTCCTCGTGGACGCGCGTGCCACGACCGACGATCTGCTTGAACTCGGTCATTGAGCCCACTTCGCGATCCAGCACGATCAGGCGGCAGGTCTGCGCGTCCACGCCGGTGGAAAGCAGGCGCGACGTGGTGACGATGACGGGCCAGGTCGACTCGGGGTCGATGAAGTTGCCAAGCTGCGCGGTGCCCTCGGCGTCATCGCCGGTGATGCGCATGACGTAGCGCGGGTTCTGCTGCACGAGATCGGCGTTTTCGTTGACCAGCGCCTGGCGCATGCGTGCGGCGTGCTCGGTGTCGACACAGAACACGATGGTTTTCTGGAAGCGGTCGCCGCTCTGCTTCAGGTAATCGGAAATCCACTTCGCTACGCGCTGGGTGCGCTCGTCAATCACCAGAGTGCGGTCGAAGTCCTTCTCGTTATAAAGCCGGTCGTCAATCGCGTAGCCGTGCTTGTCGGTTTCACCGCGCTGCGGGCGGTAACCCTGCACGTCGACATCCAGATGCACCTTGATCACCTTGTACGGTGCCAGGAAGCCGTCGCTGATGCCCTGTTTGAGCGAGTAGGTGTACACCGGTTCGCCGAAGTAATAGATGTTGGATACGTACTCGGTCTCCTTGGGCGTGGCGGTTAGACCGATCTGCGTGGCGTTGCCGAAGTACTCCAAAATCTCGCGCCACGCCGAATCCTCGGCAGCGCTGCCGCGGTGGCACTCGTCGATGACGATAAGATCAAAGAAGTCCGGCGAGAATTCGCGAAACAGTTTCTGACTTTCTTCCGGCCCGGTGATCGCCTGGTACAGGCCGAGATAGATTTCGTAGGCCGGGTCGATGCGCCGCTTCTTGTCCAGCGCCAGTGTCAGCTCGATCTCGCTGCCGTCTGCGCGCTCGATCGTCTTGCTGGCAGTGCTGAGCTTGGCCATGGCCGGCCCGAACGGGCGAAAGTCGTTGACCATGGTCTGGTCAATCAGCACGTTGCGATCGGCCAAGAACAGGATACGTTTCTTCTGGCCTGCCTTCCACAGCCGCCAGATGATCTGGAAGGCGGTATAGGTCTTGCCGGTGCCGGTGGCCATCACCAGCAGGATGCGGTTCTGTCCCTTTGCAATGGCCTCGATGGTGGCGTTGATGGCATTGCGCTGGTAGTAGCGTGGCTCCTTGCCGCTGCCATCCTCGTAGTACGCCTGCAAGACGGTACTTTCCTGTGCGGGCTGCAAACCCTTCCAGCTTCGGTAACGGTTCCACAGTTCGTTCGGGCTGGGGAACTCGTTCATCGATAGCGACTGTTCAAGCGGCACCGAAACGCCGCTGCGGTCGTGGAACTGGAAGCCTTTGCCGTTGGAGGAGAAAACGTATGGGATGTCGAGCGTGGCGGCATAGCCCAGCGCCTGCTGCATGCCGTCGCCGACGGCGTGGGACTGATCCTTAGCTTCGATCAGAGCCAGCGGAAGATGCTTGTAGTACAGCACGTAGTCGGCCCGCTTGGCCTTGCCCCGGGTGACCAGTCGGCCGCGGACGATGATTCGGCCTTTGGTGAAGCCCACCTCCTCACGAATTTGCGTCTGCACGTCCCACCCGGTAGCGACCAGCGCTGGGGTGATGAACTTGGTGCAGACGTCGCGTTCGCTCAGCTTTGCCTCTGCATCCACTGCCCTAGGCCCCTGGTTGCCCGTTCGAAGCGCGGGTATCCCCAGAGCTTAACAAAGGAGGCTTCAAATAATGCATTCTGAGAGTTTTGGAATTGGTCGGTTAGAAACCGGCCCGAAAGAGATCTGCGCACGATGCTTGGGGAGTTGGCAGCAGTCCATCGGAGACAGGCTTTGTTAAATGGCACGCCACAACCGCCCTTTCCCAATCAGAGATCGGGCTGGGTCAACTTGCCAAGTCATCGGGCTGGGGGCGCCCAAACTGTAATGAGATGCGCACGCAAGATTGGATCACCAGCTAATCCCGTCTTCGAGCACCCCAATACTCTTGGCCTTTCCACGTGTAGCCGAAAACCAAATCGCTTGGACCTCTGGTCGCCACAACACGGTATCAAGTGTGCGGCGAGTTCTCTAGTCAGCGTCTGGCGGCCGACCGGGTTCCCCTATGTGGCCAAACTATCAGAGATCGCGCAAAAACGGCGGGAAGTCCCGTCGTTAGATGGGCCCAGTAGGACTCGAACCTGGGCCCTATGGCGTGCTGCTTTTCAATGCGCAACGCTTAGATCAACGTTTACGGACGCAAACGGCCGCCGAAATGGAGCGTTTCTTCCCAAGTTTGGGCGACGTGCGACGCTGCGAAAAACGCCTATTTTAAGTGTTCGCGGCCAAAAACCAGTCGAAAGTGTCAATCCAAAAACCAGCCGAAAGTGTCAAAAGTGCCATTTGACGCTGGGATAACCAACAGCTGACCAGCAAGCCAATTCTTGGCCACTAAATTAAAGCAACATGTGGCCAAAGAGAACGGCGCTCCTCCCAATTTCGGATGAAAATCAATCAAATATCGGCCAAGTCTCGCGTGCATGACCCTTCAATGCGCCAGGTCTCGGCTCAAGGCCGGTTAGGTCTTCGGAAAACTGCGGCTTGCTGCAAGACAGAATCAGCGCTAGAAAAATAGCTTAGAAGTTATGGTCATGAGGAGGGGCCCTAACCGCAGCGAAGTAGGCTCCTTCTGGAGGTGCATAGCCATCGACCGCCGCAGCGTATGCGAGATGACCAAGCAGCTCGGCCCGATCGCCCGGGCGTGCCTTTCCCTCAGCAAGCAGATGTCGGAAAGCCCTCAATCTGTTTCGGTAGCCTTTCGTAAGCCGTATTTGGTCACCATGGACCAGTAGGCCATGAACTTTTCTTCGCTGCGGAGCTTCAGACAGTTCGACTTTTTTTGGATTCAGTGCCCAAGGCGTCGCACCGTCATCGAAAAGGTCCAACACCGCTTGCCGCAATCCGTCGGGAAACTCATCGACACCGGAAAAGACAATGTCGTCGGCGTATCTTGAAAGTCTTGCGCCATAGTGATCGGCGATCAAACGCAATTGTTGATCGTGCCAGCCGAAGCAGATGTTCGAAAGAACTGGGCTTGCGGGGGAACCTTGAGGTAGGCCCCCGGAAAAACATACTAAGGCAGTAAGCAAGTCCAACCCTCGCCCTGAATACCCAAACTCACCAAGGCGTTGGCGGACGAGGGTTTCAGGGGTCGTCTGAAAGAAATCCTTTATGTCTACCGAGAACACCCAGCCCGCTCGAAGATGCACCCTCGCGGCATCTAGGTGAGATCGCCCTGCATAAAATCCGAACACATGCGCAGGCGCAGCATAGCTCCGATTCAACTGAACAGAGATCCATTTTTGGATTATTTTCAGAGCAACTCGAGGCGCCGTTATTAGCCGATACGATCTTCCTTTGGGAATTGAGAATGATCGGTAATGTTTTTGAGGGCGATTTACAAAGGACCAGATTAGGCCAGGGTTGACGCCGAACATTGTGCCAAGGACATAAGGCGATGTAACCGGCATCAAGCCCTTGCTGTCAATGTCACGCACTACCGCCAATTCTTCCGGATCAATGCCGCCAGCTAGCGCGCGCGTGAGCTCTTCCAGCGTTTGGAAGAGAAAATAGGGTGAATCAAGAAGAGGTTGCGGAAGCCTCATATAGCAAAGTAAAAACTTTCGTTGAGCGCCGACGAAACGGCCGTGGTTTCGAAGGGGCCGCGGTCGTTTCGTCGGCACCCTTCTAAGTCGAACCTTGGCAAACTGGGCATGATGCACACCCGCGCCTGAGGCTTCCGCAAGGGTAGATTACGCATTGCGTCTCGCCAGAGCAAGCAGTCGCGCGATATCTGGGCTTCGGCGGTTCTTAGTCGTTCCGAGCGAACGTAAACCCTCAAGCGATAAGACGTAACTGCCATTCGACAAACGCACAAGCAACCCGCTCCGTCTTATAGAGTCGATTCGTCGGAGAAGCCAATCAACGGATGGAACTGTGAAGTCAGCTGCTACTAGTTGCGCCATTAGCGACTCGATGTGAATTGGTGACATCTGCCGAATCATCTTTAAGCAGACGAACTTCGTAGGAAGGTTTTCATCGATCGTGGTTCGTAGCGTGACCAGATTCAAATCGAGGGACGCTAGATAGACTGTAGACCTACGCGTGACATCGACCGTCTCCTCTTCGGTAAATTTTCGCTTCGGTTCTATCCAAACATGCGCGCCCTTCTTGTCGGCCGAAAAAAAGACGTTTCGGATCGCATCAATATGGTGATGTAGTAGCGTTGCTCGAAGCCCAGCCTCTATGTCAAGAGCATACGAATTCTTCAACATGAACTCGACATGCGTTCCTTCCTGAGCGAGCTCATTTCGAATTGCATGAAGCTTCCGATTAGTCGGCTGCTGAAGGTTATTGGTGTCTCTCGTAACGGTTACGAAAACCAGGTATCCCGAGGCCTTCGAAACATCTTCGATAATTGTGCCTTCGACGGCAATGCCCAAGTTTTCAAGGTAGACCTTAAGTTCGTCAGAATTAAGCATTTGCTTGCCTCCATGCTATGCAGATGCTCTTGCACATGGCGTCGGCTTTTGGAGGCCAACTGCGCGCTTTGCTAATATGGACAGTGTTCAACCCAAATTCGCCGTTCGCCTCAAAGATCACGGGCACCTCCGGAAAATAATCAGCCGTCACCCGGACGCTGTAGCCCTCCTTTAAAATCTCTGCTAGTTCTCGCGCCGACGTCCGTGCGCGTGAGCAGAGTTTCGCCAACTCCGTATCACTGACACGGCGGGCACGTTGTTCACCTTGCGTAAGACCACGGCTAACCTTGCCGAGAAGAAAATCAGGTACGTCAGAGTGACTTTTAGGGCACTCCCCTAGTCCTGCGAGAAGGGCGGCTCGAACAGTTAGATAGGCGGCATAGTAGAAACGGTTAAAAGCGGACCGTCCGAAAAGGTCTTTCTCAACGGCGACAGGCCGTTGCGGTGCTTCACCCATCAGGTAGATTGCCACAACTTCCACGAAGCACCGTTTGTCGCATAGTTGCTCGGATAGTGCCACCAAAGCCATCCTCGTGCGACTAGGAGACTTCTGCCCGCTTACCAGCTGGTGGGGTCCCTGGCCTGGAATACCACCTCTCACGCTACGCCTTGACTAGGACTACTGTCACCGTCTAGGTTTCTTTGACGGGAGCTTCCACGCTGGCGAGTTTCGCTAGCTTTAACTCAAGCTCGCGCACGGTGACTTCCATTGTAGATCGAGCATGATCAATGCGATCAGCGCGCGCGCGCCGCGCAGATTCAGAATAGTACTTCTCGCTGAAGATTCGAACGTTGGACTCGGTTGAAGCAAGCAGATCTTGCCAGCTGCCGTCATAGAACGGAAAAATTTGCCTCGAACTCTCACTGAACGCGACCGCCTTCAATGGGTACAAATCGATTATTTCAATGAACTTCTTGTCGAAGGTCAGGAGTGCAGGGAAGAAATAACGGGCGCCGGGTAGAACCTGAAGTGTCAGTGCAAGTTCGAGTTGGCGGACGTGATAGAGATCCCAAGTCATGCTTGAAAGGTGCCGAAAAAGCTTTGGCCTTAGTCTTTGAACTTTCCCAAAGAACAGTAAGGTCTGGCCGCGTTCGAAATAGGCCCTGGCAAGCGCGATTTCGCGGGCGCTCATGCACGACAAGGCGCCGTGAAGAAATTCCAGAAATTCCTCCATCTTGGCATCGACCCCTGACCCTGATGAACGGAACTGAATCTCGACCATCTTGAGGAGCTGCGCATACAGGAAGTTGTAGCGAAAGCAAACCTCACTATAGAACTTCGTGTCGGCCCGGTTCTTCCGCATCCCGACAAGAAGTTTTGAGGATCTAGAGTCGAGTTCAGCTTCGGAACGCGTTGACCTGGCACGGCCCGTAGCCCGCAGCGCCTCTACGTCGACGGTTCGAAAAACCTCATACGCTCTTAAGTTGGCCAAGATGGCGGCTTCATTTTTGGCGTCCCCCAGGTTGCGAAGATTCTCCGTTACGTAAGGAATCGGATCGACACAGACTTCCGGTCGGGCGATGAACTCAAAGACGTCCGAGAAATCCGCCGGGAGACGGGGTGCGTGCGAGTTCTCAAAATACGGACGCAAATAGCTAAGCGCCTGCGTGTCTAGCGACACTGACTGATCAACCAAAAAATGCGCCTTACCCTCCGCCATCTCGGTAATTGTTTCGGCGTCAAGAAGAAGAACGTTATCGGAAGCGAAGATGCTTCTGATCGCTGCACCGGAATGAAACGAACGACTGGCCGCGAAACCTAGGCGGGGTCCCCGTTTTGCAGCAAGCGCAAACTTGTAGTCACCTAGTAGGTCTCTCCAAGTCGCGAACATACTGACGGCCTCTGCGGCACTTTCGGTATTGCAAATCATTGCTACGAGAGCGCTGGTCTGATCGTCCATGATTTCCCTAGAGGTCCGAAGCTAATAAATAGGAACAGTATCGTTGCGAAACTCACTCGCGATGTACGCGGCAAAGCCCAGCCGAAATGCTTGGCGTGCAGCGATTGCTTGCGAACTACCGTCGTGATCTTACAATGGAGTTCTTAGTGCATGCGAGAGAACTCAGTCAGGTCGGAGCGTTATCGCCATCAGACCTGCCTATCCTTCGAAGAACGACATGTACCGTCGCCAGGTAGAAGTAGAACATCCAACTTAACCAAGCTCCATCAAAGTCGGTTTTCTGCAAATCGTTTTGGTGCCGTATTCCGAAGTTGTTGGCGACATTGAAAAGATCAGCCTCGTCCGCTCGCGTAAGAATCGCCTTTATTTTTGGGCGTAGCAACTCAAGCACGTCCGCCAATTCTCGAACAGCCTTCCTCCTGTCGTCTAAGCTTGCGCCGTGCCGGCGATAGGAAACGATGGCTGATTCAACACGGCTCGTGACGATGGAGCTCTCAGACGGAACATCGGCAGCAAACAGTTTGTCCATGCCTTGTTCCGCTTTCAGCAATACGAAGCCAGTGTCGGAAATCTCGAACTTGCGAACGTAATGTTGGAGAACGTCATTGATTCGAAGTACGTAATATGCCTGTCCCGCGGCCCGATTGAATGTCTCCCAATGCATGCCGCAGTCCGCGTAGTTGTGCAAGGTGCCATCGATCGGCTTCGATACGTGATGGAACAAGTATTCGATGATGTCGAATAAGTCGTCCTCAGAGTACTGGTGCGCAAACTCCTCAATGGGCCAGATATCGCTCTTGCGAATAGCAAGAAATATATCTAGTGAAACATCCTTAACGACTCCAGCCATTTCGCCTAGATCGACGCAGTGCGATCCAAGTTGCTCATCAAAGTATCCTTCGTTACGCATCTGCACATATACCCGAAAGAAAAGTCCAACCACTGCGTCAAGTGGAAGGCCGTTCAAGTTAGGGTTGGTGCCTGCGCGTTGGGAATAGTAGGTGTGCGACATTTTAACTTGCCCCGCCCATATCGTTGACTGTTCTTAAGTGGTAGCCACGCTCACAAGAAAGCACTTACGTGCTGTTCTTGGACCAGGGTGACGAGAGGCTAGCGCTGTCGCGGGGAATCGCCAGTGGGACCCGAAGTCATCGGCAGATGGGCGCATGCCGCTCGCAAAGATTACGTCGATGGGGTTTACATCACCCCCGTCGAACCACCATTAACGCTCGTAGCATTTCATTAGCTGCCTGCTCGGCCTCCGCTTCGTCGGCGCTATTCCCGTGCGCGATTTGTCCACTGGACACGGAAATCGACCACCACGCAGATCCGTCGGAGGCCTTCCCCCACATGATCGTACTGGCCGAAAGTTCGGAAGGATCGCTTCGCCGGTCACCCATGAGAAAAAATCTAGTGTTTGTCGTGGCTTATCGTTGCACAACTACCAAGATATACCATTTTGGTCAACGAAATCAGTAAGTTAGTTGAAATGTCTGCCCTTCGGGGTTAGTGTAGACCCGACTAGGCCGGACTGGACGCGTCATGCCGCGACGGGCACCCGACGTTGAGATATACGCCACCGAGCTCGAAGGTGCGCTTGTGCGCGATCACGGCTATCTCATAGGCGGCAGCGAACTCTGCGCACTACTTTGCTACCCGTCCTCTGATGCCCTTAGACAAGCAGTCCGTCGAGGACGGACGCCGATTCCGATCTTTCCCATTCCCCATCGTCGTGGCCACTATGCCATCGCTCGGGACATCGCCCGATGGATGGCCTCATGCCGTGCCAGCGCGCAAAGCGATGAATCGCCTGGCAGAGAAGCGCAGCCGCGATGAGTAAGGTCACCCCAAGCTATGGAAAACGGAGGCTTTTGCTCATGCCGCGCGTCTAACGATACCGAAAAAAGCAAAACCCGGCGGCAACCGGGTTTTGTGTGAAGGCGTCAAGATTTCGCTCCCTGACGCCAAAAGTATCTTCCCGCAGAAGGACCTCGTCAAGGGGTCGTGGGAACGTGCAGCTGCGAGCAACGCGCAGCTATGAAAAACCTAGATCCTCTCTTGTCCTCCTATGCGCACCTAGGCTTCGGACCGAATGCGCTCGCCCTGGTACAGGCAGCGAGGGAGAATCCACCCCGCCGGCGGGTCGGAGGCACACGATTCCGCGCAGTTGCAAGCCATTTTCCGTCGCCGAAGATGGGCTGCACGATTCAAGCGGAGAGTCGTACAGGAGAGCTGCCTCTTGTTCACCGACTAGAGCTCGATGACGACGTGATCGAGTATTACGACCAACCTTTCTCCGTAATTGTGTCGGCTATCCGCCGCGGACGAAGGCAGCCGTGGACCTACACGCCAGATTTCTTAGTACTTCGAGCTGAAACCATTGAAGTCATCGAGGCGCGCCCTGCCAAGTGGATATTCGAAAATCAGGTGGATCATCCGGACGAGTGGACAGAGGCCCGTGGTCGTCTGGTGTGTTTGCCCTACGCGAAGCCCTTCCAGGAGAACGGCATCGAATTTTTTGTTCATCGGAACGAGGATATCAACAGCATTGAAGCGGCCAATCTTGTGCTTCTGGTGGCGGCGAAGAGCAAGTTCTCCGGCGCGAGCGATAAATTGTTAAAGCGCGCACATAGCTACATTCGGAAACACAAGGTGGTCACGATTCACGATTTAGTCGAAGCGACGGGCGTCGAAAGTGCCAACGTATTCGCTTGGACAGCGAACCAAGAAATGTTCGTGGCGATCGGCCAGCAGCTCCTTAGCGATACTCGGACCACACGGATCTTTAGTGATGCGGATGCACGAGACAACTTTAGCGAAATCCTGGCTAGTCACCATCTGGGTGAACTAAATACGGGTGAATGCCTCGCGCTAAACGACCGGCAGATTCTTCTCGCGCTTGAGCGCTACAAGAGAGTTTTGCCAGATCCTGACTGCAACAGGGGGACGACTCGAACCGATCGTAGAATTGCGGCAGCGGTGAAGCGGTGTAGAGCTACGGGCGAGAACCCACTTGTTGCATGCGCACCTAGATTTGACCTACGAGGAAACCGAAATTCGCGCCTCTCCCAAGCACAGCTTGCGGTCATGAACGAGGCGATAACTACCCGCTACGCAACCGCCGCCTCCCGTTCGGCTAAGTGGGTATACCGGACAATAGATTGGAACGGCGAGCCGCCCGTGAGTTACGTAACCTTCCTGAAACTCATTAAGTCGCGGCCCACAGCGGACAATCTTGGAAAGCGTATCGGGCATAGAGCCTGGCTCGCGAGCCGACCACCATCGGAACCGCGGTTGCGTTCCGTAGCTCCGAGTACGGCATGGGAGCTAGTCCATATCGACCATACCCCAATCGACGAGAAGGTATGGGGCTCGCTCGGACTGTTGGAGGTCCTTGGACGACCGTGGCTCACCACCATGGTCGACAGCTGGAGTAACGCCGTACTCGCATTTTGGCTCTGCTTCTCGCCACCAAGCTGGCAAACCTTAGCCATGCTGCTTAGGGACTGCGTACGTCGCCACGGACGCCTCCCGATTGCTTGGATATCAGACCAAGGCCCTGATTTCGGCGGAAAATATTGGGAAGCGTTCAGCGCGGCTTACGGCTGTACAAAAATGGACCGACCCGTGGCCGACGCGCGCTCCGGTTCTGAGGTTGAGCAGAAGTTTCATGCTCTGCACCAAGACCTTATCTATCAGCTTGACGGAAACATGCAAAACGATCGAAGGCTGCGAGGCTCAACCGCCTCCCACAAGTCCAATGCTACCGCTCGGTTCACGCTTTCAACAGTTCATCGATATATTGATGAGTACTATTTTTCTCATTTCAATAGGGTTCCGCACGGCACGCACACTTTCACACCGGAAGCCATGTTAATGGAAGCCGCCTGTGAGGTCGGACACCTGACGCGGCCCGTCTCGTACAATTTCGATTTTAAAGTTGATACGGCATGGCGCCCAAAATCGACAAGCTACAAGATAGATTCTCGACGCGGCATTAGGGTTAATCAGACGCCATACTGGGCCGAACAACTAGGCCGTCCCGATCTAGACGGCATCGTCGCCGAAGTCAGGCTAGAGCCTTTTGATAGCAGCCTGATTTATGCCTTTGTTCATAACCGGTGGATCGCATGTACGGCTTCGGACCACGTAGCCATGGCTTCCCTGGACGATATTTCTAGGTGGGTCCAGACCATGATCGATACTCACGGTTGGAGTATGGCTCGAGCCGTACGTCGAGTGGCGGATGAGAAGTTCGCGAAGGCGCAAAGTGCCCAGCAGGAAGTGGATGACCCTAAGCGGACCACCAAGTCAGAAGCCACCTTTGAGGCTCGGCGAGCGGCAACGCCTAGGTCGCTAGAATTCGACGAGGTTCGCTTACTGAACCTACAGCCGCTGGACCTGGCCGAATGATCTTCCCTCAGCTAAGCGGCATCCGTGACCATGTATGGTCCCACAAGCATTTCTCACGGGCTCTCGATCTTGCGGCCACGTACGCGTCATTATCGCCACCCGGCGGAATGGTCCTGGTTGTAGGAACTTCTGGCAGCGGAAAGACTACGCTCGCGCGCAAGCTCATCCAGCGGCTGGTGGGAGACGGCACTACTTGGTCCGAGGGTAGCGTGCCGGTGTGCGCGACGTCGATATGCAACGACGTCGGCGGCCTGTTCAACTCCAAGAACCTCGTCCTGCGACTTCTCCAACGTATTGACCATCCGTTTTATGGGCTGAATGTTGTCGATGCGAGCGACACCTGCGGCTCCTTAGAAGTCGGTCGAGTTAGATTGCGTTACTCGGAGCCGCACCTTCGCCTGGTGCTGGAACGAGCCATGGATCTTCGGTCCACAAAGTTTGTCGTGATCGATGAAGCGCAACATCTCTTGAAAACGGCTTCTGTAAGACAAGCCGTAAACCACCTAGACTCAATAAAGTCGTTGGCCGAACGAACAGGCGCAGTGATCGTCCTAGTCGGCACCTACGAAGTTTTGCCGATTTGGAATCGCTCTGCACAGCTCAATCGGCGGCTTCAGGACGTCATTCTAGATCGCTACAAGATAGAGATTCGAGACGACCTTCTCGAGTTCGAGCGAATCTTGGAAAGCTACGCCAGGATCTTGCCGCTAGCTAACAGTTCACTGCTGCATGAGATGAATGAATTTCTCTACGAAAAAACGTTCGGAATCATTGGAGAACTAGCTAGGCTCCTTGCAGGAGCCCATGCCCTGATGATCGTGAATAAGGAAAAGGCCATCGATTCAACGATGCTCAAGCAATCGGCGCATAGCGCGACAAAGTTGAAGACCATGGTGCGGGAGGCCCTTGGAGGTGAAGAATTATTGGTCGGTGGCGATGACGAAGGAGCGTCACCGATAACTCTAGTGTCGCCACCTAAGCGGAAGAAGAAGGGTCGAGTTGGGCGCATTCCAAAGCGCGATCCTGTGGTCATTCGTACCTCTTCCAACGACGTGCCGAAGAACTGACATGTCAATCATGCTTCCCTTACCTTTAGTTGGAAGCGGGGCCGCACGAGTCGAGTCGATGGCTTCATACATAACACGGCTTGCTGATGTTCATGGTGTCACATGCTCGCAACTGGTGTTTCTGCTAACGGGAAGCCGAACGCTAGGAAATCTGAATGGTTGCTCGGGGTATGCGGAGTCGACGCTTTTGCGGTTGGTTTCTCTGACCTCGAGAGACGAACTGACCTATGGAACGCTCGTACGCTTCCGCGCGATTCTCTCGAGGAACACGACAGGCTCCGTTGTGAATCACCGTCGCTGGTGCAGTGCTTGTCTCCGTGAGCAGATGCAAGAAGGGACAGTTCTCTATGACCATCTCGCCTGGTCGATCTCAGCGCTTGAAAACTGCGCAGTCCATCGCACTCGTCTATGCGGCATCTGTGCACATTGCGGTGCACGTCAACCAATGTGTTCATCAAAGAAGGACTGGCGTCTATATTGCATCTCATGTAGATCGTCACTTGTGCGGGATGACCATCCGGGGTCGAAGAGCACTTCCCCGTTGGAGGAATGGCGCGCGGCGGAGGTTGGTGAGCTACTTAGCCGCGACTCACTCTCGCATCTTCCTGTCGACCAGATTGCGAGGGCCGTTCGGGTTCTTTGCCTGAGATTCGGTCATGTTCGAGGCGTAGCAGATCAGCTGCACCTCAATCGCTCGAATCTTATTCGGCTAACTTCAGAGAATGCCGCGCGACCGACGCTCGACACACTACTAAAAATTGCGGCGGGCATGCGCGTATCGGTCGCTCAGCTCATCGACACACCCGGAGAGGCCGCGCGGCAGGGCTGGCTTGATGTGGGTGAGTATCAGTTCAGTTCGAAGGCTCATCCGAGAATACCTGCTGGAGTTCGCGGCGCTCTAAAGCGAAAGCTCACGCGGGCCACCAGCAAACTGAGGCCGCCATCCTTGGCTAGTGTCTGCCGGGAAGTCGGTGTCTCTGTAGGGTACGCTCAGCAGGTTATGCCTGCCTTAGTAAAGCGCCTTAGTGAAGCGCGCGACGTCGCGTTGGTTACCCAGCGAAGCATAACCTCGAAGCTGGTGAAGCAAGCTGTCGAAGACGCCGTTCATTCGACCCCGCCAGACGGTCTCTCACGTAAGAGACTCGTTCTTAGGATGATGAAGGAAACTGGTCTACCAAAGCGGAAGCTTTCAGCCGAGCTTAGAAATTTCCTCCTTCGGGAGCCCCAAAGTGAGCACGCAAGTGAACGAAAATTGCACGAGTTGCGATCAGGCCCATCTTCGCCTTGAAGAAGAGGTTGGTCGCATGGTGGCGCGGGTTAAAGCTTTAGGCGTGTATTTGGAGCAGGCCCGAAGCGACGTGGAATTCTATGCGTCAAAGCCGCTAGCTCCGAATGGGCATATCTACTACAAGGCCGGTATTTATGCCTACCTCTATACAACGTCGCCGGGACAGCGACGCATTTCTCGATACATTGGGATGGATAAGGGAAAGATTGCCGAGGCGGCAGAGAGAATCACAAACTGGAAACGCCTGTCAGTGACTGAGTCTCGAATAAGGCATCTTGAACAGTTCTCTGCGTTGCTCGCACAGCAGGTAGAACAGCTTGTAATCCTTATCGATATCGAGCTTTGAAACAAGGCGCGTACGTTAGATCTACGGGCGGTAGTCGTAATAAATGGCTCGGCGACTTGACGAGTTTAGGGAGTCCCTTGCTGTCCGGGCCCTCAGCGCACTAGGACAGGGCGCCACCTTTCCAGCTCTTGTCGCGAACCATTTCAAATTTGCCAAATCCAGCGCGTACTCGAAAACATTCGATCTGTGGCTTTGAGGAGCCTGAGGCATAACGTATCTCGGCTCGAGATACTCCACACTCTGCGCCAAGAATGACTTCTTTCAGACGTAGCTTTTCGTTGAACTCGAAATAGCGGTGGCCATCTTCATCCGGGGGATCGTCGAAACTGATGTGTAGCCGGTATTCGCCTTCATAGCTCCACTGTTCGTACTTAGTCGACGTAAGCATAGTAAGAAACTCCTCCCTTTCAAGCTGGGATGAGTTCTCGAACGGGATTGCTCTGAGGCGCTTGGCTACGTAGGTGATCTTCACTAAGGAGTCACTAGGAAGGTCAGTCTCGAAACCGAGACAGATACCCTTATGCCGGTCACCGTAGTGGGCCCACATGAGAGGATTGCGCCAGTTATCACAGAAGCAGATCACGCCTTGTCTGCTCGCCATGTGCTTAATCGTGCCCCGCCAAGCATGGCGGAACCGCACTTCCGTCATGTCCGCTGCTGCGAACTCGAAGGGATCGTTAAGGCCATCTAGACGGGAGATCTTCAGTCTCCCTTCCCGCAAGTCTTTCAGGGCAAATTTTGTTGACAGGAAGTGGTAGATCTTCATCGACGCCCCGACGTCTGACCAAGCCCGAGGTTACCGTAGATTGCTCCGATGGTAGCGCTCTCCTAGTAGCCCATTCAGTTGATCCAGATCGATAGGTCCCCGAAATCCGGCACGAAGCGTTTCAGGTTCGCGTGTCCGATCGCAATCCCGACGCTTGTGAGGGTGAAATTAGGGAGTGGCGTAGAGTCCCAGGCAGCAAAAACCTGCTCCATGAACGGCCGCAACTTGACTACTTCCGTTCTGACCTCCGCGTGCGAGAAGAGGTTCTGGCTTCCCAGCGACTTCAGAAAACCGATCTCCGTCGGAGTGAGTTTCTTTGAGGGCGCCAATTCATCGAATACACCTTGGTTAAGCGTATTCAGCTGAAGTTTGCTTGGGTCTCTCAGCGACTTCATGAGAAATGAACGGTAATCAGGATTCCCCGAAATCCTTAGAGCCTCGTCCCCATCTATCCCGTGCGAGAACAGTGCTCGATAATGTTCAAGGAACGACTGCTCTATGAGAAAACTGAAGGCGGAAATAGCTCCGCATCCAGAAAATTCCATGTGCTGCACCGATGCTTGGCTGGTCTTAAAGCCGTCGGATAGCGGCTGGATAAGCGCGTCGAGATACTGCCCGAAGGTATCGATGCTGACTACTTGCAAACTTTGCGTGTAGCGCAACAAAAAAATCAACGAAAGGGAAGCGACTTGCTCGCGTGTTAGTTTTCGTGCCGTCTCGAGGGATTCGTTCAGTACGATCTGGCGCAGGTCCCTCGTTACAGCCTTGCTACGATCTACCAGTAGGTCGACGAGAAGCGTGCCGAGGTCGTCGTCACCCGTGCGGGCATAGTCGCGCTGGATTCCATAGAGAGCGATTTGAAAATCTGGATCAGAAGCCTGTTGCACGCCGGCCGGATTCTGAGCCTCGAGCTTTCTCAAGAAATCATCGATAATCTTTTCCGTCCGCGCTTTTGCCGTCTCGACCGCATGCGCCGTCAGGTGTGCAAAATCCGCCCGGTACACGTCTCGCGCAATATCTCGGGCATCGGCGTAAGTCATTCCATGATGGTGAATATTTACATCGTTGCCGGCCATTACCGCAATGGCATTCTCTTCGGCCTTCTGGGTTTGCTTCTGGTTGTCAGTCACGAGATTTGTCCGCTCGATTTCCGATGTTTATGTCGCGGCCGCTCTGGATCGCTGCGCCGGCGCGACCAACGTGCTGCGTCTGGGTCTGGCTCTGGGTTCTATTTGACCGATTCCGGACGTCCGCAGCACCCAGGGTCAAGAGCGCGAGGAGAGCGGCGAGTGCGGCAGCCGCTGAGTCCCACGAACGGCTCGACCACCACCAGGCTCCCGCAACTGCGACGGCTATGATGGCCACTATGTACTTCAGTACATGCATGTTCCCTCCCTAAAGCCGGACCAAATCCGGACCAAACGTACACCAACCGAGACCTGTCCAGATCAATTTAGAAGGAAGGCCCGGGATCAATCACCCCATAATGCAGTTCGACAACTGACAGGTGCGCCATTCAACATAGTTTGCCTGCATTCGTCACTCATTTTTTTACCGACGCTCGAACCGGGGCGGCTACACGCCAGCACTTAGGCGGGATCGATCATGGTGAGAAGGTCCGCAATCGGGTCGTAACCGATCGAGGTTGTCGCTCACCGCGCATTCCGGCGGCCGTTTCCGTCGCTCAATCCTCATAAGGTTCACCGCGCATCTATAGCAACGTTTTCCCATCGTCATCTGGCGGCGGGGACGAGCGTTCACGAGGAGGCAGCAGGCGGATGGCCCTGTATGCCGACAGGATGTGGTTGAACAATGCGTGCCCGGATAGCGAACGGGTTTCTTTCCCGAAGCGTACCCAAGTTTCTTCTCTTCGGAAATACATTTCATGCGCGGGTCCTTGCGGCACGACAATTTCCACCACGAAGCATTCCTCCAGCACATGTGCCGCCCCGATAACGGGACGGAAGTTAATGTCAATCTCGCGGAGAGCCACCGCCGGGGTCAATTCCGCGCAGGTAGCATTGATCCGTCGATGCATCTCGTCGCGTTGGTCGCGACGGATCTTAATACCTTCGACCAACCCCCCATCACTGATCCCGAAAAGTATGCGTCCCCCCCTCTGGTTGAGGAAGCCAATGACGTACCGCAGCGCCTGCTGAGCAACCGTTTGGCTGACGTTTGCGGAAGTCACGGACTTGAACTCGAGGGTTTCGCCTTCCTCTTCCGCGAGCATTGAGCCGCAGACAAATGCGGCAGGGTCACGCATAGCTAGCTGTTCATCGAACGCTTGTCCAACCGGATCGCTTTCGCCCTCGAAATAGCCGGCGTGGATCACCTCAGTCATGTCAAATTCGTAGAGCGCTTCGTCGTCAAATATCTCGCACAGAAGCCGCTCAAACACATGTCCATGCAGAACTATTTTATCACTTGGAACAAGGAACGGAGACCCGCCCCAGAGGACGTCCAAAAGCGCCGCCGAAAAATCAGTCGTGTTTAAGGTCCCGAACTTTGCAATGTCGGCATCCGTTGGACCTAGGCCGTGCCGACGCTCTTCTGAATCTCGCCAATCTCGGACAACCTGGATAAGCTGAGCTGCGGTGCGCTGACAGGCGAAATCGAGGAAAGCCCTGTAAGGAATCTCAGAAGGATGGCTAGGAATCGATGGATAAAGGGGAGCAAGGGCCTCGACGAGGCTCAAACGAATCGCTTCTGGTGTGTAACCGAGCAGATCCAGTCGTCGGCGTAGCTCGCCAACGGTAATCCGATATATGTGCGCAAAGTCTTGGTCCTTGGGCGTCCCTACCCGCACCAGGTCGGAAGTATTGAAGAGGTCGGCCTGTGGATCGTAACGACCTTGTTGACTACCGCCATAGCTAATGCCGCCAATGCGTACATCAGTATACGAAGACATATGTACCTGCTCCTCGTGATTGGGCGGGCAAGCGTAGCAGCCCGTCACTTGAACGGCCGTCCAGAACTTAGCAAGACGTTGGGCCGGCATCTCTACCAGTGACCTAGTTGCTGCCGAAAGGGTTATGGTACGCGCCGCAGTGCTCGACGATTCGTATCTTGCATGGTCCGCCACACGAGTCTGTGTATAGCAATGCCTGGGGCGGGGTTTCGGCCGAATCAATACGCCCTCTGCCCGCCAACGCCTCGATTCTCGTGGTCATGGTTGCCTTCGCCTGGCCTATCTGGCACGCCATGGCTTCGATGAAAGAACAGATGAGTAGACCTTTCGGGTAGCATCGCTAAGCATGGTCGATGCCATCACAGTCATTAAGTCTGCTACCGCGATCGCGGCTTCCGCTGATGTATTGATTGGCGACTTGCGACCATCCCTGACTGGGCCGGACCGGCTGAGGGTCGCTCTATTTCTGACTATCGCTGAACACTATGAGGCTGCTTTGCTCTTGCAACACGCCGCGTCGGCTACGCTCAGCGCTCTGCACGTACGATCGATGCTCGAAGGTCTGATTGCCATGAATCTTCTCGCGAAGGATGGGGGGTATGTTGATCAGATGAAGTATGAGCAACTGCGGGGTGAGCGAAGAATGTACACGGGTCTATTAGCTGATAAGAATCTTCCCTCGGATGCGAGGAAACAAATTGAGGCCATCCTTAAGGAGCGTAATATCCGGTTTGATGCGCTCCATGCGGCTGGGTCTCGCCCCAAACGAATCAGCGAAGACTTTGTAAAGGCTGGTCTGGCACATTTTGTCGTGCCATATGCGATGCTTTGTGGTTTTTCGCACAACGATATCGCGGTACTTGCGTTCCGCCATCAAGGTGAGGACGCGATGACTTACAGGGCCCCTGTCGACTCTGAAGTGGTCGTGAGTATTTTTGCCATAGCGATACAAATCATGCTCGAAGCTACGAGTCCCTTGTCCGAGATCGCGCTATTCTCTGAGGGTGTTTTTGATGGAGCGTTCGGGGACATGAATAAAGCGTGGCGAGCGCTTCTGGACGAGTCGGAGTGCTGAAAACCATAACTGCGTCGCCTTTTGTCATCGGACCACGGCCGCACGCTCGCTCTGTCATCCGTTGCGCGGCCTGCCGGCCACCTATCCCTCTCGCAACGGCTTCAGCGCCACGTCTAGCTCGGCCAACAGGTGTGTTAGAAGATCCTTGTGGACGCCAGTCGGGGCTGTCTTCGCATTGCGGAGGGCAACTTCGAGATTTATGGCAGCGTTGCCAATGGACGAGTTGTTGTCCGCCCAGGCAAGAGCTCCTACCTGGCTGCATCTGAACTGCGCTTCTGCAAGGTCGCCTTCCTCAACGGAGCGAACCAGGTTCACGGTTTCGATTATGAGTAGTTCAAGCTGGATGGCCATTTCGGAACGGTAGTCGGTGAGTGAGCCCGGCTCAAGATGCGAAGACTGAGGCCTTGGGCCTCGGCATCTTGCTGGTGGTAGCGCGGCCGCAGGTCACGAATGGATTCGCTGGTTGGGGCCGCATTGGACCAGGTCGATTCTGGTAGGTCAGCCAGTCCTCGTGGTGCGCTCCGAACCGGCGAAGCCACTGCTAGCCTTAGGGTGGGCGAACATTGCATGTCGGATCGAGCCTGCATAGCGAACGGCAATCGGGGGACGGGGTTCTCCATCGGATGCCACCACCGTGTCCGGACAGTCGAAACTACGGGGGCGCGGAGGAGGATCTCCCGGCCATGCTCAGGGGCGCCAGCAATAATGCAGATCCAGGAAACCATCCGCGTTTTAACCATAAGTTGGCCGTACACAGTCAACCATATGCTGGCCACCCGGCCATTTTATGGTTAGCTGGTCAACAGCGGACATTGCCAAACTGCAATGTGGTGGGCCCACCAGGACTCGAACCTGGAACCAAAGGATTATGAGTCCTCTGCTCTAACCATTGAGCTATAGGCCCGCGTGCGGCCGCCAAGTGTAGCCAAACCTTTGGATTTGAACGATACCCTTCCGCATGTTCTTGCGAAGCCTCGCCGTTCACGGTGGGCACTGCACTCTAACTTCCAGTTTCCCACTGGAGGTTTGCG
>Ga0193717_1000174_pt1 | contig 53682 bp, 46 predicted proteins | sample U2c2metaG_FD_145900 | JGI IMG/M metagenome (GOLD analysis project Ga0193717, IMG submission 145900) | Soil microbial communities from a riparian zone of the East river system, Colorado, United States - U2c2 | ecosystem: Environmental > Terrestrial > Soil > Riparian zone | place: USA: East River... | reverse complement strand
TAGTCGGGATCTTGCTGGCGAGAAGAGCTCCGCAGATCGCGCCGACTGTGGTGGCGAGCTCAAGGAACATTCCGATTCGAATATTCGAGAGTCCGTCCCTGACGTAGGCCGCTGCCGCACCCGAGGAGGTAGCGATGACGGATACGAGGCTTGCGCCGATCGCATAGCGGATGTCCACGCCAAGGAGCAGCGTGAGAGCGGGGGTTACGATGACTCCGCCGCCGAGGCCGGTCAGAGAACCCACCAGACCGGCGGTGGTCGAGATGAAGAAGACGATGAGCGTGAACTCGTAAGCGGGCATCCGCCTCCATTTTTATCCCGATCAGTCTCTCATCCCTTGCATCAGGAATGCGTAAGCGCGACGATCTTCTCTTCGAAGGCAGGCCATTTCGCGATGAGTTCTTCCCGTTCCGCAGAGTCGTAATCTTCGTATTCGAAGCCCGGGCTGACGGTGCATCCAAGCAGAGCCCAGCTTCCGCCCTCGATGAGGCGCGCGCCCTGCCAGACTTCCCTTTTCACGACGACCTGAGGAGTATGACCCGCGGCCAGGCCATTGCCGATCACGATTGTCCTCCCGTCTCCATCGGGAGAGAGCTGCAGCATCTCGATCGGATCGCCGGCGTAGAAGTGGAAGACTTCATCGGAGCGGAGACGGTGCATCTCGCTGAAGGTCTCCGGCTCAAGCAGATAATAGATTGCGGTGGATGTTCGGCGCGTGCCTGAATAACGTGCGTCGGAGAAGGCAGACGGAGAGATGACTTCGTCGGCGGCATAGGTCTGGATGAACCAGCCACCTTCTCGAGGATGGGGCGTGAGCCCGAGGAGGCGTTTTACTTCGTCTGCCGTCAAGATCTTTTCCCTCACGTATTCTGAAATGGGTCCATCCCATTTTATTCACCCGGCAGATGAGAGGCGCATGCGCTCACGACTTGAACACTACTTCGGCTTCGCGGCGCGCGGCACCGACTGGCGCACGGAGATCCTGGCAGGATTCACGACCTTCATCACGATGGCGTACATCATCTTCGTCAATCCCGCGATTCTTCACGAGACCGGGATGCCCATCGCGGCGGTGACCGCCGCCACCTGTCTGTGCGCGGCCTTTGGCAGCCTGCTGATGGGAGCGCTTGCAAACTATCCGCTGGCCCTGGCTCCAGGGATGGGCTTGAATGCCTACTTCACCTATACGGTCGTCAAGGCGATGCACGTTCCCTGGCAGACGGCCCTGGGAGCGGTCTTTCTCTCGGGTGTGATCTTTTTGGTGCTCACCTTTACAGGAATCCGGCAGCTGCTGGTGAGCGCGATCCCGCATCAGCTTCATGCCGCTGTAGCAGGCGGAATCGGTCTGTTTATTGCCTTCATCGGATTTCGCAACGCTGGCATCATCGTTCCGAACGCGGCCACTACGGTTGCGCTTGGCAATCTGCACACACCTTCAACGGCGCTGGCGCTCTTCGGTCTGGTGCTGATTGCAACGATGCAGGTGCTGCGGGTGCGAGCAGCGATGCTGATCGGCGTGCTGGGAACGATGGCAGCCGGGCTCGCCTTCGGACAGGTCCACTGGACGCCGGTTCCCTACAGCCTCGCTTCGCTGGGCGAGACGGCCTTCCGGCTGGATGTTCCCGGAGCGCTCCGGATTGGCGCCGCGGAGATCGTCTTCGTCTTCCTCTTCGTCGACCTGTTCGACAACATCGGGACGCTGGTCGCGGTGTCAGAGCGCGCCGGGCTGATGACTCCGGACCACCGAATTCCCCGGCTGAACCGGATCTTCTTCGCGGATGCGACCGCTACCATCGTCGGCTCACTGACCGGGACCAGCACGGTGACCAGCTACATCGAGTCCTCGGCGGGCGTTGCCGCGGGAGGACGGACCGGGGTAACCGCGATCGTCACCGGGCTTCTGTTTCTGGTCTCGTTGTTCATCGCTCCGCTGGTGGGTGCGATTCCCAGCTTCGCCACCGCTCCGGCGTTGATCCTGGTGGGTGGCCTGATGGTCACGGGCCTCGGACAGATTGAGTGGACCGAACCGGCGATCGCGATTCCTGCGTTTCTGACAGTAACGACGATCCCACTGACCTGGTCGATCGCCGATGGGCTGAGCTTCGGACTCACCAGCTATGCGGCGCTTGAGATCCTGACGGGGCGGGCCAAGCGGTCAAGCTGGATGCTCTACGTCCTGGCGATCCTGTTCCTGATGCGGTTCTTCTTCCTGCATCGCGGGTGACCCCCTGCTGCAAATTTGCTCAAAGTCTTCAATTCATTCGACTTAGGCTCGGACCTTTATCGCAAAGTATTCATTGCAAGCCACTTATGGTCAAAATATTGATAATAATATACTTACAAGCTTGAACCAAGAGCGATGAAAACCAGCAAGCCTTCGTTGTCTCTGCTCTCATTTTATCGGAGCGGTATAAACTCATCGGCACTTCTATCATCTTCTTTTTGAGTGGCTTATAGGCTTTCCAGCTTGACGGCTTCGGGGCAGGTGCTAGCATAAGCCGCGTGAGGCTCAAAACCCTCAAGCCCCGCATGAAGAAACAGATACAGCTTGCACTGTTCGCCGCACTTCCGATCGAAGCGTTGAACCTCTGCTGCTCAGCAATGGTTCTCGATCCTGGGAACTCACCCGGCAACATGCCCTGGTATCTCTACGTGGTTGGCTTTGAGTGGAGCATCGTGCATGGAGCTGGGCTGATGCTGCTGGACTGGATCGAACGTGGCTTTCCGCTGCATCCCGCTCACCCCGGTGTTCTGAGGATGTTGCCCCCTGGGGCTCCAATGTCCCACCCGGCGTTCCTTATGCCTGACTGGATGCGAATAGCGATCTTCGTGGACTGCGGCTATTTGACTACCGTCCTGTTGCTGCTCGCAGCCATCTTCTGTATTCGACGATTTCTTCGCTGGCGACAGGAAGGTCTTTCCGGTACGGAGCCGATTGTGGTTCGGCTTTAGGGCGAACGCAGGTAGGACTTCGATCTTATAAACGTGTCCATGACTTCCTGGATGGTCTGTCGCTTTGAATAGCAGACAACGGCAACGACAAAGACGAAATACAGGGATCTCTCCACTCCGACGCGCGATGAAACTGCGCGTCTCCGGTCGAGATGACGTGGTTTGGGTTATTGGACAGCTTCTTAAAGTGAAAGCCGTCCGGAATCCTATTGCGGATTCCGGACGGCTGCGATCAGGTTATTTGTTCAGGCTGGGCGCAGTCAGGCGAGGTGGAGCAGCGGGAGCTGCCCCGGTGCTGACGCCATCCTGTGACGCCTGATACGAGATGATGGTTTTGAGGGTCTCGTAGGGCAGGTTCGCGGTGAGAGGGATGAGTCGGCCATTGATGGCCAGCATCGGGGTCTGCTCGATGCCGATGTCCTGAGCGAGCTTAGTGGAAGCGTCGACGGCTTTCTTGGTGTCGTCGGTGGAGGCGCAGGTGTCGATGGCTGCGGGATCGAGGCCGGCCTTGGTGACTGCATCCTTCAGAGTCTGATCGCCAGTGGCGGGAGTGAGTGCGGCCTGCTTCTCAAAGACATCGGCGGCGAAGGGAAAGAAGGCTTCGTTCTTCTGCTTCTGGATGCAGTAGCCGTAGGCAGCAGCCTTGAAGGCGAAGGGATGGATCTCGGAGAGGGGAAAGCTCTGAAAGACGACGCGCGCGTTCGGGAAGTCCTGGACGAGGCGGTCCATGGTGGGCTGGGCTTCTTTGCAGTGTGGGCATTGAAGGTCAGCGAATTCGACCAGCATGAGGTCTTTCCCTGCGGCTCCCCGGTAGGCTCCGTCGGCTTGATCCTGAAGAGTCTTGCGGGCATCCGCGTACGGCGTAGCTCCGAAGGGGATGATTCCCGAGGCGTCCGCGAGGGCATGCTTGCCATCGGGCATGACGAAGAAGGCGGCAGAGGCGACCTTGGCGTTGGGCTTTTTATCGGTGACGAAGACGACGACTTTGCTGACGCCTGGAGCCTGGGTGGTCTGGACGGCCTCGACACGCCAGATGCGGTCGGGATCATAGCCCCAGAGAGCCTTGAGGAAGGCGTCCACGGTTGCGACCGTCGGGGTGCTCGCAGTAAAGAACTTTGGATTGATCGGCGGGAAGGGGTCGGGGCGGCTGGAAGGGTCGAGCGACTGCAGCTGCAGCGGCTGGCGAGGAGCTGGGCCAGCTTGCGAGGGACTGGTGGGCGTAGCCGGCTTGGGTTGCTGCTGCGCCGGAGCGGGCGCCTGGGCGAGAGTGACTACGCCGAGAAACGGCGCCAATGCGATCGACAGAATGTAAGCTCTCTTCAAAATCAAAACCCTTCCTTATTCCGGCCGTAGGCGACCGTACCAGCTATTAAACCTGAACCTTGACGGCTATGGGAAACCTGCGCCCGGTACCGAACGATTTCTGCGTGACTTTGAGGACGGGAGCCGCCTGTTGTCGCTTGTATTCGCTCTGTTCGACGAGCTTGAGGACGGAGCGGACGAGAGCCGGATCGAGATTCTGCTCGCGGGCGATCTGCTCGGCGGAGAGGAAGTGCTCGACGTAGGCCATGAGGATAGGATCGAGGACCTCATACGGCGGGAGCGAATCGGTATCGCGCTGATCGGGGCGGAGCTCCGCTGATGGGGGCTTCTCGATGGTGTTCTGCGGAATCACTTCGCGGGATCGATTGGCATAGTGGGCGAGCTCGTAGACCCGGGTCTTGTAGACATCGCCGATGACGGCGAGCGCTCCCACCATGTCTCCATAAAGGGTGCAGTAGCCGACTGCCATCTCGCTCTTGTTGCCGGTGGTGAGGACGAGGGGGCTGAACTTGTTCGAGATGGCCATCAGCAGCGTGCCGCGGATGCGCGATTGCAGGTTCTCTTCCGCAAGTCCGAACTTCGTTCCGGTAAACAGAGGCTCGAGGACCTTCTGGAACTGCGCGAAGACATCGTGGATAGGGAGAAGCTCGAAGCGGATTCCGAGATTCTTCGCAAGCTTGCGGGCATCGTCGATGGAGCCAAGCGAAGAGTACTCGCTGGGCATTCCGATGCCGACGACGTTTTCTGCCCCCAGAGCTTCGACCGCGATTGCCGCGACGAGGGCGGAGTCGATGCCTCCACTGACGGCGATGACAGCTTTGCTGAAGCCGCATTTGCGCACGTAATCCCGAGTGCCCAAGACAAGGGCCTGCCAGACTTCGCCGACCTCGTCGCAGGGCGCAGGGGCGGCCTCGGATGTGCTCGCGAGGTCGAAGACGACGAGGTCTTCGACGAAACAGCCGGCGCGTGCGACCACGGTTCCCGTGGGGTCAAGCAGAATTGAGGAGCCATCGAAGACCAGGCCGTCGTTGCCTCCCACCTGATTGACCAGAAGCACAAAAGCATTGTGACGCTCGGCGATAGCGGCCAGCATGCGCTGGCGAACGGAGGGCTTGCCCTGGCAGAACGGAGAGGCCGAGATATTGACGATCAGGCGCGGATGCTTGTCGAGGGACGCGGCGTCGGCTTGCCATTGCTGCATGAGTGCATTAACGGGGTCGACAGGATAGAGCTGGCGCGGCCAGAAATCCTTGTCGTTCCAGGCGTCCTCGCAGATGGTGATGGCGACGGGCTGATCGCCGACGAAGGTGAGCGACTGTGAAGCAGCGGGCTCGAAGTAGCGCTGCTCGTCGAAGACATCGTAGAAGGGCAGAAGCATCTTCTGCTGCACAAAGGCTCGTTTGCCATCGGCGAGAAGGATCGCGGCGTTGGAGACACGCTTACCGACTTGCGAGGCGGCGGGCATCACAGAACCGACAAGAAGGGCAGGACGGCCGGGAGTGCCTGTCCATGCGGCGATCTCATCGACGGCCTGAACGGCGCGTTCTACGAAGGCGGACTTTTCGAGAAAATCGGCGGGGGGATAACCGCAGACGCAAAGCTCGGGAAAGACGACGAGCCCCACTCCCTGCTCGGCGGCGCGAGTTGCAAATTCGAGAATCTTTTTCGTGTTTCCGGTGAAGTCTCCCACCGTTGGATTGATCTGAGCCAGAGCTATCTTCACAGCTCCAGTCTAACGCCTCCTTCACCCATGCGGAGCGAAGGAGGCCGGATCTGTGCTCAGCTTCCTGTGCCTGCGAAGACGACGCCGAGGGTGCGGGCGAGGATCTTCATGTCGAGCCAGAGGCTCCAGTTCTCGACGTAGGCAGTATCGAGCGAGATGTAGCTGTCGAAGGAGGGATCCTGGCGGGCCTCGACCTGCCAGAGGCCGGTGATGCCGGGCAGAACATCGAGGCGACGGAGATGCTCGATGTCGTACTGCTCAACCTCGCGGGCGATGGGAGGACGCGGGCCGACGAGGCTCATATCTCCGCGGAGGACGTTGTAGAACTGCGGAAGTTCGTCGAGGGAGTATTTGCGAAGATGACGGCCGACGCGGGTGATGCGAGGATCGTTGGCGATCTTGAAGAGCACGCTGTCGCGCTCGTTCATGTGGGCCAGCTTCTCCTTCAGCTTATCGGCGTCGTTCACCATGGTGCGGAATTTATAGCAAGCGAAAGTACGGCCCTTGCGGCCGATGCGATGAGCCTGATAGAAGATGGAGCCCTTCGAATCCATGCGAACCGCAATGGCGATGGCCAGCATGATGGGAGAGAACACGGCCAATGCAATCGAGGAGAGCGTGATGTCGAGAACGCGCTTGAGCAGGAAAGCCCCGATGGGAAAGTCGCGGCGGTGAAGCGGGATGGTCGGGAACTGGCCGACGTATTCCACCGGCGCGTTCCAGGCAAGGCCATCGTAGAGATCGGGTACGACGCGAACGTCGATTCCCGCCAGGCGTGCCTCTTCGACGGTGTTGATGACTAGCTTCTTGTCTCCAGGCACGGAGAAGAAGATCTCATCGACAAAGAGAGAGCGAGCGAGGGAGAGGCAGTTGCGAACGTCGCCGACGACATCTGTATCGCTCATCTCGGCCTCGCGCTCGGTGAGAGCGACGAAACCCTTGAAGCGATATCCGAGGTGCTGCAGGGAGTCGAGATGATTGCGCAGGGCGTGGCCGACGCGTCCTGCTCCCACGATGAGAACGTTGCGGACCTCAATGCCCGCGAGGCTGCGCCGGTAAAAGCTGCGGCGCTGTACCGCGCGACGAGCGCAGAGCAGCATCGTCGAGAAGACGACAGTCAGCATGACGACCATGCGGGAGATCGCATTGCCGTTAGAGAGATACAAAGTTCCGCAGAGGACGAGGCCAGCGGTAAGCGAGGCCTGAATTGTCATGCGTTGTTCATGCAAGCCGCTACGGCTCTGAATCGGTCCATAGAGCCCGTATGAACGGGAGAATAAAATGATGCACACCGCATACCAGACGACATACAGCAGCAATGTGTGAGGCGAAGCGTGGAGCAGGCTTGGAACAACATCGTAGGTCGGGACCTGCGACGGGATTGCGATGTGAACTCGCAACGCGACGACACCCGCCAACATGACCGTTACAAGATCGAGAGTGGCCCAGATGAGACTTGTTACCGAAGGTCGACGAAAGACGCCGATGGAGGCCGATTGATCTCGGTTGCCCTGAGCTGCGGACTTTCGTCCCGAGACAATAACTTGCTGCAAATAGTCTGGAGTCGCCATAAAATCTCACGCCCTTAGCAACCAGATTTCAAGGCTTTTTTTAGGTTGGCGAGACAATCCAGGCATACAAGGATGACCGTACCAACAAGAAGATTTCAATTAGTCAGTTTGACACAAGGCTGAAACAGAAAGTTGCCCTACAAAAAAATCCACCTACCATCGTTGGGCAGCTAAATCCCCATCTAACATAGGATACCGGTAACGATGGGCCCACGCAACTAAGGTCCACCTATGTTTTAGAACAACAACTTAACTCATGCGATTCCCCGAAGGTGGGATGGCACACCGGTGTCTTCGGTGCCATATTCGATTGGATGCGCGATTCGCGACAAAGGTATTGTTTATGAATTTGGCATGACAAGCTCATCGAGTTGAAGAAACTCGCGCAGGATGGGATCGTCACTCTTTTCCATCTCTTCCATCGTCCCAAAAAAATGTGCCTTGCCTGCGTGTAGGAAGACAACGCGATCCGCAAGCTTCTTTGCGAAGCGCATGTCGTGGGTCACCACGATGCTGGTGAGGTGGAGTTGCTGCTTCAGTCTTTCGATAAGATCGCCGAGCAGGTGAGCCATCAGTGGATCGACCATCGTAGTCGGCTCGTCGTAGAGGACGGCCTCAGGCTGCGAGGCCAGGGCGCGGGCGATCGCGACAGAACGCTTCATGCCAGTCGAGAGATCCGACGGCAGAAGATCTTCCATGCCGGCGACACCGACCATTTCAAGCAAGCCCTTGACGATCTGCAGAATCTGTTCCTCGGAAAGCTCACCACGCTCGCGCAGCGGAAAGGCAACATTTTCGCCTACCGTAATGGAGTCGAAGAGTGCACCGTTCTGAAAGACCATGGTGACCTTGCGCCGTACGAGCTGCATCTGACGCTCGTCGTAGCGGGTGATATCGTCTCCGGCCACGTAGATGGTTCCGCTGTCGGGCTTGAGGAAGCCCATCAACATCTGGAGCGAGACGGATTTTCCGACACCGCTGCGGCCGAGGATGCAGAGCGTCTCTCCAGGAAGGACGCAGAAGCTGACATCTTCAAGCACCACCAGACTGCCAAAAGACTTCGAGACGTGCTCGAAGGAGATGTAGGAGCCGGGCTTGTTGCGCGCATCGGGAACGGCGTCGGCGGCAGCCTCATTCTGCTGGGCTGCCTGGTCCATAAACTCTTCCACAGCAGGGGCAACGTCGGCGGAGACATCTGCGATAAGTGGGGTTTCAGCCTCTGAGCGCGGCTCGAGACGATCGTCTGAGATGTGAGAAGAACCGTTGGAGTCATCTTTCTCAACCGCGTTACGCTTGTCGCGCCCGTTGGTCTGGTTGGGCTCCGGGGAATGACGCCACAGATCGTCCGATGGTTCACCAGCCATTCGATTCTCCTCTTCCCTATTGTTGCATTGGACGGCCGGTCGATGGAGACGGTTCGACCCAGGCGTCCAAAGCGTCGAGATGCAGTTGGGCTTCTCGAAATTCTTCCGGGGTATTCAGATTTGCGAACCACAAATGCTTTGCCGACTGTTGCGCCTGCGTCAAGCTCTCACGAAGCTTCCCTTCTCCTCTGTCCATAAAAGAGGACGATGTCTCTGACCCACTCCATGGATGGAGCAGAAGGACCTCGGAAGGAGAAGTGCTGTGCTGATGCGCGAGAGCCCTCGCGGCCTCTTCGATCACTGGATAAAGCTTGAATCTCCCCTGCAGGACGGCAGCAGCGATGAACGGCAACATCTCCCGATGCAGAAGGCAGAGCGCGGGTTGAGGAACCTGGTCGATCACAAACAAAGCCGCCCTCACCTTGCGTCTATCCAGAACAGAGTGGACCCAGCTTTGAAGCAGAGCTACCGGCACAAAGGGCATATCCACGGGAAGGATAAGCACCCATTCGCGCCGGGTGTGGCTCAGAGCAGTCTCGAAGCCTCCGAGAGGGCCGCAGCCCTGGCGAAGATCGGGCACGATCGGAGCGAAGGCCGCGAGCTCCGTCCGGTCAGCGAGGATATTAACCTCGTCGGTCAGGTGCCTGAGTTTCGAGACCGCATGCTCAACGAGAGGCCTTCCCGCCAACGGAAGCAGAGCCTTGTCCTGCCCCATGCGCGTACTGCGGCCTCCCGCTAAAACATAGGCTCCAAGAGAAAGCGAATGCATCAACCACCGACCCTCGAGGGAATTGTGGAGAGGAAGCGCACAATCGATTCAATGCCGCGATGGAAGTTCGCGAGGTGAAATTTCTCATTGGGCGCATGGAGATTGTCGTCGGGCAGACCAAAGCCCATCAGCAGAGTGGGCAGCTTGAGCTCGCGCACGAAATCTCCTACGACCGGGATAGAGCCTCCGCCGCGAACGAAGACCGTGTCCGTCGCGAAGACTTCGCGCATGGCAGAGGTCGCTGCCTGCACATAGGGATTGTCGGTGGAGACAACGATGGGGTCGGCGGCGTGAATGATGCGGACCACAACCTCGGCCCCACGAGGCACAATGGATTCGACGTAGGCTTTGTACTGGCCAAACACCTCCGCCGGTGATTGGTCAGGAACTAGACGCATGCTGATCTTGGCGACAGCCTTGGCAGGGATTACGGTCTTGGCTCCGGCTCCGGTAAAGCCTCCGGGCATTCCATGCACGTCCAGTGTGGGGCGGGACCATGTGCGTTCCAGCACGCTATAGCCGGGCTCGCCGGTCAGCTCCGAAGAGCCAACCTCGGTCTGCCGGTAGTGCTCCTCGTCGAACGGAAGAGCCTTCCAGGTTTTGAGCTCGTCAGGAGTCGGCGCTGCGACTTTATCGTAGAACCCGGGAATGAGGATACGCCCGTCCTCGTCTTTGAGCTTCGTGATGATCTGGGCGAGCGCGACGAAGGGATTGGGCGCTGCCCCGCCGTACATTCCCGAGTGCAGATCGGTGCGGGAACCTCGAACTTCAAGCTCGGTATAGATCATGCCCCGCAGACCGACGCAGAGTGTGGGGAGATCGGGAGCGAACATCTCGGTATCGCTGACGAGTGCGACATCGGCGCGAAGCTGATCGGCGTGCTCGCGCACAAACCATGCGATGCCCTCGCCGCCGACCTCTTCTTCGCCCTCAACAATGATCCGGATGTTAACGGGCAGCTTGCCCTGGTTTGCGGCAAACAGCGATTCCAGAGCCTTGACGTGCATCCACATCTGCCCTTTGTCATCGACTGCGCCGCGAGCATAGAGGTTGCCGTTGCGCTCGGCCGGCTCGAAAGGAGGCGTCGTCCACTCGTCCAGCGGCTCGGCTGGCTGAACGTCGTAGTGGCCATAGCAGAGGACCGTGGGAGCTCCATCTCCGGCCTGGAGCCAGTCAGCATAGACGAGCGGATGGCCGTTGGGATGATTGGCGGTCACGGTTTCGATAAGACCGACGTTTTCCATCCCGATGCGGCGGAGTTCCGCGGCGACGAACTCGGCGGCCCTACGAACATCCGGGGCATGCTCCGGAAGCGTGGAGATAGATGGAATGCGCAGAAGCGCCTTCAGCTCGTCGACAAAACGCTGCTGGTTTCCGCGTGCAAACTCGATTGCCGCCGTGGTTGTGTTCTCTGCCATGAATACTCCTCGTGAATCATTTTTCCAGGTACATCCTGAAGACGTGCAAATGACAAGTATGCAACGGAGCGCATGACGAAGCCAGCCTGAGGCAGCTTCCCTGCATCCAACAAAGAAAAGGCCCGAGTATTATGAAGTCCCTGTTGGAGGGGAGATTCATGACAACTTCAAAAGCTGATGGAAACATGGTGGATGATCTCGCCCACTTCGACCTGACACAGGAGATCGCCGATTCCGAGAGCAAAAAGCCATGGCAAGCCGGCCATTATGCAAAGACGCTCTTCAAGAAGGACGATTTCAGGAGCGTGCTGATCACAATGGAACCCGGCTCTCGGATGAAGGAACACCACGCCGACGGCACAATCTCGATTCAGGTTCTGCGGGGAGGCGTTCGCTTCACGGCAGGAGGAAAGGTCCACGATCTGCCGGAGGGAAGCCTGTTGACCCTGGGCGCCTCCATTCCGCACGAGATCGAATCGACGAAGGACTCGGCCTTTCTGCTGACGATCTCCTGGCCAAGCAATCAGGAGCTGCTGGCGATGAAGCATCGCGGCTACGGCACCTAGCGACCGAGCTTATGCCACGCCAAGAAGTTCTAATGTTGCTCGCACGAAAGACCGGGAGCAGCAAGAATATCTCTCATGGAGACCATCGGACAGAGTTGGAATACAGAGGCCTACGCGGCCAACGGCCGCTTCGTGGCAACCCTTGCTTCAGGAGTAGTGGAGCTGCTCGCGCCTCAGCCGGGAGAACGCATCCTCGACGTCGGTTGCGGAGATGGAGCCCTGACGGAGCAGATCGCCGCCAGTGGAGCAACAGTAAAGGGCATCGATTTCTCACTCAGCATGCTTGAGGCTGCAACGAAGCGCGGGCTCGACGTGGAGCATCACAGCGCCGATGCGCTTCCCTACCGCGAAGAGTTCGATGCGGTCTTCTCGAACGCGGCGCTGCATTGGCTCTCCAGAGACCGGCACCCAGCTCTGCTGGCTTCGATTCGCCGTTGCCTGAAGCCGGGTGGAAGGTTTGTGGCGGAGATGGGAGGCCAGGGGAATGTTGCCGCCATCCGGACTGCATTGTCTGCCGTGCTCGCGCCATACGGCATCGACACCGAAGAAGCTGCGGCATCCTTTTACCCGGCTCCAGCGGTCTATCGCCGCCTGATGGAGTCGGCCGGGTTCACGGTGGATTCGATCGAGCTGATTCCACGGCCGACTCCGCTGCCCGGAGGCATGGAGGCATGGCTGGAGACCTTTCGTAATGGCGTGCTGGATAGACTTTCGCCTACGGACAGGGCGGCTGCTCTCGGAAAAACGGTGCAGTTGCTGGAGCCAGTTCTTCGGGACGACGATGGGAACTGGGTTGCGGATTACGTACGGCTAAGGTTTCGTGCCCGCGTCTAACGGCAGTTCATCGTGGGATCGTCCGCGACATCGAGATTGCAGATGCAGCGCTCCAGAAGGATGTTGAGCTTCGCGAGCTCGCGGTCAGAGACCCCACTCCACAATTGCTCCTGCAGGGCCTGGCTGGTCTTCTCGACGGACTGGGCCAGCCGCTCTCCCGCGGCGGTGATGCTGGCGGTGACGATGCGGTTGTTGACGGCGTCTTTGCCGCGAACGATGAAGCCGCCGTCTTCCAGGTGCTTCAACAGCATCTGCGTAGTCTGCGGAGTGATATAGCAGGAGCGGGCCAGCTGCGCGCCTGAACTGCCGGGCGTGCCCCGGACTGCGAAGAGTACCTGCATCTGCGCCGTCGTGACACCCTGAGGCCGAAGCTGATCGTCCATCTGGCCGCGAAACTGTACCAGGATGCGCTTGATGGTTCGCAGCGCCTGCCTACTCTGCTGGTAACGCTCGTCCTCCGCGGGCGGCTTCGAAATGTTTTTTTGCCTGGTCACTTAATCTCAGTTACCTGATATTATATCAGCAACCTGATATGTCAACCGCTGTCGCCACCCTGAGTCCAGCCATCTGGAAGCCGCGCCATAATCCCTGGGCTGTGGCCCTGACGGTGACGCTTGCGACCTTTATGGAGGTTCTCGACACCTCGATCGCGAACGTCGCGCTTCCGCATATGGCTGGAACGCTGGGCGCGAGCCAGGAGGAGGCGACCTGGGTGCTGACCAGCTATCTGGTCTCGAGCGCGATCGTGCTCCCCATCTCGGGCTGGCTTTCCAATCGCTTCGGGCGCAAGCGCTTTTACATGACGTGCGTGGCGCTGTTCACGATCTGCTCGCTGCTGTGCGGGCTGGCACAGACGCTCCCGATGCTGATCATTGCCCGCATCCTTCAGGGCGCGGGCGGCGGCGGCCTCGCCCCGAGCGAGCAGGCGATTCTTGCCGATACCTTCTCCATCGAAAAACGCGGACAGGCCTTCGCCGTCTACGGCATGGCAGTGGTGGTCGCACCGGCGATCGGACCCACGCTGGGCGGCTGGATCACGGACAACTTCAGCTGGCACTGGATCTTCTTTATCAACCTTCCTGTCGGTTTGCTCTCTCTCTATCTCAGCAACCGCATGGTGGAAGACCCGCCAGAGATGAAGGTTCGCCAGAAACAGGCACATAAGGAGAAAGTGGACTTCTTCGGCCTCGGCCTGGTGGCCATGGGAGTGGGCTTCCTCGAGTTCACGCTGGATAAGGGGCAGGAGAAGGACTGGTTCGGCTCGCAGATGATCGTCACCTGCGCGACCCTCGCAGTCGTGACCCTGATCACCTTCGTGATCTGGGAGTGGAAGCACTCGCACCCCATCGTCGATCTGAAGCTGCTGAAGAACAGAAACTTCGGCACGGCTGTCTTTTTGCAGCTCATCCTGGGCATGGTGCTCTTCGGCAGCACGGTTCTGATTCCGCAATACCTGCAGGTTCTGCTGGGGTATACCGCAGAACGCGCGGGCATGGTGCTCTCGCCCGCCGGTTTCGTGATGATGCTGATGATGGCGGTCGCAGGCCGGACCCTGGGCAAGTTCGATCCGCGCCTGATGGTGGCGATGGGCTATGCTGCGACGGCGGCTGGCATCTACAACCTGACGCGACTGGATTTGAATACGGCCTTCAGTACGGTGACGGTGTGGCGCATGATCCAGGTCATAGGCCTGCCGTTTGTCTTCATCCCGATCAGCACACTGAACTATGTCGGGGTTCCGGCGGATAAGACCAACCAGATTGCGAGCCTCTCGAACTTTGCCCGCAACCTTGGGGGAAGCATGGGGACTGCCCTGCTGACGACGTTCATCTCCCGCAGCGCGCAGGTACACCAGGTAGCGCTGGCGGCCCATGTGATTCCCGGAAGCGTTCCTTATCGGCAGTACATGAGCCGTATGACCTCTATGCTGATCGCGCAAGGCGTTTCGGCGGGCACGGCGACACAGATGGCGATCGGGCAGGCTTACCAGGACATGCTGCGGCAGTCGTCAATGCTGAGCTACAAGAATGCCTTCTTCATTCTGTCGGTCGTAATCTGCTCCCTGATTCCGCTGCCTTTCGTGATGCGGCTGCCGGATAAGAGGGTCAAGCCCGACCCCGAGGCGATGGGCGGGCACTAATGGTGTTGAAGCGACTTCATCGCCTCAAGGGCCTGCACAAACGCCGAAGGCTGCACTTCGACTGAGCCTTCATACGGCCTTGCCAGATCGGCAATGGCAGTCAGCGCGGTCACCACGACAAAGGTAAGCGCACCCACCTGGCAGTAATGAAGCCACTTTTTGTCGTTTCCCAGCAGGCAGGACGAAACGATGGTCGCTCCGCCCCCAAGAACGAGCAACACCCATAGCAAGGAAGGCATCTGGTTGCTGCGCTGCTGATCCCGCATATTCCGCCGTTCCGCCAGGTTGCTCATGGCGTACTGGATGTGATCGATACTATTGGCTGCACTAGGGGTATCGGGCTTTGCCGTCTCCAGGACCTGCCACATTTCGTTCAGGACCAGCGCAGCCGCGCGATCTTCCTTCTGGCGCTGCATGGCAGGCCACTCCTGGTTGACGACGACGAACTCGTAGCGCCGCGCCAGCTCACGGATCTCCTCCTTCTGGGGAGAGGGCAGTCCTCCGGCAATGCGGTAGACGTTCAGCATGGAGGTGGCTTCCAGATCGGCGTCGATCTGGGCTGCGCGGAAGCCCTGCCACACGCTGTAGAGCATGAATCCGAGGATGACCCCGTAGGTTGTTCCAAGAACGCCCAGCTGCCATCCGGTCACGTCGTTGAGCAGCTTTCGGTTCTGGGTGGGCCAGAAGCGGTTGAGCAGCTTGACCAGCAGAAGGGAGCATAGGACGGAGAGGCTAATCAGAAGAGAGCTCTGCGTATAATTGAGCATCACAACATCACCCCTATTTGTTCAAATGGTTCGTGAGCCAGAGTACGCCATCCCCCCATACACGCCCCAGCGATCGGCGCAGGTAAAGGTTTCAGATCCTCCTTTGTTGCCAGGAGGTTACGAAACGCGCTCCACTCCGCCCACTGGCCCCGGAACCATTTACACTGGTAGTGGGTTGCATTCCGCCCCGACGAAGGACACTAGGTTTTGTTCAACTCAGTCATAGCAAAAGTCTTTGGAACCAGTAACGAGCGCGCCGTTAAGCGCCTGATGCCGACGATTGCCCAGATCAATTCTCTCGAGCCGTCGATCCAGGCACTCAGCGACGAGGAGCTGCGCAACAAGACGGTTGAGTTCCGCCAGCGGATCGCCGACGCTCTCTCGGGAATCGAAGACGCCGAAGAGCGCCGCACCGCCGAAAAAGCAGCCCTTGATGCCATTCTCCCCGAAGCCTTTGCCGTCGTCCGCGAGGCCGGCCGCCGCGTGGTGCATATGCGGCACTTCGACGTACAGCTGATCGGCGGCATGGTGCTGCACTCGGGCCAGATCTCCGAGATGAAGACCGGCGAAGGCAAGACGCTGGTCGCTACCCTTCCCTGCTACCTGAATGCTCTCGCCGGACACGGCGTCCATGTGGTCACGGTCAACGACTACCTGGCCAAGCGCGATGCCGAGTGGATGGGCAAGATCTATGGCTTCCTCGGGCTTTCGGTCGGCGTCATCGTGCACGACCTGGACGACGCGCAGCGGCGCGCGGCCTACGGATCCGATATCACCTACGGGACCAACAACGAGTTCGGCTTCGACTACTTGCGCGACAACATGAAGTTCGAGATCGCCGACCAGGTCCAGCGCGGCCAGTACTACTGCATCGTCGACGAGGTGGACTCGATCCTCATCGACGAGGCCCGCACCCCGCTGATCATCTCCGGCCCGACCGATCAGACGACCGACAAGTACGCTCGCGTCAACATCATCATTCCGCAGCTGGAGCTGGGCGAGCTGATCGAGACCCTCGAGACCAAGACCTGGAGCGGCGACTACGTAGTCGATGAGAAGACCCGCGCCATCACGGTGACCGACGAGGGCTGGGAGAAGATTGAAAAGCTGCTTGGCATCGGCAACATCGCCGATCCGGAGAACTGGGACCTGAAGCATCACGTCGAGGTCGCCATCAAGGCGCACTCCCTCTACAAGAGGGACGTGGAGTACGTGGTGAAGGAAGGCGAGGTCATCATCGTCGACGAATTCACCGGACGTCTGATGCCGGGTCGCCGATGGTCCGACGGCCTGCACCAGGCTGTGGAAGCCAAGGAAGGCGTAGCCATCCGGAAGGAAGATCAGACGCTGGCGACGATCACCTTCCAGAACTACTTCCGCATGTACAAGAAGCTCTCGGGCATGACCGGTACCGCCGAGACGGAAGCCGCCGAGTTCGACAAGATTTACAAGCTCGATATCGTTGTCATCCCGACGAATCGGCCCATGCTCCGCATCGAGAATGCCGACGTGGTCTACCGTACCGCCAAGGAAAAGTACTTCGCCGTAGCCGATGAGATCGCCCGTTTGCATGAGCTGCGCCAGCCTGTCCTGGTGGGCACGACCAGCATCGAGAAGTCCGAGCTGCTGTCGGAGATCCTGAAGCGCAAGGGCGTCCGGCACGTCGTGTTGAACGCGAAGTTTCATGAAAAGGAAGCCGAAATCGTAGCGCAGGCCGGACGCCTGGGTATGGTGACGATTGCGACCAACATGGCCGGTCGCGGAACCGACATTCTTCTTGGCGGCAACTCCGATTTCATGGCCCGCCAGGATCTGGTGCGCAAGTCTCAGGCCCGCGCCGTATCCGCCGCCGAGGGAGCGATCTCGCCAGTGGCAGGTCCGGGAATGTTCCGCTTCTATTATCAGTCGCAGGAGTTCGAGACGACCCAGGAGGCTTGGGAGGCTGCGGTCGCAGCTCACTCCAGCGCCGCACAGAAGGAGCATGACGCCGTGATCGCCGCCGGCGGCCTGCACATTATCGGCACCGAGCGCCATGAGAGCCGGCGCGTCGACAACCAGCTTCGCGGACGCGCGGGTCGCCAGGGTGATCCAGGCGCCAGCCGTTTCTACCTCTCGCTCGAAGACGACCTGATGCGCATCTTCGCGCGCGAGTGGGTCTCCACTTTGCTGCAGCGGCTTGGGATGGAAGAGGGCATGCCGATCGAAAGCGGCATGATCTCCCGCCGCATCGAGGCCGCGCAAAAGGCGGTCGAAACGCAGAACTTCGAATCGCGCAAGCACATCCTCGAATATGACGATGTGATGAACAAGCAGCGCGAGGCAGTCTATGGCCTGCGCAAGCAGCTGATGGAGGGCGTCGACCAGAAGCAGCTCATCACGGACGACTACCTTTCGACGATCCTCTCGAGCTTCCTCGACGAGAGTGCTCCGGAGAAGGCGCACCCCGAAGAATGGAAGAGCGAGGCGCTGTTCTCCGCGCTTTACGACCAGTTTGGCGTGCATCTTGAGAACGTAGTGGACATCACCAGCCTGAGCCGCCATGAGCTTGGAGAGGCCATCTTTGAAAAGCTCGGCGCCCACTATGAGGTGAAGGAGCGAATTCTGGGCGCACAGGCGATGCGCTACCACGAGCGCGTCGTCATGCTTAGCGTACTCGATGGCCTGTGGAAGGATCATCTGCTTCAGATGGACCACCTGAAGGAAGGCATTGGCCTGCGCGGCTATGCCCAGCAGGATCCGCTGGTGGCCTATAAGAAGGAATCCTTCGAGATGTTCGAGGCCATGATGCTGCGCTTCCAGGAGGACACCCTTCGACACCTGTTCCGTATGCAGATCATCGGCCCGGACGGAACTCCGATCGAAAGCCTCGATCAGCTTCCCCCAGGATTTGGCGGCTTCGCTCCGCCAGCCTCCGAGCCTGCAAATGTGATCGAGGCGTCCGCGCAGGGTTCCATTGCGACGGCACCCGCGGCAACGGCGGCGGAGCATACGCCGGTTCCCATCCAGACGCGCGCCCCCTCGACCACCATCGACGCGCTGGAACGCGAGTTTCAGAAGAAGAAACAACGCGAGCTGGACCAGGCGCGGGCTGTCGGAACCGCTACCGCGACCAACGGCAACGCTCCGCGAGTGACCGGGGACAAGGTGGGACGCAACGATCCCTGCCCGTGCGGATCCGGTAAGAAGTTCAAGAAGTGCCACGGCACGGAGGCCTAGCACTCCGTTCACCTATGGAAAACACGGCGGACCTTCTGGTCCGCCGAATTGTTTTGCTGCTATTTTTCCAGATCGTCGAGTAGAAGCTTCGCTTTGGTCGCGAGCGTCTTTGCGCCTTCTGCGTCTCCGGAGTCCAGCGCCGCCTGGGCCTGCCGCTGAAAGTTTATGATCCGGCTGACTTGCGACTTCTCAGCCTTGGCTTTGGAGGTCGGCAGACCGCTCAACCGTCGTTCGACCGAGGAAAGCAGCTCGGCGGCTTCCTGTTGGGAGCGGGGATTCGCTTCACCTCCCAGGGAGAGCGCTCCAATCGCAGTTTCTTCCGGCGACATCGTGGCAGCCGGAGCTTCTCCAGATGCTGGTTGCGTCGAAGCGGGAGTATTGGGCTGGGTGCTGGGCCTGCGCCGCCGCTCCCGGCGTGGAGATGCTCCGCTGGCTACGGGAACCGGCGGAAGCTCGATCTGAGGCGCCTCAATCATGGGAGGATGATCGAGAGGAGGAGAGCTGATCAGCGCCATGGGCTGCGTAATGGCCGGGAGAGGAGGAAGCACGGCCTTATGCCTGCATCCGCTTAGCCCACAGCTCAAGGCCCAGGCAATGCCCACCTGCAGCACCGCTGTCCTTTTCATCGCCACGATCTTGCTGTGGTACCACATCAAACGTGCTCTCCCAATGCCTTGCGGGCGGCTCCAGCCGCCGTGGCCTTTCTTGTCTCTGCTCCCGAACCTGTCGTCGGCAGCCGCAGCGTAAACGTCGTTCCGCGGTCGAGCGCGCGCGGATTGGCATTTGACCGCACATCCAATGCTCCACCATGCATCTGCAGGATGCGATAGGTCATCGCCAGGCCGATTCCGCTTCCCCTCGGTTTTGTGGTGAAGTACAGCTCAAAGATACGCGGAAGAACCTCTGGCGCGATACCTTCTCCTTCATCAATCACTTCCACCACGGCAAACTGATGATCGCGATGAAGTATAAGACGCAACTTTCCTCCGTGCGGCATTGCCTGCATGCTGTTCAGCAGCAAATTCAGGAGCGCCTGTCGGACCAATTCTGCATCGACGCGCACCATGAGGGGTTCTTTCGGAGAAGAGACAGAGACAAGCACGCCATTTTCGCGCATCTCGGCCGCGGTCAACTCAACAACGGCGTCGACGACCTGGCGCAGATCATGTTCACGCAGCTTGAGGTCCATCGGCCGCGAGAAATCGGCCAGTGTTTGCACAACACGATCCAGCCGCTGCATCTCGCCGGTAAGGATGTCTACATGGCGCTGTGCATTTCCAAAGGCCTCCGGCCCCGCTCCCGCCAGCTTGCTTCGCAATAGCTCCAGGTGGACAACCATGGCATTGATCGGGTTCTTGACCTCGTGTCCCACTCCGGCGGTAAGGCGTCCGATCGCTGCCAGGCGGCGCGAGATTTCGAGCTCCTGTCCGAGCTGCATCATCGATTCCAGGTCGCGCAGGGTCACCAGCGTTCCCATGCTCTCTCCCAGCCCATCACCGAAGCGATCGAGTGCGATCTGCACCTGGCGGCCATCTTCGAGGGTCACGCTCTCTGCGCTGACAGATTCGCCATCGGCAAAGGCGGCAAGCACCGCGGCGCCCAAGGCCGTCTCCGGCTCAAAGATCTCCTCCAGCTGCCTTCCGACCAGATCGCCCTGAAGGTGATTCAAAAAATTGGCCACGGCATCGGAGACCATAACGGCGCGACGATCTGCGGTGAACAGCAGCACGCCGTCGCGCAGAGTATCAAGCATCTGGGTCAGATTGGCCTGCAGCGCCGTATAGCCCGCTTCCTTGGAGCGCATCTGTTCGCCGAGACGATTGATGGTCTGCGAGACTCGCAACACTGCATCGCTATCGGATTTGGCCGTCGAGACGAGGTCTGGTGACTCCCCTGCCTGCTGCGTCAGCTTCTCGAGCTGGCGGCTGATCTGCTCGATCGGCTGGAGCGCCGCGTTGGCAAGAACGGCAGCGGCAAGCATTGCAGCCAGGGCGGAGAGCAGGGCAAACAGACCCGCAGCCCGCAACCAGGGCTCGTAGGAGTTTCGCAGGAAGGTTGAGCGCACGCCGACGTGCACGGCAAGGAACGGCTGGCCGTTTCGGTCGAGCGGCTGCACCGTGTCGAAGACCTGGGGCAAGCCGAAGACCTGCCTGCGCTGATAGGCAATGCTGCCGTTCTGGACGCTCTCCAGACTGTTGCGGTGGGCAGCGGGCTGGTTCACCGCATCCGGATCCGTACTCACGATAGCGATACCGCGAGCATCGGTGACACTGACATCCTGCACCGTCGGCGAGTACCGGATGATCGAGTTCATCACATCGGCCAGCGGCTGGTAGTTGCGCAGAGCGTCTGCGACGGCGGCGGAAAGAGCCTCGTCACTCAGGTCGGAGGGCGGATTTGCGCGCAGGCCGGTCTCGACCGCCTGCCGGGTCATCAGGGTGACCTCGTTGGCGAGAACATTGTTCGCCGCCGCCGTCTGCTCAATTCTTTGCCGCAGAAGCTCGCCGACGAACAGGACCGACAGCACTACGACAATCGCAAACGTCAGTCCGGTAGCCGATACGACCAGCTTCGTCTTCAGCCGCATTGCCTAATCCACCAGGGCAGAGTTATTTGAATATTCCTTCAGCTTGTTCTGGAGTGTCTTTGAACTGATGCCTAAAATCTCAGCGGCTTTGGTCTTGTTGTTGTGGGTCGACATCAGTGTCTTCAGAATAAGCTGACGCTCGGCCTCATCGACGGTGGTGCCCACTTCCACCCGGACCGTGTTCTGGTCTTCCAGATAACGTTCCACTTCGCTGGAACGCGAATTTTCCTGACCGTTCTCAACGGCCATAGCGGCGAAGCGGCCGCTCTTGATGGTCGAGGGCGCAAAGCCCGGCTCTCCAAAATTGGGCGGCAGGTGCTCGATTCCCAGCATTCCAGTGCCAGCCATAATGGTCGCTCGCTCAATCGTGTTCCGGAGCTCGCGCACATTTCCAGGCCATGAATAGGCCATCAGGCGCTTCAGAAAGCCCTCTTTGAGGCCCGTTACCGCGCAGCTGTGCCGCTCATTCATGTCCGCGATCATCTTCTCCGCGATCGGGGCAATATCCTCCATGTGCTCGCGCAGCGGAGGCATCTGGATATTAAAGACATTCAGCCGGTAGTAGAGATCTCCACGCAACTCGCCTGCGGCCACGGCCTCCTCGGGATCCTTATTGGTCGCGGCCACAACCCGGACATCCACCGGAGTCTCCGCCTTGCTCCCCAGTCGTCGCAGCTTTCGGTCTTCGAGTACCCGAAGCAGCTTGGCCTGGGTGGCCGCGGGCATCTCCCCAATCTCGTCCAGCAGCAGGGTTCCCTCTTCCGCCAGCTCGAAACACCCAGCCCTTCGCTCGAGCGCCCCCGTGAAGGCTCCTTTCTCGTGGCCGAAGATCTCGCTTTCAATCAGGGTTTCGGGGATGGCCGCGCAGTTGACCGCGACGAATGGCTTGTTGCGCCGTGAGCTGAATTCGTGCAGGGCACGGGCCACAAGCTCTTTGCCGGTGCCGCTCTCGCCCGTGACCAGGACGCTGACGTTGGAAGGAGCAACACGCTCGATCAGCGAAAAGATCGTCTTCATCCGGTGCGAGCTGCCAACCAGAGGGCCCAGCATGCCGGTATCGCGCTGGCGGCGGAGAGTGTCTTCAAGTTCCCCGTCGAGGTCCAGGTGCTGGCGGCTGGCGTTCTGCAGGATCGTGCGCAGCCGCAGCGGATCAACCGGTTTGGGAACATAGTCATAGGCTCCCTTCCGCATGGCCTCCACGGCCGATTCAATCGAGCCCTGAGCGGTCATCATCACCACGGCTACGTGATTGGGCAGATCCGCGAGACGATTCAACAGCTCCATACCATCCATCCGCGGCATCTTCAGGTCGGTCACCACGATCGCGGGATTCCACGAAATCGTCTTTTCCAGGCCCTCCACGCCGTCGGCGGCGCCTTCGGTCATATAGCCCCAGCTTTCGATCAGCTCGGTCAAACCGGTACGCGCGTGGACTTCATCTTCGACGATTAAAACTCGCTCCAAAATCTTCCCTGCTTTCCTAACCAGAGTTTATGGGCAGATGCTCTGCTTAGATGCCTCTAAACCCTTAAGTGTACCGTCTGGAGGACATTGTTGGGCACCCCATCGATCTGTAGTCCACCAGATTATCTAACCTCTTGCGATTGCATTGCTTAGTCAAGCTAATTTCCTGCTTCCGGCCCTGTTGGCCCGGTACGACCAAGCACGATATTCTTGAGTTCTATGCTTCCCCCTGAAATCACCGTCGAAGACTTTGCCCGGCAACGCGACCAGACCAGTGCGCCTCTCCTGTTGGACGTCCGCGAGCCATGGGAGTTTAACACTGCAAACCTACCGGGATCGACCCTGATGCCCATGGGAGAGGTCCCCTCCCGCGCACACCAGGAGCTCGATCCTGACCAGTCGATCGTCGTTCTCTGCCACCATGGGGCGCGATCGCTCTCCGTGACTATGTGGCTCCGCGAGCAGGGCTTTGAGCAGGCCCAGTCCCTTGCGGGCGGTATCGATCGCTGGTCACAAGTCATCGATCCCCACGTACCCCGTTACTAAAGTCCGGCACGTCCTACAGCCACTGGCAGCTTTTTGGGTGGTATTTCGCATCCTATTGGGACAGCAGAGAGGAACGAAGAAGATGGGCTTGCCTTCTCTGCGGGGAGCAGCATGGGACTGTATAAGCCGGATCTTTTGACGAGCACAGACGGCAAGAAAAAAGACCTGAAAGATACCTCGCCTTCAAGAGAGGCTCTTATGCATCGCCAGCCACCCCGGCAGGCGGAAGCCGCCTCTGTCCCAACTCGCGAGATAGAGTTCAAGCAACAGGCGGAGCGAGGCCTTGCGCTGCTTGCCGCAATCGTAGAATCTTCCGACGACGCCATCCTCAGCAGCGATCTGGACGGCATCATCACCAGCTGGAACAGAGGAGCAGAGCGAATTTTTGGCTACACGGCGGCCGAGATGGTGGGCAACCCAACCTCTATGCTCTCCTCCCCAAACCGCGAAGAAGATACCGAGCGCGTTCTTGAGCGGATCCGTTGCGGCGAGACCGTCGATCATTATGAGACGTTGCGCCGGCACAAGGACGGCACCGACATCATCGTGTCGATGACGGTCTCCCCTATCCACGACTCCGCGGGAAACCTTATGGGCGCCTCCAAGGTCTCGCGCGACATTACCGCAACCCGTCGCGCCGAACAGTCCCTGCGCAACACCGACAAGCTGGCTCTCGCTGGACGCATGGCGGCGAGTATCGCTCACGAGATCAACAATCCTCTCGAATCCATCACCAATCTGCTCTATCTCCTCGAGCACGAAACCCTCTCCGCCGACGCCCGCAGTTACCTGACAATGGCCCAGCATGAGCTGTCGAGGGTCTCACACATCGCTTCGCAGACTCTTGGATTCCTCCGCAGTCACCCTGGATCGGCTTCCACATCACTGCCGGAGATTGTGGATAGCGCGCTCTCGCTTCATCTTGGCCGCCTATCCACTTCCAACGTTACCGTCCACAAAGAATACGCGTCGATTTCCCCCCTGTTCGTCCACCAGGGCGAGTTGCGCCAGGTACTTGTCAACCTGATCGGAAACGCACTCGACGCCATGTCCTCCGGAGGGCGTCTACGGATCCGCATTCGCCACGCCTTCGACTCACTGACCGATACCTATGGAGTTCGTATCGTCATCGCCGATACCGGGAGCGGGATGAGCAAAGCAACCCAGCGGCAGATCTTCGAGCCTTTCTTCCCCACCAAAGGCTCCAGCGGAACCGGCCTGGGACTCTGGGTCAGCAGTCAGATCATCGACCGCCATAAGGGCCGCATCTCGGTAAGGAGCAGCGAGTCCCCCAAACACAGCGGCACCGTCTTCTCTATATTTCTTCCTCGCATCAGCGAAGCGCCCTCCAGCGAGCTCGAAGACGATCCCACCTATACGCAACGACGATCGCGATTCGCCATCCTGGAAGACGGCGCTACTTCGCGCGAGGATGAGTCTCATCGTACACGCGTTGAACCTGACCCACGGTCAACTGCGTATAACGCTGCGTAGTCGATAGCCTTTCATGTCCCAGCATCTCCTGGATGGCTCGTAGGTCCGCGCCCTCCTCAAGCATGTGCGTTCCAAACGCATGGCGCAGCGTGTGAGGGTGTACATCCGCCGCCAATCCCCGGCTTAGAGCAATCGCCTTAACAATTCTGCCCACGCTTCGCGTCGTGAGCCTGCAATCGCCGCGAGTGCGCAGATTGATCAGCAGTGGCCCCTGATGCGCAAGTGCGCCCTTCCCCGCCGCCATCAGCCTTTCGGCGCGAACCGGAAGATATTCACGCAGTGCGACGGCGGCCTCGTCTCCCAGGGGAACCAGCCTCTCCTTCCGCCCCTTGCCGCGCACCAGGATAGCTTCGTCGCCCCACTTCACACTCTCCAGATTCAAACCAACCAGCTCGGAGTTCCGGATTCCGCAGCCATAAAGCAGCTCGAAGATCACCCGTTCGCGCTCCGGCCACGCAATCGGTTCGGCCGCCTCTGTCTCCGTTTCCTTCCTGCCCTCTTTGAGCGAGGACTCCAGAGAATTGAGCACACGGTTTACCTCTTCCACAGTAGGTACTCGCGGAAGATGCTTCGGCAACTTGGGAGTGCTGACCAGCAAGGCCGGGTTCTGCTCGACTAGTCTTTCTTTCGCCAGCCAACGAAACCAGCTGCGTACCGCGGCCAGCGCTCGCGCCGCACTTGCCTTTGTCAACCCACGCTCATACAGCACTCCAAGATACGAGCGGATATGGAGGTGCTCGACGGAGCCAATCTTTCCAGTAGCGCCAAGGGTCTCGGTGAGATGGTTCGCAAAACTCCGAATTTCGCGCGCATAAGCACGCACGGTGTGTTCGGACGCTCCGCGCTGATTGGTCAGCACTGCCAAAAATTGCTCAGCCAATTTGTGGAACTCGCTCGTCCTGGTTTCTTCATCCACGTTCAGGCTCCTGCCTCCGGATCCAATCTCTTACCCCGCGGATGATGCATCCGGTGCACCTGCTTCAGCCGTCCCAGCGCGACATGAGTATAGATCTGCGTAGTCGCAATATCGGCATGCCCAAGCAGGGTCTGCACGCTTCTCAAATCGGCGCCATGTTCCACCATGTGAGTTGCGCAGCTGTGTCTCAGCTTATGCGGACTCACTTTGTTGCCCACAGGCGAGACAGAGCGCACCATCTCCCACACCCACTGCCGGGTAAGGGGCCTTCCGCGCACGCTCAGAAAAAGTGTTCGTTCTCTCGTTGTGCCTTCGAGTTCCGGCCTGCCCAGCGCAAGATACCGTTCCAAAGCCTCTATGGCCGATCGTCCCAGCGGGACGATCCTCTCCTTGTCGCCCTTGCCGCGAACCTGGGCCCGCCCTACGTCGAGATGCAGATCCTCTACGTGCAACGAACAAATCTCTCCCACACGCAACCCGCCGCCATAAAGCAGCTCCAGAATGGCATGATCCCGTAAGGCCAGACCATCGGCGTCAGGGACTCGCGCAGCCGCGCCTGTCTGTTCCAGCATCCCCACAACCTCGCTTTCGGCGAGGCTTTTCGGCAGAATCTTCCAGCTCGACGGTGTCTCTACGTTCACCGTCGGATCATGCGCGATCTTTTTGTCCATCAGGAGCCAGCGATAGAACCCGCGCAACGCACTCAGCTTCCGCGCAATGGACCGCGAATCGACGCCATGGCCGCGCAGTCCCTCCATAAAGTCGCCGATATCTTCCTGTCGCGCCGTAGCCAGCACGCCATCGCGACCTTCTACCTGCTCGGCAAACTGTTCCAGATCGCGCCGATAGGCATCGCAGGTCGCCGGCCTCATCCCCTTTTCCACCCGCAGATACACGATGTACTCGCGGACGATCTGGACGTTTCCGGGTAAAGGGGAAGGTGCTGGCATAGACCGATTATCTCCGCACCCGACCCCAAAAACAGCCCCGCCCCTTTCAGCGTATCTGCCTTGGTACGAACCCTTTGTCGCACTCCCCTCAAGAATCGTTTGTATCCCCGGGCTAAGATCGTCGTTAACTTTCCAGTTTCCCAAATCCCATTCCTGAAACCTCATTCGAGAAGGAGCATCCTCGTGCCGCATCTCAATCCTCTGCTTGCCCTCGGCGTACTGGTCTCCACGGCTGCCACCGACGCCGTCTACGTCCTGTTCAACGCCGCCGTCTCCTCGCGCCGCCGCATTCCCGCCGCTACCTGGAGCAGCATCTGGTATCTGCTCTCCGCCTTCGCCGTCATCAGCTACACCAAGGATTGGGTCTATGTTTGCTTTGCCGCCGTGGGATCATGGGTCGGCGCCTACGTCTCCATGACTTTTCTGGCGCGGGACAAAGAAATCGGACGGCCCAGGATCGGCTGATCCGGATCGAGGCCCATTTCGATCTTTCGGTACTCTCTATCTCTCAAAAAACTCTTTCTCCGAGGTCTGACATGCGATATCGTCACCCTCGCATGCGTACGATCATGAATCTCTCTGCTCTCTTTGCCTTGTGCTTTTCTGCCTCCACACAACTAACCGCCCAAGCCATCGTCCTTCCGAAAAACATCACCTTCACGGGTGCCGCCTCCTATTCGCAGGCGGAGTTGCTCACCTTCACCGGCCTGAAACCAGGCGCGACATCGTCCACTGCGGAGGTGCAGGCAGCCGCCCAAAAACTGAGCGACACCGGACTTTTCACCGATATCCGCTTCTCGTCCGGACCCCAGGGCCTGACATACATTCTCAAGCCCATGCCTGCGGCTAGCCTCCTCACGGCCCGCTTCCCCAATCTCGTCTGGTGGTCCGACAGCGAGCTCACCGAAGCCCTGAAAGCTCGCGTCCCTCTCTATCGCGGCTCCATCCCCACCTCAGGAAACCTGCAGAATCAGGTCTCGACCGCGCTCACGGCCATGCTCGCCGAAAAAGGTGTCACCGCAAAAATCGACTCCGTACCCAGCGGCGAAGCGTCAGGAGCAACTCCCTCTGCCATCTTGTTCGAAGTGACCTCGCCTGAAATTCGGGTTCACGCGGTCACCTTTACCTCGGCCTCTCCCGCCATGCAGGCAAAGTTGGACCCCGTCGGTAAGGATTTTTCTGGGCGGGATTTCGATCAGTACGCCACCAGCGCCTCCATCCGGTCCCAGGTAGTCGCGCTCTACGGCGACGCTGGATATCTGGATGCTGCGGTTCAAAACATCACCCACTCCGCCCCTCAAGTCTCCGCCGGGACAATCGACCTGGACCTAGTTGCGGCCATTCAGGAGGGAGACCCGTACCGCGTCTCCGCCATTACCTGGTCCGGCTCCGATGTCCTCAGTACCGCCGACTTCGACAAACAGCTCAAGCTCCATCCGGAAGACATCGCCTCGCGTGCGGCCCTCCGAGAGAGCCTCACCGTCCTTGCCCGCGCCTATTATGCGAAGGGTTTTCAGGACGCCAAAATTCAAGCCCCGGCTAGCCGTGATCCAGCCACCCACCATGTCTCTTACGCCATCCGGGTCATCCCAGGCGAGCAGTACCGCATCAAGACCATCAACGCGCTCGGCCTCAACGACCAGCAACGGAAAGACTTCTCCACCGCCTGGCATATGAATCCGGGCGACTTCTACGACATCACCTACCTCAACAACTTTCTCCTCCGTAACTCCGCCGTTCAGTCCCTCCGAGGCTACTCAGCCACCTATAAGGCGGCCTCCGATCCCAACACCCACCTCGTCGATCTCACCCTTACCTTCGTCAAAGGAGGTACGCTCGTCCACGCCACCGAGTAATCCCTCCGCCCGCTGCTAAACTTGAAAGAGTCATGTTCGAAAACCTCTCAGATAAGCTCCAGCGATCCTTTAAGAACCTTCGCGGCGAAGGCACCATCACCGAAGAGAACATCTCCGATGCCGTGCGCGAGATCCGCCTCGCCCTGCTCGAATCCGACGTGAACCTTGCCGTCGTCACCGAGCTGGTTGAGCACATCCGCACCCGCGCCCTCGGCTCGCAGGTCGCCACCGCCCTCTCTCCCACCGAGCAGATCGTTAAGATCGTCCACGACGAGCTGGTCAACGTCCTCGGCAAGGACACCGCACGCTTCCAGAAGTCCTCGCAGCCCCCCTCGGTCATCCTGATGGCCGGATTGCAGGGCTCCGGCAAGACCACCACCTCCGGCAAGCTCGCCCAATGGCTCAAAAAAGCCGGGCACCGTCCCATGCTGGTCTCGGTCGACGTCTATCGCCCCGCCGCACGCGAGCAACTCGCCATCGTGGCGCGCTCCATCAACGCCAACCTCTACGAGGGCGACACCAAGGGCGAAGCTGCCGACTCCCGCCTCGTCGAGCGCCTCGCCAAGGAAGCCAAGCGCGAAGCCGCCAACTTCGGCTGCGACATGCTCATCGTCGACACCGCCGGCCGCAATCACATCGACTCCGAGCTGATGGACGAGATGGCCGGCCTTAAGAAACTCCTCAACCCCTCCGAGATCCTCTTCATCGCCGACGCCATGACCGGCCAGGACGCCGTCAACTCCGCCAAGGCCTTCAACGACCGCCTCACCATTACCGGAGCCATCCTCACCAAGATGGACGGCGACGCTCGCGGCGGCGCGGCCCTCTCCATTCGCCACGTCACCGGCGCCCCCATCAAGTTCCTCGGCACCGGCGAAAAGCCCGACGCCTTCGAGCCCTTCCACCCCGACCGCATCGTCTCCCGCATCATGGGCCACGGCGACATCGCCACCCTGCTCGAGCGCGCCGAAGAGCGCCTCGACAAGGGCAAGGCCGAAGCCTTCGCCAAGAAGGCCCTCTCCGGAGACGGCTTCACCCTCGAGGACTTCCGCGATCAGCTCCGCCAGATCAAAAAGATGGGCTCCATGAAGTCCATCCTCAAGATGCTGCCCTCCGTCGGCCCCTTCGCCGGAATGTCGCAGGCCATCGACAACGTCGACGAAGGCCAGTTCACTCGCGTCGAGAGCATCATCAACTCGATGACCGCCAAAGAGCGCCTCGACCACGAGATCATCAACGGCAACCGCCGCAAGCGCATCGCCCGAGGCTCGGGAACTACCGTACAGGACGTCAACAACCTGCTGCGCCAGTACGCCCAGATGCGCAAGGTCTTCAAGACCATGGGCTCCGGCGGTGGCATGAAGGCCCAGCAAAGAATGATGAGCCAGATGCAGGGACGGCAAAGGTTCGGAAGATAGTTTCTTTCCAATTTTGTCTTACCGGGTTCTAGCAGGAAACAACTGTTGATCGGAGAGCACTATGGTTTCCGAAAGCGTCGAGCAACAATCGTCCTGGCACGTCGTCATCGTCGGCGGAGGCTTCGCTGGCCTGAAGTGCGCCATGGAGCTTGCCCCTCACGAAAACGTCCGCATCACTCTGATCGACAAGCATAACTACCAGCAGTTCCACCCCCTGCTCTACCAGGTAGCCACCGGCATCCTGTCGCCGACCAACGCCGCCTTCGCACTGCGTGACATTCTCCGCAACTTCCCTAACGTCGACGTTCAGATGGATGAAGTCGTCTCCGTCGACGTCGAGCAACGCGCCGTCACCACAGCCTCGGGCAACACGTTCTCAGGAGACTTCCTCGTCCTCGCGACCGGCTCTCACGCCAACTTCTTTGGAACTCCCGGCGCCCAGCAATACTCGCTTCCCCTCTACTCCCTCACCGACGCCGAAAAGCTCCGCTCCACCATCCTCAAGACGCTCGAAGCAGCCGATCGCGATCCGCAGGACACCACTCCCGGCTCGCTTAACTTCGTCATCGTCGGCGGCGGCCCCACCGGGGTCGAGATGGCCGGCACCCTCGCCGACACCTTGCAACAGCTTCTCCAAAACGAGTTTCGCCACATTCCCCCTGCCAACGCGCAGGTCTTTCTCGTCGAACGAAGCTCTGTGGTCCTCGCCGACTTCTCAACCGCCTCTCAGGCCTACGCAAAATCCGCGCTCGAGCAGCACCTCGTACAGCTTCGTCTCGGTGTCGCCGTCAAAGAGGTCACCGCCAACGCTGTCCTGCTCTCCGATGGTTCCCAGATCCCCGCAAAGACCGTGATCTGGGCAGCGGGCGTCAGAGCCAACGACATCCCCTCCAAGACTCCCCTTGCGCAGCCTCCCAACGGACGCCTCGACGTGCAGCCAGACCTGACCCTTCGTGGCTTCGACGATGTCTACGTACTCGGCGACCTTGCCAACGCCACAGGTCCCGATGGAAAACCCCTTCCTCAACTCGCAGCCGTCGCCCAGCAGGCAGGCAAACACTGCGCAAGCAACATTCTCGCCTCCATCCAGGGAGAACCAACTACCCCCTTCGTTTACTCCGACCGCGGCATCCTCGCCATGATCGGCCGCAACGCCGCCATCGCAGAACTAGGCAAATCGCATCGCGAGATCACAGGGCCACTCGCTTTCGTCGCATGGCTCGGCGTCCACGCAACCCTGCTCACCACCTTGCGCGCAGAACTGGAAGCCATCTTCGAATGGGCCTGGGGATACTACGGAGGCGAACACCCAGGCCAGCTCATCGACCGCTGACCAAGACAGAGGCTGCCGCCCGCGCAAAAACGCATGGCCCACGGCTCGTGAACCACCGTGCAGGACGCCAACAACCTGCTGCACCCTGATGCGCAAGGTCTTCAAGACCATGGGCTCCGGCGGTGGCATGCAGGCCCAGCAAAGAATGATGAGCCAGCTTCGGGGACGGCGAAGATTCGGTCGGTAGACGCCAATAAGATTCTGAGATGTGGGCATTCGCGCAACGCGCGAACCCGACACCCTACAATCACCCCATGCCGCTGGACCTCAAGCGCTATCAACAAGAAGGCGACGACCTACCTCAACACCCCCTCCTCAAAAGATATCTACCTCGACTCCCTCAAACGCACTGTCATTACCAGTTTGAAGTCCTCGGTTACGTCGGTCATGCCCGAACACGTCCACCTCCGCGCTTGCAATTTCATTTGTCAACTGTTATCCTTTGCGGCTATATTTTCTCGAACCAGATGATCGGATGGTCATCGGAGCTTCTCAGCCAAAAATAGGGGCGATGGCGGAGAGCGACATATTTGGAAACAGGCAGCACATGGGCGAGTTTACTGGGGCGGTTTGCAGGTCCAAGGAGACATCGTTATGGCGACTCCGCGCGTTTCTAACTTCGCTTCTGGCACAAGTGACAGAAGAAATCTCATCCGAGCGCATAGTGTGCTCGTTCTCTCTATTCTTTGCTTGTCCGTCTTCATGGTCATGACGGTTCAGGCCCAAGAAAATCCTCCCGACGCCCCTTCGGCACAATCAGCCCAGACACAAGGAAACGCCCATGTGGTCGAAGGAACTGTGGTTTCCACGAGTGAACATACGGTTGTCGTTCGATCGGATGACAATCAGTATCATCTCTTCACTTATGCCGCTAACACTATGCCGAATAAGATGGTCAAGCCCGGTGCCCGCGTTCGGGCGCATGTTGGTACGCCCAACGGCAGCGGCACGCAGGTAGTCGAAAGCATCGATATGATTCAATCCGGCACCGAAACCGTTAGCCGTGGACCAGCCCAGACGCAAGGAAACGGCCACGCGGTCGAAGGAACCGTGGTCTCCACGAGCGAGCAGACAGTTGTCGTCCGATCGGACGACAACCGCAATCATCTCTTCACCTATGCGGCTAACGCTGTACCCCAGGAAACGGTCAAGCCCGGTACCCGCGTTCGCGTGAACGGTGGTGCACCCAACAACAACGGCACGCGGGTGATCGAAAGCATCGATGTGATTCAGCCCGGCGCCGAAGCCGCTAACGCTGCACCAGCGGCGCAGACAGCTCAGATGAACAAGCTATCCAAGCAGATTGAGAGCGAAGCCCGTCGTTGGCACGTTGGGGGAAAGATTGGTGCTGGCTTGAGCCCCGAGCTGTTTATGTTCGGCCCCCAGGCGCAGTTCGGTCCGTTTTTCAATGAGCATCTGTTGTTCCGGCCCAACGTCGAATTTGGGTTCGGAGAGTTGACGGATATGTATGCGGTAAACGGTGAAATGGCCTACCGGTTGAGCACAAAGTTCCACGGTCAATGGGCTCCGTACTTCGGCATGGGGCCGTCGTTCAACTTCATCAGTCAAAGCCTCAGCAGCGAAGACACCAGTTTCAGCGATTTCTCCTACAAAACCGGCTTCAACATTTTTGTGGGCGCAGAAAAAAACAAGGCATTCGTCGAGATGAAGACGAGCCTATGGTCCGGGGAAGCTCCCGTGTTTCGCGTGTTCGTCGGCTATAACTTCTAGGGTCTATGGAGACAACGAGAACGCAATAGATAAGGGCGGGGGCTGGACGGGTGGCCCACATCTGACTATCCAGCCACGAACCGGTTGCCCCATATCTCGATTCCGAGAGTGGGCATTCGCGCAACGCAAACGCCTAGCTTAAGCGCACGGCTTCAGCCGTGCCGAAAGTAGAGCCGTGCACAAGCGCGCAACCGGTCTGCCGAATGCCGAGCGAAGTCCGAAAGGATGAAGCGACTGATCTGTTCACACAGCCTTTAAGCAAATCTCAGACGGCGTGCGCGAAGTACGGCTAGAATTCCTGTCCCCGCTAGAACAAGGCTGGCTGGTTCCGGCACTGGAGGTGCCGATGAATCGGCCTGAGAAATTATCAGGGTGTCGCCGACGCTTTCCACCGACTGCACATCGTACTGACCGGTATGACCCGGCTCATAACTGAGCGTGTAATCGAGTGTTGTTACAAGCGAAAACGTGTAGGTTCCTGGTGTAAACACCGGCTTTCCATTCACATTGGTATAAACCTGAATCCCCTGCTCAAAATAATAGCGATACTGCGAAGTTAGCCCCTCATTCCCAGTCCGATATCCAACGTAAAACTCAGAACCAGTACCGAATGGCTGCAGGCTTTCAACGCCGTGGGCGGCTAGGTCGCCCGGTGCAAAAGCTGAATTGTGTTCAACACCATTCACAATCAACGGTCCGCCAAAATCGAATTCCTCACCTGTGGTCGTTTGCATGAAATCAAATGCTGTCGAATCGGTCAAAGAAAATTGAACCGTGTCTGAACCATGAATAAGAGTGAATGTCGTGACTGTTTCAGCCCTGGCGATCAGAGCAGTACTGCAAAACAGCGCGGTGGCAACAAAAAACCTCGAAAATAGACGCATCAATGAAAGCCCTTATCGACAGAATGTTTGAATGGCTAAATATAGGGCTATACGATATGCAAAATCGCTGTCATTTTACGGAAAGTATTTTCCGAGAACAACGACGGCTGACTTCCGAGACACATTAAGGGGGGTAGTCGGCAAGAGTGGACATCTCGGCAGTGGACGCGTGGCCCACATCTGACTATCCAGCCACAAAATCGCCTGCCCCATATCTCGATTCTGAGATGTGGAACATTCGCGCAAAGCGCAATTGCCGCCGAATTGCTGTCACGAACCGGTAGCCCGTACACAAAAATGCCGGGTGCACCATTCATGCAGTCTCATCGCATGAATGGGATCATTCGAGCGAAAGCTCTAACTCTTCACGCGCAGGCAATCTCACTCCTTTTATTGCCAGCCACAGCGCGGCCGCCAATTCCGCAAAGAAGTCCGGCACCACAAATCCCGGATCAAGCACCGCCCTGATGTTAGGGAAAACCACAAAAGCAAAACAACACAGCAGCATCTCCACGCACGCAAACAGGTACAAGCCCGAGATGATCCGCGGTACGTACCCTGACCGAAACAACAACCAGCTATGGACGCCCGCGCCAAGACAGAAAAACATCAGCCCCATCAGCGATACCTGCGTATGCAGGTTGAAAAACATCATCATCGCCGTCCCATCCAGCTGCCCCAAATTCAGCAGCGACACAGTGCGAATCCCCTAAAAAATTCAGACTCACGAGACTGGCAGCAACCCCAATGGCCAGCACAAACGCATCTGCGACACGCCAGAAGAAACCAAGCAACGCCAGCGCAGAATTCACCGGCCTGAGCAACACAAACAGAGCCAGCGCCACAATCACGTCGCAGTTCAACATCACAAACTCGCAGACAAGTCCCACGCGGAACCGTCTCTCGTGCGCCAGCATGTTCCGCGCAGTTGCCATCGCATCGCCACTGACGACAAGATGACCTCCCCGAGCAAACATCCCGATGAAACCACTTACCATCAACAACAGCAGAGTGACTCCAGCGACCCGCGCTGCAATCCTTTGCGAGGCTTCCGTCGTGCGATCTCTCTGCATGCCTTTGAATTCCCTCCTGCGATACGCACATGGAAAAGGAAAGTTCCAGAGGAGAGTAAAGGACGGTAGGACAGGTGGCCCACATCTGCCCGCACTCGCCTATGTCGAAGGCATGAGGGGGATCCTTCGGACCCCAAGATGAGCATCGGTATGCAAGATCGCGACAATCCAACGGGACAATAATCCGTTCACAAATCATCGAAAAGATGACTTCGTGCCTTATGATGGAACTCCGGCACGCCTGGGCCAAGGTTGCTGATCAACTTCCAATTCACCAGAACCTTATCTCAGAGGGCACTTCATGCGCCGTTTCAAGGTCTGCCTCGCAATCTGTGCGTTCCTCCTTGCCGCATCTGCCGTCAAAGCGGATACGATCAACTTCACCGTAACCATCACGCAACAGCAAGCTCTTCACACCGTTCCCGTTGGAACCGTCTATAACGGATTCCTTCACTACGACGGTTCGGTCGATCCTAACTTTACGGGTTACCCACCTATCCCAACGTCGTACGCATTCGACTATCCCTCCGCACCCGATTCGTTGGCGGATTTCAAATGGGCATTCCTTCAGCGCAATGCCATAGGGCAACCCCTCTTCGCTGGGCTGATGTATGTCGACTACTCCTATCCCGGTGCTTCGTTTTACGTGATTGGAGATATCTTCGGGATCATCTTGCCTATATCCGAAACGGACAAGTCAGTCGGTTATATCGAGGGGGAGTTGGGAAAAGTCTCTTACACCTATGTGAGCGATCCTCCTGCTTCCACCGTTCCGGAACCTTTCTCGTTCCTGCTCGTCGGTACAGGTCTTGTTGGAGCCTGGAATCTGCGAAGATTCAGCCAAGCATAATCACTATCGAAATATCGATTACGAGTTTCCCCTCGCATCTCGATTGGGAGATGTGGGGATTCGTGCAAAGGCGGGTGGCCCACATCTGACCGAACCATCACCAATCGGGTGCCGGGTGCCCCATTCATGCGGCTTCATCGCATGAGTGGGCATCGCGCAAAGCGCGAACCTGCTCCAGGCTTCCATTGCCCTCCCCCTTCGAAATACATTTGGTATAGATCATGAAGACAACCGATCGAGACCAGGACGATCTCCCTCGCTCCATGCGAGACGAATCAATACGCCAACGTCGACGAGCGATGCTCCATGAACCGCACATCGCTCCCCTAACCGACTTTGCAGCCAGACTGCGCGAACGCGGTTCGATCGAGGTCCCCGACTTCGATCCCTTGGATGGCGGCATTCATGCACAAGTACTCTTCCTGTTCGAAAAACCCGGCCCCATGACGGCCTCCAACAACGGTTCAGGTTTCATCAGCCGCAACAACGACGATCCCAGCGCAGAAGCAACATTCGCCTTCATGCAACGCGCGGGCATTCCTCGCAAACTTACCGTCACATGGAATGTCATCCCTGGGTGGAACGGGACACGTAAGGTGACCGGGAAGGAACTGCGCGATGGAGTCGACTCTGTGCGGGAACTCATCGCCCTGTTGCCCTCGCTTCGTGCCGCAGTTCTCGTTGGCCTAAACGCAGCGAGGGCCATGCCATATCTTCGCAGCGAAACGGCTCTCACTTTGTTTACCTCCGCACACCCATCACCGCTCGTCAGAGCAAAATACCCCGAAAAATGGAATGCCATATCTTCACAATGGGCAGAAGTTCGGAAGGTCTTGGTCATTCCCGCATCGGATGCCCCATCTTCGCCGCGTAGCGGTTAAGGTGGGATCATTCAAGCAAACGCTCGAACCGCCTTATTAAGCACACGGCTTCAGCCGTGTGAAAATCAGCCGCGCCAAAGGCGCTACCGCTCTGCCGAAGGCTGGAGTGAAGCCCGCAGGGCGAAACGACTGATCTATTCCCAACGCGATCCGGCCCACAACCTCAACCGGAAACCCGCAAATTTACTGTCAAGCCCCGCGCCCTGTATAAAACCCGCACTCAGTTCCGCATCGAAAACAAATCAAACCACTTCCCCACCCAAAATAAACCTCTCGAAAAACGCCGATCAGTTCCACTCCATTTTCTAAAATAGAAAGAGAGACAGAACCAAGCCCCGGCACCCGCCGGGGTTTCTGCTTTTAACCGCTCGACCGCTTTTGGTAATCCGATTGCGCACGAAGTCCAGACTTAACTTATCTGCATTGAAGACTTTGCACCAAAACAAGGGGGATACCCATGTACAACGAAGCCGCCGACAACAACGACCAGCCCAACAACGACTTCCAGTGCCACCACATCTTCCCCGACAACGCCCGTTGCGGAAGCCCGCGCATGCGAGACGAGCAGTTCTGCTACTACCACCATGACTCCCGCCGCGCTGTCGTCCGCCCCCACGACCGCATCCGCCGCCGCAGCACCTTCTCCCTCTTCACCCCAACCGACCACGACGCCATCCAGGAATCTCTCGGCGAACTCCTCATCCGAATCGCCGCCAACGATATCGACCCGCGCCGCGCCGGCCTTCTCCTCTACTGCCTCCAGATCTCCTCCGCCAACCTGCGCACGAAGCAGCGTGCCCAGCAAACTCAAACCCCGGCAGGTGAGGCGCCGGTAGAGTCTCCGCGCAATCCTTAATGCCAGGGCAGATGCGATTCAACGCTTCTGATACGGGTGGAAGATGTAGTCCTTCGCCTTCACGGCCACGTGGCACTTGTGCCCGCAGTCTGCGAGGCTGGTGGGATCCGCTGCGAACTTGTCCGATGAAGCGTCGTAGTTGAACACCGCGTATCCCCATCCGCCGCTCTTCGGAAATTTCTTGCTGTCCTTTTCCATCACGAAGGCCTGGCTAAAGATGTCCGGAACATCCACAACGAAGGGGGCCTCTGTACTCTTCTTCGGCTTCCACTGGAGCTTCGCGATTTTGGAGCCCTCCGGGAAAGGCTTGCCGTTGCCCGGAATCCCGGACTTGTACGCCTTGATCATGGTCGGATTGGCGACGATCACTTTCAGCACTTCGTCGGTCCGTGCGGAGGAGACCATCGCCCAGTCCTCGTATCCCCTGAAGTCGGAGAACGCGATTCCGCCCGGCGATTTCAACGAGTACTTTTCCTGCGAATAAACGGCCGCTGCGCCAAGAACGGCGAGCACTGCAGTGGCTCTCGCAATCGAGAGCGTGCTTTTGCGCTTCATGGGCTGATCCCTTCTTTACAGGAGTTCTATTTAGGCCGGTGGATGCGGCACAGCTTACCACACATGAGCGGATCATTCGTGCCAAAGCTCGAGCCCTAAGATTCGCGCGAACTCAATCCTTACCGGCAGTAAGCTCTCTATCTCCCGTCACCGTCCCGATCTTTCCAATCACATCAGCGCCTCCGGGACTACAATTGCGCACCCCGGGAATCCATCATTCAAATCTGCTGAAAGTGAGGGATCCATCATGCTCGGAGAACAGATTGGCGAAACCAAAGGAAGAAGACTTGTCCAAAGGGTCGTCTCTATCGACCCCCCAACCGCAGAAGTGTCCTTCGAGGACGCCGGCCAGATACTCGGCTTCCCCACCACCGGCATGGGAACCTACACCTCGGTCATCCGTCCCGATGGCTCCATCTTCGGCCAGGGACAAGGCCTCAGCATGACCCAGGATGGCGAAGCCATCACCTGGACCGGAACTGGCATAGGCAAGTTCGGCCCCGGCGGCACAGTCAGCTACCGCGGCATGCTCTTCATACGCACAGCCTCGCAGAAACTAACGCGCATCAACAACGCCTGCGGAGCCTTCGAATACGAAGTAGCCGCTGACGGCAAAACAACCTCCGAAATCTGGGAGTGGAAGTAGGGCTGAATCTGTGTCCCATTCGTGCGGCGTCACCGCATGAATGGGACATTCGCCCGCGCGCGAGCTCCGCCGCTGAAGCCTAAACTAGCTCCATGCCTACCTCGATCACCGAAGCCGAGATCGGCACCCTCGTAGACTCCTTCTACGCCAAGGTCCGTCTCGATCCCGATATCGGCCCCATCTTCAATGCCATCGTCGGCGACTGGCCCCATCACCTCTCCACTCTCAAGGACTTCTGGTCCACCGTTCTGCTCACCACTGGTCGCTATAAAGGCGACCCCATGATGCGTCACCTGCAGCTCCCACTCGACCCGGAGCATTTCGAGCGGTGGCTCTCCCTCTTCGCTGAGACCGCAAATGAGATCCTTTCTCCCGACCATGCCGCCAACGTTATCGCAAAGTCCCAGCGCCTAGCCCGGAACTTCCAGGCAGGCATCGCCTATCAGGCAACTCAACGCCCAGCAGGTAATTGACCCGGAAGGAACAGCTGATCCACGTCTTTCATCCCTCGGCATTAAGGAGTTTAGCGGCCATCAAGATGTAAGCGCACACCATAGCTATGTTGCAGCTATCGCGATAAGGGGCTCTAATCTTTGAATTGAATCGTCTACTTGAATAAAAACACATAAATCCTTGTGAAAAAGGCTTTACCAGGCTCCTAGAGGGTGGATTTTTGTCATACGGTTCACGACTGCCATTTTCATCGCACCTCTTAGAGTGCAGAAGATTTCTCTACCGGTAACGAACGAACACGAAATCTGCGCTGGAAAAATTGCCCTATTGACATAAGATAGTCGCCAAAGAAGCATATCGGGGCCGCAGTTTGAACATTCATACTCTGCACGTTGAGCATGCCGTGTTTCTTGCTTTATATACCATCCTCACCATTGCCAATTCATGGCTCTATAAGGGGATGAAGGGAGTCCACTGGTTCTCGTTCTATAGCGGTCTGGTCTTCCTGGGAGCGACCGCCGTGGCGCTTCGAGGCCAGATCCCCATTGCTGTCTCGATCGTTCTCGGAAACGTCTTTGTGGTTGCCGGCTACGCTGCGCTCTTTCTCTCCTTGGCGGATTTTCTGGGACGCAAGACCTCGCAGTTTTATTTTCAGATCGCCCTGTTGCTGCTGGCGATTATCACCATGCTCGAGTACGGCTGGATTCAGCCCGATACGGGCAAGCGGCTTATTGCCTATAGCGTGGTGCTCGGCTGTCAACACGCCCAGGTCGCCCTCTTTCTTTATCGCAATCGTACCCATGCCCTGCGTATTCCCATCGCGTCCATGATCCTGATGATGGTGGGGCTTTGCATCTCCAATCTCGTCCGCATCGTGGGAGTCGCCATGCATGGCGCGCCCCACAACTACCTCAACGCCGGCCCTTTTCTGCAGTGGATCCTCATCGCCAACTCGTGCCTGCAATGGGGAGCCATGGTCTCCTTCGTCTGGATGACAGCCGCCATTCTGCGAGGGAAACTCGAGGTCCAGGCCGCGACCGACCCCCTTACCGGCACGCTGAATCGGCGTGGCATGGAGTTGGCTGCCGAACAGTGCATCCTCGCCAGCAGAAAAGACTCTTCCCTGCTCTCGGCCCTGGTCATCGATCTCGACGATTTCAAGCGCATCAACGACACCTTCGGACATCACTGTGGCGACGCCACGCTCATCGCTGTTGCCTCCTGTCTGCAGCGCGGCATGCGTCCCGGCGACCTTCTGGCCCGTATCGGCGGAGACGAGTTTGCGGTACTGCTGCCGCACACCCCTTACAGCGAAGCGATCACCATTACCGAGAGGCTGCGAGCCTCCATCGCTCAGACTGAAATCGTTTATGGCCTGGTTCAGACCAGCGTAACTGCAAGCTTCGGGCTCGCAGAGCTGTCGCCGCACGCCGGCAACTGGGAGCAACTCTTCATGAGATGCGACAAAGCGCTCTATGAAGACAAGCACTCGGATGAAATCGCATTTCCTCCGACCGATCTCCCAAGCACGAATCTAGGCCTCTTCGCCTGATCCTCGTCGCCCGATGATTGCCTCGGACTGCCGCCAGGAAGCGGTACCATGCATCCATGACCTCACGACTCTTCCGCATCTCCCGAGCCAGCCTTATCCTGGCTCGAGCGAGGCAGGCCAGCCTGATTGTCTTCGCCTCTCTGCTCTCCTCCGCTCTCTCCGCCCAGAGCTTCCCCGACATCAAGCCCAGCCCCGCCCAGATCGCCTGGCAGGATCTCGAGATCGGCGTCATCATCCACTTCTCCACCAACACCTTCCTCAATCGCGAATGGGGAGACGGCACCGCTTCCCCCTCCGTCTTCAATCCCAGCCATGTCGATACGGATCAGTGGATGCAGGCTGCCAGATCCGGAGGTGCGAAGTACGCCGTGCTCGTCGCCAAGCATCATGACGGCTTCGCCCTCTTTCCCAGCACTCATACCGACTACTCGGTGAAATCGAGCCCCTGGCTCAACGGCAAAGGCGACCTCGTCCGCCTCGCCTCCGACTCCGCCCACAAAGCCGGACTTGGCTTTGGCGTCTACCTCTCTCCCTGGGACCGCCACGACTCCCGTTACCCCGATCCCAAAGCCTACGACACGTACTATCTTTCGCAACTCACCGAGCTCGCCAGCCACTACGGCCCCCTGACTGAATTCTGGCTCGACGGCGCGGGCTCCGGCGGACGAACCTATGACTTCGACAAGATCGTCCAGGCGCTGCGTACCTACCAGCCCAACACCCTCGTCTTCGCCGATACGGCTCTCTACAAGAATGCCGATCTGCGCTGGGTCGGCTCCGAAGACGGCACCGTTCCCTATGAGAACTGGAACGTCATCGATCGCACCGGATATCTGCGCTGGCGCCCCATTGAGGCCGACACACCGCTCCGCAAGCTGCATTGGTTCTGGCATCCTGATGACGAAAAATCATTGCACACGGTGGATGAGCTCCTCGACATCTACAACAAGACCGTGGGCCATGGCGCCCAGTTGATGCTTGGTCTGGCTCCCGATGACACGGGTCGCCTGCCTGCCTCCGATGCTGCCCGGTTGCGTGAGTTCGGCGAGGCCGTCGAGCGCATCTATGGAAGCACCCATAATCTGACCGTGCAGGCCGTCCACACCTCTAACGACCCAACCAACGCCGCCATCGATAACGACCCTGCTACCTTCTGGTCAGCGCCCGAGCGTCACGCCACGCTTGAGGTTCACTTCAGCAAGCCCGTCACCTTCGACCGCGCGGTCACGATGGAATGGCTCAACGAAGGCCAGCGTATCCAGGATTACAGCATCGAGGCGTGGCAAAACGTGTCCTGGAAGCCCGTGGCTCATGCACAGGCGATCGGCCACAAGAAGATCGACCTCTTCCCCGCCGTCACCACCCAACGTGTCCGCCTGAACCTGCTCTCTACCGTGGGATCGGCGGCGATTCGGGAGTTTCAGCTGTATGACGGAAGCCAGCTCCAGCGAAGTTCGGCCAGCGCGAAATAATTGCTCCCGTTCTGTTCGCGCGCGCCAAATTCGGCATCGTAACTTCCGTAATGCAAATTCCTATAGGAGAACGACAATAAAATGATCCTCCTTCTTATTATTCTGATCCTGGTGTTTGGCTTTGGCGGATATCGCATGGGCCCCGGCCTGGGCTACTACGGCGGCGGAGGACTTAGCCTGATCCTCACGATCGTCCTCCTGCTCCTCCTGCTGAAGGTGATCTAGCCGCAGGACACAGGTTGTGAAGATGGCCCATCTCCCTGCGAGAAGTGGGCCATCCTTCCTTAACGCCGGCTGGACGACCCGCCAAGAAGCGACCCCAGAACACCGCGCACAATCTGCCGCCCCACCGTGCTTCCCATCGTTCTCGCAGCGCTCTTCACCATGGCCTGAACGACTGTATCGCCGCGTCGCGAACCACCGCCGCCTCCAAGCACGCCGCCTAGCGCCGTTCCCGCCGCCTCAAGCCATCCGCCGCCTTGCCCGGCATTGCCTGCGGGTGTACCAGCAGCCGGAATGCCCGCTGCCGCTGCAGTCGACGCCTCCACTTTGCCCTTCAGCTTCTCGTAGGCGGACTCGCGGTCGACTGCGGTCTCATACACTCCCGCCACGATCGAGCCTTTGATAATCGCCGCTCGCTGGTCCGGCGTAATCGGCCCGATCTGGCTATGCGGCGGACATACCATCGCTCGTTCCACGATGCCCGGAATCCCCTTCTCATCGAGGAACGAAATCAACGCCTCCCCCACGCCCATCTGCGTGATGACCTCCTCCACATCCAGCTTCGGGTTTTCGCGAAAGGTCTGCGCTGCCGCCTTCACTGCTTTTTGATCCTTCGGAGAAAACGCACGCAGAGCGTGCTGCACTCGATTTCCCAGCTGACCCAGGACCGTATCCGGAACATCGATCGGATTCTGCGTGACGAAGAAGACGCCAATTCCTTTTGAACGAATCAGCCGGACAACCTGTTCGATCCTCGACTGCAACACAGGAGGAAGATCATTGAACAGGAGATGCGCCTCGTCGAAGAAGAAGACCAGCTTCGGCTTCTCGGGATCGCCTACCTCGGGCAGCTTCTCAAACAGCTCGCTCATCAGCCACAGCAGAAACGTCGCGTACAACTGTGGCGACTGCAGCAGCTTGTCCGCCGCAAGAATGTTGACTACGCCTTTGCCGCTGGCATCGGTCTGCAGAAGATCTTCGATATTCAGCGCGGGCTCTCCGAAGAACTGATCGCCTCCCTGCTGTCCCAGTGTCACCAGTCCGCGTTGAATCGCCCCGATGCTAGCCGCTGAAATGTTGCCGTAGTTCGTCTGGTACTCTTTGGCGTGCTCCGACACGTGCTGCAGCATCGCCTGCAGATCTTTCATGTCGAGCAGCATCAAGCCGTTGTCGTCGGCGATCTTGAAGACCAGCGTCAACACGCCGGTCTGCGTATCATTCAGGTTCAGGATCCGGCTCATCAGCAGCGGCCCCATCTCGCTGACCGTGGCCCGGACCGGATGTCCTTCCTTCCCGAAGACATCCCAGAACACCACCGGCGTAGCGGCAAAGGTCCACTCTCCCAGTCCCAGGGTCTTGACGCGCTCATCGAACTTCGGCGAACTCTTGCCCGGCTGGCTGATTCCCGAGAGATCGCCCTTCACATCCGCCGCGAAGACCGGAACGCCGATCGAGCTCAGGGCCTCAGCCATCACCTGCAACGTCACCGTCTTTCCTGTGCCCGTCGCGCCAGCCACCAGTCCATGCCGGTTCGACATCCCGGCCAGCAGATACAACTCCTCGGCGCCCTTGGCGATCTCCATCTGAGTCATCTCATTCCTCCATCGCGTGCGGCTTCAATCACTCTCACGATATCGCATCCTTGCACATCTTCCCGGCCACCGCTAGAGTGGTGCTGTCCGAAACGAACCCTGAAAGAGCGCTTCCGAGAATGAAATTAACGCGACGCCAGACCCTCAAACTCCTCTCCGCAGCCGGCTCCGCCCTTGCCGTACGCCCCTCCTTTGCGCTCGGCAAAACGCTTCCCATCGCCTCCGGGCCCTTCAAAGGGACGCGAGACTCTCTCGCTGCCTACAACATCCCGGAGTGGTTCGGCGAGGCCAAGTTCGGAATCTGGTCTCACTGGGGTCCGCAATCCGCCGTCGAAGACGGTGACTGGTACGCACGCAATATGTACATCCAGGGCTCCCCACAGTACGACTACCACGTGAAGACCTACGGCCATCCCTCCAAGGTCGGTTACAAAGATCTCATCCCTCAGTTCAAGGCCGAGCGCTGGGATCCGGATCACCTGATGGACCTCTATGTAAAAGCGGGAGCCAAGTATTTCTTCTCCATGGGCGTTCACCATGACAACTTCGACCTGTGGGACTCCAAATACCAGCCGCGCTGGAATGCTGTTGCCACAGGACCGAAGCGGGACATCGTCGGCATGTGGAAGACCGCCGCCCGCAAGCGAGGGCTGCGATTCGGCGTCTCCGAGCATCTCTCCAACTCCTACGACTGGCTTGCGCCTGCGCACACCAGCGATTCCACGGGTCCACTGGCCGGCGTTCCCTACGACGGCGTCCTTCACGCCTATGCCGATCTGTACCACAACTACTCCGGCGAGCCTGCGGACTTTGCAAAGACCGCCCAGGCCATGGGCCGTGTCGCTCCCGACCGCTGGAAGCTTCGGTACTTCAACCGGATCAAAGACCTCATTCACCAGCACCAGCCCGACCTGCTCTACACCGACGGCGGTATCCCCTTCGACGAATACGGCCTGTCTCTCGTTGCCGAGCTCTACAACGTCAGCGCGGCCGCGCACGGCGGCAAGGTCGAGGCGGTCTATAACAGCAAGACTGCCAGCGACTGCACCACCGGAACCTGCGCTCTCGATCGCGAGCGGGGCGTCCTCGACGATATCGCCGCCCATCCCTGGCAGACCGACACCTGCATCGGTCAGTGGCACTACAAGCGAGGCGTCAAGTACAAGTCCGCAAAGAAGGTCATCGATCTGCTCGTCGATATCGTCAGCAAGAACGGCAATCTCCTGCTGAACTTCCCGCTGCCCAACTCTGGCGAGCTGGATGCTGACGAACTCGTCACCCTCGCCGGCATCACCTCATGGATGGCCATCAACAGCGAAGGCATCTATGCCACTCGCCCATGGAAGGTTTATGGCGAAGGCCCATCCACCAAAGTTGTCATCGCCAAAAATGGCAAGGAGTTCGATCCCAACGAAGGGAAAAAGCCCGACCTCACCGCCACCGACATCCGCTTCACCGCCAAAGGCTCCACGCTTTACGCGTTTGTGCAGGGCTGGCCTGCGAAAGAAACCGTTGTCACTTCGCTAGGCACCAGCAGCCCGCATGCAACAAAGATCACCAGCGCCCGCATCCTGGGTCACAATCAGAACCTGAAGTTCACGCAGCAGTCCGACGGCTTGCATGTCACGCTTCCTTCTGTGCAGCCTGCAACCGCCAATATCGGCTTCACCCTAAAACTCACAACGGCCTGATCCGATCCATCAACGCAGAGAATCCTGCTCCTTGACCATCCGCACCACCTGGATCTCTTCGCCGCTGCCTACCGGGGCCATGACCCGCTCGGTCTCCCGGTAGCCCTTCAGCGAGTAGAGCGCCACGCCGGTCAAGGTGCTTCCCATCTCGAAGCGCCGGAACCCTTCCCGCACCGCGGCCTCTTCCGCTGCAGCCAGAATCAGGCTGCCCAGGCCCATGCGGGCAAATCGCGGATGCACAAAGATCGCCCGCACCTTCGCCGCATCGACAGCAGGATCCAGCAGTCCCGGCTCGATCTTTTCCACCTGATGGTCCCCGCCATAGAGCGTCTTCCGCCTGCTCCACCCGCCGCAGCCAGCCAGCTCTTCCTGTTCGGTCATCGCAACGAAGTAGGTTCCGTCCTCGATCAATCGGGTATCCACAGTAAACACGGTTCGCAGTGAAGCTTCTATCTGCACAGCGGAATAGTCCGGTGCCTGCAGCCCCCTGACGGAGGCCTGGATGAGCTCTCGGATCCGCGGCAAATCCTCAGCCGTCGCCACTCGCAGATGAAAGGCCGCCATTCGCGAAGTATAAGTCTTCGTATGCCGTAAGACGCGCGCCTGCACTCTCCCACCCGACAAGACTTTTACATATTCCTGATTGTCGATTCGATTCTTCTCGGCATACACTCCTCCCATGCGCCGTTCTCTGCTCGTGCTGCCCGCCCTCCTTCTGCTGCTTGCCTCTCTCTCAGCATCCGCCCAGGACTGGGCGAAGGCGAAGCTCGAGACCTCGCCTCGCCACCGCGAGTACGTAACCCTCAAGCACGGCGATCGCTCGCTGCAGGCATTTGTCGTCTACCCCGAGGTCAGCGGCAAAGTTCCCATCGTCGTTTTGATTCATGAGATCTTCGGTCTCTCCGACTGGGTCAAGGAGATGGCCGACGAGCTCGCCGCTGCCGGCTACATCGTCGTCGCCCCCGACCTCCTCTCCGGCTCCGGCCCCAATGGTGGAGGCACAGACTCCTACTCCGGCATGGACGCCATCACCAAGGCGGTCTCCGGCCTCAATCCCGACACCGTTAACGCCGACCTCGACGCCGCTGCCGACTACGGCAAAAAACTTCCCGCCTCTAACGGCACCGTGGCCTCCGCGGGCTTCTGCTGGGGCGGCGGCAAATCCTTCGCCTTCGCCGCACACCGCAAGGACCTCGCTGCCGCCTTCGTCTTCTACGGGCCACCGCCGTCCGACTTCTCCACCATCGCCGCGCCAGTCTATGGCTTCTATGCAGGCAACGACGCCCGCATCGGCGCCACCCTTCCGGCAACCATCAAGGATATGAAGGCCGCAGGCAAGAAGTTCGAGCCCGTCACCTACGATGGCGCCGGACACGGTTTTATGAGAGCCGGCGAGGACCCAGCCAACAACAACCCAGCCAACAAGGCGGCCCGCGACCAGGCCTTTAGCCGGCTTACCTCTCTGCTGAAGTCTCTGCCCTCCACGCACAGCTCTGTTGCCACGCCCCGGTCGACGAACCGGTCTGCCAAAGCCTCGAAATCGAAGATTCCCGCAACTTCGTGCCACTCCCAAGCCGCAACCGCAGCCATGTAAAACACAGCTTCCGCGCAGTCAAATCGGCTCGCCGCTGCGATAATAAGAACGTGGCCGCTTTGCTAAATACTTCCCTCCAGGATCAGCTGGACCGCATCACCCAGAACACCCGTGCGCTCGTCCAGCCTGAGAGGCTTGCGTTCTCCGAGAAGATTGTTGCCGACCTCTTCGCCACTGGGATCGAAGATCGCATCCTCAAGCCCGGCACGCCTGCTCCTTCCTTCACGATGCCCGACGCTCGCACCGGAAAGTCGGTTCATTCCGCCGATCTCGTCGCGCTCGGCCCGGTAGTCATCAAGTTCTTCCGCGGCCGCTGGTGCCCGTACTGTGTCACCGAGCTTGAGAACTGGCGCGATCTTCAGGCCGAGGTACGGAATCTGGGAGGTATCTTCGTCGCTGTTTCTCCGCAAGCACTACGCCAGAATGTCTTCATGCTCGACCAGCACGGCCTGCACTTTCCTCTCCTCAGCGACGCAGGCTGCAACGTTGCCAACCAGTTCGGCCTCGCTTACACACTCTCACCGGAACAGCGGCGTTACTTCCAGTCCATCCTCGTCAATATCCCCTTCAACAACGCAGGCCTCAACTACCACAACGCTACGGATGAAAGCTGGCGGCTTCCTCTGCCCGGAATCTTCGTCATCAACCGCGACAACATCATCACCTTCGCCGAGGCCCATGCCGACTTCCGCGTGCGCCCTGAGCCCGCAGACGTTCTCGCAGCGCTTCGCTCATAAGCAGAACGAATCCCTCAGCGCTTAGAACCTATCGAGCCCTGCTGATATATTCGTCTTCGATGAACCAAGCTTTCCTTGCACGCCGCCGCTTTCTTCGCAACTCCTCTCTCGCTCTGGCCGCTATCGCCATCCGTCCAGACACACTTTTTGCGCAGAGTCCCCCTGCAACGCTCAGGCTGGGCACGGGCGACCTTCCGATCAGCGTGCCAAAAGATTTCATTGGCCTCTCCTACGAGGCCATGCAGCTCGAAGATCCCAGCTTCTTCTCTCCAGCGAACAAAAGCCTGGTCGCCCAGTTTCGCGCAATCTCCGCACACGGTGTTCTTCGCCTCGGCGGCAATACCAGCGAGTTCGGCTGGTGGAAGGCCACGCCGCAGAGCCAGCCGCCCCAGCGCGCTCGTGGCAAGGCCGACAACGGAGAGCCTCCACCGACCACTATCTTCGCCATCACGCCCTCAGCCATTCATAACCTCGATGGCTTTCTCAAAGCCACCGGCTGGACCTGCATCTACGGCCTCAACCTCGGCTTCGCCGTCGAAGAGGCGGATGTAGCCGAAGCCCGTTTCGTCGCCCAGACCCTTGGCTCGCGCCTCCTCTACTTTCAGCTCGGCAATGAAGTCGACATGTTCAATCGTCATCTCCGCGACCCTAAAACCTGGGGCGTAGATCAGTACCTCAAGGAATGGGTTCCCCTCGCTTTGGCCGTCCAGAAGGCTGTTCCTGGCGCGAAGTTCGGCATGCCTGACGTCGCCTCCGATGTCTCCTGGCTTCCGAAGATCGCGGACCGCTGGCCGTCGCTGGCGGAAAGGCCGAACGTCACCACGCTCTCGCATCATTACTATTGGGGCGGCCCGCCCAGCAGCCCTAACGCCAATATTGAGCCCCTCCTCCGGCCCAGCCCAGCCGTCGCCCAGAAGGCTGCTCTTGCGCGCGAGGCCGCCACGAAGATGGGCCTTCCCTTCCGCATGACCGAGGGCAACACCGTCTACCAGGGCGGCAAGCCCGGCCTCAGCGATGTCTACGCCGCCGCACTCTGGGGAGCAGATTATCTCTTCGAGCTCATGTCGCTCGGCTATAGCGGAGTCAACCTGCATGGAGGCAGCGGACACGCGCAGGCCGTCTCCGTCGGAGGCTTCCTTCGCGGCGAGCAGCTCATGAAGGATCCCAACAGTCCTCACCCCAAGCCCTTCTACACACCCATCGCGAACGAAGGCACCCTCGCAGGCAGCGGCGTCGACGGCAAGCTCAACAGCAAATACGTCATCGAGCCCGTCGGCTACGGAATGAAGTTCGCCTCACGCTTTGCCGGAACCACGCTGCTTCCCATCGACTTCAATCCCGGCAATGTCAATGCCGTCGCCTACGCCGCGCGCCGCGCCGACGGCAAGATCATCGTCGCGATCCTCAACAAGGACGCAACACAGAGCTTTACCGTGACAACCCCTCCCGGTACGATTCTCGAAGTCCTCAGCGGCCCCGCGCTCGATCAGAACGAAACCCACCTCACCCCTGGTGGCAAGGGCATCAAAATCAGCAAAACCGCAGGCGGAGAAGCGATCGCCATTCCTGCCCACACCGCGATCATGCTTCAACTTCGGTGAGTCGTCTTTACCCCATTCCTCTGCAACAGCAATGAGCGCTATTTCACTGTGAGTGTAAAGGTCGTAGAGGCCTTAATCGCGGTGTTCACGGAATCGGTGCCTGTCAAAGTTAAGGTGAAGTTCGTCGTGTTATTCGGCGATGTTGGGGGTGTCCCATTGCTATTTCCGGCACTGCTGCTTCCTCCTCCTCCGCAACCATTCAAACCAACTCCGACCACTATCAGAAGAGTGATCACAAATAGGCGCGGTAGGCGAGTCGCTCGCTTCCGACTCACAAGCGAACTGCAAAAGAGCAGGCCTGCATAAACGCCCATCGCTGGCGCGCCATGCCAGGGTAAACGATTCTTCTCACTATCAGAAGCGCGTACACCAAGCGGTTCGATAGCCTTGCGTTCAGCAGGCGATGGAGCATTACATACCGAACCAACGCCGATAGTCAGCGTCGCCGTGCTCGTTCCGTTCACAATTGGTGAACCAATCGCATAACAGGCACTTAAACCGCTGGCGTTACCCGATGTGCTCAGTGACCATTGAACTCTGCCCGTATAGCCACCCGTCGGCGTCAATGTGATCTGTGTGCTTCCCGCATTCCCGTTGGCTATTGTCAAATTTCCGGCCGCAAGGCTGAAGCCTCCGACGGCCTTCACTACTCCGACCAGGACAGAGTAGGTTCCAACGGCGGGCGCGTGCGTCGCATCACCAGGATAGGTGACGGTGAGCAGATGGGAGCCTGCGGTTGCGGGCGCGACAAAGCTGTAGTTTGCCGATGCGCTGGCCTGCAACGCATTGGTTGATGAGAATGCGAGAGACGGCTGCACAATAGTGCCGTCCAAAGATACCGAGACAGTACCCGTAGGCGCGGGCGTGCCGCCGCCTGCATAGAAAGTTCCCACCACAATTTGGACGGGAACGGTCGCCCCCGGCACAGCAGCCGTATCAGACGCAATGATCAGGACATTCGTGCCCGAAAGGTTCATGGCATCATTCGAAGGCCAAGCCGTTACCAGGCGCCCAAAATCGACGCTCCCTAGACCCGTTGCTTCGTCATAGCCCGGCGTAGCCGCATATCCAGACTGGCCGGGACTGGCGCAGGTTCCCGCGCCGGCAACGCACGCAATCGTGCCGCTGGTGATGTCGTGGAACACGGTAGCGTAGGATGTGCGATCCGACGCCAAACCGTAAAGGAACGGGTTGATATTTCCTTGCCCAGTTGCGTGCTGGACCTGATTCAGAATAGCCACCATACCCGCGAAGATGGGAGCCGCAAAGCTGGTTCCGCCGGCAACGGTGTATTGATTGTTGCTGCCTTTAAGTCCGCTGGTGCAGCTTGACGTCTGCCCCTGCGGATGAATTAGGGCAGCATCATCGGAACACACAAGAAACCCGGGACTGCCAATGGACGACTGGAGGGCTATATCAGGCAGGAGACGATATGCTCCGGATGGTATCCCCGGGGCACTGCTCTGCCACGCAGGCCGGGGGTAATAAGTGCTCGCGCCACCGCCCCCTGCCACAATACCGTGTGCGACTGAACCCTCGTTCCAGACCACCTCCGGAACATAGGACAGCAGCGAACTAACTGTATCGACGCTGCTGGCACTCGACCAATAGGCATTCGATCCTGACCCAAAGGTTCCCGCTGCCATCTGAGTTCCACCAACCGCGGTGACATAGGGACTATCAGCTGGATAAGACACCGACAGGGCTTGCTGCTGGGCAAGCGTAACTCCACTTGAAGAACTAAAGGGCGCACAAGCTGTAGATCCGCTGTCACCTGAAGCAGCAATCAAGGTCTGCCCCTGTGCCGCAGCCTCCTCGAATAGTGCATTACCCGCGTCCAGTTGTGTTGCGCTCAGGAACGACTCGCACGTGCCATAGCTGATGCTGATCACCGGAGCAATGTTTTCCGCAATGGCAAACTCTAAGGCATCAAACACATCGTAGTTTCGGTTGGCACCAACATAAACGAGAAAAATGCTGGCATTTTGTGCGATGCCCGAGGCGTATTCGAGGTCGATCTCCGATTCGCCCTCATCCCCTGGCGATATGGCTTGTACACCGGAACCTGGAACCAGAACCGCGCTAATGGTATTGACTTGCGTAAGATTTCCCTGAAATTGCACGACCTTCGAGGAAATCGAAGTATCTACGAAAGACTGTCCGACGATGGCTAACCTTTGACCTCCTCCCAGAGATCCGCTCTGGTACAGCGCGGAAAGGTTATACATTGTAAAGATATCTTTAGGGGCCAGATAGTGCGCCTGCGTTGAAAGGGCCGTGAAATTGGGATGCACTGGGCTATAGCTCGGCTTCGGTCGAAAATTCGAAAGGTGAAGCACAGCCGTCGTAACCGAGGCAAGCTCCGTGGGCAAGGTCAAATCTGCCTCTGGAGCAAAGTGCAGCTCGCCATCGGTCTGGTAATAGTGCAATCCCGTACCGAAAGCAGCTTGGACCTGCGCAGCGTCGCCGGAGAAGGTAATGCGATCGCGGCCTCGGCCTTCGTTCTCTATATGGAATCCGCGCGATCGTAACCAGGTTTCTGCCGTGGCAATGTCCTTGTCGGCCATGCCAAAGCGGGCGGCAAAATCATCCGGAGTCAGCCAATGATGATAGAGCTGGGAGGCGGTGTTTTGCTGCGCCGTCAGCAGTTCCTGTAGCGCATTCTCCTGTGCAGCGGAACGCTTGAAGACCAGCGTGATACCGGGAACGGCCATCTCGGCTGGGACGGCGCCCAAATCTTCTCCGCGCTCCGCCTGTGGAGCACGAGATCCCACAAGTGCAGTGCGGGCTGTCTCAGTGATCCTTTCGGTGATTCGCGGCGTGGGCCTTTGGGCTAAAGCAGGCAGAGAGTACAACAGGACCATCAAAAAATACGGCAGAACAACTCGACAACTCCGGTTCATGCGGAACGATCACTCTTTCTCGAGAGGGGTGAATCAGGTAGATGACTTGGGGTCTCGAGAAAAGACCTTATCACAGGCGGCTGAAGATATCCGGAGGGAATGGTAGGGGATCGTCCTCTTTTCCCATATCGGGAATTCAAACGATCCATCTACAAGCAGCACCTTCGCTAGATCTTCGGGCTCTCCGCGGAAGTTAGAATTCTCGCGCTTCTGCCATTGACGAACAACGTGGTAAGTGCCTCCCGGTATTTGATCTGAAAGCCGTAAATCTCCCGCTCACCTACATGGTTTGAGCTTCATTCCAGCACAATGGCAATCGATAGGAGATGGACACCACGCCTGGTGCAAGCTTCCTAAGGCAGGAGACCTTGCACCAGGCGAATCTTCATCCTTATTTGCTCTTCCGATACTGCCCAAAGTATCAGCGACTAAACCACAACACCAGGCTTAGTCGCTATTCACACGCTGCACCGCCAGGTATCTGCTCTGTCCTCTTTGCAATCACTGCGCTCGGAGGAAACCAAAACTCTACGCCTCCGCCATTCTGAGCAAAAGCAGGAGCGACAACGCCCATGTAGGCCCGCACTCCAGTTCGTACTGCGTCAGCGTAAGCGATGCATGCCGGCGAATCAGGCAATGCCAGCTTTCTTTGGATGGCGTCTGCATCGAGCAACCGCCCTCCTTCGCTGACAGTATCGAGCGTAGTCCACCAGCTCCCATTGCGTGCCGAAATGGATTTTGTAGAGACGCGTACCAATCCAGTTGGACCGGTGAAGGAACCGCTGAATTTGTCGGTCGTTACGAACGCGACCACCTCCGTGCCAGGCACGAATGCGGGATACAGAAGACCATCCATCTCTGCATTGACCCGGCGAGCGGACCTGAGTTCTATATTGATCTCGCCGCTGGCTAGCAGCCGATCATACAGAGGACAAACGGGTGAATTGTAATCAGTCGATCCCTTGGTTTGAATCTCCGGATCTGCAAGGCATCCAGGAATCGCTGGCCAGGCCCAGGCGTTCCGCGATCCTGAAGTCTGTACTGGCGTTGCGTTCGTTTGAGCATAGACGAGTCCGCCTGCCCAATGGATCCCGGATACAGGAAAGCCAAAGAGTAGTACAGACGCCATAACAATTTTGAATGGTCTGTTGAGAGAACGCAGAAGACGAGCATACGTGATAG
>Ga0193717_1000173_pt1 | contig 54395 bp, 50 predicted proteins | sample U2c2metaG_FD_145900 | JGI IMG/M metagenome (GOLD analysis project Ga0193717, IMG submission 145900) | Soil microbial communities from a riparian zone of the East river system, Colorado, United States - U2c2 | ecosystem: Environmental > Terrestrial > Soil > Riparian zone | place: USA: East River... | reverse complement strand
TGAAGTACAAGAGGTGCCTGTCGAAAGCGTCACAGTTCCGGTAACATAACTGCTCGAACAACCATTGCTGGCCAATATCCGGTAGTAATAGGTTGCGCCGGTCGTGAGTCCCGTAAGGTTTAACGTTGAAGTTGGCGCTGCAATTGTAAACGGCGAACCTGCAATATTTGCCGTATAGGCCGCATTTGTGGTTACCTGAACGGTATAAGTTACGGCTGCCTCTGTTCCTCCCGAAGGTGCAGTCCAGTTTAAGGTAAAAGCATTGGTGCCGACTCCGGAAGTTGCTACTGAATTCGGCACTGCAGAACAAGTCACGCCATTTCCTGTCAATGGACCTGCAGTGTTGTAAAGTGGCCCGCCCAAACAAACGCCATCGTTATAGGCATAAATGAAATAATAGTATCTCGTGTTTCCGACCAGCCCGGTTCCTGCAATAGTGGTCGCCGTACTGCTTTGCACAAATGTAAATCCGGTGCCAAGCGTGGCAATATTTGCAGCAGAATAGGTAATGCCATTCACCGGTTGTGAAGGCGGAGTATTTGTAAGTGAACTAACAACAAGATAATTGCTCGCTGTTCCGCTAAAACTTGCCGGAAGGGATGTTGATGTCGGTGTGCCCAATACAAATGTATTGGCCGGGTTTGGCGTAGGGCAAGGAAGCAATGTGAAAGTAAGTCTGACCTGACCCCCGGCTCCGTCACCACCCCTGGCATTACCTGCAGCCGTTGTCCTGTGCCCGCCAGATCCGCCGCCGCCTATTGCTGCGCCGGCCGTCCCGTTGGCTCCTGAAGCCCCATTGGCTCCGTTTCCACCACCTACAGTTCCACCAGTTCCACCAACTTTAAGCGCGGCATTTCCACCAGCCTGTGTTGTACTGGCGCCACCGCCACCACCGCCACCGCCACCGGCAGCATTGTTGGTGTTGACACCTATAGATCCATTTCCTCCATTGAATGTTCCTCCGGTTCCCCCGGCTCCTGCGGCTCCGGGTGTGGCTACAAGTACGCCTTGATTACCCAATCCACCGCCATTGGCAGAAGACAAAATACCAGTGCAAGTTGCAGCGGTTGAAAAACAGCTCATTCCTCCGGCTGTTGCTACGTTATTTAAGGCGGGAGTTCCACCAGCGCCGCCTAACCCGACGTTATAATAATAAATAGTTCCCGGCGTAACCGCAATATTGGCAGTTGTATAGCCACCACCACCACCACCACCACCGCAGGCACCATTTCCACTTTTTGCAAATCCGCCGCCTCCGCCTCCGCCCCAGGTTTCCACCTGTACGGTAGTTACGCCCGGCGGGCAGGTCCATGTTCCTGGTCCGGGAACTGCAGGAGTATAAGTGAGGACAGTTTGTGAAAAAGCAATATTTCCAAAAAGAAAAAGGGCGCAGCATATAATGAGCCGGAATATCGGCTTAAGGTAGCTTTTCTTCATATGTATTTTTTTTAGAGAATTTGTGTGGTATATTCAAAATTACTTAAAAAGTTCAAATAATAATTTGCAAAGTATAAATATTTACTAAATAAATAGCAAATGTTAATAAATTTTGTAAGTAGCCATAAAAAAGCCTCTTTTCACTAATTAAAAAGAGGCTTTTTCTGACTTAAAAAAATGATAATCTAATTGCTGTTCACCAACTTATGGGTGATAATCGAGCCGTCTTCCAGTTTGATTTTTGCAATATAAACACCTTCTGCATAAATGAAATCAGATTCGAATTTTTTCGCCATTACCGACGGTTCATATACCTTGATCCGTTTTCCTGTAATGTCGAAAACCTGGATGGTCCTGATATTCTGCGATGCCTGAACAATAATTTTCTCATTGACGATTATCGCTGTCAATCCGACTGACGTTTCCGGGTTGTGGATGCCAAGTGTCGTGTCTGTATACCGAAGTACAAAACGCGTGTTGAAAGTCCCGATTTCAGAGGTAAAGCTATACGGACTCTGTTTAAGATCGTGGATGACATTGAGCAATTTATCCTCAAGGTAAATGTTCTGCGCCTCAAACGGATCGTCGAAATGATCGATTCCAATCACATAACTATTGGCGACTGTAGCATGAAAGCCCAGATCCACGGTGTCGCTCTGGTCAAACGTAGGCCGCCCCTGAATCGTCATGGTCCGTCCATCTGACAGAACCGAATAGAAAGAAACGAAATTCCCGCTAAACGAACTGCCGTCATAATTTCTGTCATAGCCTGTCGTCGCATCTTCGGTATATCCAACCATCGTTTGGCTGAATCCGCCTTGCGTATTGGCTAGGTTAAGCCAAACGCGCTGTTTGTTTGACAAGGTATTTGCCGGCCTGAAAAACGCGCTGTTGTTTCCTTTATCGCGCATCGCATTGTTGAAAATGGCATTTCCATTTGCTATTCCGATAACGAAGAATGCCTGTCCGGCCGCAATATAACCATTAGGCGTTGGCCCGCCATATCCTGCAGGAACCGTATTGGTGCCGCCCAAGGAAGTGTAAGTCGCATAATCGCCTGCGGTGTAATTGTAGGTAAATACGCCATAGAAAGGATTTACATAGGCTGCGCTCGGCGGCGAATGGTGGGTCCAGAAATAAATGGTTCCTTCCATCAATCCGGCATTTGTGGCGTTGTTCAGGAATAAATCGGCATCAACAGCTGACGGATATGGATTTCCGAGCAGGTTCATTTTATCGCTGACAAAGCCCGGTGTTACATTGGTTCCCACGGCAATCGGTGCAAGAATGTTTCCGTTGTTCGGAACACCAATGAAATTCGCCGTGTATGCCTGTGTAGTGAAAGGATCCGTAGAATAAGTTTGCGGTGCCCGGATGATGTATCCTCTGTTCGGATTTATCACCGTGGCGGCGCTATTCTGTATCCAGTTGCCATTTCCACCGGCAGTCGTCGGATTCCAGCTGTAATATTTATCAGGCTGTGTATTTGGAGAAATGCCGCCCAAAGTAAAGTTGGAACCCAAAGTCAACGGCGAACCCCAATAGGTATAATCATAGCGGTACATCGGTTGCGTCGTGCGTTCCATGTTGATGTTTCCGATATTGGCGACATTGTTAATCTGAACAAGGCTCGCATTATTTTTTATGTTGAAAGTCCCGCCGGTGTTCACATTTACGACATCGCTCACCGTAATGCTGTTGGTCGGAATGACTTCCAATGTACCTCCGTTTAATATTGTAAGCGAATAGCAATACGCAGCATAATTGGTTCCGAGAATGTACGGTTTGATGGTCGTATTTGGAACCGTTACACAATTGATGGCTGTCGGAACACCATTCGGAGTCCAGTTTGCCGCGGTATTCCAATCGGTACTTACCGAACCGTTCCATGTTTTTCCATAGCTGGTCACCGTGATGCAATTGCTGATTGCCGAACAAGGAATACTGTTAAGCGTAGAAGTAACGATCACGCGATAATAAGTCGTTTGCGTAACCAATGGTGCATCATAAGTGGCGCTGAATGCCCCCGGAATGTTGATCCAGCCGGTAGTGCAATCTACAATACTGGACTGCCATTGGTAAGAAGGCGTTCCATTATAAGTGGCCGCAGTGGTTACGGTAAAGGCAACAGGATTTCCGCTTCCGCAGAACGTCTGGTCGCCAGCAACTACAGAAGGCGTTACCGTATTGACGAATACGGTTAAGAAATTCGAAGGTGCCAAACAACTCGTACTGTTAACAGTGGCAATGGCAAGACGCCTGAAATAAGTGATCACATTGATTGGCCCCGGTGCATCATAAGTCGCTCCCGTTGCACCCAAAATGTCAGACCATGGTCCGCTACCGCCGGCAGTACTGATTTGCCACTGGTACGTTAAGCCCGTTCCGGAACCGGCAGCCAATTCGGTAAAGGCGGCAGGATCTCCGCCCGCACAAACCGAGGTGCTGTTTGGTCCAATCGAACCCGGAGATACTCCATTTGGCGTAACCGTCGTACAATTGCTATAGGCGATACAAGTCACACTATTGAAAGTGGACGTGGTTACCCTGCGGTAATAAGTCGTTACGATAACCCCCGCTGGCGGATCATAATTTGCAGAGGTCGCACTTGGGATATTGTTCCATGCTGCCGGTGCTGCCCCGCAGGAAGTTGTATTGTATTGCCATTGATAAGATAAAGTGCCAGATCCGGTTGAAGCGGTCAATTCAACAATCAACGATGGGTTGTTTCCGCAAAGCGTTTCATCTGAACCAATCGTTCCGCCCGTAACCTGATTGACATAAACAATCACGCAGGCATTGTAATCTTCACAGAATTGTGCGCCAATGGTAGAGCGCACTCTTCGGCGGTAATAAGTGGTTTGTGTAATCGGTCCCGGATCAAAAGTAGCGGTAGCCGCAATGCTGGTCCATGGCCCGACGCAAGTTGGCGTAATGCTGCTTTCCCAAAGGTAACTCAAAGTTCCCGTACCTGTAGCTGCGGTTCCGATTGTTATCGGTGCCGGATCTCCGCCACTGCAAAGGGTTTGATTGGCAGACAGTGTGCCGACATTAATCAGATTGACTGAAACCGTAACCGGGGTTGAAGTTGCAATCGAACAGCTCACACCATTCACGACAGAAGTCACTTCACGGCGGTAAAGGGTCGTTTGGTTCAATCCGGCCGGTGGATCATAAGTGGTTGCGGTGGCACCGAAAATAGGCGTCCACGGTCCGGCGAGGGCAGGCGCGCTATACCATTGGTACGTCAGCACAGGTGTTCCGTTGGCCGGGGTAATTTCGGTCAATAATGACGGATCTCCGCCCAAACAGACTGAATGGCTTGTCCCAATTGTTCCGGCCGTTACCGGCCGTGCTACGGTTATGGTAATCGACACCGGTGTGCCGGGGCAACTTCCATTAGTTGATCTTGGTGTAAACGTATAGGTCACATTTTGGTTGGCCGCCGAAGTATTGGTCAATACATCCGGGAACACAAAAGTGCCGCCAATCGCGACAGTAGGCGAAGTATATGGGAATGTCACACTGCTGGTCACGCTGGCATTCACTGAACGCGTAACGGTGTAATACATGGTATCGCTGGTAAGATTTCCAACCACCGAAACTGAAGCGCTGGTTGCACTGCAAATGGTTGTCCCCGCTGGCGGACTCACAATCGTCGCCGTTGGGTTCGGACGGATGGTTATCGTCGAGGTTTGTGGTGATAACGAACATATGAAAGTACCATCGGACTCATAGATCATAGGCGTAATCGATATGGTAGTCGTAATAATGCCGTTGGTGTTATTAATTGTTGTAAGTGGTAAAGTATAGTCGGATAAACAGAGGCCGAAGATACATCCGGTACCTCCGCCAGGCCCGCCCGATGCGGGAGATATGTAGGCAGGATTTGCAATCCATGAATACCTGATGTAGGCCGAAGATCCGTGGAAAGAGAAAATCCGCGGATTGAAATTACTGCCTGCACAAAATGTTCCCGTACCGAAATCAATCGAAAAACTAAAGTTCGAATTGTTGGCCACCACAACCGATACCGCATTACTGGTAACATTAGAACCACAACTGGTGATGATAACATGATACCAGGTGTTAGGCGTTGCGCCACTGGTTGTCGGCGGTTGGTAAGTGGCGGCAGTAGCTCCTGCAACAGGCGCCCACGGACCAGTATCGCTTGTTGTACTGCTTTCCCATACGTAGGTATAGGTTCCTGAACCACCTGTTACAGGTGTGGTAATGAAAAACGTTGTCGGTCTTGAACCTGCGCAAACCACCTGCGATTCCTGAATGCCCGGCGTAGTCATTACCGGGTTTACGATAAGCGTCGCGGTCTTGGTCGTGGTGCAGCCATTCGGTGCAGTCGCTGTCATCGTAATGATGGTTGTCTGGTTGGTCGACGTACTGTTTACAGGCGTTCCTGATAGGGTTGTCGTCGTATCATTGTCTGGTATTCCGGTAACTCCGGTTGTGTTTGTGCGCGTCCAACTGAATGTCGTTCCGGACAGACCATTTGTATTCGTAAACACAATCGGTATCATTGGCAAACCGGTACAAACACTTTGAGTCAATGGCGTAACGCTCATAATCGGAACCGCTTTTACGATGACCTGGCTGGTTGTCGCTGTTGAAGGACACCCGGCATTGGTGGCAGTTATTGTAAAAATCACCGGTTGATCCACATTCGATGTGGTCGACCAGGTGCCGCTGATGCTGTTTCCGGAACCCGAAAGCGGTCCGGTTACGTTTACGGTATTGTCTCTGGTCCAGCCAAATGTGGTTCCGGGAAGCGCGTTCGGATTGGTGATACTGATTGGTGTAATCGCAAAACCGGAACATAGGGTTTGTGTAGCCGGCGCGGCAGCCACATCGGGCCTCGGATTCACGATAACGGTTACAGTAGTCGTATTGGTTCCACATCCGTTTACAGTCGCCAATATGGTAAAAATGGTGGATTGCTGCACCGATGTGGTGTTGGTAAGGTTTCCGGTAATATTGGTCCCGGCTCCGTTTGCAGGAATTCCGGTTAATAAGATATCATTGGTTCGTGTCCAGGTATAAACCACCGTTCCGGCAATACCATTCGGGTTACTGAAATTGATTGTGGCAATCGCGTTCCCCGAACAGATGGTCTGCGTAGCCGGAGTTGCCGCAACCGTTGGTATCGGATCCACAATTACTGTCACGGTAATCGGAGTCGAAATACAGCTCTGGTCAGAAGTTGCGGTGAGCGTAAATGTTGCCGTTTGCTGTGTGTTGGTTGTGTTGGTAAGACTGCCTGTAATGACAGATCCGTTTCCGGCCGCCGGCATTCCTGTAAGGGTTGCATTATTGTTCCTGGTCCAATTGTAATCTATAGTTCCGCCCACGTTGTTTGGATTACTCATCGTAATCGGCGCTATTGTCGTACCCGAACAAATGGTTTGTGTAGCAATGTCGGCTGCGACAGTTGGTTTTGGATTTACATCTACCGCTATCGTAAACACACTTCCCATACAGGTTCCGGACATTGCAGTCACATTGTAACTTGCTGTCTGAACGGTATTGGTCGGATTGGTCAGCGTAATATTGAACGAAGATCCACTTCCGGCAATTCCGCCCGTGATTCCGCCCGTTACGACCGGAGCACTCCAGGAATAGGTGGTTCCGGCCGGAACAATATTGCCGCCGCCATTAGTCGGAGTAATGGTAAGATTTTCCCCGCTGCAAACCGATGGCGATGAATTGATTATAAAAGGCTTCGGATTTACAGTGACGACAACCGTAAAGTTCGCGCCAACGCAGGCACCCGAAGTCCCTGAAACCGGAGTGACCGTATAAGTTGCAGTTTGTACCGTATTGGTCGGATTGAGTAATGTCTGGCTGATTACAGGCTGCCCGCTTTGTGCGCTGCCGCCCGTTAATCCTCCGGTAACAACAGGGGCCGGCCAGGAATAAGTTGTCCCAAAAGGTACGATGGTTGTTATTGTAGGTGTTCCGCCGACAGGATCGACCAAAAAGGCATCTTCGCTACAGGCTGTTGTGGTATAAGAAAAGAGATATGGTTTTTCGTTGACTACAAGTTCGGAATTGGCCGAAACCGCAGGAATGACACAGCCATTGCTGACAACGCAATGGTAATCGGCGGCAGAATCTGAAGGGCTTGCCGGATTGATAACCAATGTCGGCGATGTGGCGCCGCTGATATTTCCCCCGTTTGCTACCGGGCTCCCATTACCATACCATTGGTAGGAAAGGCTTCCGCCAGATGCAGTCACCGAAATACTAATCGATGCGCCCGAGCAAACCGTTTGGGTCGCAACAGGTTCGGTAAGGATTCCCGGTCCCTGGTTTACGATCAGGATGGAATTGTTGGAGGTCACCGGATTACACGGATTTGTACCGCTTACAATACAATGATAACCCGTTGATGCATCGGTAACGGTCAGGTTAATTATCGTAAGCGTTGCTGATGTGGCACCGCTGATATTTCCCCCGTCTGTCAATAGTACAGCGCCATTATACCATTGATAGGTTAACCCTGTTCCGGTGGCGTTTACATTAAATGCGGCAGTATTGCCCGAACACAAAGATTGTGAAGCGATCGGTTGGCCTGTAATTACAACCTTTTCCGTAACACTCAGTGCAACAGAAGTTGAGGTTGCCGGAGGCGCACAGGTTCCCGAAATGATGCAATGGTAATCTGCCGAGGCATCGGCCAAAGCGACGGGATTAATGACCAGCGAATTGCTGGTCGATCCTGTAATATTTCCGGTATTGCTCAGCATTGTCGCGCCATTATACCATTGGTACGATAATCCGGTTCCGGTCGCGCTGACAGAAAAACTGGCAGAATTTCCGGAGCAAACGGATTGTGCGCCCGACTGTGAAATGATTGCCGGTGCCACATTAACAGCCACCGAAGCCGTTGTATTGCTGCAGCCCGTTGCGGTATCAGTATAGGTAAAGGTTACATTTCCCGGAAGCAATCCGGTTACAAGGCCGGTGTTGTCGATGGAGGCATTGCCATTGCTGTGCGTCCAGGTTCCTCCGACTGATGGCGATAATTGGATCGTGTTCCCGACGCAAACCGCCGTCGGTCCTGAAAGTACAGGCAAAGCAGTTACGGTCATGGTCATCGTAGCGGTATTGGTACACGCGCCGTTGGTGACGCTATAAGTAATCAAAGAAGTTCCGGACGTAACGCCGGTCACCAGTCCGCTGGCACTGTTAATTGTAGCAACAGCAGGCGTAGCACTGCTCCATGCTCCGCCACCGGTCGCATTTGATAAGGTTGTTGTGGAAAAGCGGCAAACCGATGCGCTTCCGGTGATCGCAGCCACTGTCGGCATCGTACTCACCACAAGATTTGTTGCGCTTGTTGCCGTTCCGGTTGCGGTCTGTACGCTAATCGCCCCGCCGGTTGCTCCGGCAGGATAAGTGGCTGTGATTTGTGTCGCACTGTTTACCGTATAAGCTACATTCACACCATTGATTTTCACACTGGTAGCACCGGTAAAATTGGTTCCGGTTATTATAATGGAAGCGTTGGCATTGTTGCAGACGCTTGCAGGGGTAAAGCTTGTTATTGTTGGTGTTGAAGGCGCATAATAAACAGTTACCTGGATATAATCTACCGAGGCTGTCCTGTCGGAACTCGTTGCCTGCGTTTCCACGGCGAAATTGACACCAAAATTCCCAGCGTTGATATCGGCCACCGTCCAGGTCGTTCCCCAAAGAATGCCGGGCCCGCCATATGTTGCATTGGCTGCAGCTGTCGGCCAGTCGGTTGCTACGGCAAGGTTAGTGCCCACGGGCGCTCCGGCTTTAACGAGTTGAAGTGTACGGTCATTGATACTGTTCCCGCCGCCATTTGTATCGCTTCGGCGTCTTATAGTAACGCCAATTCCGGTGATAGAAGAGCCTGCCGGTATGGCAAAACCATAATTCGTTCCGCGTATCGGCTCGCTGAATTCTCCGGGATTCATAAGAACGGTGGCATAATTTCCATCGTTAGCCTGAATACGGAATCCATTATTCCACGCATTTCCGGCACCACCCTGAGTGGCACCAGTTGCCGGAAGATTTGGTCCTGCAGTCTGCGCCGTTAAAAAGTTCCCAAAAAGCAGCATCATTATCATTAAGATGAAGCCGCAGGATCGCATTTTTGTAGGGAAGAAATTTTGGGGTTTCGGGTTAAAGTAATTGTGTTTCATAACTTTATCATTTGCATAAATCAATTACAAATTTACCCCTTAATCATTGGGCGCGGTAATTTTTCAGATAACAAACCTTAAAAATCGACCAATTGCATTTTTCTGGATAAAATGTAGCCGGATATCGATAAAGTCTTATGCGGCAAGGCTTTGCGCGGATTATTTTTTGTAATTTTCATCGATGTTTCCTGCTTTTTAACGGATTTTTGTCGAATCGAATTTCGAATCCATACCCAAAATCTAATCTTAATTCGCTACTTTTGAAACACAATATCCGATCATGAAAAACCCGTGGCTGATTTTATTTTTTCTACCGCTTTTTGCACTTTCCCAAACCGATTTTGAGAGGGCCGAAAAACTGTTCGCCCAGCAAAAATTTTCAGAATCGCAGCCTTTATTTGAAACCGACCTGAAACAAAATCCAAAGCACCTGCAATCGATGGAATATCTTGGCGACATCCAAAGCTTTTCCAAAAACTGGGATACTGCCGTCGGATATTATGAAAAACTGAAAACCGCCAATCCAAACGAAGCGGATTACCAATACAAATACGGCGGCGCTTTGGCCATGTTGGCACAGCAAAGCAGTAAATTCAAGGCACTGGGAATGATAGATGACATCGAAGCGTCATTGCTCAAAGCCATAAAATTAAACCCAAAATATATCGACGCGCGCTGGGCATTGATCGAGTTTTACCTGCAATTGCCCGGAATCTTTGGCGGAAGCGAAAGCAAAGCCGACCGCTATGCAAACGAACTTGGGAAAATTTCCGCTGTGGACGGCTATCTTTCCAAAGCGCGCATTGCCGAATATTTTGAAAGGTTCACCACCGCCGAAAAATATTATAAGCTTGCCATTGAAGTCGGAAATTCAAAAACCACTTATCAAAAACTGGCCGACCTATATAAAAACAAACTCAACGAACCCGCAAAAGCCAAGGAAGTCCTCGAGAATTACGCCAAAACAAAAGGCTGATTAAATGATTTCCAAATTAACAAACCAACGATTCAACAAATGCGTACACATTTTATAGCCATCGGCGGAAGCGCCATGCACAACCTCGCGCTGGCACTGCACAATAAAGGATATCAGGTAACAGGAAGCGACGATGCGATTTTCGAGCCTTCGCGAACGAGACTTGAAAAGAAGGGATTATTACCGGCGGAAATGGGCTGGTTCCCTGAAAAAATCACTGCCGACATTGAAGCGGTAATATTGGGAATGCACGCGAAGGCAGACAATCCGGAATTGCTAAAGGCGCAGGAACTCGGACTCACGATATATTCCTATCCCGAATTCCTCTATGAACAGTCCAAAAACAAAACCCGCGTCGTTATTGGCGGCTCGCACGGAAAAACGACCATCACTTCGATGATCCTGCACGTCATGCATTTCCATAATATTGCCGTCGATTATATGGTGGGCGCGCAATTGGAAGGGTTCGACACGATGGTGCATTTGACCGAAGAGAATGATTTTATCGTACTTGAAGGCGACGAATATTTGTCTTCACCGATGGACCGCCGTCCGAAATTTCACCTCTACCAACCCAATATCGCCTTGATTTCGGGAATCGCCTGGGACCATATCAATGTCTTTCCAACGTATGGGAACTATGTGGAGCAATTTGAAATCTTTATAAAGTTGATTACCAACGGCGGAATCCTGGTCTACAACGAAAACGACCCGGAAGTCAAACGAGTCGCTGAAGCCGCCACCAATCCAATCCGAAAACTGCCTTACCATACGCCAAATTATACCGTGAAAAATGGCGTCACCTTACTCGAAACGCCCGAAGGGGATATGCCGATCGAGGTTTTCGGCGCACACAACCTGAACAACCTCGCCGGCGCCAAATGGATCTGCCAGAATATGGGCGTAGACGAAGCCGATTTCTACGAAGCGATTGCGAGTTTCAAAGGCGCTTCCAAACGGCTTGAGAAAATCGCCGAGAACAATAACAATGTTGCCTATAAGGATTTTGCACATTCGCCGAGCAAAGTCGCCGCAACCACCAAAGCGGTCAAGGAGCAATATCCCGACAGGAAACTGATTGCCTGTCTCGAATTGCATACTTACAGTTCGCTGAACCCCGAATTCCTCAAGGAATATGAAGGCGCGCTCGATTATGCCGACGTTGCCGTGGTATTCTATTCGCCCGACGCGGTAAAGATCAAGCAGCTCGAGGAAGTCACCGCCGAACAGATCGGAAAGGCTTTTAACCGCGAAGATTTAATTATTTACACCAATCCTGCTGCATTTAAAGAGTATTTATTTCACCTCAAATACGACACCGAGGGCATCGCATTGTTGCTGATGAGCTCGGGGAATTACGGCGGATTGAACTTTGACGAGATCAGGACTTTAATCTAGGAGCAAGAATATTTCAATTTCCATAACAACTTCTCGTCCCGCTATCCGCTCTATCTTTTGCTTTTTTAAAGGAAAAAGCAAAAGGATGCCGCTGCTATCGGGGCTAGGTCAGCACGTATTTCATCCAAAAGGAATCCGCTCCAGATCGCGGTTTGTCCTCCCGAGCACTAGGTTTGAAGGCTATCACCAAAAGAAACTTTAATAAATCACGATTGTCCTCCCGAGCGCAGTCGAGGGATTCTTGTTATCCGTCAACGCAATCGCAGCATCCGAAAGTTTATCATAAAATGTTTTTTCCGCAGCCACGAAAGAAAATGTGACAAAGGCAAACAGAATGTAAAGGGATTTCATACTTTAGTGTTTGGAAACTAAACGTTTAAAGTGCGATTTAAGTATCCTGCAGTCAAAGCCATTTACAAATTTTACACGCCAAAATGATGTCCGAAAACACCTCATTCCCAATCCGCAGTTGGTCGGAAGACGACCGTCCCAGAGAAAAATTAATGCTCAAGGGCAAAAGCGCACTTAGCGACGCCGAACTGATAGCCATCCTGATCGGCTCCGGAAGCCGCAATGAAACCGCCGTAGATCTGAGCAAGCGCATTCTTTCGAGCGCCAACAACAATCTCAACCTTCTGGGGAAATTATCCATTTCACAGCTTACAGCTTTCAAAGGAATCGGCGAAGCCAAAGCGATTTCTATTGCCGCAGCCATGGAACTCGGCCGCCGCAGAAGAGCAGAAGAAGCGCCCGAACTCTCAAAAATTACCTCAAGCAAAAGCATTTTTGAAATGATGCAGCCCATCCTTGGCGAACTGCCGCATGAGGAATTCTGGATCATCTATCTCAACAATTCCAATAAGATCGTGTCAAAATCACAGCTCAGCAAAGGCGGCATTACCGGAACTTTAGTCGATGTGAGACTGGTTTTCAAAACGGCGCTCGAAATGGGAGCCACGGGCGTAATCCTTTGCCACAACCATCCTTCCGGGGCGTTAAAAGCCAGCGAAGCCGATAAGCAGATTACACGAAAACTCAAACTGGCAGGTGAAAGTCTCGACATCAAGATCCTGGACCATGTGATCGTTACCGAAACGGCCTGGTTTAGTTTTGCCGACGAGGGAATTCTTTAAATATGCGTTAATTTGCTATGCAAATCCGATTCTAAAAGTTTATTTTTACGGCATGAATACCGGAATTTCTGATGTCTTTTTTGATTTGGACCACACGCTTTGGGATTTTGAAAAAAATTCTGCCATGGCGTTCGACATCATTTTTGAAAAACACGGCATCAACATTGACCTTGCTGAATTCCTGGAGCATTACATTCCGCTGAACCACAAATATTGGGAATGGTATCGTGAGGAAAAAATCACGCAGCACGAATTGCGTTATGGCCGCCTTAAAGATGCGTTTGATTTGATCAGTTATGTCGTCGATGACGAAACGATCCTGCTTTTGTCTGACGAATACATCCATTACCTGCCGCAGAACAACCATCTTTTCGACGGAACGATTGCACTTTTGGAATACCTGAAGCCAAAATACAAATTGCATATTATCACTAACGGCTTTTCGCAGATCCAAAGCAAAAAGCTCAACAATTCGAACATATTCCATTATTTCGATACGGTAACCGACTCGGAGATGGCAGGCGTCAAAAAGCCGAACCCGCTTATTTTTGAGTTTGCCCTCAATGTTGCGAACGCCAAAAAGGAAAACTCCATCATGATTGGCGATTGTATCGATGCCGATGTGCGCGGGGCTTTAAATTACGGAATCGACGCGATCCTCTTCAGCGAAAAAGCGATGGAGGAACAAGAGAATATCAAACAAATCACCCATTTATCACAATTAAAAAAATACCTTTAGGTTATGAAAAGACTGTTAACTTTATTCATATTGCTGGTTTCGGCGCTAAATTTTGCACAAGGCGTAAATGATTACAAATATGTGATTGTGCCTTCCAAATTCTCTTTTACAAAAGGAGAAAATCAATACAACCTGAGCACGCTTACCAAAGGACTGCTTCAAAAATATGGCTTTGTTGCTTATATCGATACAGAAGTAATGCCCGACGAAGTGCTTAACAGCAATTGCAGCAGGCTGAATGCAGATATCATAAGTTCGGGAAACTTCATAACGACAAAAATGCAGGTTGTGCTTAAGGATTGTAAAAACAAAATACTTTTTACTTCCGTTGAGGGAAAAAGCAAAGAGAAGGAATACAACGTTGCCTATAATCTGGCACTGCGCGAAGCCTTCAAATCTTTCGATGCTTTGGGTTATAAATACAATGGATCCGTTACTTCGATTCAGCGCGAGGTTGTAAAAACCACTAATGACGGCACTACGGTAAAACAGGAGATCGTTCCCGTAAATAGCCCTGCGTCTGTAAATGTTCCGGGTAAAGAAACGCTTTTCGCGCAGCCGATAGAAAATGGCTTCCAGTTAATTGACAATACGCCGAAAGTGGTTTACAGAATCTATAATACGAGCACCAAGAATGTTTTCATGGCCGAAAAAGAGCAGTTGAAAGGCACGCTTGTCAACAACAATGGCACGTGGACATTTGAATATTACAGCAACGGCAAACTCGTATCCGAAATGCTAAACATCAAATTCTAATAGCCGTATTTATTCTTCCAGCGGTTTTTTAGAAATTCCCGCGTACTGTTTTCCCTTGAATTATTCCCCGGAATATACAACGGTGTATTCGCAATCGCATCGGGCAGGAATTCCTGTTCGGCGAAATTGTTGTCGTAACTGTGCGCATATTTGTATTCGTCGCCATAACCCAGTTCCTTCATCAGTTTGGTAGGTGCATTGCGCAGGTGCAGCGGCACAGGCAAATCCCCGGTTTGTTTCACCAAAGACTGCGCAGTTCCGATAGCCATATAACTCGCATTACTTTTCGGAGAAGTCGCCAGATAAACGGCACATTGGCTCAGGATAATCCTGCTTTCGGGATAACCGATTGTCGAAACCGCCTGGAACGTATTATTCGCCATGATAAAAGCTGTCGGGTTCGCATTGCCGATATCTTCGCTTGAAAGGATCAGCATTCTTCGCGCGATAAACTTCACATCTTCGCCACCTTCAATCATACGGGCCAGCCAATAGACGGCGCCGTTCGGGTCGCTTCCGCGGATCGATTTGATGAACGCCGAAACGATATCGTAATGCTGTTCGCCCGTCTTGTCATACAAAACGGTATTCTGCTGCGCGATCTGCAGCACTTTTTCATTCGTGATGACAATTTTGTCTTCATTGGACGCGTTTACGACCAGTTCGAAAATATTCAATAGCTTTCGTCCATCGCCGCCAGAAAGACGCAGCAGCGCCTCCGATTCCTTGATTTTTATTTTTTTGCCGCGCATCACGACGTCGGTTTTCATCGCGCGTTCGAGCAAAGCTTCCAGATCTTCTCTTGTAAACGCATTGAGGATATAAACCTGACAACGCGACAGTAAGGCGGGAATGACTTCAAAACTCGGGTTTTCGGTCGTGGCACCGATGAGCGTGATAATTCCTTTCTCGACCGCCGCCAGTAAAGAATCCTGTTGCGATTTGCTGAAGCGATGGATCTCATCGATAAATAAGATTGGATTTTTGGCAGTGAACAGGCCGCCGCTTTGTTTGGCTTTTTCAATTACATCCCGAATGTCTTTCACACCCGAATTGATGGCGCTCAGGATATAAAAAGGCCGTTTCGATTCCTGCGCAATAATCTGTGCAAGCGTCGTTTTGCCTGTCCCTGGCGGTCCCCAGAATATCAACGACGGAATAATTCCCTTTGAAATCTGCTGTGTGAGCGAGCCGTTTGGACCAACAAGGTGCAATTGGCTCACGTAATCTTCTAAATGCTGCGGGCGGATTCTTTCTGCTAATGGTGCTTCCATTTCGTAAAATTACAGTTTTTTGGGATTGGGAAATCGGATTTAATTTAATTTTATGAAGCTATTCCGGCTGTGCGCTATATCTTTTTTGCCGCAAAAAAATGCAGGCAAAAAAGGATGCCGCTTCCATCCGGGCTAGGGTCCCGAAACGTCGGGATCATTCAAAACGGCGCAATCTGACAAAATAGCACTAAATTGCCTTTGGATTCAAATTTGACAGCACGACGCCAAACCAAACAGCGACTGATCATGGAGGACAACCATTTCAAATTCTCGGCTTCCGTTATTTTATACCCGTTCCTATTTGTCTTAGGGCTTTGGGTCATTTTTTGGGCCGACATTACCTTCAACCTCAATCTGGGGAAATACGGAATTTATCCGCGTACTTTTGAAGGTTTGCGCGGTATTGTTCTGAGTCCGTTTATTCACGGCAATATCGAACACCTGTATAATAATTCGATTCCGCTGCTGATTTTGCTGGCGGCGCTTCGTTATTTTTATCGCGAAAAATTCTGGTCGGTTTTTGTGTATGGAATTTTGCTTTCAGGATTCATCACCTGGGTGATCGGCAGGGATTCGTACCATATCGGCGCAAGCGGACTGATTTATGTGCTGGTGAGTTTTATCTTTTTCAAAGGAATCCGAACCAAATATTACCGCCTGGTGGCTTTGTCGCTACTGGTCATTTCGATTTATGGAAGTATGGTGTGGTATATTTTTCCGCACATTGATAATACGATTTCCTGGGAAGGGCATTTGGGCGGACTCATTGCCGGTTTTGCTTTTGCCGCCGCTTTCAAGACTCCGGAATACCGAAAAATGATCAAGTATGAATGGGAAAAACCCGATTTTAATCCGGAAGGCGATAAATTCCTCGAGCGTTTTGATGAAAACGGGAATTTTGTGAATCTTCCGCCGCCGGAGCCGGAGATTGCCATTTCGGTTCCGCAGAACGTCACGGTGATTTACAATTTTCTGCCAAAGGAAATTCCGCCCGAAAACAACAACCAGATCAAAGAGTAATTAGTTTCTCTGGCGCACCGCTTCATATAGGAAAGCGCCACAGGCTACGGAAACATTAAGCGAGCCGATAGTTCCGAACATCGGGAGTTTTGCCTTCTCATCTACAATTTTCAAAACCGACGGATTGATGCCGCGGTCTTCACTTCCCATGATAATGGCTACGGGCTCATTGAGGGAAATATCGTAAATATTCTGGTCAGTTTTTTCTGTAGCGGCAACGGTTTTTATCCCCGAACTCTGCAATAAAAATATGGCATCCTTGATGTGTTCCACCTTACAGATTGGCATGCTGAAAACGGCACCTGCGGAAGTTTTGACTGTATCGCCATTGACAGGAGCAGCACCCGATTTTCCAACAATAATTCCGTTTACGCCGGTGCATTCTGCCGTACGAATTATGGCGCCGAAGTTTCTCGCGTCGGAAATCTGGTCGAGGATTAGAAATAAAGGTGTTTTCCCGGATTCGGTAACTTTGGTAACCAATTCTTCAAGATCGTGAAATGCGATAGGAGAGATGCTCGCTACAGCGCCCTGGTGGTTATTTGGTGTGAGTCGGTTCAGTTTTTCAACAGGGACATAGGTAAAATTGACGTTGGCGCGTTTCATCACTTTCATCAGATCTTTCATCAGTTCGCCCGAAGCTTCCTTCTGTATAAATACTTTGTCTACTTCTGCACCCGACTGAATTGCTTCTATAACCGCCCTGATTCCGAAAATCTGATGTTCTTTTTCCATGGCGCAAAGATATAAAAAAAACCACCAGCGCTAACTGATGGTTTTTAGAATTATTTGTTTGAAGATTACTAGTATTCGTCTTCGAAGAAACCAGTTCTTTTTGTTCCTTCATAAAGGATGTCGTATCCATCTGCATCATAGCTGTAATGTGCTCTGAAAGTGATTTTGTCTACTACGTGACCACCTTTTGAGATACCTCCGCCTTTAGTGATATGTCCATCGGTAATGGTTACGAAAGTATCGTTAGCACCACCATCATCCAGGTTTTGAGAATCTGTTGCAGAAAAATTTCCATTTTCATCGATATAGAATTTACATTTAACGTAATATCCGAGCTCATAATCGACAAGCCACATGCTATTGTCATTGGCAGCGGTATTGTATGTTTGGTGCAAAACATTATCATCAACCCCTGGAATAGCGTTTCCGTCTGAATCACGCAATGTCATGTACCAATCACCGGCCCATTGGCCAGTAGTAGTTGAGCCCGGATCCGGGTCTCCTCCTTCGTCACATGCCGAAAAGGATGTTACTATAAAAATACAAAGGAGTACTTTAATAAGATTATTTTTTATATTATTCATTTTTCTGATATTAAAGTTGAACTTGGGTTAACGTCGATACGAATGTGTAATTTGTTGGCGGATTTCCCGGAGCAACCCAGTCACAGGTTAAAACGAGTGTTTTAGTCACAGGGTTAACCGTTAAGCCGGTAATGTTGGCTACACCTCCAAAATATTCATTGGTTAATGGATTGCCAGGAAAAGTGAAAGTATTTGTTGCAATATCACCCGCAATTGTTCCACCTTGAGTTGCAGAGGTAACACCTATAGATCTTCCAAGTGCGTACCATCCGCCAAAAGCGTCAGATACACCATAAGTACCGTCGTCATTCTTCCAAATCAGGATGTACTCCTGATCTACAGAGCTACCTTGCGATGCCGGTAATAGGCTTCCGTTTCTTCGTGTAGTTGATGTGTACAGTCCTTCGATGCTGTTGACCAAATCTCCTGTTTTATAAACAATTACCTGTCTGGTCGCTGTAGCACTAAATCCATCTTCATTTTCAGCAGTATATTCCAGGTTATAGAAATCGGATTTATTGGTATCCAGTGTTTCAGAAACAGTCCCGCGATACACTCCGACAAATCTCGTCTGGAGTTCAATTTCATTTCCTCCAACTGTACCCACAGCTCCCGGATCAACATAAGTCGAACCTACCGGAACGAATGCCGGATCATCACCGCTGAGGGTAATTACAGGATAAATGGTAGTTTTAGAAAGTCCTTCACTCTCATCTTTATCACAGCTTACGAAAAGCCCGCCTGTTACGAGTAACAAGCTTATAAATATTTTTTTCATAATTTTTTAGTTTTGAGCCCACCAAACAGGTGTTGTTATTGGTAATAATGCAGGAGTACTACTATTTGTATTGGTTTCTTCCTGTGGATATACGATTCGTTTTGGAAACAAGCCGCCTGAAGTAGCGCCATTAACTGAATATGCTAATTCTCCAGGTACATATCCAGGATTTGCCTGAGGTACTGCAGATGTTGCAGGATAACCCGTTCTGTTAGTGTCGAAGAAAGCTTCAAATCCGTTACCAGGGAAAGCAGCAACCCATTTTTGGGTAATGATGGCTTTGATCTGATCCTGTAAACTGCCGCCTGTTGGATATTCATAAGCACCACCCGCAGCAACATAAGTAGAACCATCTAGTTCATATCTTGAGAAATTATGGATAACAGCAGCATCGTAAGCAGTTTTTGCATCTGTAGCGCTTCCATAACGGGCTTGCGCCTCTGCCTGTAAAAACAAGCTCTCTTCTCTACTCATTAAGAATGCTGGAGTTGTTGGGTGCAGTTCAACTACCGAAATTGTTGTAGCACTAACCAGGTTGTTGAAATCTCCCTGATCCAACGCGTTACCCGGACGGTAGTATTCAGCCGCTCTGCTATCACCGTTAGCATCTAAGTAAGAAGACAACGTTTTGCTTTTTCTTAAATTCTCAGCATTGTTCAATTTTCTTCTGTCAGTCTCGTATAATGGATTACTTAAGTTAGGCGTATCTTCAAATTGAGTAACACCCGCATCTGTATCGAGGAAAGTGACACCACTTGAAAGCAATGCAGTGATTCCGGCATCGGCAATACTTGCCCTTGAGCTATTTGTCTGTCTCATGAAAATTTTCAATTTGAGCGTATTGGCAAAAGCGGTCCATTGGTCCATGTCACCGGCAAAAAATAAATCTTCAGCACCAGGGGCATCTCCAACAGAAGTTGATAAATCTTTTGACAGCGCAAAATCCAAATCAGTAATCATAGAATCATAAACTGATTCACCTGAATCGAAAGCAGGCTGAAGGATATCGATATTATTTGCTTCTGTGTAAGGAATGCTTCCGTAAAAATCTGTCAATATTTGTGACCCTTGTGCATCGAGTACGCTGGCCATCAAATAAAATTTCCAGTTTTCTTGCGCTAAAGCTTTTCTTTTTACCTGTCTGATATCACCTAATGCATCATACATATCTCTCCAGGCAGTATAATAATCGCCAGTTCCGATAATATAGGAATCTACATCTTTGTATTGGCTAGCAATAGTACTTTGCGTCCAGTATTGTGACCAAAAGCCACCAATCAATGCATAGTGGGAACCTTCTGCAGCAACTAGTCCTAGCTCACCAGCAGGAAGTTGCGATGCCAAAGGAATGTCAGTTAATGAATCCGGATCCTGGTTAATATCTAAATCAGTATCGCAAGCTGTAAACAGCATTGATAACATGACTATACTTAATACTTTTTTCATTTTTATTTTTTTTAGAATGTTAATTTGAGGGTAGTTCCGTATGACCTTTGTGATGGTGTACCGTAAGATTCGCCAAATTCACTACTTACTGCACTTCCCTGGAATGTTGAAACTTCAGGATCTACGTAAGCATTTCCGTTCGGCGTCCATAAGAACAAGTTTTTACCATAAATAGAAACAGATGCATTTACAAACCCGATTCTTTTAGCAATTTCTGAAGATACATTGTAAGTCAAAGAAATGTCTCTTAATCTAACATAAGTTTTGTCTACAATAAATTCTCTTGCTGTAGAAGGATTGTATTGTGTATCGTAGAAGTTAGTAATGTTACCAGTTCCTGCAGTTACGAAAGAACTGATTGGAGTAGAGTTTTCAACATAGGTAGTAACACCGCCGTTAACCACTTCATGAACAGAATTAGGAATAACGAAATTGTTACGTCCATTGTATGTTGTTTCGATACCGTTACCTACGAAATATTCGAGGTATTTGGTTTCGGCGAACATTTCACCACCTTGTTTCCAGTCAACACCGAAAGATAACACTACGTTTTTGTATGTGAATTTGTTTACAAATCCCATAGCGAAATCGCGCTCTGAATTTCCAATTTCCTGCTGCTCCGTTGTTGGCACATAATATCCTTTGTCGTCAACGATAAATTGTCCTGCAGCATTCGTTTTTGGAACTTTTGACATATACACACCAAGTGGATGCCCAACCTGTGCATTGAAAGTTACATCACGGCCATTGATCAATTCTATTTTATCTGAACCGTCAAAAATACGATCTACATTACTTTCGTTTTTGGTAAACGTTGTGTTGAAATTCCACGTGAAGTTCTCGGTTTGGATAGGCACAAGACCTAAGCTAATCTCGATACCTTTATTGGTTACATCCATAATGTTACCAGTTTGTTGGGTAAAACCTGTCGATGCTGCTACTGCTTTGTTGTAAATTACATCGGCTGTTTTCTTGTTGTAAACAGAAGCATCAAGATTTACTCTTCTTGAGAAGAAATTACCTTCCAAACCAAATTCTGTTTCCGTGGTTGTTTCTGGTTTTAATGCACTATTTCCCAAAACATTAGAGTATTCATAGGCATTAATGCCTCCGATAGGGAAAGTGATAGTCCCAAAATTTGCACCAGCGACTGCCTGAAGATAGCTTGTTGATGTAAAGTAAGGATTTGCATCTTTAGCAACTTTAGACCAGCCACCTCTCAATTTCACAAAAGTCTTATCCGTATCCAAAATCACTCCGCTTAATGCAGCTGATGGATAGAAGTAAGAATTATTGTCTTGTGGAAGCGTTGAACTCCAGTCATTACGTCCTGTAAGTGTTAAGAAAATGCGATTTTTGAATGAACCTTCCAGCGAGCCATAAACACCAAAAACCCTTTGCACTGCGTTGTTCTGAGCAACGGTTGGCTTGGATGCAGAGTTACTGAGTTCATAATAATTTGGCAAATCCAATTCTGTAATCCTGCCCTGTAACTGATCTAATTTTCTTTCGTTCGCAGCAAAACCAAGTAAGGCGTTAAATGTAAAATCCTCAGAAATATTGGTATTGTAGTTAAAGTTGAGGTAAGAGTCCAATTCTGTACGCTCTGTTCTTAATTCTGTAACACCTCCAACAGTTGGAATGGTACCGTTAGCATCCTGAGAAGAACCTTCAGTATATTCTACAAGAGCACCATAGCTTTTAATTTTTTCCATTCTGTAATCTCCTCCAATTTGGTAAACAGCAGAGAATTTTGAATTGAATTTATAAGTAAAATTGGTGTTTCCATAAAAGCGGTTACCATCAATTTTTGTTGAATTCTCGTTCAACAGGAAATAAGGGTTTGAAGCGTAAGGGGTAAAATAGTTACTTGGATTGTTAAATGTACTGTGGTAGTCTTTCAAATCAACGATGCTGATGTCTGAAGGAATCTGGATCATTTCCTGAACCAATGTAGCGCCTTCACCTGCATCATCACCGGAGCCGGTATTTACGGCTCTTTGATCTTTTTTAACGTAATTCAAATTTACCTTCACATCCAATTTGTCGCTGGTGATTCCAGCACTAAAAGAGAGGTTCCTTCTTTTGAAAGAGTCAGAATTCGTTGGGATGATACCGTCAGAGTTTACGTCTGAATAACCCAATGAGAAATTAGAATTCTCACCGCCACCGGTAACCCTGAACCCTGAAGTCAAAGTAGTGCCTGTTTCGTAGAAATCCCTGACATTATTTTTCAAACCAACATAAGGCTTGATTTGTTGCGTGCCATTGACAATAGTTCCCCAAGGGCGAATTTCGCCATTAAAAGCAGGTCCCCATGAACCGTTTTCAGCACTTACTGCAACACCGTGACTTTCCAGACCTGAGAAGCCAGCACCTTGCCATCCCTGGCCAAAGTCATATTGTTGGTGCGGTACTCTTGCCACTTCGTCAGAATCATATGAAGAAGTCAATTCGACCCTGATTTTGTCTCCTTTTTTACCACTCTTTGTAGTAATGATGATTGCGCCAGAACCGGCTCTTGAGCCGTATAACGCTGTCGCTGCAGCACCTTTAAGGACAGTCATGCTTTCAATACTGTTAGGATCTAAATCTCCCAAACCATTTCCGGCATCATAGGTTCTTCTGTTTGTAGCAAGTCCTGATGCGCCATTACCGGTGTTACCGATTGGCGTACCGTCTATAATCAGAAGCGGGTCGTTGTTTGTCAAACTGCTGTATCCACGGATGATAATTTTGGTGGAAGCACCCACCTGGGCCGGAGCCTGTATGTCAACACCCGCAAGTTTTCCTGATAAAGAACCAAAGACATTGGTATTGCTTACCTCTGTAAGGTCTTTTGCTGATACAGTAACCGTGGCATAACCAAGCTCTCGTTTCTGTCTCTTGATACCCAACGCGGTTACAACTACGCCTTCCAATTGAACGGAATCATCGGCAAGTTTAACCGTCATGCTTGCTGCTGCAGCTTTTTCCTGGGTTTTCATTCCCAGAAAGCTGAACACCAAAACTGAACCCGGCGCTGCTTTAAGTTGAAATTTCCCGTCAAAATCGGTTTGAACACCATTGGTGGTTCCTTTTACAAGAACATTTACACCGGGTAGTGGCAGTCCTGCTTGATCTTGCACAACCCCGTTCACCGTAATGTCCTGCGCAAATGTAATTTGCGTTATTAGCACTAGAAGAAGCGCTAAAAATCCATTGAACTTTAGTTTCATTTTAAATTATTTTGAATTAGTTACCCCAAAAGTCCAAATTTATTGTTAAGTTTCCTAATGTTATCAGCTTTTTTTTATGCTTTTTTTTTAGCAAAAATGTTAAAAATTCGTTTTAAAGCTAATATGGACAATCGAGTTGGAGAGTTTAATTGTCTGGTCTTTAGTGCTTCCGTTCGCATAAACGATATTAAAAAGGCCATTTTTAGTCAATAGCCCGAATCCAAAGCCCAATCCCAGCAAACTTCCGCTGTTGTTTGAAGTTTTATCCTGATAATACCCATAGTCAATAATGGTGTGGACATAAATTCCCGGGGCGAGCACATACCGGTATTCGGTAAGTATTGCCGAAAAAAGGTTGGCCTGCAGGCTGTTTTCGCTGAAACCGCGGATCGAATTGATGCCGCCAAACCGATACAGCTCATTGATAATATAAGTGTCGCTGTTCAGGAAATAGCTTTGCGTCTTAATGTTAAAACTGTTTTTATCGTTAAGATAAAGGTTGTGTTTGAGGTCGAGGCTTACGAAAAACTGGTCGTTTGAGCCTGCTTTTGAGTTTCGCGAACCGATCCCTGCCTTAAAATTAACTTTTGTCTGCTCTGGGAACAGGAAGTCATCGGGCTTAAAGTTAAGGAATTCAAAATTCGCAGTGACGAAGGAATTCTTGAAATCACTTATCGTTGCGCTGTTCAGGTTTTGGATGTCGCTCGATTCGGTCGATTGGTAGCCCAGATAAAGCCGCGTGTTGTAATTGAAAAAATAACCAAGGTCCAGGGCGGTTTTCGTATTCTGGAAGGTACTGTCCTGCTTGAAGATGTTGAGCTGTGCTTTTAATCCAAACGGGCTTTTAAAAATATAAGGCAATTCGATCGCGGCGTTGAAGGTTTTCTGGTCGTTGCCGTCGCTTTTCCAATACAATGTAAAGGTTTCCCCGGTATTGGCAATATTGTTCAGCACCAGATCGACGTAACCATTCAGTTTGATTTTCTTGTCGTCGTCGTTTGAAAACCCGATGTACCCGTCAAAAGTATTGGCTTTCGCCTTCTCAAGATATACATAGATTTTGGTGGAATCTTTCTCAAAAAGGATCTCGGGATATTTGACCTGCTTCACAAAGCGGAACTTTTCAAAATCGTCATACACCTTCCTGAGGTTTTCCTGGTTGAAGGTCTTATTGCGATACATGCGCCGGATATTCGCCTTATGTCCTTCGGGAAATTTCTCATAGCCATTGACGACAATATCATTGAGCTGTCTTTGGGTATTTAATTTCAGGTCGAGATCGGCTTCAAGGTAACTGCCCTGGCTTTTAATGTTTACGAGTTTCAGTTTCGCCAGCGCATATCCTTTCCGTTCGAGCTTACTGAGCGCCTGGTTTAAAAACGGCTCCACTTCGGCATAAGGCATAATAATCGTGTCCTTTTTTTTGTCGGAAAGCGACAGGTTTTGGAATTCGGGATTCGCACCTATATATATATGTATAAACCGGGTTCTTTTTCCGAGGCGGAATTCAAACAGGAAAGTGGAATCGTTAACCTTGTTCCGTGTCTCGATTTCGTGTTCGATAAAACCCATCCGCAATAGTTTTTCCGACAGTATATTGGTTTCGTCCGTAATGGATTTGGTGTTGGCGTGTCTTGGATGGTATCCGATGGAATCGATTGTGGCGGTTTCCGATTCGGTTTTCCCGGCTATTTTGAGGTATAAATCCTGTGCGGATATATTCCATCCGAAACAAAGCAATAAAATAAAGGAGATGATGAATTTCAAGCGGATTGTAAATTTTGATAAAGTAACGCAAAAAATAAAAGGTTTGATATAATGTGCAGGCAGATTTTGCAGTTTGTGCTTTTAAATTAGAATACAAAAAGATTGGCAATCTTCCATCAGCTTAAAAAAATACATTGTTGCGTTTGCATAAGAGTTTATGAATCTGTATGGCAGTTTTCCGGAACTGCAAACCAATGCTTCAGGTATGGATAGTGTAGGGATGGTGTATAGATAAAGCATAGATACAGTATGGATAGTGTATGCGGAATGTATGCGAGTGTATGCACAACCCAATATTCTCAAAAATCAGACCATTGTAATGCTGACTCAAAAAATACCCTGTGAGTAGATGAATGAAAATTAATGAATTATGATTTGTTTGATTAAAAAATATTACTACATTTGCAACCCCGTAAAAAGCGGGAATTAATAACGTAATATATTTTTAGTATTAAATTATGCCAACAATTCAACAATTAGTAAGAACTGGAAGAACTCAGATAACTAAGAAGAGTAAATCGGTTGCTTTAGATTCTTGTCCTCAAAGAAGAGGTGTTTGTACGCGTGTTTACACTACAACTCCAAAAAAACCAAACTCCGCAATGCGTAAAGTTGCGCGTGTACGTTTGACTAATGGAAATGAAGTGAATGCTTACATCCCTGGTGAAGGACATAATCTACAAGAGCACTCGATAGTATTAGTTAGGGGTGGAAGGGTTAAAGATTTACCGGGAGTTAGATACCACATCGTTCGTGGTGCGCTTGATACATCAGGTGTAGCGGGAAGAACGCAAAGAAGATCTAAATACGGTGCTAAACGCCCTAAAGAAGCGAAAAAGTAATTAAAAACTTTTAAGAAAAAGACATGAGAAAAAGAGCGGCCAAAAAAAGACCCCTTTTACCAGATCCAAGGTTTAATGACCAACTGGTAACCCGTTTTGTGAACAACTTAATGTGGGACGGAAAAAAATCGACAGCATTCAAAGTATTTTATGATGCAATTGACATCGTAGAAGCTAAGAAACAAGATGCTGAAAAATCATCATTGGAAATCTGGAAAGATGCCTTGACAAATGTGATGCCGCACGTAGAAGTACGTAGCCGTCGTGTTGGTGGAGCTACCTTCCAAATCCCGATGCAAATCAGACCAGACCGTAAAATCTCCATGGCAATGAAATGGATGATCCTTTACGCTCGCAGAAGAAATGAGAAATCTATGGCGCAACGTTTGGCCTCTGAAGTTTTAGCTGCGGCTAAAGAAGAAGGTGCTGCCGTTAAGAAACGTATGGATACTCATAAAATGGCTGAAGCAAACAAAGCATTCTCTCACTTTAGATTTTAATCATAAGAAATGGCAAGAGATTTAAAATACACAAGAAACATTGGAATTGCTGCCCATATCGATGCCGGTAAAACGACAACGACTGAGCGTATCCTTTTCTATACTGGTAAATCACACAAAATTGGTGAAGTACACGATGGTGCTGCAACAATGGACTGGATGGCACAGGAGCAGGAGCGTGGCATTACCATTACTTCGGCTGCTACAACTTGTGAGTGGAGTTTTCCAACAGAACAAGGGAAGCCGTTACCAGAGTCGTTACCTTACCACTTTAATATTATCGATACCCCGGGACACGTGGATTTTACCGTAGAGGTAAACCGTTCATTGCGTGTACTTGACGGTTTGGTTTTCTTGTTTTCTGCAGTTGACGGTGTTGAGCCGCAATCAGAAACCAACTGGAGGCTTGCTGACCAGTACCGTGTGCCGCGTATGGGATTCGTAAACAAAATGGACCGTCAGGGGTCAAACTTCCTTGGAGTTTGCCAACAGGTTCGCGATATGTTGAAATCAAACGCTGTTGCGATTACATTGCCAATAGGTGATGAGATCGACTTTAAAGGTGTTGTTGACTTGGTTAAAAACCAGGCGATCGTATGGCATGATGAGACTTTAGGCGCTACTTTCGATATCGTACCGATTCCGGCTGAGATGATCGCCGAAGTAAAAGAATACAGAGATATTCTTATCGAAGCAGTTGCTGATTATGATGAAAACTTGCTTGATAAGTATATGGAAAATCCAGATTCTATCACTGAGGAAGAAATCAACAAAGCATTGCGCGCAGCGACTATGGACATGGCTATCATCCCGATGATTGCCGGTTCTTCTTTTAAAAACAAAGGAGTTCAGTTCATGTTGGACGCGGTTTGCAAATATTTGCCTTCTCCAATGGACAAAGAAGGTATCGAAGGAATTCATCCTGATGATGCTGATTTGCTCGAAGAAGACCAAACTAAAATCCTTCGTAAACCAGACGTTAAAGAGCCGTTCGCTGCTTTGGCATTTAAGATTGCAACCGATCCATTCGTAGGTCGTCTCGCTTTCTTCCGTGCATATTCAGGACGTCTTGACGCAGGTTCTTACGTATTGAACACACGTTCAGGAAACAAAGAAAGGATTTCACGTATCTACCAGATGCACGCAAACAAGCAAAATCCAATCGATTATATCGAGGCTGGTGATATTGGAGCTGCTGTTGGATTTAAAGATATCAAAACAGGTGATACTTTGTGTGATGAAAAACACCCGATTATCCTTGAATCAATGAAATTCCCTGCGCCGGTAATTGGTATCGCTATCGAGCCAAAAACCAAAGCGGACGTAGATAAAATGGGTATGGCTTTGGCTAAATTGGCTGAAGAAGATCCAACATTTACAGTTAGAACTGACGAAGCTTCAGGACAGACGATCATTTCAGGTATGGGTGAGTTGCACTTAGACATCCTTGTAGATCGTATGAAACGCGAATTCAAAGTAGAGGTGAACCAAGGGGAACCACAGGTTGAATACAAAGAGGCTTTCACAAAATCTGCACAGCACAGAGAAACTTACAAGAAACAATCAGGTGGTCGTGGTAAATTCGGTGATATCGTATTTAGACTGGAGCCGGCTGACGAAGTGGAAGGCAAAACTCCGGTAGGATTGCAGTTTGTTAACGCTGTTAAAGGTGGTAACGTTCCTAAGGAATACATTCCTTCTGTAGAGAAAGGTTTCCGTGAAGCAATGAAAACAGGTCCTTTAGCAGGATACCAGGTAGATAGCTTAAAAGTAACCTTATTGGATGGATCTTTCCACCCGGTCGATTCAGATGCGCTTTCTTTCGAGCTTGCTGCTAAGATGGGTTACAAAGAAGTGGCGAAAGCTGCAGGAGCAATCATCCTCGAGCCGATCATGAAAATGGAAGTTATCACACCAGAAGAGAACATGGGAGATATCGTTGGTGATATCAACCGTCGTCGCGGACAGGTGAATGACATGGGTGACAGGGCCGGTGCAAAAACCATCAAAGCGGATGTGCCATTGTCTGAGATGTTCGGATATGTAACCACATTGAGAACATTGTCTTCAGGCCGTGCAACTTCAACGATGGAGTTTTCACACTACGCTGAAACACCTTCTAACATTTCGGAAGCAGTAATCAAAAAAGCAAAAGGAATCGCTTAATTCTAAAAGAAAATGAGTCAAAAAATCAGAATAAAATTGAAATCTTACGATCACATGCTTGTGGACAAGTCTGCTGAGAAGATCGTAAAAACAGTAAAAAGCACCGGAGCGGTTGTAACAGGCCCTATTCCTTTGCCAACTCACAAGAAATTGTTTACCGTATTGCGTTCACCGCACGTAAACAAAAAAGCACGTGAGCAGTTCGAAGTAATGTCATACAAAAGATTGATCGACATCTACTCTTCCTCTTCAAAAACGATTGATGCGTTGATGAAACTGGAATTGCCAAGCGGTGTTGAAGTAGAGATCAAAGTGTGATAAAAGCCTAAGATTTTGGTGTAAAGTATCGGGATTTTCTTTCCGGTACTTTATACTTATGTCTGAGCGCTAACAAAAATTAGAATTTTTTAATAATCAATAATTAATAATTATGTCTGGGTTAATTGGTAGAAAAATCGGCATGACCAGCATCTTCGACGAGAACGGGAAAAATATTCCTTGCACCGTAATCGAAGCTGGACCATGCGTTGTTACCCAAGTCAGAACCAAAGGTGTTGACGGGTATGAAGCGTTGCAGCTTGGTTTCGATGACAAAACTGAGAAACATTCCACGCAAGCGGCTATCGGCCACTTCAAGAAAGCGGGAACTGTTGCTAAGAAAAAAGTCGTTGAATTCCAGGATTTCGCAACAGAACAGAAATTAGGGGACGTTATCGACGTATCTATTTTTGCAGAAGGAGAATTTGTAGATGTACAAGGTGTATCTAAAGGTAAAGGTTTCCAGGGTGTAGTTAAACGTCACGGTTTTGGTGGTGTTGGACAAGCGACCCACGGACAGCACAACCGTTTGAGAGCGCCGGGATCTGTAGGAGCTTCGTCTTATCCTTCACGTGTATTCAAAGGAATGCGCATGGCAGGAAGAATGGGTGGAGATAATGTTAAAGTACAAAACTTGAAAGTGTTAAAAGTGGTTGCCGACAAGAACCTTATCCTTGTAAAAGGATGTGTTCCGGGACACACTAACGCTTACGTAATCCTTCAGAAGTAATGGAAGCAAAAGTATTAGATTTCAACGGAAAAGATACTGGAAGAAAAGTACAGCTTTCTGACGCAGTATTCGGCATAGAGCCAAACAATCACGCGGTTTATTTGGATGTTAAGCAATATCTTGCCAACCAAAGACAGGGAACGCACAAAGCTAAAGAAAGAGCTGAAGTTGCCGGATCTACCCGTAAGATTAAGAAACAAAAAGGTACAGGAACTGCCCGTGCAGGTTCTGCTAAAAACCCATTGTTCAAAGGTGGTGGTACGGTATTCGGACCAAGACCAAGAAGCTACTCGTTCAAATTGAACAAAAGCCTCAAACGTCTGGCAAGAAAATCAGCCTTGTCTTTGAAAGCAAAAGAATCAAATTTAGTAGTGTTGGCCGACTTCGATTTCGAGACTCCGAACACCAAAAATTTCATTAATGTTTTGAAAGCATTGGGATTAGAAAACAAAAAATCTTTATTCGTGTTGGGTGATTCAAATAAAAATGTATATTTGTCCTCACGCAATTTAAAGGCATCTAGCGTGGTAAGTAACTCAGAATTAAGCACTTACGCGATTTTAAATGCGAATAATTTAGTTCTTTTAGAGAGCTCTTTAGAAGGAATTGAAGAAAATTTAAGTAAATAATAGGAATATGAGCATCATAATTAAGCCTATAGTAACTGAAAAAGTAACCAAACAAAGTGAGGTTCTGAACCAATTCGGTTTCGTAGTAGACAAGAAAGCAAACAAAGTACAAATTAAGAAAGCTGTTGAAGCTGCTTACGGCGTTACTATTCTTTCTGTAAATACTATGAACGTTAGACCGGACAGAAGTACGAAATACACTAAAAGTGGCCTTATCAGTGGAAAGACAAACGCTTACAAGAAAGCGATTGTACAAGTACAAGAAGGAGAAACAATAGATTTTTACAATAATATCTAATAAATTTAGGCAGCATTATGTCAGTTAGAAAATTAAAACCTATTACCCCGGGCCAGCGATTTAGAGTTGTGAATAGTTTTGACGCTATTACAACTGATAAGCCGGAGCGTTCATTGATCGCACCGATAAAAAACTCAGGCGGTAGAAATAGTCAAGGAAAAATGACCATGCGTTATACAGGCGGTGGTCACAAACAGAGGTATCGTATTATTGATTTTAAAAGAACTAAAGACGGAATCCCGGCTACAGTGAAATCAATCGAATATGACCCGAATCGTACAGCGTTTATCGCGCTTCTGTGGTATGCAGATGGTGAGAAAACGTATGTAATTGCTCAAAACGGATTGCAGGTAGGTCAGAAATTAGTTTCTGGAGCAGAGGCACAACCGGAAATTGGTAATACTTTACCATTAAGCAAAATTCCATTAGGAACAGTAATCTCTTGTATCGAATTGCGTCCTGGACAAGGAGCGGTTATCGCTCGTTCTGCAGGTACTTTCGCACAGTTGATGGCAAGGGACGGAAAATATGCTACAATCAAAATGCCTTCAGGAGAAACAAGATTGATCTTGTTGACCTGTTCTGCAACGATTGGAGCGGTTTCCAATTCTGACCACCAATTGATCGTATCTGGTAAAGCAGGTAGAACAAGATGGTTGGGAAGAAGACCTAGAACCAGACCTGTTGCTATGAACCCTGTCGATCACCCAATGGGTGGTGGTGAAGGCCGTTCTTCTGGTGGACACCCACGCTCAAGAAAAGGCATCCCGGCTAAAGGTTACAGGACACGTTCTAAACAGAACCCGAGTAACAAGTATATTGTAGAACGTAGAAAGAAATAATAAGATATGGCACGTTCATTAAAAAAAGGACCTTACGTTCACTATAAATTAGACAAGAAAGTTCAGGACAACATCGCAGGCGGTAACAAAGGAGTAGTGAAGACCTGGTCTCGCGCTTCGATGATTACTCCGGATTTTGTCGGACAGACTATCGCAGTTCACAACGGTCGTCAGTTTGTACCGGTTTACGTAACAGAAAACATGGTAGGTCACAAATTAGGAGAGTTTTCACCAACAAGATCATTCCGTGGTCACGCTGGAGCAAAAAATAAAGGTAAAAAATAAGAAGCAATGGGAGTTCGTAAAAGAGAAAGAGCCGAAGGCATCAAAGAAGCTAACAAGCAGATTGCTTTCGCAAAGTTGAATAACTGCCCTACTTCACCTAGAAAAATGCGCTTAGTAGCAGACTTGGTAAGAGGACAGAAAGTGGAAAGAGCACTGAATATCTTAAGATTCAGCTCAAAAGAAGCTTCACGCAAGTTAGAGAAACTGTTATTATCTGCCATCAACAACTGGGAGCAGAAAAATGCAGAAGGTAACGTAGCTGAAGCAGGCTTAATCGTTAAAGAAATCCGCGTTGACGGAGGAATGATGCTGAAAAGACTTCGTCCTGCGCCACAAGGTAGAGCACACAGAATTAGAAAACGTTCGAACCACGTTACAATCGTATTAGGACAATTAGATAACACACAAGCAAATTAATTAAGATGGGACAAAAGACAAATCCAATTGGAAACAGACTTGGGATCATCAGAGGTTGGGATTCTAACTGGTATGGTGGAAATGATTACGGTGACAAAATCGCCGAAGATTATAAAATCAGAAAGTACATCCACGCCCGTTTATCAAAAGCTAGTGTATCAAAAGTAATCATCGAGAGAACTTTGAAACTTGTAACCGTTACTATCACTACTGCAAGACCTGGTATCATTATCGGAAAAGGCGGACAAGAGGTAGACAAGTTGAAAGAGGAATTGAAAAAGATTACTGACAAAGAGGTTCAAATCAACATCTTTGAAATCAAAAGACCTGAGCTTGATGCTTATCTAGTTGCGACTAGCATTGCCCGTCAGATCGAAAGCCGTATTTCTTACAGAAGAGCTATCAAAATGGCTATTGCTGCTTCCATGCGTATGAACGCTGAGGGTATCAAAGTTTTGGTTTCAGGACGTTTGAATGGTGCTGAGATGGCGCGTTCAGAAGGTTTCAAAGAAGGACGTGTTCCTTTATCAACTTTCAGGGCTGATATCGATTACGCACTTGCTGAAGCGCATACTACTTACGGTAGAATGGGTATCAAAGTGTGGATCATGAAAGGTGAAGTGTACGGAAAGAGAGATCTTTCTCCACTAGTCGGAATGGACAAAAAACAATCCGGACAAGGTGGTGGTGGTGATAAGCGCAGTGATTCTCCAAGAGGAGATCGCAAGCCTTTCAACAAAGACAGGAAACCGGCAGGAGACGCTCGTAAAAGAAAGTAAATTTTTAAATTTAAAGAAAAATGTTACAGCCTAAAAGAACAAAATACCGCAAGGTACAAAAAGGTAAAATGAAAGGGAATTCCCAAAGAGGGCATGAACTTTCTAATGGAATGTTCGGAATTAAATCTGTACACGAAGATGGTATGTTTTTGACTTCCCGCCAAATCGAGGCTGCGCGTATCGCTGCAACCCGTTTTATGAAAAGGGAGGGTCAATTATGGATCAAAATTTTCCCGGATAAGCCTATCACCAAAAAACCTCTTGAGGTACGTATGGGTAAAGGTAAAGGAGCTGTCGAATACTGGGCCGCTGTTGTTAAACCAGGAAGAATCATGTTTGAAGTTGGTGGTGTTCCATTGTCAGTTGCAAAAGAGGCTTTACGTCTTGCAGCTCAGAAACTACCGGTTAAAACGAAGTTCGTCGTTGCTAGAGATTTCGAAGCATAATTTATATTTATTATGAAACAATCAGAAATAAAAGATCTTTCTGCAGCAGAGTTGCAAGAAAAACTTAGCCAGACTAAGAAAACCTATTCCGATCTAAAAATGGCTCACTCCATTTCTCCAATCGAAAATCCTTTGCAGATCAGAACTGTAAGGAGAGACGTTGCGAGACTGGCTACTGAGATCAGCAAAAGAGAATTACAATAATGGATTCTGCTAAAATGGAAGATAAAAGAAATTTAAGAAAAGAGAGAATTGGTGTGGTAACTTCAAACAAGATGGACAAGTCTATCGTGGTTGCACAAGTTACTAAAGTAAAGCACCCGTTATACGGTAAGTTCGTGTTGAAAACTAAAAAGTATCACGCACACGACGAAACAAACGACTGTAACATTGGAGACACGGTAAGGATTAGCGAAACGCGTCCTTTGAGCAAAACCAAATGTTGGAGATTAGTTGAAATCATTGAAAGAGCTAAATAATTATGGTACAACAGGAATCAAGACTAAAAGTAGCAGATAACACGGGAGCAAAAGAAGTTTTAACTATCCGTGTTTTAGGAGGTACCAAAAGAAGGTATGCCTCTGTTGGAGACAAGATTGTAGTATCAATTAAAGACGCAACTCCAAACGGAAACGTTAAAAAAGGAGCCGTTTCAACTGCAGTGGTTGTACGTACCAAAAAAGAAGTGAGAAGAGCCGATGGTTCTTATATCCGTTTCGACGACAATGCCTGTGTTCTTTTGAACGCGGCTGGCGAAATGAGAGGAACACGTGTTTTTGGTCCGGTAGCGAGAGAACTTCGTGAAAAACAATTCATGAAAATTGTATCATTAGCACCAGAAGTGCTTTAATTATTTGCAAGATGATAAAGCTAAAAATAAAATCAGGTGATACGGTAAAAGTTATTGCAGGTGACCATAAAGGCGCTGAAGGTAAAGTTTTACGTGTATACAAAGAGAAGAACAAAGCGATCGTTGAAGGCGTTAACATGGTATCGAAACATACGAAACCAAGTGCTAAAAACCCACAAGGCGGAATCGTTAAGAAAGAAGCTGCGCTGCACATTTCAAACATTTCACTGATTGACCCTAAGTCAAAAACAGCGACAAGAGTTGGAACCAGAACAGAAGGAGACAAGAAAGTAAGATTTTCGAAAAAATCTAATACAGTACTATAGTGATGGAATATACACCTAGACTAAAACAAGAGTACAGAGACCGTGTTGTTTCTGCTCTTAAAGAAGAATTCGGTTACAAAAACGTAATGCAGGTTCCTAAACTTGAAAAAATCGTTTTGAGTAAAGGAGTTGGTGCAGCGGTTTCCGATAAGAAACTCATCGACTATGCCGTTGAAGAGTTGAGTAAAATCACTGGACAAAAAGCGATTTCTACAATCTCTAAGAAAGACGTTGCGTCGTTCAAACTGAGAAAAGGAATGCCGATTGGTGCAAAGGTAACTTTGCGCGGAGAAAGAATGTATGAGTTCCTTGACAGGCTGATCACTTCAGCTTTGCCACGTGTTCGTGACTTCAGCGGAATCAAAGCCACCGGTTTTGACGGTCGTGGAAATTACAACCTTGGGGTTCTGGAGCAAATCATCTTCCCTGAAATCGACATTGATAAAGTGAACAAGATTTCCGGAATGGACATCACGTTCGTGACTTCTGCAGCGACAGACCAGGAAGCAAAATCGTTATTGACTGAATTGGGTTTACCTTTTAAAAAGAACTAAGTTATGGCTAAAGAATCAATGAAAGCCCGTGAGGTGAAGAGAGAAAAAACGGTAGCAAAATACGCTGAGAAAAGAAAAGCTTTGTTAGAAGCTGGAGATTACGTAGGTTTGCAAAAATTACCGAAAAACGCTTCACCGGTTCGTATGCACAATCGTTGCAAACTAACAGGCAGACCAAGAGGTTATATGCGCCAGTTCGGTATTTCACGTGTCACTTTCCGTGAAATGGCCAACAACGGATTGATTCCGGGTGTAAAGAAAGCCAGCTGGTAAAAATTAAAGATTATTAATTGGTTCCAGGTTCGGGGTAAGAGTTACCGCCGAAAACCGTTACCGCAAATTGTTACATATGTATACAGATCCAATCGCGGATTATTTAACAAGGGTTAGAAATGCAGTGGCAGCCAATCACAAAGTGGTTGAAATCCCGGCTTCTAACATGAAGAAAGAAATCACCAAGATTTTATTCGACCAGGGATACATCCTGAGTTACAAATTTGAGGACAATGCAGTGCAGGGTTCCATCAAAATCGCTTTGAAGTATGACAAAGATACCAAAGAGCCTGTAATCAAAGATATCCAAAGAATTAGTAAACCAGGTTTACGTAAGTATTCAGGTTCTTCTAACATTCCACGTATCCTGAACGGATTGGGAATCGCAATTGTTTCCACTTCAAAAGGTTTGATGACCGGAAAACAAGCCAAACAACTCAATGTTGGTGGTGAAGTAATTTGTTACGTATACTAAAAACAGCTAAACGATGTCAAGAATAGGAAAAAATCCAGTTGTAGTTCCTGCCGGTGTAACTGTTGAAGTTGCCGACAATGTAATTACAGTAAAAGGGAAATTAGGTCAATTGACGCAGGAATACAGCGATGTAACTGTGACAGTTGAAGATGGTCAGGTTCAGGTTGACAGGTCTTCGGATCACAAAGACCAAAGAGCAAAACACGGATTGTACAGGTCTTTGATCAACAACATGATCATCGGCGTATCTGAAGGTTTCTCAAAAGAACTTGAATTGGTTGGAGTAGGTTACAGGGCTTCAAACCAGGGTCAGAAATTAGATTTAGCTTTAGGTTTTTCACACAATATTGTTTTGGAAGTTGCTTCAGAGGTAAAACTGGAAACGATTTCTGAAAAAGGAAAAAACCCAATCGTTAAATTGACTTCTTTCGACAAACAATTGTTGGGTCAGGTAGCTGCGAAAATCAGAGGTTTCCGCAAACCAGAGCCGTACAAAGGAAAAGGAGTGAAATTCGTAGGTGAAGTATTAAGAAGAAAAGCCGGTAAATCCGCTTAAAAAATAAGATCATGTCATTAACAAAAACTGAGAGAAGACAGAGAATTAAGTTCAGAATCAGAAAAATCGTTAGCGGTACTGCTGCTAAACCAAGACTTTCTGTATTCAGAAGTAACAAAGAGATCTACGCGCAGCTTATTGACGATGTGAACGGCGTTACTTTATTGGCCGCTTCTTCGAGAGAAAAAGCCGTAGACACTAAAGGAACTAACGTAGAAGTTGCAACCGCAGTTGGAAAACTCGTTGCAGAGAAAGCGTTAAAAGCCGGAATCGAGACAGTAACCTTCGACAGAGGTGGATATTTATACCACGGTCGTATTCAATCATTAGCCGAAGGCGCAAGAGCTGCAGGTTTAAAATTCTAATTTTATTATGTCAAAATATAAAAGCGTAGAAGCAGTAAAACCAAGCGGACTCGAATTGAAAGATCGTCTGGTAAGTGTAAATCGTGTAACCAAAGTTACAAAAGGAGGTCGTGCATTCGGTTTCTCTGCAATTGTAGTGGTAGGTGACGAGAACGGTGTTGTAGGTCACGGTTTAGGGAAATCCAAAGACGTTTCTGAAGCAATCGCGAAAGCGGTGGAAGATGCTAAGAAAAATCTGGTAAAGATTCCTTTGAGCGGCCAATCTGTTCCACACGAACAAAAAGGTAAATTTGGCGGAGCACGTGTATTCTTAATGCCTGCATCTCACGGTACAGGAGTTATTGCCGGTGGAGCTGTTCGTTCAGTTCTTGAGTCGGTTGGAATCCACGACGTATTGTCAAAATCACAAGGATCATCAAATCCTCATAACGTAGTAAAAGCAACATTCGATGCTTTATTGCAAATGAGAAGCGCTTACACTGTTGCAAAACAACGTGGTGTTTCTTTAGAGAAAGTATTTAAAGGTTAATTCAGGAAATTATGGCTAAATTATTAGTAAAACAAGTTAGAAGCAAAATCAACTGTCCATTGACACAAAAACGTGGACTTGAAGCTTTAGGTCTCAAAAAAATGGGCCAGGTTGTGGAGCATGAGTCAAATCCTGCAATCCTTGGGATGATAAACAAAGTTAAACACTTAGTTTCTGTAACGGAAGCTTAATAACAAATACAGTTATGAATTTAAGTAACTTACAACCTAATGAAGGTTCGACACACAATCAGAATAAAAGATTAGGTCGTGGAGAAGGTTCCGGTAAAGGTGGTACTTCCGCAAGAGGTCACAAAGGAGCGAAATCACGTTCTGGTTATTCTAAAAAGATTGGTTTTGAAGGTGGTCAGATGCCGCTTCAAAGACGTGTGCCTAAGTTTGGTTTCACAAACATCAATCGTAAAGAATACGAAGGTGTAAACCTTGATACGCTTCAATTGTTGGTAGACAATGGTATCGTAACAGACGCTGTCGATATGACAACTTATGTTATCAACCGTCTGGCTACGAAAAACGAAATCGTTAAGATTTTGGGTCGTGGCGAATTGAAAGCAAAACTGAAGGTATCCGCTCACAAATTTACTGCAACTGCAAAAGCCGCTATCGAAGCTGCCGGAGGAGAAGCTGTAACACTATAATTTTTCTGATCTTATGAAGAAATTTATTGAATCATTAGCTAATGTGTGGAAAATAGAAGAACTTAAAAACAGGATTCTATTCACTTTAGGTCTTTTATTGGTTTATCGCTTTGGTGCGCACGTAACCCTTCCGGGAATCGACGCGACACAATTGCACAGCTTAGCAGGTCAGACTAAAAATGGTATTGGTTCAATCTTGGACATGTTTACAGGTGGTGCCTTTTCAAAAGCCTCGGTTTTTGCATTGGGAATCATGCCGTACATCTCCGCTTCTATTGTGGTTCAGTTGATGGGAATTGCGATTCCTTATCTTCAGAAGCTGCAAAAGGACGGCGAAAGCGGCAGAAAGAAAATCAACCAGATTACACGTTGGTTAACCATCGCAATTACATTGGTACAAGGTCCTGGTTATATCTATAACCTATACAGAACTTTGCCAGGAAGCGCCTTCTTATTAGGGTTTGATTCTTTTTCATTCTTATTTTCTTCAGTTTTGATCTTGACAACAGGGACGATTTTCGCCATGTGGTTGGGAGAGAAAATTACAGATAAGGGAATTGGTAACGGTATCTCACTTTTAATTATGGTTGGTATTCTTGCAAGATTGCCTCAGGCTTTCATCCAGGAATTTACCTCAACCATTACCAACAATAACGGTGGGCCAATGTTATTGGTTATCGAAGTGATTGTTTGGTTATTGGTAATCATTGCCTGTGTTCTTTTGGTAATGGCAGTAAGAAAGATTCCGGTACAGTATGCGCGTCGTACAACAACCGGTGATTTCGAACAGGATATGATGGGTGGCAACAGACAATGGATTCCTTTAAAGCTCAACGCTTCAGGGGTTATGCCGATTATCTTTGCACAGGCCATCATGTTTATCCCGGCCGCATTGGCAGGCTTGTCTCAATCTGAGGCTTCCCAGTCGGTTGCCGGTGCATTCAGCAACATGTTCGGGTTCTGGTATAATTTGGTATTCGCTACATTGATTGTCGTGTTTACTTACTTCTATACCGCGATTACTGTTCCAACGAACAAAATGGCAGATGATTTGAAAAGAAGCGGTGGCTTTATCCCGGGTGTACGTCCAGGGGTTGAAACTTCCGATTTCTTAGATCATATCATGTCTTTAATTACTTTCCCAGGCTCATTATTCCTTGCACTGATTGCTGTGTTCCCGGCTATTGTGGTAAGTTTTGGTGTTCAACAATCCTGGGCGATGTTTTTCGGAGGTACGTCGTTAATTATTATGGTAGGTGTCGCTATCGATACCATCCAACAGATTAACTCTTACCTATTGAACAAACATTACGACGGTTTGATGAAAAGCGGTAAAAATAGAAAAGCAGTAGCTTAATTTATGGCAAAACAATCAGCAATAGAACAAGACGGGTCAATAATAGAAGCATTGTCTAATGCAATGTTTCGTGTAGAATTAGAGAACGGACACATCGTAATTGCACACATCTCCGGAAAAATGCGCATGCACTACATTAAGTTGTTGCCAGGCGATAAAGTGAAACTGGAAATGAGCCCTTACGATTTATCCAAAGCAAGAATTACTTATAGATATTAAAAGTATTACAATGAAAGTAAGAGCATCAGTTAAAAAAAGAAGTGCCGAGTGCAAAATTGTGCGCAGAAAAGGCAGATTATACGTAATCAACAAAAAGAATCCTAGATTTAAACAAAGACAAGGATAGTTATGGCAAGAATAGCAGGGGTAGACATCCCGAAAAACAAAAGAGGAGTTATCGCTTTAACCTACATCTTCGGAGTAGGCAGAAGCAGAGCTGAGGAAGTATTGGCAAAAGCCAACGTTAGCGAAGATATCAAAGTTCAGGATTGGAATGACGACCAGATCGGAGCAATCCGTGAGGCTGTGTCATTTTACAAAATTGAAGGTGAACTGCGTTCTGAGATTTCATTGAACATCAAACGTTTGATGGATATCGGATGCTACAGAGGAATCCGTCACAGATCTGGTCTTCCGTTAAGAGGACAAAGGACTAAAAACAATTCCAGAACAAGAAAAGGTAAACGCAAAACTGTTGCTAACAAGAAAAAAGCAACTAAATAATAAGTAATATGGCTAAAGCAACAACAAAAAAACGTAAAGTTATCGTTGAATCAACAGGTGAGGCTCATATTAGTGCAACCTTCAACAACATCATCATTTCTTTGACAAACAAAAAAGGTGAAGTTATTTCTTGGTCTTCAGCAGGTAAAATGGGTTTCAGGGGTTCTAAAAAGAACACACCGTACGCAGCCCAGATGGCAGCAGAAGATTGTAGCAAAGTAGCGTTAGAGGCTGGACTGAAAAAAGTGAAGGTTTATGTTAAAGGACCAGGAAACGGACGTGAGTCTGCAATCCGTTCGGTACATAACTCCGGAATTGAAGTAACCGAAATCATCGACGTTACTCCAATGCCACACAACGGTTGTCGTCCTCCAAAAAGACGTAGAGTTTAATTTTATTAATATTTAAGTATAACCCGGGACAGAATCAGATTATCGAAGGATTTGACCTGAATTCATAATCTCTGACCCAAAACAATTTAAAATGGCAAGATATACTGGTCCAACTACAAGAATCGCACGTAAATTCGGTGAAGCGATCTTCGGAGATGACAAATCTTTCGAAAAAAGAAATTACCCACCCGGACAACACGGGATGGCTAAAAAAAGAGGTAAGAAATCGGAATATGCTGTCCAGTTAATGGAAAAGCAAAAAGCGAAATACACTTACGGAATCCTTGAAAAACAATTCCGCGGTCTTTTCGTTAAAGCATCTGCTGCACGTGGTGTAACAGGTGAGGTTCTTCTTCAATTGTGTGAGGCAAGATTAGACAACGTGGTTTACAGAATGGGTATCGCACCTACTCGTCGCGGCGCACGTCAAATCGTTTCTCACCGTCATGTTACCGTAAATGGAGAATTGGTAAACATTCCTTCCTACCATTTAAAAGCCGGCGATAAAGTGGCTGTTCGTGAAAAATCAAAATCAGTGGAAGCCATCGAGCGTTCATTGTCAAACTCTTCACACGTGTACGAATGGATTACCTGGAACAATGACCTTAAAGAAGGTACTTTTGTTTCCGTTCCTGCAAGATTGCAGATTCCTGAAAACATCAAAGAACAACTGATCGTCGAATTGTACAACAAATAATAATTGACTTAGTCGAAATTATGGCAATATTTAATTTTCAGAAACCTGATAAAGTTATCATGATCGATTCAACCGATTTCGAAGGCAAATTTGAATTTCGCCCTTTGGAACCAGGTTACGGATTGACCGTTGGTAATGCACTTAGAAGAGTTTTGCTTTCCGCACTGGAAGGTTACGCAATCACATCGGTAAGAATCGAAGGTGTAGACCACGAATTTTCTACTATTTCTGGTGTTGTTGAAGATGTTACTGAAATCATCCTTAACTTGAAGCAAGTTCGTTTCAAGCGCCAGATTGAAGACGTCGACAATGAATCAGTGACCATTTCGGTTACAGGTAAAGACCAATTGACCGCAGGTGACTTCCAGAAGTTCATCTCAGGTTTCCAGGTATTGAACCCGGAATTGGTGATCTGCAACCTCGACAGCAAAATCAAATTAAACTTTGAACTGACTATCGAAAAAGGAAGAGGATATGTTCCTGCAGAAGAGAACAAAAAACAAAATGCGGCCATCGGTACAATCTTTACTGACTCAATTTTTACTCCGGTAAAAAATGTTAAGTATGCTATCGAAAACTTCCGTGTGGAGCAAAAAACAGATTATGAGAAATTGGTTTTCGAAATCAAAACCGACGGTTCCATCAATCCCAAAGACGCGTTGACCGAAGCTGCAAAAGTTTTGATCCACCACTTTATGCTGTTCTCTGACGAAAGGATCACCCTCGAAGCTGACGAAATTGCGCAGACCGAATCTTACGATGAAGAGTCTTTGCACATGAGACAATTGCTCAAAACAAAACTGGTTGATATGGATTTATCCGTTCGTGCCCTGAATTGTTTGAAAGCCGCAGAAGTTGATACCCTTGGAGATTTAGTATCTTTCAACAAAAACGACCTGATGAAGTTCCGTAACTTCGGTAAGAAATCTTTAACGGAGCTCGACGAGCTCGTAGCCGTTAAAAACTTAACCTTCGGAATGGACTTAGCCAAATACAAACTAGATAAAGAATAAATTACTTCATATTTTGCTCTCCAAAGAGGATTGAAGCAAGATGAAGTTAACAAATACACGTCATGAGACACGGAAAAAAATTCAATCACTTAAGCAGACAAAAAGGGCATAGAGCACTGATGTTGTCCAATATGGCTTGTTCTCTTATCGAGCACAAACGTATCAATACGACTGTCGCTAAAGCAAAAGCGTTAAAACAATATGTTGAACCGCTTATTACAAAATCAAAAGATGATACTACACACAACCGTCGTATCGTGTTCGCTTACCTTAGAAGCAAATATGCAGTAACGGACCTGTTCCGCGATGTAGCCGCTAAAGTGGGTGACCGTCCGGGTGGTTACACAAGGATTATCAAAGTTGGAAACCGTTTGGGAGACAACGCTGATATGGCGATGATCGAACTTGTAGATTTCAACGAAATATACAACGGTGGTAAAAAAGAAGAGAAAAAAGCGAAAAGCCGTCGTGGTGGAAAAGCTAAAGGTGCTACAACTGCTCCTGCTGCCGCTCCTAAAGCAGAAGCCCCAGAAGCGAAAGTGGAAGAGCCTAAAGCAGAAGCACCGGTTGTCGAAGAAACGCCAATCACTGAAGCTCCGGAAGCTGCCGCTGACGAAAACACAGAAGAGAAAGACGCATAATGACTTTCAACTTCAAATAAAATCAAGGATAAACTTTTTAGTTTGTCCTTTTTTTTTGCTTTTTTTTGATAAGCTATTCCCGCTGTCCGCTATATCTTTTACGGCCATTGACTAAGTTTGTACCTGAAGCCCACAGGGCTTCCTCCTCTTAATCTCAAATGGCCGTAAAAGGATGCCGCTTCCATCGGGGCTAGACCAAGCCATCGATTCCAAATGTTCATAACCTTTAAAAATCTTTGCGACAAAACTTTGTGCCCTTTGCGGTAAAAAAAATTAAATTTGCACAACTACAAATTACAATGACTAAATACACGACAAGACAACCCGCAATTCTCTTACTTTCCGACGGAACCATCTTTCACGGCAAATCCATCGGAATCTCCGGAACAACCTTCGGCGAACTCTGCTTCAACACCGGAATGACCGGCTACCAGGAAATCTTCACCGATCCGTCCTATTTCGGCCAGATCATGATCACGACCAATCCGCACATCGGGAACTACGGTGTCAATACGAATGACACCGAATCGGGATCGATCAAAATCGCCGGACTCGTCTGCAAGAATTTCAGCTATACGCAATCACGCCCAAGTGCATCGGGAACGCTCGAAGACTATTTTAAGGAACAAAACCTCATTGGTATCTCCGACGTCGATACGCGCGCACTGACGGCTTACGTCCGCGACAACGGCGCCATGAATGCCGTCATCTGCACCGACGGAACAGCTGTTGAAGAACTCAAAGCGCAGCTCGCCAAAGTGCCCGACATGAAAGGTCTCGAACTCGCCTCAACGGTTTCCACCAAACAGCCGTATTTCTTCGGAAACGAAACCGCCAGATATAAAATCTCCGCACTCGATCTTGGCATCAAAACCAACATCCTGCGCAACCTTGCCAAACGCGACTGCTATATCAAGGTTTTTCCTTACGATGCGACCTATAAAGATTTATCTGAATTTAACCCCGACGGCTATTTCCTTTCCAACGGTCCCGGCGATCCGGAACCTTTAAGCGGTGCCATCCAGGTAACGAAAGAGATTCTCGAAAACAACAAGCCATTATTCGGAATCTGTCTCGGCCACCAGATTATCGGCCTGGCAAACGGAATTTCCACCTTCAAAATGTTCGGCGGACACAGGGGAATCAACCATCCCGTAAAAAACCTGCTCACCGGAAAAGGCGAAATTACTTCCCAGAATCACGGTTTTGCAGTCAACCGCGAAGAAGTAGAAAATCATCCCGATTTCGAAATCACGCACATCCACATCAACGACAACACCGTCGCCGGAATGCGCATGAAATCGAAGAACTGCTTCTCGGTGCAATACCATCCTGAAGCAAGCCCGGGACCACATGATTCTTCCTATTTGTTCGACCAGTTTATCGAGAATATCGCATCGGCTTCAAACTAAAACGTTTGCGTTTATAAGTTTTCCCAAATTATTAATGATGTGCTTTTATCGTACCTCAAATTTTTTTAATTTCGGAAAATAAACATTCAAATAATAACAAATAAATAAATTCACCATGAGCATTATCATCAAAATCCACGCAAGACAAATTTTCGATTCCAGGGGAAATCCTACCATTGAAGTTGACGTTGTAACCGAAAATGGCGTTCTCGGAAGAGCCGCAGTTCCATCCGGAGCTTCTACAGGCGAACACGAAGCGGTCGAATTGCGCGATGGCGGAAAAGCATTCATGGGCAAAGGCGTACTCAAAGCCGTCAAAAATGTCAATACGACGATCGCCGCAGAATTGCTCGGGACTTCTGTATTCGAACAAAATGCCATCGACCAGACCATGATCGAGCTCGACGGTACGCACAACAAAGGGAATTTAGGTGCAAATGCGATCTTAGGCGTTTCTTTGGCCGTAGCCAAAGCTGCAGCAAATGAGCTCGGATTGCCATTATACAGATACGTAGGCGGCGTTTCAGGAAACACGCTCCCGGTTCCGATGATGAACATCATCAACGGCGGTTCGCACTCAGACGCGCCGATCGCTTTCCAGGAATTTATGATCATGCCGGTTAAGGCAAAAACATTTTCACAGGCTTTGCAGATGGGAACGGAGATTTTCCACCACCTGAAAAAAGGATTGCACGACCGCGGATTATCGACTGCTGTTGGCGACGAAGGCGGATTTGCCCCAAACCTCGCAGGCGGAACGGAAGATGCGATCGAATCGATCAAGAAAGCGGTGGAAAGCGCCGGTTACAAATTCGGTGATGAAGTGATGATCGCTTTGGATTGCGCCGCTTCCGAATTCTACGTGAACGGAAAATACGACTATTCGAAATTCGAAGGCCCGAACGGAAAAATCCGCACGTCTGAAGAGCAGGCAGATTACCTCGCAGATCTGGCCGCCAAATATCCGATCATTTCTATCGAAGACGGCATGTATGAAGACGACTGGGAAGGCTGGAAATACCTGACCGATAAAATCGGACACAAAGTGCAGTTGGTTGGGGATGATTTGTTCGTAACGAATGTCGAGCGTCTTTCAACCGGAATCGAAAAGGGAATTGCCAATTCGATCCTTGTAAAAGTAAACCAGATCGGGACTTTGACCGAAACCATCGCAGCCGTAAACATGGCGCACAACGCCGGATATACTTCTGTAATGTCGCACCGTTCGGGAGAAACCGAAGACAACACGATTGCCGATTTGGCGGTAGCGTTAAATTGCGGGCAGATCAAGACGGGTTCATTATCACGTTCCGATCGTATGGCGAAATACAATCAATTGCTTAGAATTGAAGAGGAATTGGGAAGCACCGCTTACTTTCCAGGTTTGAAAGCATTCAAAATCAAATAAGAATTACAAAATAGATTTTAAAACCCTGCCAAAACGGTAGGGTTTTTTTGTGGGGTTAAAATTTATCACACCGCGCGAGCCTGCTATAAATCAGCAATATATAAAAGATAAATAATGATGAAAAGTTAAAAAATTGAAATTTTAATTCGATATTAGCGCAAACCAATAATTTGACTTATGAAAAGAACGCTACTTTTTTCACTGTTTCTTTACAGTTGTGTTTCGATTGCGCAAATTGTAAATATCCCGGATCCGAACTTCAAAGCGGATCTTATCTATCAGGGCGTCGACTCGAACAACGACGGGGAAATTCAGGTCAGTGAGGCCGTGTCCACCTCTTTTTATTTTAATACAAGCGAAACAATCACCGACATGACCGGGATTGAGACGTTTATTCATTTGAACAGTTTGTCCATTGAAGACGCGGCAATAACGTCTTTGAATATAAACGGGCTTACCCAACTGCAAACACTGCGAATCAGGAATACGAATTTGGCATCGCTCAATATCAGTAACCTGACCGGCCTTACAACATTTGAATGTCGGGAGAACACTTTGTTGACAGCGCTTGACGTTACGAACCTGACGAACCTGACTTACCTGAATACACAGGGATGTACATTAATTACTGCGCTTAATTTGGCTCCACTCGTTCACTTAACCGGTTTAAATTGTTCCCAGAACAATATTGCTAATCTGGATCTTACGACGTTGTTGAACCTGACATCGCTTATCGCAGACGGTAACCCGATTATTACGATTGATATTTCGAGCGTACCGAATTTGCATTATCTCAATGTGACTGGTACCGGTATATCGTCACTCGACCTTGCGAACGTACCGAATCTCAATACATTGCTATTCGCGAATACTCCAATGGTGTCAATCGATTTAAGTCCGGTAAACCTGCATCAGCTATATTGCAGCCAAACAGACATGATGTCGTCACTTGACCTTTCAGCGCAAACCAATTTAACGGATCTTGGGATTGGTGGCCAGCAGTTGTCGAACGTCGATTTGAGCGCGTTGGCGAATCTGACCTATCTCGGAATTGACGGGCTACAGCAAAATTATATCGACTTTAGCCTGATGCCGTTGCTTAACCAAATCGATATCGATAACAGCAGCATTACCCAGATGGACTTTTCGCACAACTATACGATCGATCAACTTTTCCTGGGTAACAATAACGCACTGGCTTATCTCAATCTCAAAAACGGAATGTATTTCATCGACTTCGGCATTTCTGGTTCGCCAAACTTGCTGTATGTTTGCGTCGACACGGTCCCATCGCAAGCCACTTACTATTTCGGACCCTATGCGTTGGCGCACGGCAACAATCCGCTTTGCCAGCTCAATCCTTTCTGCTCGTTCACGCCGGGCGGCATTTACAATACGACCACAGGTACGGTCCGGTTTGATGCCGGCGGTAACGGCTGTGATTCTTCCGACCCGATAGTAAGTAATTTCAAGATACATGGTTCCGCGGGCCTTTCGCAAGCCGATATTTTTACGAACAATTCCGGCGTTTTTTCGATCCTGATGCAAAACGGTATTACACTAACGCCCGAACTTGAAAACCCCGGTTATTTTAACGTGACGCCTTCTGTAGCTACTGTAAATTTTCCCGGAATCGATAACAGCACGCAGACGCAGGATTTTTGCATTTCCCCGAACGGCGTGCATAATGATGTTGAAGTTGTTGTCATAGCTGTTACTCCGCCAAGGCCAGGATTCGATGCCATCTACAAAATCATTTACAGGAACAAAGGAAACCAGGCCGTCTCGGGTGCCATTACATTTGTTTACGATGGGTCGATATTTGATTTTGTAACTGCCGATACTTCACCTGCTTCCAATTCTGAAGGTTCGCTGACGTTTGATTATACCAATCTCGCGCCTTTCGAGCAGCGTGAGATTCGAGTGACGCTCAATTTGAACGGGCCGATGGACACCCCTGCCGTTAACATCGGCGATAATGTGAGCTCAACTGCAACTATGCAGATTACCGGTGTTGCAGACGAAGTGCCCGATGACAATATCTTTATTTTCAACCAGACTGTTTTGGGTGCTTTCGACCCAAATGATAAGCAGTGCCTCGAAGGGCAGACGGTTACCCCGGATTTGATAGGGGACTATTTGCACTATCAGGTCAATTTTGAAAATACCGGCAATACCGCGGCCCAAAACATTACTGTGCGCGATCAAATCGACAGCAGTAAATTTGATTTGGCAAGCCTTGAGGTTCTGTCTTTGTCGCATCCGGGATTTGCAAGGATTGTTGGCAACACCGCAGAATTTATTTTTGACGACATCAATCTTGAGCCGGATGCGAAAGGTTACGTCATCTTCAAAATCAAGACAAAAAGCACCTTGACGGCTAACGCGATCGTTACCAATAAAGCTGATATTTTCTTCGACTATAATTTTCCGGTGGCGACCAATACGGCAACGACCGCCTTTCAGTTGCTTGGTACGAAAGAATTTGCAACTGATGATTCTATAACTGTTTATCCAAATCCGGCAAACAATTGGGTGAATGTAGAAGCAAAAGGGATTGTGAAGTCGTATGGATTGTTCGATATTCAGGGCAGGATTTTGGAAATAAAACAGATTAATAAAGCCAATGCAAAAATCGATATTTCGAAACACGCCACCGGAATTTATTACCTGAGAATTTATACCGATTCAGGAATGAAAACCGAGAAACTCATTAAGAATTAAACTTAAAAAGCAACTTTTTTAAAACCCGCACATTACAGTTGCGGGTTTTTTTATGCGAAAATCGGGCGACAATATTATCATAGTTTTTATAGAATAATTAACGATTTCATTGCAATATTCTTTTTTTAATTCGTCTTAAATTCCATAGATTTGTTAAATTATTATTTCAAGATTAAATTACCTAACAATTATGTCAAAAACAGCAATATTAGAATTAGATGGCAAGAAGTATGAGTTTCCGGTAATCGTCGGGAGCGAAAATGAAGTCGCCATCGATATAAGCAAATTACGTGACTTGTCACTCGCAATCACAATGGATCCGGGATATAAAAATTCAGGTGTCTGTAAAAGCGATATCACTTTTCTCGACGGTGAAGAAGGAATTCTGCGCTACAGGGGCTATGCTATTGAAGATTTAGCCGACAAGGCCGATTTTTTAGAAGTTTCTTACCTCGTTATTTTCGGAGAATTGCCAACCAGGCAACAGCTTGTGCAGTTCGAAAATGACATCCGAAAATATACCCTCGTGAATGAGGAAATGAAAAACATCATCGACGGTTTCCCGAAAACTGCACACCCGATGGGTATTTTGTCATCATTGACCAGTGCATTAACGGCTTTCAATCCAAAAGTAGTTAACGTTGAGAATGAAAAGGAAATGTATGAGGCCGTTTGTAAAACCATGGGTAAATTTCTGGTTTTAGCTACGTGGACATTCCGCAAGGTTTCAGGTTTTCCATTGAATTACTACGACAATACGAAAGGCTATGTGGAGAATTTCCTAAACCTGATGTTTGCATTGCCAACAGGCCCATATACTGCAAATCCGGTAGTCATCAATGCCCTGGACAAATTATTCATACTTCACGCCGACCACGAGCAGAACTGTTCGACTTCAACCGTAAGGATGGTGGGTTCTTCACACGCAGGCTTGTTCGCTTCTATTTCTGCCGGAGTTTCCGCACTTTGGGGACCTTTGCACGGAGGCGCAAACCAGGCGGTTTTAGAGATGCTTGAGGAAATCCAGAAAAATGGCGGCGATGCTGATAAATATCTCGCTAAGGCGAAAGACAAGGACGACCCGTTCCGTTTAATGGGATTTGGCCACAGGGTTTATAAGAATTTCGATCCGCGCGCCAAAATCATCAAGAAAGCCGCAGACGAAGTCCTGTCCAATTTAGGGGTAGACGACCCGATTTTGATTATCGCCAAGAAACTCGAGGAATCGGCCCTGGTGGACGAATATTTCGTTTCGAGAAAATTATACCCTAATGTCGATTTTTACTCCGGCATTATCTACCGTGCCTTGGGCATCCCAACTGACATGTTCACCGTTCTGTTCGCTATCGGCCGCTTGCCGGGCTGGATCGCACAATGGAAAGAAATGCGCGTTAACAAAGAACCAATCGGAAGACCGAGACAGATTTATACCGGTTATCCGTTGAGACCATTTAAAGAAATGGATAAAAGATAAATTATACCAGATTTAGTATATTCTATAGTAATCCCGATTGCCTTGTGCAGTCGGGATTTTTCTTTTTTGAGGATAATTCACACTGGCTTTTTTGTTTAATGATTCAATGGATACCTAACAGCAGATTAAAATTAAATCGCCAAGTGAGAGATATATTGTTAATAACTACACAATGCGACTGTTAAATTTCTTACAAAATTTCTCTAAATTTGAGTACTATCAACTAAAAATCATATTATTTATGAAAACAAAACAACTTTTTGCAGTAGTGTTATTAGCAGGCATTTCGTCATTAAATGCCCAAACTTTATTCGCTCCTTCGGGGCTTTTGGGAACTTCTTCAGTACCGTTCAGCGTGGGTATTGGCACCAGTACACCCGCAAGGAACCTTCATGTCGAAGGGAACGTATTGGTCAATTCCAGCTTAAATGGCAATCCTGTTATTGAAGGAAATGGCAGTGTGCTCAAGTTTGGAACCAATCAAAACAGGGAACTTCTCAAATTTACGACCACAGCGACAGTTCCAAACGCAAGCATTTTTACAATATACAACAGGCGTCTGACCAACGCTTCCGATTGGACCAGTCTGGTCACAAGGCTGCAGGCATCAACCGATGTTTCTCCGCAAGGTTATATCGAATATAACGGCGTCACGTCCGTAACAACAGATAATTCCTATAAAGGCGCTGTATCGTTCGGATTTGAAAAGAAAGAATACATGCGTATTTTCTATAATGGCAAAGTCAGGATTGGCGGCAACACCCAGATTTTCCCAACTACCGTTGGGTCTGCGGATGTTTCCACATACAAACTGTTTGTTAACGGCGGAATCCTTACCGAGCAAATCCGCGTTAGCCTCGACAGTCCTTGGGCGGATTATGTATTCCATAAAAATTACAAATTGGCAAGCCTGAGCGAAGTGGAAAGTTTTATCGCCGACAACGGGCACCTCCCGAACGTACCTTCTGCACAACAGGTAAAAGAGAATGGCATCGAGTTGGGCGACATGGCTAAAATCCAACAGGAAAAAATTGAAGAACTGACACTTTACCTGATCCAGCAAAACAAAGCGATTGAAGAATTAAAAGCAGAGGTTAAAGCTTTGAAAGAAAGAAAATAAATATAAGTCAACTAAAAATTAAAAGATGAAAAAACTTATATCTATTTTCTGTATCCTTGCTATGGCATTATGCTGCAGCATGGGTTTTGCCCAATCCCAGTCTAAGGGAAGCGAGGCAACTGTCAGTCCGTCCGGATTACTTGAAAACGTATTCGACCAATACGGAAACAAATACAAACTCTCTGATATTGCAATCAGTAAAGAAACGGTAACCCCGAAAGGAACTTCGCGAAGCGCAATATTGTGCAGTTCCGGGATGTTCGACCTGTATTTTGAAACCGGAAGCGGAATGGAAGATCCTTCAAATCCTACGCACAATGCCCGTCGGGCTGTCGTATGTCAGGTATTTCAGGATCTGTCTAATTTTATCAATTCGCCTTTGCAGAATGTCGGCAACACAACACGTGTCAAAATCTGGGTCAGGGATTTGGGACAAATCGTCTCCAATCCATCAACCAGCGGCGTATTGGGGTTGGCCACCGCTTTCTATAATATGCCTGTAAATTCGGGTGGAATTATAGACAACGAGATCTGGAAAACAATCCACAGCGGGGCAGATTCTTACACCAACGTCACCGATCCAATCATTTCGACCAATCCGAATCCCGGAGGTTCAGGAACTTACTATCACGGGATGATGGCTTTCAATTTTGTTAATCCGGTGGTGAGTTGGCATACGAATCTCTCTGCGGTAGCTCCGGCAGGTCTTTTCGATTTGTATAGTGTGGTTTTACATGAAGTCACCCATGCGCTGGGATTTGCCAGCCTGATCAATTATGACGGGACTTCTAAATTCGGAGGCGCTTTTAACTATTATACACGTTACGATAAGTTTTTGAAGGATAATGCGGCAAGCCAATTCCTGATTGCCAATCCGGGTGCGTGCTCTACCATGTATGGCTATTCCTTTAACAGCAGCCTGTCGAATTCCATCCTGCATCCTGGCTGTGGTTTAAATCCGCCGGTATCGGGAGGTTCCCTGGATCATACGGTTTGCTCCTCGGCTATAAAGTATGTGAGTCCGGGCGCAACAGTGCCGGTTTACACGCCGCAGTGTTTTGAGCCTGGAAGCAGTTTAAGCCATTTCGAGGACGAATGCTTTCCGCCAAATATCAACAATGCTTACTTTACGATGAGTAATGCCAACGGGGCGGGAGTGACCAAACGTTTTCTCAGGGCCGAAGAACGTACCGCCTTGTGCGATATCGGATACAACGTTAACACCACATTCGGAGGTACTGCAATACAAAGCTTTATCAATTATGGCGGAGTGGCCTGTGGCGGAATTCCTGTCGCCGGAATTAATGATGGAATCACTACCGTGGGAGCGTATGCGTTCATTGGCAATGCTTCTGCTACAATCGCAATCACCGGCATATTGAATAATGATTTTACGACCAATAGCAGCGATCTCCGTTTTGAATGCCTTCAGGACCTTTATGACACGGCGGCCATTATTCCAACGACAACAGGAAGCGCTACAACACCTGTCACCTTTAAAAGTGCGGTGCCGGGCGTCCATTTGTTGCGGTATGTTCCTTATAACAATAGTACACAGCAAAGAGGTAACATCACCTATGTGTTTGTTTATGTAATGCCGGCGGCGACTTCGGTTTGCGTACCAACGCCAACGGCCTGTAGCCTTGTGATGAATGGTGATTTTGAGCAGGCTTCGGCTATGCCAACCACATTGAGCGAGATCACGCTTGCCTGCGGATGGAGCAATGCCCAAAGCAATACACCTGATTATTTTAACGCCGGATCATCGAGCTCGCTTGTAGACGTGCCTTGTAATGTCTTCGGAAGCCAAAGCGATAATGTAGCGGGACATAACGGTTATGCCGGTTTTCACGTAGACCGCGACAGTAGCGGTAGCGGAAACCATTATTATGAAACCATCATGACGAAACTTAAATCGCCAATGTTGCCTAACAGTACTTATCAGCTTAGCTTCGATGTTTCGCTTGCGGACGGGATGAGTTCGTCTGCAGTGAAGATGCAGGCTTATCTGAGTGATACGCTGTTGCCGATTGGTGCCACTGGGGGGGATCTTGCGATTCCAAATCCCAATATGCTTTTTACCAACACAAGCTATTCGACTACGGCAAATGGATGGGATCACATCGTATTTACGGTTACTACCGGAGCCATTTCGGGAGAACAGTATCTTTACCTGGGCGGAATCAACAATGTGCAGTTTATGACCAAAACACCGGCACCAAACGTTCCGGGTTGCGCCCATACGAATTCTAATACAGGTGTCTATGCTACTTGGGGAATCGTTTACTATTATGTGGATAATGTACAGATCACTCCGGTTTCCGGAGGAAGCTTAAACCTTCCTGTTTGTGTCAACCAACCCCTGACCGATTTGACCAACTACCTGGTATCCGCACCAATGAACGGCGTATTCTCAGGGCCGGGTGTATCACTTTCGGGAGGCATTTATTCGTTTAATCCGGTAACGGCCGGTAACGGAATCCATACGATTACTTATACCTTCAGCAACAATCTCGGCTGTTCGGTTGTTTTCACAGATACCGTAACTGTTGGCACGGTAACCCCAACATTCAATCCGGTAGCGCCAATCTGTCCCGGAACATCGTTAACGGCATTGCCACTGGTTTCCAACGAGAATATTTCAGGAAGCTGGGCGCCTGTGCTGGACAACATGACTACAACAACCTATACGTTTACGCCTGCTGACGGACAATGCGCCGGCACAACGACGTTGACCATTACGGTTCTGGCCGCTAATGACCCTTCATGCGTTCCGAATGATTGCTTAAACGACCTGACGCTTTCTGTGCCGGAAACCAATGCGACCATCTTATACAAACGCCATGACTGGGTATTGGCCGATACCAATTACACCGTCAGCGGTACACAGGACGTTACGATGAAAGCCGGGAATTATATCCTGCTAATGCCGGATACCAGTTACACTTCAACGAATTTTTGGGCCTACATTGAAGATTGCTGTACGACCTGTAGGGTTACTGACGATAAGGAAGAACGCGTTGCTTCGCCATTACAAACAGCACACGCAGTCAAAATCTACCCAAATCCTTCCTCAAAAACCATCACCGTTTCCTATGATGGCGCGAATCTCAAAACCATCAGGATTTTGTCGATGGACGGAAAGG
>Ga0193717_1000172_pt1 | contig 54604 bp, 46 predicted proteins | sample U2c2metaG_FD_145900 | JGI IMG/M metagenome (GOLD analysis project Ga0193717, IMG submission 145900) | Soil microbial communities from a riparian zone of the East river system, Colorado, United States - U2c2 | ecosystem: Environmental > Terrestrial > Soil > Riparian zone | place: USA: East River... | reverse complement strand
CGATCAGGAGCGCCGCCTCAGGAACGTGATAGTCCGCCAGCAGAGCCTTCTTCATCTCAAGCGCTTCCGCGAAACGCGTCTGCGAAGGATGTACGTAGCCCCCAGAGACCAGGATGAACGGAGCCTTACCCGCATGATAGGCCTCCGCCGCAAGCCCTGTACGAGCCCGGCCGGCCTCGGATAGAGCCGTATTCGGATCGCTCGGTCCTGCGCCCGGAACCACAATCACCGAGTATGGATACCTACTCCAGTCGACCCCGTGAATTGTCTTGATCGCAGCGACGTTCGCTAGCGCTTCCATCGGCTCTTCTCGTCCTGCTTCATCGCGGCGGTTCATCGCCAACAACACGAGTGCGGTCTTGAGTGAGGAAGAGAAGAAGAGTTCCGAGTCCGCAGGCTCTGCTCCCAGCCCCTGCGCCAGAGCCGTTGTCTTCTGCTGAAACTCCTGCGAGCTCACATCGAAGGAGATGGAATCGATCGGTGGATAGCGAGGAACCGCGCCCTGTCCGTAGACAGCGATCACATTATTCATACCGCGAGCGCATATCTCCCACGAGGCAACCAGAAGATTCTCTCCGCCCTTGCTTTGATAAAGAACATACGTCCCACTTGATCGAAGATCCTGGTCGACCATCTCCCGCATCGCCGCGTTCTCGCGATAAAGCCTTTCAAGAGCGAAGGAGACAATGCGAATCTCCTCTTCCGTCCATAGAAGACTCCTCATCGTGCAGACCGCGCCTCCCTTGCAGGATCGTAGTGCAAGATTGAGATACTGCTTACGTTCTGTGCCGATCTCCCGCAACTCCTTATCGGCCAGCAGCGCAGCGCGTACCTTGGAGTCGTTTTCGATCGCCGAAAACAGATAGAAGTTCTTGTCCTGAATTGCATGCTCGAGATGAAGCGGCTTCGGAAGGATCTGAGCCGATCCAGCCGGAGCCAGGGTAAGGACCGCTGTTATAACCAAAAACGCAATGGAACGAAGCTGCATGCGCGAAGCTCCCGGCGAAGATGAACAATCCTGGCGCAGAAGACCGCCGGTCTTCTGCGCCAGCGAGGTTACGGAGCTTTAAAACTTCAGGCTCAGTCCGAACTGCGTATTGCGTGAAGTCCGCGCCGAGTTCTGTGCGAGGAAGTTTTTGGCATTCATCGCATTGATGACTGCGCCCGTGCATCCGCTCGTCGTATTGCAGTTCAAATTGTTAGTGTTCAGCAGATTCTCCGCCTGAGCAAACGCTGCTAGATGGAATCTATCGCCAAAGTTGAAGTACCGCTTGATCTGCGCGTCCTCCTGTGACAAGCCGCTTCCGCGAAGGCTGTTGCGGGCTACAAAAGGTCGGCGATCATTGGTTACGCCATCCAAATTCAGATCCGTTCCATCGATGGGGTTGATCGGATAACCGGAGTTGAGGAAGGTCATCGAGGAGAACTCAAAGCCGTTCGCCCAGCGTAGCGAACGTGCTCGGAACGAAGTCTGGTAGATCCCCTGGATCACCAGGTTATGCCGCGTGTCGTTGTCTGCGTTGCCATAGTCGCGCTCTAGGTTGGTCGGGTCGCTGGTGCTTCCCCCTTCGCCGATGTTATCGGCGAGAGCATGAGAGTACATATAGTTGACGGTGAATTCGAAGCCGCGCGCGAGCCGTTTCTGGAGACTTACAAAGCCTCCATTGAAGTTCGTGTTCGCTCCACTACGAATCAGATTGATAGCGCCAAAATTGGGGTTGGGTCGCTTCCCCGTGCCCAGGAAGATTGGTCGCCCGTCCGGCAGGGTGGCCCCCGACGGGGTCAGGTTGGTGTCGGTATAGTAAAGGCCATGCCGCAGACTCGCAAACTGATATCCCACCGTCAACTGATAGTTGTGCCCCAGATCCTGTTGGACCTGCAGATTCGCCTGATGCTGGTATGCGTCGTGAAAGTCGGGATTGAAGGCCGTTATGCTCGGCTTGACTGGAGAAGCCGAGCCACTCAGGTCGGGTACATTGGGAAAGACTGGGGCTCCCGCCGCTCCGCCCATCACCAGATAGTTCAGCAGACGGTGACCGTTCACCTGCGCGGCGTTATAGAAGGTACCAAGGCCGGGAACGTCGTAATACATTCCATACGCCGCATGCACCACGGTCTTCGATCCGAAGGGAGACCAGGTCAGACCGATACGTGGAGCGATGTTGGAATAATCGTTGCGAACGCTGCGAGATAGTGGATACGGAGCCTGCGCATCGAACGTTGGAAACAGAATCGCCTCATAGCGCGCGCCCACGTTTATGCTCAAGTTCTGACTGAAACGAATTTCATCCTGTGCGAAGAAGTTCAGGAAGTTGAAGGCAATTCGAATTGCTGGATCGCCGCCATAAGTAGTCAGGGTGCTGTAGGTATACGACTTGCCCGTTGCAGGGTCTATTTTGCCTGCAACCGTATCGAGGAACTGATCCAGCGAGCTCACCGCCGGACGCTTGGTGGCATCATCCGCGGCCAGACCGTTGAAGCTGAACGTAGGAGCCGTTCCCGAAAGGTTGGCAAAAAGCTCGTGATCGAACTCGCCCCCAAATTTGAAGGTGTGGCGCCCACGCGTCCAGGTAACATTGTCCAACACACTCGTGCTGCGTTCAGTCGTGGTCGTCGTTGTCAAAGGGCTGAATCCGATATTGGCTACACTGCTGATGTTGATCAGCGCATTGCCGTAAGGCGATCCATTCACCAGGGGAAAGTTTCCTGTATCGCGCTGAATCATGCCGAAGCGTATTTCGTTCAGCAGGTGATCGGAGATCACGGTTGCTAGTTGCAGGCCGCCGCCGTTCTGGTGATCGGTGTAATGCGATCCACGATCCGCGATCGTCAGTCCGCTTGCGTTGTTGGGCTGTTGATTGGTGAAACGCGCATAGCGAACATAGCCGCTGTTCTTCGCATTCAAGTTGAAATCCACTTTTCCCACAAGGGTTCGATAGGTCTCCCCAAAGGGAGCGGTCCCAATCTGATCCGACGCCAGTCCCAAGGCCGCGGCATTGGTCGGAGTGATCGTAATCGCCTGGGGAAGAGTATAGGGATTGTTCTCATATTGCCCAAAGAAGAAGAGCTTGTCCTTGATGATCGGACCTCCCAGCGTAAAGGCGACGTCCCACCAGCTGCGGTCGGGCTGCGCCTTCGCCAGTGTCGGAATCGCTTGGAGATCCAGTGGCCGCCACTGGCCCAGCGCCGAGCCGTGAAACTGATTCGTTCCTGACTTCAACACGACATTAATCTGTCCTCCCGCCGCGCGGCCAAACTCCGCCGAATAACCACTCGATAGTGTTTGGGTCTGAGCCACCGCCTCCGGTGTAACAATAATCAGTCGAATCTGCCGGTTAGAACCATGCTGCGTATTGTCCAATCCGTCCAGATTCCACTGCGAGCGCTCTGTTCCGCCAAAGGTGAACTGAGTTGTCGAGAACGTGTTCGTCGGAATGCCGATCACCCCCGGCGAGAGCAGAAGATAATTGAATAGGTTGCGCGACGCGATCGGAAGATTCTCGATCTCATGCTGATCGAGCACAGCTCCGATGGTTGAGGTACCTGTATCCATCAGGCTCGCACCCGCATCCACTTGCACCGTCTCCGAGGTATTCCCCACTGCGAGAGAGATGTCGATCCGAGCCTCCTGGCCCACGTTGAGTAGGAGCCCCTCCTGCGTCGTCTTCTGGAAGCCGTCTGCTGTAGCCTCCAGACGGTACGTGCCAACATGCACCAGGGGAAACCGATAGTAGCCATTGGCATCGGTCGTAGTCTCCTGTGAGACCCCTGTGCCGACGTTGATAAGAGTAATGTGCGATCCGCCAATTGAACCCTTCGAAGGATCGAGCACATAGCCATTGACTGCAGCGTCCACAGCGTTTGCCTGGCCGAAAGAGACTCTGGAAAACGTCAGAAAGACGACGATAAAGAGAAGATAAAGTTTGCGATTCACGCTGGCTCTCCGATTCGAGCGATCGCACGGCAGAATTGCCGGCCACCTCGCTCCTACTGCTCTCAACGCTAGAGAGCCAATAACTTTCAAGACAGTCTCATTTCACCGTCACAATGTGATTTCACAATGTGACAAGTATGGAAGTCATTGAAAGCAAATCAACTTCATACCTGTCTCGAATTACGGTTTACCGAAATTTCATAAGTGTTCTTCATAATTAAAAAGTGTCAGCGCTTTTGCCAAAACTCTCTTCGCACACATCATCTTCTTTAATGGGAGATGAGCGTTGGCAGGCGGTCTTGCGGATCGTCAATTCCTCACGCTTTTCCAAGTCTTCGCGCCTATCGCAGCTCCTGCTCTATCTGGCGGAACAGACGCTGCTTAAACACACCGCGCTTCTCAACGAACAGAACATTGCCGTCGAGGTCTTTAAACGCGGCGATGAATTCAATCCCGGCGTCGATACCATCGTTCGCTCACATATGGTGCGCCTCCGCCAAAGACTCGAGCAGTATGCCTCGGACTTCCCCATAGACACGTTTCGTGTGACCGTTCCTAAAGGTGAGTACATCGTGCGCTTCGATCGCACAGCCCCGATGGTGGTCCCCATCTCTAAAGCCCCTCCCGCTCCTCAGCTCATCACAGAACTGCCATTTATAACCGCTGAGGTCCCCTCGCGGACCAAGTGGATTACAAACCCTCTTTTTCTCCCCTGCTGTCTCCTGGGACTCATCGTCGTGGGCCTCTCACTTGCTCTATGGTCCGTGCATTATCGCGCCCAGCGTTCCGTTTCACTGCCACTCCATCCTCTCTGGAGCCGAATCTTCCAGCCCTCTCGTCCAACGACTTTTATAGCCGCCGACAACGGCCTGGTGCTTCTGCACTGGATGACCAAGAAGGACACCACGTTGGCCGAGTACCTCGGTCACGACTTCAATCAGGAGCTCCAAGGCCTCCCACGCGATCGGGCCGACGAGATTCGCAACATCGCCAATCGTCGCTACACCTCCTTCGTCGACCTCAACCTCTTTCGCCGCATTCAGCAGCTTCCGATCGCCTCTTCCGATCGCCTCATCCTGAAGTATTCTCGAGATCTCAGCGTGGAGGAACTCAAGCAGGGCAACATCATCCTCTCTGGAGCCCGCGGCGCGAATCCCTGGCTCGAGCTCTACGAGTCCCAGATGAACTTCTACGGCTCCAACGATGGCGTCCATCACATCTATAGCTTCATCAACCGCCATCCCCAGGCCGGAGAGCCCGACCGCTATTTCGCCTCCGACTCAGACCCGAAGCAACACGTCCTCGGCGTCCTGGCATTCATCTCCAACCTCGACCGGAACGGCAACGCCCTAGTCGTCGAAGGCAACTCCATGGCCGGTACCGAGGCGATCACTGATTTTCTCTTGAACGACGACGCCCTCCTTCCATTTCTTAATCAGCTCAAACGCCCAGACGGCACTCTGCCACATTTCGAAGTTCTCGTCGAATCCAATAGCGTCAACGGCAACGCCGGCCCCTTCCGCATCCTTTCCTACCGCACCCACCCGTAAGCGGTTCGCAGGTCTCCCCCTAATTTTGCTATGACGAGGTACCAGCGTTCTTTAGGGCTCGGACGTGTGAAACTCATATCCATGCAACAATTTGTCCTTCTCCCGACCGGCCGGACTTAATTTATTGAGCGGCGTGATCGAAGATGAAATCTCAGTTGCCGAAGTTGATACCGCTTAGTGGAAAACTCAGGCCGTAGGCGCAGTTGAGGAGGATCGGAACCGGCCAAACTTAGTAGCCTTCCGCGTACGACGGTGAGGCGCAGGACCGGTGGTGCCACGCGTCACCAGCCACGTTTCCAACATGCACCGGACATCACCCCGTTTACCCGTCTGCAGCACACCAAGCAACAGGTCGGCCGCCATGCGTCCCGCCTCGTCACAACGTGCTGAAACGCTGGTAAGGGCTGGATAAGTCGATGCACCAAGCACGTCATCGCATCCAATCACGCTGAAATCGCGTGGAACAATAATCCTTTTCTCCGCAAGACCAGCGAGCAATCCGTGAGCGACAAAGTCATCGAACGCGATGGCCGCGGTAGCGTCCAACTCAAGAATCCTTCCCGTAATCTCTCTGCCGGCGTCAAAGCTCGGATGCCTTGCGTGGACGCTCTGAATACGGATCCTATGGCGCGTCGAAGCCTGCTCCACCGCCTGATGTCGCTGCTGATCCGACCATGACGCCGCAGGTCCGCTGACGTATACCAGGCTTTTATGCCCGAAGTTCGCAAGATGCGTCACTGCGGCATCGATTCCCGCGACAGGATCGATCAAGACACGTGGTAATCCAGCCGTATCACGGTTGATCAGCACTACCGGCTGTCGCTGTCCCAGCGCCAGGATCTGCTCATTCTGCATTCGTGACGAGGCAAGAATAAATCCCTCCACCTGCATCAGCAGTTTATTCACCAGCCGCAGCTCTCTCGAAGGGTCTTCATCAGAGTCTCCAAGAAACACGCTGAACCCTGCTGAGTCTGCAGTTGTTTGCGCGGCACGAAGCAGAGGTGGGAAGAACGGGTTTGCTATATCGGGAACGACGATAGCTATATTGCCTTGTTTCCCGGTACTGAGAGCACGTGCCATCGGGTTAGGCAGGTAGCCCAACTGGGTAGCCAAGGCACGCACCTGTGCCACCGTCTCTTCGCGAAGCATTTCGGGTCGGCTGAGTGCCCGGGATACGGTTGCCGTAGAGACTCCAGCTGCCTTCGCTACATCACTAATAGTGGGGGCAGGCAACGGCTTGGTTAGTGGCATACATTTTCAGTCTAAGCTCGCTTAAATCGATTGAAAAATCGAAAGATTCGGTTTGTTTTGCAGTGCTTTCTAAGGGGCGGATGATAAGTTTCCGTTAGGATTGCGAAATGTTCTGTCGATGAGGTTTTGCAGGAAGGTCTTTGACTTCATGATGTCAGCGATCTGCTGTGGGCCAGAGATCTCTCGTTCGATCGTGATGGTCCGTGTATAGTTCACTTCCTTCAGCTTTCTGAAGAGGGCAGGGAAGTCAACCTTTCCTGTTCCAATCGCCACTTCGTCGCCGAGAGTGTGCGGATTCGTCGGGAACAGGCCATCCTTCATGTGGGTTCCGCGCACCAGAGGCCCGAAGACATCCATCGCATCCACCGGATTACCTTTGCCGTAAAGAATCAGATTCGCCGTATCGAGATTCACGAAAACATTCCCTACGCCAACATCCTGGATCATGCGCAGCATCGTGATGGGAGTCTCTTCGCCTGTCTCGCACAGAAGCATTACACCTTGCTCCTTGCAGTGGCGTGCAACTTCTTTGATGGAATTAATTGCCGCCGTATAGAGGGGATCGTTTGGATCCTCTGGAATGAAGCCAAGGTGAGTATGGATAGCGGAAATATCGCAAGTCCTGGCGAAATCTGCGGCAAGCTTCAGGGCGTCGATCCGCTCCCTGCGAAACTTTGGCGGAACGATGCCGATCGTGGACGGGCCCTGGTCAAAGTCGAAGATCCTCGGTCCAGGATTATGCTCACTTAGCGCAGAAACCCGCACATCATACTTCTTCATTGCAGCCGTTAGAGGAGCAGCTTCGCGCATACTCAACTCATTGAAGAAAATCTGACAGGTTGGAAATCCCAAGTCATGGACATGTTTGATGGTTTCCTCGGACGTTCCGCCTTTCTTCACCTGTACGACCAGTCCGAGCCGGGGAGTTGCGGAGTCTGGGACCCGGTTCGGTTGCGCTAATGACGAAAAAGCTGTGCTCGACAAACTGGCGCCAGCAAGTTGGATAAAGCTACGCCGATCCAGGAAACCCATCGATACCCCTTGAAGGTGGTCTAAAGTAGGAACCACAAAACTTGAAGTTAGACCAGATATGGAGCAGATCCCGCGTTAGGAATTAGTTCGCCGGCCAGCCATATCTCTTGAATAGTTACTTCACCGGCCCATTGGAAGCGAATGAGGTCCGCTCGCATGCCCGTCTGCAGTAAACCACGTCCGTCGACAAAGCGACCAGGATTCACGGTAGCCATTGTGAGTACTTCAGCAAGCGACAACCCGGTCATGTTCACAGCCTTTCCAATACATTGCACAAGCGGAATCGTAGCGCCTGCCAGGGTAGACATTCTTTCCATCGAGAGCCGTCCGTCAGCGCTAAGTTCCACCCTGCCTCCAACTGGTACCGTGTATGTTCCAGCAGGCATACCGGCAAGGGAGACAGTGTCGGAGATCAGCAGGGATCGATCCATGCCCTTTGCCCGTACCATCGCCTTGAACGTCTCGGCAGGTAAATGGTGTCCATCTGCAATAAAGGATGCGGCTAGCTGATCATTCGCGAGCTGACTCCAGATAGGGTTTGGGTGCCGAGCAAGCTGCGTAGCGACCCCGTTTCCGAGATGCGTCGATAACCGTGCACCCGCCTCGACCGCGCTCCGAATTTGCTCAGGCGAAGCATGTGTATGCCCAATGGAGACATGAACATTGCGAGCTGCAAGAGCGGCGATGTACTCATCCGATCGATCGAAGTGAGGCGAAAGAGTAACAAGCCCAACCAGTCCGCCACAGGCTTCTTGCCATCGATCAAACTCTCCAAGAGAAGGAGGACGCACAAACTCTAGAGGATGAGCCCCACGGTATCCATCAATCGGGGATATATGGGGCCCTTCCATGTGCACAAACGGTATGCAGGTGGAAGCCAGCATGTCGCTCGCACGTGCCTCGGCGATTGCCCGAAGACTGCGCAGAATCATGGGTTCTGATGCAGTAATCACGGTTGGCGCGAAGCAGGTAACCCCGGTCCTGAGCATAGCCCGTACCAGCTCTATAACCGTCTTCGGAACGATGCCTTCATCATTAAAATCAAGCCCCGCGTACCCATTTACCTGCAGATCAACTAATCCCGGCGATATCCAAAGATCAGTGGCCTCTTCGCTTTCCTCAATCGAGATGATCAGTCCGTCTTCGACCAGGACCCTAATGCATTGGCCAGTACGGGGATCACGACCAAGGATCTGTCTTCCGCTCAAAGCGCCTTCCTTCCCGGGAATCGGTCAAGTCTCGCACTCGAATCGTTATCGAGATACACAGTGCAGTGCGGATGTGTTCGCAGTGAGGTTGCCGGACACTCACCGCTGATGGGATCTTCAATCATAGCTCGAACCGCCGCGCTCTTATTCGTCCCCGGGATGCAACAGAAAAGCCTTCGCCCACTCAGCAGCGCGGGCACCGTCAGTGAGATTGCCGTACGCGGCACATCGTCCAGCGTCGCGAAGCAATCATCATCTACCTGTTGCTGTCTGCAAACTTCGTCCAGTTCGACCACCTTCACTGCAAGCGGATCCTCCAGGTCTGCAGGGGGATCGTTGAACGCCAGGTGTCCGTTTGCGCCAACGCCGAGAAGAACAAAGTCAATGGGAGCCTCAATAAGTTTGAGCGCATACTCGCTGCACGTAGCTTCTGGGTCATCTCCCGGCTCAATTAAATAATAGCCAGCGAGAGGAACATGATCGAAAAAGGCCTCACGCAGCCAGTTGCCGAACCGTTGAGGAGCGCTGATTGGCAGTCCAATGTACTCATCCATGTGAAACGCTGTGATACGAGTCCAGTCGATACCTGATTCACCGATCAGAGCGGACAACATCTCGCTTTGGCTGGGGGCTGCCGCAAAAACGATGCGAAGGCTCGGTTTCTTCTGAAGCTCGGCGCGAACTGCGTCAGCAATATCTGCAGCCGCCTTTTGGCCCAGGTCCTTGCGTGTGGTAGCAATATGGATGTCCATCGGAGTTTTCGGTGCCTCTGCTGTGATGCTCATGAAATCAAGTTTTCCTGTAAGGTTTCCTATCGAAGTGGTGCAGTTTCCTCGATATCGGAATCGAGGGCCATGAGTAATGTTGTAGGAGCGACACGTGGTGCAGGCGAGATGAAGCCGATCACTATGTAAGTGACAAACGCAGCAAACATGGGTGCTCCCACAGTGAACGCATTAGTAAAGCGTGGATTTGGAGCAAGCCAGTCTTGCAGAGGGGACAGCTTGAAAGTGCCGAACGTCACTGCGCCAGCAATCCAGCATCCGATCGCCGCGGCAGACCCGCTTCTCCGGAAGGGAAGCAACAGCCCGAGCAGGATCGGGATTGCAATAGGCCCGCTCAACGCTCCATACCAGAGGATTACAATCCCGATGACTCCGCCAAAGTGCGACGCAAACAGTGCAAGCACCATACTGAATAGCAAGAATAAGAACGTCACAATGCGGCCCAGCAGAAGCTGCCGCGAATCCAGCAACTTTGCTCGTCCGCCGCGAAGGACGGGAAGAATATCTCGAACAATTACTGCCGAAACTGCGTTGGCATCAGATGATGTCATAGCCATCGTATGCGCAAACAACCCTGCGAGCACTAGACCGATCAAGCCGGAAGGAAGCAACTCCTTGGCAAGAAGTGCATAGGATTCCGAAGGATCTTGCAAATGAGGAAAGATAAGTGGGGCTGCCCACATTGGAAAGAATAGAACCGGCGGCCAGAGCAGGTAAAGAAATGCGGAAAGCAGTGACGACCGGCGAGCGTCTGCCGGAGTAGCCGAGGCAAGAAACCTCTGCGCGAGGCTCCAGCTCCCACCGTTGTACGAAAGCATGTTTACAAAAAAATACGTTGCCGCGAATAAGACCGTGTAGTCTCCATGAAATGGCTTCAGATGGTCCGGTGGCAGAAGCTTCCACATGCGCCAGAGAGAGTTCACGCCACCCAGCTTGATCAGGACCGCTACTAACATGGAGATACCTGCTACCAGCTGAATCACAAACTGACTCAGGTCGGTGAGCGCATCCGCCCAAAGTCCTCCCATTACGGAGTAAATTACGGTCACACCGCCAGTCAGCAGAACTCCCCACAGGAACGGTACACCTGCAAATGCGTGCAGCAGAATTGCAGATGCGCTCCATTTCGCGCCGACGTCGAAGATCTTCAAAAATGCGCCACTCCAACCCAACAACTGCTGCGTGGGAAGGTTGTAGCGGGTCTTCAAGTATTCGAGCGGCGAGATCACGTTGAGACGCTGCCTCATGCGTGCCCACTTCCCCGGAAAAACATTCAGTCCCAGCAGCAGTGAAAGCGCAATCGAAGAAGCCCACCAGAAGTACACTGTGATGCCTGATGTATAGGCTAGTGCTGCATATCCCACAAAGACCGCCGAGCTATATCCGGACATGTGATGGGAGATGCCGGCGAGCCACCACGGCATCGAGCCGCCGGCTGTGAAGAAGTCGCTTACGTTTTTAACTTTTTTACGAGCCCAAGAACCGACCCCAATCATTAGGACGAAATAGGCTCCAAGAACCAACCACCCTAGTAGGCCCATCGATTCATTCTCATTCGGTGCATAAGGTAGATCATTCCATGCAACCGATTGCAAGACAACCAAATTCTTCCTAAATATCTATTGGTAGACACAGGGCGACCTGAGAATACCGATTTCCGCATGCAAGGCTTGTCCTGGAGCATCAGAGTTAGCGTACCTGCATGTACGATCAAAGCCAGCGGAGTCGGTCGATCATATGTGTTCTAAATGAAATCTATCCGCTCTATCGAAGTTATGCGCCGGGCACTTACGTCGTCAATTCCAGGTCGATTCGTTTGTTGTCGCGATCAATCGTAATAATCTTGAAGTTGCGCATCTGACCAACGCGAAGTGGGTCAGCCTGCGCATTCGAAGCTTTCGTCTCGCCCTTCCATCGAGCGTTTAGCATGGAGCTCAACGCAGAGAGATCAAGCTTGGCTTCGCTTTGACTTGGTGCATCCGGTTCGGTCTTTGCAGTTAACTCACAATTAGCGCGAATGCCTTCGCTAAGTTCCACGATGGCGCTGTTCCCTGTGTACTCGATGAGACGGCCCGATACGAGGTCACCGACTACATGTTCCCTAAGATACTCGTCCAGATCCGTAGGAATCAGCTGCTTCATGCTCAGCTTGATCTGACGCTTTTCCATATCGATAGCGAGCACCTGGGCCTTGACGATCTGCCCGGTCTTCAGCACATCCTGGGGATGGTTGATGCGTTTGTCGGCGCTAATCTCGCTGATGTGAACCAGGCCCTCAATGCCTTCCGCCAGTTGCACAAAGGCCCCGAATTTTGTCAGTCGCGCAATCGGGCCCTCTACAACAGAACCCGCGGGAAATTTTTGCGGGACGGCTTCCCATGGATCACCAAGTGCCTGCTTGAGTCCCAGGGAAAGACGGCGCTCGGCCGGGGCGATTGAGAGGATGACGGCCTCAACCGTGTCATCAAGCTTCAGAAGATCCGCAGGCTTTCGCACTTTGTTAACCCATGACATCTCCGAAACATGGATCAGCCCCTCAATTCCCGGCTCAACTTCGATGAACGCACCGAAGTCCGTAAGGCGTTTCACGGTCCCGCTAATACGCTGACCCAGTTGATACCGATCCGCAGCAGAGTCCCATGGCTCCGGTTGCAGCTGCTTGAGTCCAAGCGAAATACGCCTGCCTTCGGCATCAAGCTTCAGAATTTTGACCTGTAGCTGCTGACCCACATTGAGAACTTCTTCGGGGTTATTGACTCGGCTCCAGGCGATATCGCTGATATGCAGCAGGCCATCCACTCCGCCAAGATCGACAAAGGCGCCATAGCTGGTAAGGCTTCGGACCTGGCCACTGACGATGTCTCCCTCGTTCATCTCTGAATAAAGTTTCTTTTCCAGTTGACGGGTCTGTTCTTCGAGGATGACGCGGCGGTCAACGACGACATCCTCTTCGGCGGTATCGAGTTTGACGATGCGGCAGGTAATCTCCTGACCAACAAGCTTCTCCAACTCGGCTGCATCGCGCGTCCCACTGCGAGATGCAGGCATAAAGGCACGGACGCCGACATCGACCGTGAGACCGCCCTTGACGATGCCAGTGACAATTCCCATGACCGTAGCTTTTTGTGCATAGGCCTCTTCCAGAGATGACCAGTCCGTTGGTTGTGCGATCTTCAGACGCGAGAGGGCATAGTATCCCTCCTCGTTGCGTCCCTTGACCGAGACTGGAAACCTGTCCCCAACCCTAACGCCTTCGGCATTGTTCTCAAACACTTCTCGAGAGAGAACGCCCTCGATTTTGAAGCCGATATCCAGGAATACAGAGTCTGACGAGATCGACACTACGACGCCCTCTTTCTGTGCGTTCTCTGATTTCGATCGACCGGCATGAGTCTTTTCAAACTCTGATAGGAGCGTGCCAAACGATTCAGTGAAATCGTCGATGGCCTCAGGGGTATTGATGATGTCGGGAGGGGTGTTTGGAGCGTCTTCGTTTTCCATAACAGTTGTTCTCATATTGTAGACGCGACCGGACTACGATCCTGGTGGTTCTGCAGGGAAATTTATCGATGCCGCGTCAGTGAGCCGTTGGCTCTGTGTGCAATAAAAACGAATCTGTTCACCTCACTGAAGCAAATCTCCATTCCGATCCATGATTATTTACGATGCGGGTAGTGGGGTGTGGCCGAACCAGGTTGAAATTCTGGATAATACGAGTTTCCAAAAGGTCTCTGGTTCTCGGCGAGAGCATTCTATGGGGCCGAGTGTCAGAATAGAGAAGTGAGCTGCTCCATCAGCTCTCGAGGGAGCGATTATGCCCGAATACGAAAAGAACCCGAACGCTATAGCCCGTCTAACTCCGGAGCAGTATCAGGTGACGCAGCGGAATGGCACAGAACGTCCTTTCGAAAACGAATACTGGGATCACGAGGAACCAGGTCTCTACGTGGACATCGTCTCTGGCGAGCCACTCTTCACCTCCATCGATAAATTCGACAGCAACTGCGGTTGGCCCAGCTTCACCAAACCGATCGACGCGGAGAACGTTGTCGAAAACGTGGATACGAGTCACAGCATGGAGCGGATCGAAGTTCGATCCAACCATGGCGACAGCCATCTTGGCCATGTATTTCCGGATGGCCCACAGGATCAAGGCGGCCTCCGCTATTGCATCAATTCGGCATCTCTCCGTTTCATTCCCCTCGATGAACTTGAAGGCGAAGGGTACGGCGCGTATGCTGACCTATTCAAAGAGCATGGCAAGGAGTAATCATGACGCAAACAAAGACGGAACGCGCGATCCTCGCCGGAGGGTGTTTCTGGGGTATGCAGGAGTTGCTCCGCCATCGGTCCGGAGTCCTCTCCACACGTGTGGGGTATAGCGGTGGCGATGTCCCCAACGCGACTTACCGCAATCATGGCACGCATGCCGAAGCTGTTGAGATCATCTTCGATCCAGAGAAAATCAGCTTCAGACAGATCCTGGAGGTATTCTTTCAGATACACGATCCAACGACTCGCGATCGCCAGGGTAACGATGTGGGGAAGAGCTATCGATCCGCCATCTTCTACACTTCAGAGAACCAGAAGGCTATCGCCGAGCAGACGATCAAGGAAGTGAATGCATCGGGGCTTTGGCCGGCAAAGGTTGTCACTGAGGTGTCGGAGGCAGGAGATTTTTGGGAGGCTGAGCCTGAACATCAGGATTATCTCCAGCGAATCCCTCATGGCTACACATGCCATTTTGTTCGATCTGACTGGAAGCTTCCGAATTTGGCCGCTGCGACCCGGACTTCATGATTCATCTGCGCAATCGGAGATGAATTTACCGATTTTGTATGTAGTTTTCTCAACTGCTAGGCGTCGGTCTCAAAATTCTGAGCGGCGCTGGCGGCCCACAGATGTTGCGCCGCATACGCGCGCCACGGCTTCCACGATTCGGAGCGAAGCAGAAGGCTCTTTGGCGTCGCCGGTGCGCCATCCACTCTTGCCGCTCCGCGAAGTAATCCAACATCCGACGCGGGGAACGCGTCCATCTCGCGTACTGCTCGCAAAGCGACATATTGCGCAGTCCATTCCCCGATCCCGGGTATAGACTGTAGTTTCTCAATCACCTCTTCCATCGTTCCAGAAGGTCGAAACAGATTGGGGTCATGTGCGGCGGCCTGGGCTAGTGCACTTAGCGAATCCAGCCGGGCCGCTGGCATTCCCAATCCAATGGATGCGACGGTAGCAAGGAGCTTCGCCGTTGGGAACACGTGCGTCAGACCCGCATGGCCGCCGGCATGCCCGGGCACGCGTTTCGCGTGGAGCGTAACGAGTTGTCCTGCAAGCCGGCGTGCCGCGGCGACGCTAACCTGCTGGCCAAGGACCGCGCGCACCGCGAGCTCGAAGCCATCCCAGCCGCCGGGGGCGCGCAGACCTGGTCGAAGTGCTACCCAAGGCGCGAGTCGAACATCGTTGGAAAGGTGCTCGTCAATCGTTTCAATGTCCGCCCCGAGATCGAAGAGCCGCCGCACGCGATTCACGATCGCTGGCAAAGATTGCACTGCGGGAAAGCGGATGGTAATGCTCAGGCTATGCTGCAGCGGCAAGTGCGTCACTGCGATGCTCCCCATTGCGCCGTCAATTTCAACCGTTCTGAGATAGCATCCTTTTTCTATTACCTCTACGCCCGGAATGGCGCGAGCTTCGAGGAAGCTAAGCATCGACTCCCAGTCATACGGGGGACGATACCGCAGGCGGAGGACAATTCCCGCATCTGAGCTCTCGCGGCCTGCGGATGATTTGCGCCGCAACGCGCTGGGTGGGCGGTGGAACAGGTTCTGAAAGACTTCATTGAACCGTCGCAAGCTATTGAACCCAGCTGCGAGCGCCACTTCGGTCATGGGCATACGCGTCTCGTGAAGAAGATGTTTCGCGAAAAGAACCCGCCGTGTCTGTGCAACAACAATTGGCGAAGCCCCAAGGTGCTGAAGGAACAGTCTTCGTAGCTGCCGCTCGCCTACACCCAGGCGACCCGCAAGAGAATCTACACTCTTTCCCTCGCCATCGAGAGCGCCCTCAGCTATAAGCGCAAGCGCGCGGGAGACGGTGTTGGAAGTCCCACGCCACGAGGCAAAGTCAGGCGCCGTTTCGGGGCGGCAACGAAGACATGGCCGATATCCCGCTTCCTGCGCGGCAGCGGCAGAGCCGTAAAAAGTGCAATTCGCGTACTTCGCTGTACGAGCGGGGCAAACCGGACGACAATAAATCCCCGTCGACTTGACGCCGACATATATTAAGCCGTCGAAACGAGGGTCGCGGCTCTCGAGAGCCTTGTAGCATGTCGCTTTATCGGGTAATTCCATGCGTGCAGTCTCTCATGGGAGGCATTCGAAAAACTAGCGGTTTCCGGACATGGTTATCCTTCTCTGTGGATAGGAATTACGGCCTAGATTTGCGATCGAGGACGGCCTTGGCGGTGGCGCGGTCGGTGACTAGGACATTGATCCAGCGGCCGGTGAGGGCACCGCGAATGGCATCGACCTTGCGCCTGCCTCCAGCAATCCCGATGACATGCTTGATGCGCTTGAGCTGCTGGAGCTTGATGCCAATGACGCGGTCGGCGAGCGGTGTAGGGATAAGCTCGCCGTCGGAATTGAAATACTGCAGGCAGATATCGCCGATAGCACCCTTGGTGGCGAGCGAAGCGCGTTCGCTTGCAGAGAATACGTTACCGCTGTTGAGCAGGGGGCGCGAGGGGTCGAGGCCGCCGATGCCGACGAGGATGGTGTCGAGCTGATCGAAGAGGCCGAATGCGTCACGCACGTAGGGTTCGCGCATGAAGACGCGCCTGGCTTCAGCGGAGGTGGTGATGCCAGGCGCGGGAAGAAGCACGGAGGTTCCGCCGATGAGGGCGGCGAGGCGCTGCGCGAGATAGGTGGCGTGCATCTGCGCGGCGGGATTGCCGAGGCCACCGAGGATCTGCACGACTTTCGTTCCTTGCCCGTCCAGCGTGGGGTGCATATTGTTGATCATCTCGAGCAAAGCGCCACTCCAGGAGGAGATGCCAATGACTTGGCCGGCGCGGATGAAGGACTCGAGGAGGAAGGCCGCGGCTGAACCAAGATCGCGGGCGATCTGTTCCTCGCTATCGGAGACGGAGTCAACGACAACGGCTTGATTCAATCCAAAACGGGACTCGAGCGCCTCTTCGAGTTCGGGATGGATGCCCTTGGGGGTAGTGACGCTGATGCGCACGATGCCGTTCTGTTCGGCTTTGCGAAGGAGACGAGAGACAGTGGACTGATGAATATTGAGGCGCTCGGTGATCTGTGCCTGACGGATGGATTGCTCGTAGTACATGCGGGCAATTTTGGTCATGAGGCGAACCTGATCGTTACGTGCCATGCAAAAAATCCTATACGCGTGCGGTGAAGGAGTGAAGGATCCGTGAGGCGCGCAGGATCATAGCTCTGGCGCGTTGTGATGATAGACATTCCAACCCATATAGTTTCCGAGTGCCTCAGCGACAGGAGCGGCGCAGTGAGAACCGTTCATGGCTGCGTGGTGTTCGAATCCGTTTTTGCAGACGACGTTCATAAGCTTTTGCAGATGGGGAATGTTCGCGACGGCGCGGGTGCTGAAGGTGTTCAGCGGATCGTCGGTAAACAGGCCTTCGCCGACATAGGCCCGGATGATGCCGCTGGTGTCATCGGAGGAGACGCGACCAAACGTGAGAGGGCCGGCGGGGTGCGGCCTTCAAGAGCGCCGACGGTGTTCTCTTCACCGAGCACAGTGCCGAGGATGGGCGCTGTGCCGATGCGAATGTCGGGGAGGAAGTCCTTGGCCCAGTTGCCACAATGAAACAGGACACACTTGTCACGGTCCCTTCCATAGTTATTATTCCAGTCAACTAGCGCGCTTGGTTTTCTGGAGGCAAGCTGAAGAGCATACATCGAGACGACGCCTGCGATATCGACTTCGCAGGCGGAGGGAAGCATTTGCTCGCTCATCATAGACATGACGGTGCAGACGTTGACACCGTAATTCTTCTGCATGGAGGACCAGCACTGGATGGCGGTAGCTGTGAGTCCAAGGGACTGCATCCAGTCGTCGACGACGGAGGCGAATTTGGCCATCTTCGTCAGGCTTTCAGCGGGTGCGGAGGAGGAGTCGACGTAGGCGCGAATCTGATCCACGCGCTGGGTGACGCGCGGATCGGAGTCGGGGAGCGATGCCGCACTGCCGAAGATCTCAGAGAGATCGATGGTATTGACGGAGATACCAGAGGCTTCGAGGAGTTTTTCGCTGTAACGCGTCGTGTTGAAGGCGTTGGGTCTGGCACCGACGGCTCCAAGGCGGACGCGGCGCAGCCCCCGGACGACGCCGCAGGTTGCGAGGAAGGCTGAGAGGTCCTCGCGAAAGGCGGGATCGTTGATGGCGACGGTATGGTCGTGAGTGAGGGTGTATTTATAGCCGTACTGGCGAAGATTGTTGCAGGCGGAGATCTTTCCGCAGAAGGCATCGCGGCGCCGCTCAAGCCCGAACTGGTCGAGGTCGTCGGGGCAGGCCTGTACGAGGATGGGCACATTGAGTTCGGAGAGGCGGATCGCATCGGCGAGCGCCTTCTCGTCTCCAAAGTTGGGCAGGCAGACGAGGATGCCTTCGATCTCGGTGCGGTGCCGACGAAAAAGCTCGCCGCACTTTCGGGCATCCTGCCAGTTTTGAACGTCACCGAGCTTGGATTCGCCTGGAACAAGCCAGACGGGCTGGATATCGAGCTGGCTAAAGAGGGTGGAGAGATCGTGGCGCGCCTCAGCAATAAGGGCGTCGGGGAAGAAGTCGCGATTGCCGAGAATGACGCCTAAGGTACGGGATTTGGCCATGGAGAGTCACCTGATCTTTTCGAAGTTGCGATAGTCCCCGGCATTGGCCTGGGTAACGAGGTCGCAGGGGATGATCTGCTTTTCGGGTTTGCCTGTCGATCCTGCCCGCAGGTAAGCGGCGGCCTCATCGACGGCGAGGCGAGCGATAACGACGGCGGGCTGCAGGGAGGTTGCGGCGAGCTCGCCAGACTGGATGGCGGCGACGACGTCGGGCGAGCCGTCGAATCCTGTTATGACGATGTGTTGCTTGCCTGCGGATTTGACGGCGGCAAGCGCGCCGAGTGCCATCGTGTCGTTGCCGGCGATGATGCCAGCGATATTGCCGTGGCTTTGCAGCATAGTTTCGGTCTTCTGGAAGGCTTCGGATTGAGACCAGTTGGCGGACTGTGCGGAGACGAGCTTGAGCGAGGAGATTCGGTCAAGGATCTCGTGAAAGCCGCGAGTGCGGACTTGGGCATTCGTGTCGGACTCGCGGCCGAGGAGCTCGACATATTCGCCGGTGCGGTTGGTGGCGCGGGCGAACTCCTCGGCGACGATGTGTGAACCTTGGTGGTTGTCGGCGATGATCTGTGCCTTGGCGATGCCGGTGGCCTGGATCTCACGGTCGATAAGGAAGACGGGGATTCCGGCACCGGTGGCCCGACGAACGGCGGAGATGGACGAGTCAGCGCCGGCGTTATCGAGGATGATCGCCCGAGCGCTGGAGGCGATTGCGGCATCGATGAGATTGTCCTGACGGTAGGCGTCGTCGTTGTGAGCATCGACACGAGTGCGAAAGCCGAGTTCGCGGGCGTGGGCGGCGGCGGCATCGGCTTCGATCTTGAAGTAGGGGTTGTCCTGCGAGGGAACGATGATTGCAACGAGAGGCTGGGAAGAATCGACACGCCGACATCCGGCAATGGAGAGAAGAAGCACGAGGGTACAGAGCGGCTTCATGCACCTGCCTCAGGATTGGAGCGAAGCAGGAACGGGAGAAGGCGGGTTTGCATGCGGGTCTGGAGCTGGTCGATGGCGACAGCAAGAACGATGACGACGCCCTTGATGACGATCTGCCAGAATTCGGAGACACCGAGCATGACGAGGCCATCGGCGAGTACTCCAATGACGAAGGCGCCGATGAGCGAGCCTGTGATGGATCCCCGGCCGCCGGCAAGGGATGTGCCGCCGAGAACCACGGCGGCAATGGCGTTGAGCTCGAAGGATTCGCCGGTTGCTGGGTGCGCGGCCTCTAGCTGCGAAGCGATGATGAGACCTACGAGCCCGCCGCAGAATGAGGAGAAAAGATAGGTGTAGAGGCGGACGGTAGGGACACGGATTCCCGCGAGGTGTGCAGCGCGCTCATTACCGCCGACAGCGTAGACATGGCGGCCAAAAGGCGTTTTGGAGGCCACGAAGGCTGCAATGATATAGAGCAGCAGCATCATCCAGACGGGCGCTGGGATGTGGAGGAAGAAGCTCTGTCCGATAGCGGCGAAGGCGCTACTCTTTATCGTGAGATTGGGAAAGGTTTTGCCACCGGAGAGGAGAAGCGCCGCACCGCGGGCAATGTAAAGGGTACCGAGGGTGGCGATGAAGGGGGCAACTCCGGCGCGTGAGACAAGCCAACCGTTGAGTGCTCCGACCAGCAGGCACACGAGTAGGCTGGTAGTGATGGCGAGGAGCAGGCCGGGGTGTGCAAAGGATACATCGTGCGTGAGGCAAAAGCCGGCGACCATGCCGCCAAGCCCGGCAATAGATCCGACAGAGAGATCGATGCCACCGGCAAGGATGACGAATGTCATTCCGATGGCGAGGATGGCGGAGATGGCGACGTGCTTGGAGAGGATGGAGAGGTTGTTGGCGGTGAAGAAGCCGGGGGCAAGGATAGAGAAAAGCAGGATGAGCAGCAGAAGGACGAGGATGGCGCGGGAGCGGAGAAGAATGAGGACGAGCCGTGCGCTCCTGTTGGCCAGGCGGTCGGAGGTTGTGAGAGTGGTGGCGACGGAGTTCACGCGGAAACTCCTAGTGCGACACCGGGACTCGCGGCCACGAAGAGCGCCTCATCGGTGAGCTCGTGACGTGCAAACTCGGCCGAGATACTTCCCTGGCGGAGAACGAGGGCGCGATCGGCGAGCGCGCGGGTCTCTTCGATCTCAGAAGAGGTGAAGATGATGCTGAGTCCCTTAACTGTAAGTCTGCGAAGAAGACGGTAGATCTCTTCTTTAGCTCCTGCATCGACGCCGCGAGTGGGTTCGTCGAGCAGAAGGATGGAGGGTGAATGCATAAGACAGCGTGCGATGAGGACCTTCTGCTGGTTTCCTCCCGAGAGCGCCGTGACGGGTAGCTCGATGTCGGCGACGGCGATGTTGAGGTCGCGGACGAGTACACGCACGCGTTCCTCTTCGCGGCGCCGGGAGAGAATAGGGCCGTGGTTCGAGGCGAGCGCGATGTTTTCGCGGACGGAGAGCTCGGGAATGAGGCCATCGCGCTGACGGTCTTCTGGGACTAGGACGATACCTGCCTTGATGGCTTCGGCAACAGAAGAGATGTGATGAGGCTGGCCGTTGAGTTCGATGGTTCCGGCGTGGTGGGGATAGGTCCCCGCGAGGGTCTCCATAAGCTCGGTGCGCCCAGCGCCTACCAGACCGTAGATACCGAGGATCTCCCCGCGATAAAGAGTGACGGAGAGGTTGCTGAGGCGCGCTTGCTCACTAGTGCGGCCGCCAAGTGCGAGATCGCGGACCTCAAGAATGGGTGTCGTTTGCGAAGGAGGGCGGGCGGGTGCGGCTGGGCTTTCAGGGCGGCCGGACATGCGCTCGACGATCCACTGCCGGGTGACCTCGGAGCGAGGCGCAACGCCGACGATGCGCCCGGAACGCAAGACGGTAAAGTGATCGCCGAGATGAAGCAGCTCATGAAGGCGGTGAGAGATGTAGACGATAGTTACGCCCGATTGTTTGAGCTCGGCAATGACACGGAAAAGAAACTCGGCTTCGCTGATGGAGAGCGCCGAGGTCGGCTCGTCGAGGATCAGGATACGGGAGCCATGGGCAATGGTGCGTGCCAGCTCAACGATCTGCCTGCAACCGAGGGAGAGTTGTGAGGCAAGTTGCGAGACGGGCAGCGGTTTCCCGAGGCGATCGAGGGCGAGGCCGCTCCGGGCGTCTTCGGTACTCCGGTCGACGATAGCGGCGCGTGTCAGCTCACGACCGGCGAAGATGTTGTCGGAGATGTCAAGGTTCGGCATCACGGAGAGTTCCTGGTGGACGATGCTGATTCCATTTGAGGTGGCGTCGCGGGGCGAGCGGAGCGTCACGGGCTTTTCGTCGATGAGGATGGTTCCCGCATCGTCGGTCTCGATGCCAGAGAGGATGCGCATGAGAGTGGATTTGCCCGCGCCGTTTTCCCCAATAAGGACGTTGACCTGGTTACGGTAGAGTACGAAGTCGACATGATCGAGTGCGGTATTGCCGGGGTACCGCTTGAGGATCTTCGAGGCGCGAAGGATGATATCGCTCATACGCTGGCTTTCTCGAGGCGGGCGCGGGCTACTGCAAGTTTCCAGTCGTTGTACTGGGCAGTATCGAAGACGCCGGGCTGAAATTCTGTCGCAGGTTGACGAAGTGATTCGAGATCGGAGATGCGGGGCCACCAATTCAACGCATGTCCGGCGAGCCATGCGGCGCCGAGCGCTGAGAGATCTTCGCAACTGGAACGATGAACGGGGAGGCCAAGAACGTCCGATTGGAATTGCATAAGAGCGTCGTTGCGCGTAGCTCCTCCATCGGCTTGGAGCGTAGCGAGTGGAACCCTGCTGGCAGCCTGCATTGCACCGAAAACGTCGGCGATCTGGAAGGCGATAGAGTTGACGGCGGCGCGGGCGAGATGGGCGCGCGTGCTGCTGCGATCGAGTCCGGTGATGGTGCCGCGCGCAGAGGCACTCCAATAGGGGGCTCCAAGGCCGGCCATTGCCGGGACAAAGCAGACGCCTGCGGAATGCGGAACTGAGGTTGCCAGGGCAAAGGTGTCAGAGACTGGGTCGGACAAGCCAAGAAATTCCCCAATCCACTGTATGGCGGAACCCGTCATGGTGATGTTTCCTTCGTAGGCGTACTGGGGAATGCCGTCGATGGTCCACGCAACGGTGCGAGCAAGCTGGGGCGAGGAAGAAGGCAGGAAAGGTGCGAGTGTCATGAGCGACGAGCCGGTACCGTAGGTTGCCTTCACTGAACCGATGGAGAAGCTGCCATGGCCGGCAGAGGCAGCATGGGAGTCTCCGATGGAAGAGACGATGGGAACGCCGATGAGAGCCGGAATCGCGGTGACGCTTCCGATCATGCCCGCAGAGGAGACGAGTGTAGGCAGAGCCGCGGAGGGAATGGAGAAGAGCGAGAGAAGTTGTGGGTCCCAGTCGAGCGAGTGGAGGTTAAGAAGCGCGGTGCGCGAGGCGTTGGAGTGATCGGTGACATGAAAGGCGCCGCCGGTGAGTTTGTAGAGGAGCCAGCTGTCGATGGTACCGAAACAGATCTCACCGGCGGAGGCTCGGGGTTCGAGATCAACGTTGTGCTGCAGAAGCCAGGACCATTTGGTTGCCGAGAGCAAAGGATCGAGGGGAAGCCCGGTTGTTTGGTTGATGAAGTCAGAGTGCGTGGCAAGCGATGCGCAAATATCGCTTGAACGACGGCACTGCCAGCTGATGGCGTTGACGATAGGCACGCCGGTGGTGCGGTCCCATGCTGCGGCGGTCTCACGCTGATTGGTGATGGCGACAGCCTCGATGGAAGACGGCCCGGCGTGTGCGACGCAACTGTCGATGACGTTGAGGACAGACTGCCAGATCTCGAGGAGGTCCTGTTCGATGCACCCCAGTGAAGGAGTGTAGAGCCGGATGGGACTGGATGCGCGGAAGACGGGCCGGCCATGCTGATCGACGAGCAGTGCCTTGGTGTTGGTGGTTCCCTGATCGATGGCGAGGATGAAGTCAGGCATAGCGGTTAGAGTTTCTTCCCCATTAGATCGAGAGCAGCGGACGCGATACCCTGCGTGGTGAGATGGAAGTGTTCAAGCAGGAATTCGGCCGAACCGGTGGGAGCGAAGACATCGGGGACGCCGAGAATTCGCATCGGGGCAGGATGGTGGAGCGCGAGAATCTCGGCGACGGCGCCACCGAGTCCACCGGCGATGAGTCCTTCTTCGGCTGTAACGATGCCACGTGTGGTACGCGCAGCCTGTAGGATGGCATCAGAATCGATAGGTTTGATGCTGCTCATGTTGAGAACGCGCGCGTGAATCCCATGCTCCTCCAGAACGGCAGCTGCGTCGACTGCGCGCGAGACGAGAACACCATTAGTAATGATGGTCACGTCATCTCCTTCAAGAAGGACCGACGCCCTGCCGAGGGTGAAGGTGTCGGATGGTGAATGAACCCCGGCTACAGGCATACGGCTGATGCGTAGAAACATCGGGCCCTGGTGTTCGAGAGAGTAATACATGGCCTGCGCGGTCTCCTGGGCATCGGCGGGAACAATGACAGTGAGGTTGGGAATCACGCGCGTCCATGCGAGATCTTCGATGGAGTGGTGGGTTGCTCCGAGTTGGCCGTAGGCCATACCCGAGGACATGCCGCAGAGCTTGACGTTCCACTTCGAGTAGCCAAGATCGACCTTGACTTGCTCCATGGCGCGGGCGGTAAGGAAGCAGGAGGCACCGCAGACGTAGGGGACCATGCCACCGTTGGCGAGGCCGGCACCGACGCCGACCATGTTTTGTTCGGCAATACCTACGTTGATAAAGCGGTCTGGAAATTTTGCGCTGAAGTTCTTGAGCTTGGTGGAAGAGACGGAGTCGTTGACGACAGCGCAGACTCGGGCATCTACGCCAGCCATGGTCTCAAGCGCGGAGGAGTAGGCATCGCGGCAGTCGAAGAGCTTCGCGGTTTGCATGCCGGATGAGATCTTTCCCTCCATAGCGGTTGCGTCTACCATGGCAGATCTACCTTGAGCTCTGCGGCAGCAAGGGCGAGCTGTTCGCGGGTTGGGACGCCATGATGCCATGCCGGTTTGTTCTCGGCAAAGCTGACGCCCTTACCTTTGATTGTGTCGGCGATGAAGCATGTGGCCCTCCCGCGCTCGAGGGGAACAGAGGCGAAGGCCTCGAGTAGTTCAAGATGGTTATGCCCATCAAGCTCGCGGACGGCGAAACCGAAGGCCTTAAATTTTTCCGGTAGAGGGTCCATGCGGATGGTGTTCTCGGTGAAGTCGCCCTGCTGGATGCGATTACGATCGACGATGACGATGAGATTGTCGAGGGCGTAATGATGTGCGGTCATGGCCGCCTCCCAGTTGGAGCCCTCCTGCAACTCGCCGTCGCCTGTGAGCACGAAGACTCGCCATGGTTCCTTTCTCATTTTGGCGGCGAGTGCCGCACCCACTGCGATGGGAAGACCGTGGCCCAGCGGACCAGTGTTGGCTTCGACGCCGGGCAACTTGTTGCGATCGGGATGGCCATTAAGCATGGACAGCGGATCCATATAGGTTTTGAGGTGCGAGCTAGGGAAGAAGCCGCGAGCCGACAGCGTGGCGTAGAAGGCGCCGGAGCAATGTCCTTTGGACATGATGAAGCGGTCGCGCTGGGCCCACGCAGAATTTTCGGGTTGTAGATTGAGGATGCCGCCGAGATACAAGCAAGTAAGGATATCGGCCGAGGAGAGGTCCCCACCAGTGTGGCCGAGCTGCGAATGATTCGTCATGGCCATGGCGGTGATACGAGTTTTGTTCGCGCGAAGGGCGAGCTCTTCACCAGATAAAGTCGTCGTTGCCTGCATCGTGAAAGAGATCGTACGTTAATGAAACGGAAGCTGTAATCAAAATATGTCGAGCATGCATAAAAATGCTGCATGGCTCTTGTGTGTGGTGGATGATCATAAAAACAGCGAAGTGATTGAGTTTACGAATTCCCCAAAGGTTAGAGAGTATGAGACAGCCAAGGCCAGCCTCCCTTCGATTCTCGAAGTTTCGCGAAGTCGGGGATTTGCGAGGAGCAAAAGTGTGAATGACGTCCTTGCGAGTTCCGTAATGCGGAATATATGATGTGCCACGAATCGAGGGACAGACGGGCGATGGCAAAGAAGCATCAACATCATCAGAGTGCGTCGAAGGAGGAGGAACAGCCGGCGCGTCGCGGTGACCGTAATGAATCGCTGACTGTTCTACGAGCGTGCGAGGTGCTGAAGAGTTTTCGTTACGTGGGAGAAGAGTTGCCGCTCGCAGCTGTGGTCGAGCGGTCTCAGCTGCCGAAGACAACGACGTTTCGGTTGCTGAAGACGCTGATTCACGGCGGCCTGCTGGAGCGGGTGGGGTCCGGACGAGACGTTCATTGAACCGCATAAAGGGCAGCTATATGCTGCGCTGTCCTCGACGGTGGACCACTTTGAGACGCCGTGCGGAGCGTATGCAGCAACAAAGCTGGCGCGGTATCTTATGCGGATAACCCCGGATGCGGAGAAGCGAGTGCAGTATGCGGACTATCTGGAGCGGGTGCTCTACAACACGATCCTGGCGGTGAAGCTGCCTGACTCGAATGGAGGGTACCCGTATTATTCAACGTATTCTGCGGCTGCGAACAAGGTTTATTACCAGCGTAAATGGCCCTGCTGTTCGGGGACTCTGGCGCAGACAGTAGCCGATTATCCGTTGAATATCTACATGCAGACGGATCGGGGGCTGGACGTAAACCTGTTCACCGGATCGCAGGTTTCATGGCAACAGGGGGACGCTACTCTTACGCTGCGGCAGGAGACGGAGTATCCCACCGGAGACCGGGTGCTGTTGCGATTCAAGGCGTCGAAGCCGACAGAGTTCACTCTGAACGTTCGTGTGCCTTCGTGGGTTGCGAATAGGATTCCGTTCAAGGTAAACGGAAAGTCAAGCGCATTGGGCCGCCCCGGAACCTACGCGACGGTTCGCAGAGTGTGGTCTTCGGGGGATACGGTCGAGTTCAATGTCCCGCAGGCATTTCGGACAGAGGCGATCGATGACATGCATCCGGAAACCGTGGCGCTGATGCGCGGGCCCGTACAGTATGTGGCACTGAATCTTTCCGCTGACGTAAGCCGCAACACAGCGGCTTTGCCCGCGAGCCTAAAGGGCTCAGGAGATGCAACGTTTACCGAGAACTATTCGGGACGGCAGGTTGTGTTTGTGCCCTTCTTCCGGACTCAGAACGAGACATACACTACATATTTTTCGAAGGCGTAAGGACGGGATCTCGATGAACGAAGATGCAATCGATTATTCTGCCGAGCGCATTTATGCGCGTTACTGGATCGAGACGGCGTATCCATTGATGCAGGCCGCCGCCACGATGGCCGGCGAGCAGTCTACGGGAACTTTTCTTCGCGTGCCGGGCGAGACGGATGAGCTGCGCGTCGCCTATGCGGCACGCGTGGAGCAGATTCGAGAGACGGGAGTGAGTGCGATTCCAGGTCTTCCCGGTGCGGGAACGCCAAAGAACTGGGACGGAGTGCGGCGCACGGCGGAGCTCGTGTTGTCGTGGCCCTTGCATAATATTGGCCCGAGCCTGCCGAACCTGCTGGCGACGGTGGCTGGAAACCTGTGGGAGCTGAAACCATTTTCCGGCATAAGGCTGATGGATCTGGTGCTTCCGCCGGCGTTTCTTTCGGTCTACCAAGGGCCGCAGTTTGGAGTGGGAGGCACGCGCAGGGTCACCGGCGTATACGACAGGCCGTTGATCGGAACGATCATCAAGCCGAGCATCGGCCAGACACCAGCCGTAACTGCCGAGCAGGTGAGGATTCTGGCGGAGGCAGGGATCGATTTCATTAAAGATGACGAGCTGCAGTCTGACGGGCCGGGATGCCCTTTCCGTGACCGCGTGGACGCGGTGCAACAGGTGCTGAATCGATATTGCGGCCAGACCGGCAGACGCGTGATGTATGCGGCAAACATCACGGGCGATGTGGACGAGATGCTGGAGAGGCTGGAGCATATTGCGGCATGTGAGGGCATGGGCGCGATGGTGAGTATTAACTCGATTGGCCTGCCGGCGATGAAGATGGTGCGGGCTCATTCGAGAGTGGTCATCCACGGCCATCGCAACGGCTGGGGCCTTTTAGGCAGAAGCCCCACGATCGGAATGAGCTTTGTCGCATTTCAGAAGCTTTGGCGCCTGGCGGGGGTAGACCATCTTCACGTCAATGGCCTGCGCAACAAATTTTGCGAGACGGACGAGTCCGTGCTCGCGTCGGCGCGCGAGTGTCTGACGCCAATGTTTGGAAACGGCTATGCAGGGTGCGAGGTGATGCCGGTATTTTCGTCGGGACAATCGGCGAGACAGGTGGTGGATACCTACACGGCACTGGGGTCAAGCGACCTGATCTTTGCATGCGGTGGAGGCATCATGGGCCATACCATGGGCGTAGCAGCAGGAGTACGGAGTCTCCAGCAGGCATGGGAGGCCGCGATGAAAGAGATTCCTCTGGCCGAGTACGCCACCAACAGACCTGAGCTGAAGGCTGCGCTTGAGATGTTCGGTAGCTAGATTCGATCCCATGTTCTATACATTTTATGGCGACGACTTCACCGGCTCGACAGACGTGCTGGAGCAGCTTGCGCTTTATGGCGTAAGCGCGGTGTTGTTCCTAAGGATGCCGACAGACGCTGAGCTTGCGCGATTCAGAGGAGTTGATGCGCTGGGAATCGCGGGGGATAGTCGATCGCGCTCCCCAGAGTGGATGGATCGGAATTTGCCCGCGATTTTCGGCTTCATGAAGAGCATGAACGCGCAGGTAAATCACTACAAGGTCTGCTCGACGTTTGACAGCAGCGCGGTCCGAGGAAGTATTGGACGAGCGATGGAGATCGGAAGCAGGGTCTTTAGCCCGCGATTCGTACCCATTGTCGTTGTAGCTCCTCATCTGAGGCGTTACGTTGTCTTCGGTAATCTGTTTGCCCGCGATTCCGATGGTGAGATAAAGAGAATCGACCGGCACTCGATGTCGCTGCATCCTGCAACGCCGATGCGGGAGGCGGATCTGCGCAGACATCTTGCGGCGCAGACCGGGATCCGGATCGACCTGTTGGACTTGCCTGCACTGCGAGAGCATCGCGCGGAGGAACGGCTCGACTCGCTTGTCGAGGGGGGAGCGGGAGCGGTGTTGTTTGATGGAATAGACGACGATGACATGGGGCGATCCGGTGAGCTTCTGATGAAGGAGGCGGGCAGGTCTCCGATGTTCGTAGTGGGAAGCTCGGGGGTGACCGCCGCCGTACTATCGGCGCGGAGGAAGGCGAGCAATGCTGCGGCGAAAGTTTCGAGAAAAGATGGCCCGAATGAAAGGGGACCACTTCTCGTGGTCAGCGGGTCGTGTTCATTAGTAACGATGGCTCAGGTTCAGTACGCGGCGGAACACGGGTTTCGCAGCATCGCAGTGGATACGGCGAAGCTCTGCAACTCGGAGACCGCCAGGGAACTGGTGGAGAAAATATCGCAGGAGGTGTCGAAGGCATTGACCGATGGTGTGAGCGCGGTGCTGTACACGGCGCTGGGTCCGCAAGGCCGCTCCTCCGTAGGGAATGAGTTGGGCCATGCGCTGGGTGTGCTGTTGAAAAGGATTCTTAAGGAGACACGACAGCGCAGAGTAGTTCTGTGTGGTGGAGACACATCATCTCATGCGGTGCAGCAACTGGGATGCTATGCGTTGACCTCGATACAGGCGACACAGGCGGGAGCTCCGCTGTGCCGCATTCACACGGACGATCCAGACATCGATGGGCTAGAGCTGGTGCTGAAGGGAGGGCAGGTGGGGTCGAGAGATTTCTTTGAGGTGGTTCGAGATCTTTGATCGAGGTTGAATAGATCAGGCGTTTCTGGAGAGACGTGGATCGTCCTGCAGTCCCTTTGTGCAATCGACAATGGCAAACAGAAGAGCGGCGAGAATGACAGCAACTGCAATGACCCTGAGGGGAAGATTGTAGTTGCCGGTTATCTTGACGATATAGCCGAAGGCTACGGTACAGATCCAGCCACCAAGATTGCCACCGGTATTCATCATAGCGGTGGCAGTTCCGCCGAAGTGGCCTCCGAGGCTCATGCACATCGCCCACGCTGCCGGCAGCATAAGATCCATTACGCCGAAGCCCAGCGTGGCGAGTACTACGATGGCGACGTGGTTTTTGACAAGAGACATGGCGAACAGGGAGGATGCGGTAACAAGCAGACAGCAGAAGGTGATCCATCGATAGGATTTCTTTCGCCCGTAGCGCTGAACAGCGCGCTCGCTGAGCAAGCCGCCGACGAGGTTGCCGATCATTCCCATGACGAAAGGGAAGGATGCGAAGAGACTCATCTGCGAAAGGGAGAATCCTGCTCCCCGAACCAACCAGGTCGTGAACCAGCCAAAATAGAACCAGCTTCCGAAGGCATACAGAAGATAAGCGAGCACGATGAGCCAGAGATTGGAAAGGCGGAGCATCTGGCGCCAAGGCACGGCAACGTGTGATTCGAGATCAGTAGAATGGCCGATCTCGGCCAACTCTCCAGATGTGATGTCGTGCATCTCCTCGGGATAGTTGCGGAACCAGGACCACCATGTGATTGCCCAGACGATGCCGACTGATCCCAGCATCCAGAAGCTGGCCCGCCAACCGAATCGCGCAGAGAAAGGGACGAGAATGAGAGGAGCGAGTGCGCCACCGAGCCTGCTTGCTCCCCAGACCATGCCTTGTGCGCGGGCGTGCTCGGCCTTCGGGAACCAGCGTGCGATGACGCCGGCCGCGTTGGGATAGGCTCCAGCGGCGCCCATGCCGAAGAAGAATCTCGACAGACCGATCTGCCAGAAGGTCCTGCACCATCCTGTGAGCGCGGTAAAGACCGACCACCATGCCGTGATCCGAGTGAGCTCGAGACGCTGGCCCCGGCGATCTCCGAAGGCGCCGGAGGGGATCTCGAAGAGAGCGTTTGCGAGGATGTAGGCGCTGAGAACCCATCCCCACTGATCGGGCGAGAGATGTAGCTCGGCGCGAATGCCAGGCTCGGCTACCGGAATGGCAAGCCGATCGAGAAAGGTGATGACAGAGACGCAGCAGAGAAGAGCAAGGACGCCGTGGCGCTTCTTCAAGCCTTTGCTCCAGACAGTTGCTGAAGGATATCGTGCGCGCGACGTACGCAGAGATCCGGGCTGGCGAAGACGGGAACCTTGATGGTTTCAGGTGGCATTGCGTTGACGATTCTCGCCATGGAGGCTTGGGCGAGCACAATGGCGTCGACATGGGCCATATCGTTAATCAGTGCGGAGCCGACGATGCGGTCGTGCGTGGCAGTATCGCCTGCCAGAACAGCCTCAAATGCCCCGTCGCAAAGGGATTCGACCAATTCGATTGATTTGCCGATGGCGTTGGCTTTGCTGCGCAGTTGCGCAGCGGTTGGAAGCAGTGTCGTCTTGAGCGTGGCGATGACGCCGATTTTGCCGCCGGATTGAACCGCTGCCTCGGCCATGGCATCGTCGATGCGGATGACCGGGAAATCGAACAGCTGCTGGGCAAGTGTAACGCCCTCGCCGATGGAGGAGCATGTGACCATAACGGCATCAGCGCCTGCGCCAGAGGCTGATTCGATCATTCCCACGAGCCTGCGGATGGTTCGCTTTTCAAGCGCGCCGGCTCTTACGGTCTCTTTGATAAGGCTTTCGTCGACCATATGGAAGAGTTTGACCTGAGGCATTTGCCGGGCGCAAAGATCGGAGAAGAGCGGGGTAAGGGTGGGGCTGGTGTGTATCAAGGCAAGAGTCTGAGGCACAGGGTCTCCTTTTTGCAAGTGGAACATGGCTCGACTCCTGCCACGCCCGGGAAATGACACGCCGATGAAGATACCTTATAACGCGAGCCTCAAGATGGCAGGCCTGCGACTGCGATGTGATTAGAAAATGATGCGGATGGCCGCCTGGTTCTGGCGGGCGGGAACTTTGCCATTTGTCGATGAAATGGTCCCCAGGGCTGTGCTGGTGACCGACGTGTTTGGCGTTGAGAAGGCGGGGTGGTTGAGGACGTTGAACGATTCGAAGCGAAGCTGCAATTCAAGCCATTCAAAGCGTGCGGTCTTGAAGACGGAGGCGTCGAGTGTTCCGATGCCGGGCCCGCGCAGGAGATTTCTTGAGCTTGTTCCGTAGTTTCCGGAAGCAGGGTTGCGGAAGGCCGCCGGATCGAACCAATGGTCGATGTTCTGGACGAAGCCGCTGGGTTGAGCATTCCCAACTAGGTCTGCGCGCAGCGATGTGGCCTCGTTCACGTTGTTGGTATCCGTGCCGGCGACGGAGAATGGGAATCCTTTCTGCGCCGATCCCAAAAGATTAACCTGCCACCCGCCGATGAGTCTTCGGGTGAAGTCACCGGTGCCGCCTCCGAAGTGCTGTCCTTCGCCGAAGGGAAGATTGTAGAGAACGGCGGCGACAATCCTCTGCCCTACATCGTAGGACGAGCGAGCATAGTCACAGCTTGGGCAGCGATAGTTCTGAAATCCGAATGGGCCACCTGCATCTCCGGTGACGGCGGCAGCGGCCGATTTGATGTCCATCATCTTCGACCAGGAATAGCCGATGGTGGCGGTGACATCTTTGGCGCGGCGTTGCAGCTTGAGGTTAAGCGCGTTGTAGTTGGAGTATCCGCTCCAGTCCTCGATGATCATCTGGCCAAAGTTTTTGTAGGGGCGGCGCGCCACCTGGTTCACCTTCAGTCCGTTGGCGGCGTTGTTCGGATCGCAACCGCTGGCGAGGATGCACTGGGTCGGCTGGTTGGCATTGGTGCGGATATTAAGATGGGTCCCCTTGTTGCCGACATATTCCGCGGTGGCAATCGTCTTCGGCCCAAGCTGCTGCTCGATGCCGAAAGACCAGTCCTGTGCGTAAGGGTTAAGTTTCCGGGGGGCTGCGACCTGAACAAGCGAATTGGCAAAGGTTGCGGTGGTGACGGGACCAAGTGTGAGCGGCGGGAAAAGATTATCCGTGTTGTAGATGACGCCTGTGCCGGCGGTGGATTGATAGGCTTGGATACGAGCGTAGGGATAGAGGGCTGTTGAGGAGACCCACTCGTTGGTCTGGAACGAGTCGTAAAACATGCCGTATCCACCGCGAACGACCATACCTGCATTATCGAAGGGACGGAAGGAGAAGCCAATGCGTGGGGCGAGAACGTTCTTCTGTGCTGGCCCCGGACCGCGGCGGCCATCGTAGATGTAGAGGCTGCCCCCGTACTGCTGAGTGATGGCTTGGTTTGCCTGAAAGAGGCTGCCGTTGCCGGCAGGATTGAACCATGCCAGGTGATCCTGCTCCTCGTAGGGAATGGTTGAGAAGTCGTAGCGTAGGCCGAGATTCAAAGTGAGCTTCGAGCTGATCTTCCAATCATCGGTGACGTAGGGAGCCCAGGCTTTGAAGTGGAGATGCACGGAGTTGCCGGTGCTGACGTTGGATACAGGGGTAGGTTGAGCCGCCTGAGCCGTGAACGCCGTGCCAAGCAAGAGGTCGGCGATCTGGTTATGACTGAGAGTGCCGTTGAAGGAGAAGTTGCCCTGGGGATTGACGGTGCTCTGACGGTCGAGGACGACGTTTCTCCACCCGAAGCCGAATCCGAGAGTGTGTTTGCCGTGGGTATAAGAGACAGAATCGGAGATATCCCATGCGGGCTGAAGGCTTCCGGTAGGCAGGTTCGCTGGACCACCGGCGCCACTGAGATTTTGGGTTGCGCTTCCAGGGGCATTAGGGGCGAGTCCCGCGCCGAGGCCGATGACAGGATAGTTGGCCGTATTCATAAGGAAGATATTGTTGAAGCCGAGAGTCGTGGCGTCGTCGGCAGGGATAAGTGTTCCCAGACGAAGCACCTGGGCTTCGAGATACCCGATTCGAAATTGGTTGAGCAGATTTGGTGTGAAGATGTGTGTCTCGGTGAACTGGTAGTTGCGGGTGACCTGGTTCTGCTGCGTCGCATTGGCGGGGGTCAGCGCAGGATTGAGCACGTAGACGTCGGCCATCGTTGTGCGTACGAAGAAGGAGTCTTTGGCGCTGAGTAGCTGGTCGATGCGATAGGTCTGCTGGTTTGCGTTGACGGTAAAAGGTGCGTTCGTCGTGTAGTTGTATGCCGTAACTCCGGCGACATTGGGTGCGGCGAAAAGCTTGCTTGCAGCCAGCTTGCCGAGGCGCGAGATTCTGCTTGCTGGGATGACGAAGGCTCCAGCCGAGTTTCTTGGGAACGGCGCTCCTGTATAGGGGTCGACGATGGTGGGGTTATTGGGGTTGGAACTCAAGGTTGAAGTCTGGAAGATGCCGTTAAGCTGATCAGTCGTTGGCATGAAACCGGTTTGCACCCTCTCAGAACTGATGCGCTGACCTTCATAATTGGCGAAGAAGAACGTCTTGTCTCGGCCGTTATAGATCTTGGGAATGAAGATTGGGCCACCCAGAGAGTACCCGAACTGATTCTGTCTTAGAGGCGCGCGGGACTGCGGAATTTTGTTGAACCAATCGCGCGCGTCGACGGCGGTGTTGCGGATGACTCGAAGACGCTTCCGTGGAACTGGTTGGTCCCGGAGCGGGTGCTGAGGTTGACTTGGTTGGCGCCGAATCCAAACTCTGCAGTGTAGTTCTTTGTCTGCGCCTTGAACTCCTGGATGGCCTCGACGGAGATCGTGAAGGCGGGTGTGACGTAGCTGGTGTCCGTTATGGTGGTTCCGTCGAGCGTAAAGCTGTTCGATGCGCTGACGCCGCCGCCAATGCTTATGGCGTCGCCGACGCCATAGCGGAACGAGGACTGTTCGCCGCCGGTTTGTACGGCTCCCGGCTCGAGGAAGAGGAGATTGACGAAGCTGCGTCCGTTGAGGGGAAGCTCGCTTACCTGGCGCCGATCGACGACAGTCCCGATCGTCGAGGAGTCGGTGTCAAGGGTCAACGCGTTTGCCGTGACTTCCACGCGCTCACTGGTACTGCCAACCTCAAGTGACGAATCCACACGAACGGTCTGGTCGACCTGCAGCGTAATGCCGGTCCGCACCTGTGTCTTGAAGCCTTCTTTTTCGGCCGTGACGTTGTAGGAGCCAGGCAACAGCAGCGTGGCGGTGAAGTTGCCTGAAGCATCGGTAGTGATATCGCGCTTGTCGCCGCTGCCGATGTTGATAATCGAGACCCGCGCCCCGCTAATAGTCGCGCCAGTCGTGTCGGTAACGCGACCTGTGATTGTTCCTGAGGTGTTCTGTGCATACAGAAGTTCACTGAACATCATCATGACGATGGTTAGAAACCATAGCTTGCTCCGGTGGATCATCGGACTCCCTCTCAGCGTTGATCAATCTTCTTTCGCCGAGAAAAACTCAAACTGGCGAGCTCGAGTGGTCACGCTATTGAGGGGCTGGAGAGCTGTCAAGGCTCTTGTACAAGCGTCATCAACATTCAGCTGTGCCGCAACTTGGATTGTTTCAAAACGCGGAATGAAGACGCCGAGCGGCCTTATAACTTCATTGAATCCGTAAGTTAGCAGGCATATCGAAACAGAGAGTACGGCATGGGGGAATATTTTATGGCTGGGGAAGGTGTGCCGTCATTCTGAAATGCGGAACGGGAGAAGATCCTCCCGGGGGCACGAACCACTCCGAGAGGATTCGTCTTTTTTCGCACCGCCAAGTTCGTGTCTTTTGGATTTCGGTCGGCAATTATTAGATCATCACTAATGTCCCGTCCGGCTCCGTGTGGCTACGCATCCATCTTTCCCTTGATTTTGCAGAAAGAGGCTTAGCCTTTCAGCTACCTTTGTTCAGCCTTTTCCTCCTGGTCCACGTGCAGAATGGCGCCATGGTCGCGCAGGAGTTTCTGCAGCTTTGCCACATCGACCTTCTGGACCGTCTCGTGGGTTTTGATCGCCATAGCGGCCGCTACCCCGGCAGCCTGTCCGATGATCATGTACTGCGGCTCCATGCGGACCGAGGAGTAGGCGACATGGGAGGCGGAGAGGCAGACTGGAACAAGTAGATTGTCTGTCTCTGAAGTCTTGGGGAGAATGGCCCGGAAAGAGATCTCATAGGGCTGCACCGAAACTTGCACGTCGCCTTCGTTACGAACCGAACCATCGGGCATGGCAACGCGTTGGATGTTGTGCGAGTCGCTGTTGTAGGAGCCCATGCCGATGGAGTCGGGCTTGGTACGATCGGTCTGCAGGTCCGCCTGGTGCACTACGTATTCGCCGACCATGCGTCGGCCCTCGCGGATATAAAGTTGGTTGGGCCAGTGATCGGTGTCAGCGAACTCGTCTTTGGCCCGGCCCCAGGTATTGACCTCAGCGCGTAAGGAGGCGGGTACCTGGGAATCCTGCGATAGAAACCATAAAAAGGATTGCGTATAGAGCAGGTGCTCCTCCCATATCCGTTTGCGCACGGCATACGTGGCGTCAGGGTACGTCCAGCTCTTCCCTATATAGTCGGTCGAAAAAGGTCCATTGTTATTGAAATCCGCTTTGTGGGCAGGGATGGCGACCGGATTCATCACATCGTGCAGCACAGGCGGACGGTTCATGTGTTCTTGAAATTGCTGCAAATAACGGGCGAGCAGGGCGAACCGCGAGGCATCGTAGCCAGCTGGCTTCGTCCAGGGGAGCCGGTTGGTTGGATCGTTGGTGAGGATAAGCCGGAAATTATAGGCTTGGACCTTCTTGTCGCCTTCGCCGTCAGCTCCCATGGGGCCGGGGTCAACATAGGGCATCAGGCGATGCTGATCGTCGTAAGGGGAGATCTTCCACAGAAACTGGTGTTTTGGCGTCTCTACGCGTACGCCTGCGAGATTCTCGCCATATACCGTGGTCGATTCGCGCCCGACGGTGTAAGCAACCTTCGCCTGCGCCATCAAATCTCCTTCATAGGAGCAGTCGGCGAAGACCTTCGCTCGCCAGGTCTTTCCATCTTCCGTCGTAAGGCCAGTAATGTGTGTACCGGTTTTCACCACTCCGTTTGATTCGCGCAGTCGTTCCTTGAAGTGAACTTCGACGCCTGCCTTCTTTAACCATTCAGCGAAGATCGCCTCGTCGATGTGCGGCTCCGAGAGCCAGTTCGACCTTCTCAACAGATCGTGGACGCCGTAATGAGAGGCAGCCTCCAGATAGAAATCACGGGCATAGCCGCCGATGATCTGAAAGTGGCCGAGGTCGGTGGCCGAAAGGCCTCCTGTAACCATGCCGCCGAGATGGGTGCTCGGCTCCAGCAGGATGACGTGCAATCCCTCACGCGCACCCGAATAGGCGGTCATTACGCCTGCAGCTGTACCTCCGTAAACGACAAGGTCTGATTGTGCTGGTGCAGCGGCAGAAGCTGAAACAGCAGTAAGGGCGAGGAATAGAGCAGAGGCCACGCAACTCAAAGATCTCATGGTGAAAGATGCTGACATGCGAGAGGGTCTTTTGGCACGTTTCCATCAGTTATGTTACGGGCTGTTACATCGATTTTTCATACACTTGGGAGCAAGAGGCGTGCATTCTCCCAGTGCCCATCCTGGAAAATCCAAGCCAAGTTTAAGGGGCTTTTCCCGGCATGATGTTTCCGGGGTGTGGGAGGATTGGAAGGTCAAGAAAGTATTCCAACGAAGCCTGCTTCTGCTTGTTGCTGAGGTCGGAGACAGGATTGGCACCAGGAGGAGAGATCAGTGTGTTTTTCGGCGGCAGCGAACTTTGTTGGAAGTGCTGTGCTGGGTGCAATCGGAGTGGCCACATTCACCCGGGTGAAGCATAAACGTGAGCTGTTGTTCGCATCGCTGCCGACCTTGTTTGCAATCCATCAGTTCATCGAGGGGTTTGTCTGGCTCGGGCTGGACGGTGTTTTGTCCCCTGAGGTGACTCACAAAATGGGTGCGGCGTTCGTGCTATACGCCCAGGGTCTGTTGCCATTTCTGCTGCCGCTCAGCGTACTGCTGTTTGAGCCGGACCTGAAGAGTCGAAGGCGGATGCTGCCGTTTCTAGCTATCGGCACAGGAACAACGCTCTATATGCTCTGGGCGCTGGTGGCGTACCCGTTGCGAATCTTCGTTCAGAGTAACAGCATCGTCTACATCAATGACGGAACGAACAATACGTTTCTTGCCATTCTTTATGTGATTGCAACCTGCGGATCCCTCTTTTTCTCAAAGGTGAGAGACATGGTGGTCTTCGGTGCGGCGAATCTGATCATCCTTCTGGTGGTCATGGCAGTAAAGCGGTATGCCTTTACCTCGTTGTGGTGTGCCTATGCTGCAGTCGCCAGCGTGATCATCCTGGTTTACTTCTGGAAGAGCCGGGCGCTGCGACCATTTTCATACTTAGAAGCGATATAAGGGGGAGGGGCAGGGGATTGGATGTTAACAATCTCCTGCTCTACAGAACGCTTTTCATCGCATCCGTCGGAAGCATCGCCGCTTGTCCATGATGTGTTCCGTGATCGTCGATCAGCTGCCAGACGGTTGCATTCTCTATGCGGAAGCGTCGCCCGTCTTTTGTGATGCGAATGCCGGAGTATCCCGAGACGAAACCGTCACGTTGGACCTGTTCGAGAAAACGCTGTCGTTCGCCACGTTCGGGAGCTTCGGCGGAGAGACGAGACGGTAAGGCCGTCAGCTCGTCCCAACTGTATCCAAACAGAGATTGCGCGGTCTGGTTGCCGTAGACGAAGACGGGATCCGTCGCAGTGTTGTGGGCAAGAACACCGAAGGGAGCGCTCTTGTAGAGCCATTCGGATGCCTGGGATTCATCTAGTTTCTCCGGCGTAAGAGAAAGCCCGGTAAGACGGTGGTAGCTGTCTCTAAGCAGGCGAAAGAAGGAAAGGTCGAAACGTAGATCGCTTGAAGCCATAACGGGTACAGAGAAGTTACGAAGTACTGTCTGTTGCGATTCCGGAACGACCCGGGCACGAAAGCCCGGGTCGTTTTCCCGGAGTGATGGTTCTGGTTGCTGTATTACAGGCCCTTCTTCACGAGGAAGAGGATGAGGTCCTTGACGCGGTTGGAATAACCCCACTCGTTGTCGTACCAGCCGATCACCTTACCGGTATTCCCGATAACCTTGGTGAGCTTCGAATCGAAGATCGAGGAGAGAGGATTGCCACGGAAGTCGCTCGAAACCAGCTCTTCCTCGGTGTAGCCGAGAATGCCCTTCAGAGGGCCTTCGGCGGCAGCCTTGATGGCGGCGTTGACGCTCTCAGCCGTGATCGGCTTCTCGGAGACGAACGTAAGATCAACTACCGAGACTGTTGGGGTCGGGACGCGAATGGAGAAGCCGTCGAGCTTGCCGGCCATCTCGGGGATGACGAGCTTGAGGGCTTTTGCGGCACCGGTGCTGGTGGGGATCATCGAGAGCGCGGCGGCGCGGGCTCGGCGAAGATCCTTATGCGGAGCATCCAGAACGACCTGATCGTTGGTGTAGCTATGGATCGTGTTCATCAGGCCGTTTACGATGCCGAAGTTCTCGTGTAGCACCTTCACGATGGGGGCAAGGCAGTTGGTGGTGCAGCTCGCGTTCGAGATGACGTTGTGCTTGGAAGCGTCGTATTTGCCTTCGTTGACGCCCAGCACGATGGTGATGTCCTCGTTGCTGGCCGGGGCGGAGATGATGACCTTCTTCACGGTCGATCCGAGATGGGCCTTGGCCTTCTCCGCGTCCGTGAAGAAGCCGGTGGACTCAACGACTACCTGGGCTCCAACTGAGGCCCAGTCGAGCTTGGCCGGATCGCGCTCGGCGAAGACCTTGATCTGCTTGCCATCGACCGAGATGAAGTCCGGTCCATGCTTGATGTCGTGGTGCAGGTTGCCAAGGATCGAATCGTACTTCAGCAGGTGCGCGAGTGTGGCCGGCGTGGTCAGGTCATTGACGGCGACAAATTCGATTTCAGGGTTTCCGAGAGCGCTGCGGAAGACGTTGCGTCCGATGCGGCCGAAGCCGTTGATACCTACCTTTACAGCCATGTTTACCGTTGCTCCTGTCGTGTGGTGCTGAGTAGTTATTCGTTTTATCTATTGTAGAACGGCCAAAATGGCCCGTACATCATCAACACCGGATGCTACCACCGGTGTACGGGGCGCCGCAAAGGTCGAAGCCCTAGAAGCTGAAGAACTTCTCCCGCAATGCGTCCTCGTAAAGACGCTTTGCGGCCTTCACTTTTTCGCCTGCCTGCTGTTGAAGATCGGCAGCGGACTCCCATTGATCGACGTCAGCGACGGAGTGCTCTGTGGAAGCCAGGGCTTCCTCCTGACGGATCGTCGTAATCCAAGCCTCGACGGCTTCCTTGAAGGCGTTCTGAAGCTGATCGAGTTCTGCGGTCTCTGTCTGCATACATCACCTCGTACCGGGCAAGGTAGCTGCACGGGATGAATGGACGATGTACTGGTATCGAGAAAAATCGAGAAAGCGTTGCCGCAATGGGTTCCCTGATTTGCGAGCGGGTTTAGCCGTGTGTTACAAGCGACGTATGCGCGATCTGCGCGAATGGATAAGCGAAAAGATGAGACGACGCCCAAGACGTGGACCGAATGATTCGGAGTCCACGGGCAAGAGCGGGCAGGAACTGCCCGCAAATCAACCGGCACCCCTCCGGCCCTCTTACCCGGATCAGACTTCGGTCGAAGCCCGCGAGCCAAAGCCAAAGCCCTTGGCGGCGGAGCCAGAGATCCAGGCCCCCGATGAGCCGGCACCGCCGTTTTCCCCCGCAGAGCAGGAACAGAAGCTCGTAGTGGAGACCCAGCCGGATTCGGTTGCGGTAGCGCCAGCCGAGCAGCCTGCGGCAAAGTCTCCGAAGGGATACGTCGTGCTGACGATCGGACTCCCGGGATCGGGCAAGACGACCTGGTACAAACGCCGCGGAGTCACACCCCTGTCGAGCGATCTGCTTCGGACGATCCTGTTCGACGACATTACGGAACAGCGCTACCAGGGCCTTGTATTCTCCACCCTGAGAAGTCTCCTGCGTGCGCGCCTCATCGCCAAGATGCCCTGGAACTATGTCGACGCGACCAACCTGTCGCCGCATGAGCGCAGGCAGTGGATTCGGATGGCGAAGAGCTTCGGCTATGAGGTTCAGGCCGTCTTCTTCGACGTTCCCCTGGCCGTGTGCATGGAGCGGAACAGCAAACGCGATCGGTCCGTCTCCGACGAGGTAATGCAGAAGATGGCGGAGCGTCTGAAGCCGCCGAACTTCAAGGAAGGCTTCGACAAGATCACCATCGTTCGGGTGAAAGGGCAACCCGGAAACGGCAGCGAGCCTGCCGCGGTCGGTTCGCCGGCCAGTGCCGAGTCGGACCCCGACGCCGCGCAGTAATCCGCAAGGCGCGGTAAAGTAGACCACATGCCCACGGCTGGCGTTGAGTTCGCGAAGGTGAGCTATACGCCGGCAGGTGGGCATCTTGTTTTGCGTGAGATCTCTCTCTCGCTCGCCGCCGGGACCACGACGGCGCTGCTGGGGCGCAGTGGATCGGGCAAGACCACCTTGCTGCGAACCGTGAATGGTCTGGTTAGGCCGACCTCGGGCGAAGTCACGGTGAACGGCCAGATGGTAAATGCGATTCACGGCACCGACGAGCTGGCAGCCCTGCGCCGTGGCATCGGCTACGTGATCCAGGAAACCGGCCTCTTTCCTCACATGACGGTGGAACGCAATGCCGGGCTTGGTCTTGAGCTTGCGGGAAAGCCGAAGGCTGAAATTGCGACACGTGCGCAGGAGGTAATCCTGCAGGTAGGTCTGGACTTCGATTCCCTGCATCAACGGTTTCCCTGGCAGCTTTCCGGTGGTCAACGCCAGAGGGTTGGGCTTGCGCGGGCACTCGCGCTCGATCCCCCTGTGCTCCTCATGGACGAGCCGTTTGGGGCGCTGGACCCGCTGACTCGGGCAGAGATGCAGACGATGCTCAAGGCACTGTTGAGCCGGATGAGCAAGACCGTGCTGCTGGTTACGCATGATCTGGACGAGGCGCTTTACTTGGCCGATCGCGTTCTCATACTGGCAGACGGAGCCGTCGTTGCCGATCTGCCTCCAGCGGATGTGGAGGGCTCCGATAACCTTCATGTAAAACATTATGTTTCTGCTGTACATCGCATGGTGAGAACATGATGCAATTCATCAAACAGCATGGATGGGAGATCGGGCGGTTGACCTTCGAGCATCTGTGGCTGACCTTGAGCGCCATGCTGTTTGCGGTCGCGATCGGGCTACCGCTTGGGATTTTGTTGACCCGAAAACGTCGCTGGGCGAATCCCGTCATCGGGTTTGCGAATGTGGTGCAAACGGTGCCGAGCCTCGCGCTCTTCGGCCTACTATTGCCGGTGCCCTGGCTGGGAGAAAATGCGGCTCGTCTGGCGATTGTGGCGCTCACCGGCTACGCTCTGCTGCCAATCCTGCGCAATACGTACGCGGGAATCGGCAGCGTCGATGTGCAGTTGACCGATGTCGCCAACGCCATGGGGATGACAGGCTGGCAGCGGCTCAGAAAGGTTGAGCTGCCATTGGCGGCAAGCGTGATTCTGGCAGGTGTGCGTACAGCGACGGTGATCTGTGTGGGTGTCGCGACGATCGCGGCGGCGATTGGGGCAGGAGGTCTCGGCGAGTTGATCTTCCGCGGGGTGGCGAGCGTGGATAACGGCCTGGTGCTGGCAGGGGCGATTCCAGCCGCCCTGCTGGCGCTTATCGCAGACGCAATGCTGGGATGGGTGGAAAAGAGACTGGCGGTGCGGAGGTCATGAAGAGCGGATTCGCGAAGCATAGCTGCGAATCGCGGATCTCGCGGCCAGGTTCGTTCATGAGCGGCGCCACCATATGCCTGCTGCTGTGGTGCGTTGCATGTGCTCCGCCACGATCTGCAAGAATAACCATCGGAGCGAAGAACTTTACCGAACAGGTTGTGCTGGGCGAGCTGCTGGCGCAGGAGATCGAGGCCGTCACCGGCCAGCCGGTGGAACGCCGGTTTTACCTGGCCGGAAGCTACCTCTGCCAGCAGGCGCTGGTGAGCGGACGGATCGACGGCTATGTGGAGTACACAGGGACGGCGCTGACCGCGATCCTCAAGCAGCCTCTGCCGCCGATTGGGCGGCGTGAGCGGGCCCAGGTCTTTGAGACCGTGCGGCGTCTGTACGAGCAGCGCTATCAGGTTCGCGTGGAGCCGGGGCTGGGCTTCGAGAACACCTTCGCCATGGTCGTGCGCGGAGACGAGGCGAAGCGGCTGAACCTCACGACCATCTCGGATGCCGTGCCACATGCACGGGAGATGCGGCTCGGCGTAGGGTACGAGTTTCAGGAGCGGCCCGATGGCCTGCATGGGCTGGAAGCCGCCTATGGGCTGAAGTTCAACGACGATCCGCGAACGATGGATCTGGGACTGCTCTATCGGGCGCTCTCGGCAGATCAGGTGGATATGGTTGCCGGAAATTCGACCGATGGACCGATCCGGGCACTGAGACTGGTCGCGCTCGAAGACGATAAGCACTACTTCCCGCCTTATGAAGCAGTCCCATTGATCAGGGAGGACTCTCTGAGGAGGCATCCCAAGATCCAGATCGCAATGGACAGGCTGGCAGGAAAGTTGACCGCCGATGAGGTTCGCGGGATGAACGATGCCGTGGATGGTCAGCACCGGGATGTCGCAGAAGTGGTCCGCGAGTTCCGTAAGAGCAAGGGCCTTTGAGTTTGGGTGAACAGATCGGAGTGTAGCTGCAGCCAGCAAGGTTCAGACTTTTTCTCAGGGGCAACAGACCTGACGAGGAGAGTGTGAGATGACTGAGATTCGAGTGATTGCATTGCCGACCGAGACCGCGAAGAAGGTGTTGGAGACGAAGAGCTCGCCCGGCTATGGGCATCCGGCTCATACGGAAGTTGCGAAGGGGCACGGGCCTTGCAGGCACTGTCTGCGTCCGTTCCGCATCGGAGAAGAGAGCAGGACGCTGTTTACCTGCAATCCGTTTTATAGGCTGGCTCCAGTGCCAGCACCTGGACCGGTGTTTATTCATTCCGATCTGTGCGAGCGGTTTGAGGAGGAGGCAGGCTATCCGAGCGAGCTTGTACCTTATCCAGTGGTGCTGGATGGATACGATGGAGAGCAGAGGCTGTTGACGGAACGGCGTGCGGCTGCAGGGGAGCAGGAGGCGATGATCGCCAGGATCTTTGAGGATGTTTCGGTGCAGTATGTGTTGGTGCGGGATGGCGAGGCGGGCTGCTTCGACTTTCGCGTGGAGAGGATGGAGGTGGCCTGATGACGGATGAGAGGGTTGAGCCGTGGTTGAGGGGCACGCGGGGCGAGGTGGATGCGGTTCGACGCGGAGTGCTGCATGCGCTTGAACTTGCGGCTGAGGATCTTGCGCTATGGTCCGATCGCTTGAATGGCGAAGAGATGGAGGCTCGTCCGCTGGGGCTTCCTTCCGTAGGATTTCAGCTGAGGCACATCGCTCGCTCGCTCGATCGGCTGCTGACCTATGCGGACGGCCAGCAGCTCACGGAGCGGCAGCTGAAGCTGTTGAGGACAGAAGACGAGTTTGTCGATCGTGAAGCGACTCTGATGGAGTTCGCGGAGGCGATCGAGGTTTCGACCAGACGGGTGCTTGCATTCTCCGATAAGAGTTATGAGCAGCCACGCTCAGTGGGAAGAAAGAAGCTTCCCACCACCGTGGGCGGTTTGCTGGTGCATTGCGCGGATCATACGCAGCGTCATGTGGGACAGGCCATCACGACCGCGAAGGTCGTAATGGCTACGCGAGAAATAGCTGATCAACAAGTAAGCAGGAAGTAACCCCGGGGCCGAAGCTCATCCTCCACCATTAAGTTTGGCGGCGGTTGAAACCGTGCCGCCAGACGAGTGCTTCTTCAGCGCTTCTTGTTGAGAAGGCCGCCGAGGACATCCCCAAGAGGGTCGGCCTGCTTCTGGGCGGGAGCGTTCTTCGCTCCTCCTGTAAAGGAGGAGGCTCCGCTCTTCATGGCTCCGCTGAGATTCGGGGTGAAGGTCGGGTTCGAGGTAGTGCCTCCGATGGCGACGGGGACGCCGTTGCGGAGTGCGCTGGTCGCAACGCCACCGATTGCGCCCGCGGCTCCGCTGTTGGGGATCATGCCCATGAGTGAGCCGGCGATGCCGCCGATTCCCGCAGCGCTGCTGCCTGCTTTGCCTCCACCCAGGAGACCCGTGAGCTTGAGGATGACGTTGTAGTTAAGCGCTCCGGATGCGGCAACAGTTCCTGCCCCGGTTGCGGTTCCGAGAGCGGGAACATCGAGGGCGAGGTTGTCGGTGCGGACGTTGCCGCCGTCGACGCGGATGTTGGTGCTGAGGGAGCGGACGGCGGTGCCGGAGCCGGTATTGGGCTTGCCTCCGGTGAGTGCGGTGATGCTGGAGAGCTTGGAGCCGAGATCGAAGCCGGCGAGATTGGTGTTATTGAGACTGATCGGGCCGTTGATGATTGGATTGGCGGTGGATCCGGTGACGTTGAGGTTCGCGGTGAGGGTTCCTCCCTGCAGGCGCGAGCCGGTGGGCAGGTGCACTCCCACGGAGGGAAGAAATGCCTGGAGCTCATCGATCGAGAGAGACTGGCCGTTGACCTTGAGGTTGATGGCCGTGGTAGGCCCGCTGGTCTGGTAGGTTCCGTTGATGTTGATCGCGGCGCGGCCGATGGTGACGGTTGCGTTTGAGATCTGCCCGGTGAGAGCCTGCATGTTCTGCACGAGCGCCATCTGAAGATTGACGGGGAGGGTAGAGGGGGAGCCGTTGCGTGCCAGTTGAAGGTTCTGGGCGTTAGCCGAGATATTCGCGTTAAGGGCCTTGCCGTCGGAGGTGGCTTTGAGATCGACATTGGCGATGCCTTTAATTCCGGTCTCGGGCGCAACCAGGCCACTCGAAGCAAGATCGATATGGTTGAGGACAGCGTGGGTATTGAGAGGCGTCGAATCGGCGTCGTCGTAGTTGATGGGACCGGCGTTTCCGTCTGCGGTTAGAGAGCCTCCGCCGGGAACCTGGGCGGTGAGTTTGAAGGGTGAGGACGCAGTGGGCGAGAGGTTGGTGACCTCGGCGTTGAGCTGTTGGTAGACGGCTGGCTTGGACTCGCCCGCAGTGCTGAGCGAGAGGGTGCCGTTCTTCACCTGAAGATGATCCGCAGTGAGAGTACTGAGCATGTCGTTACTGTCGGGAGCCTTCTGCGGAGTGGGCGCAGCCTTGGGCGTTCCTTTGCGGACGACGTTGAGATTCGGCGTATCAACGGTAAGGTTGGCTACGTGAAGCTGCTTGCCATTCCAGGTGGCTTCGACGTCGATGGCATTGATCGTGCCGGTGATTCCGGCAGCGGGCTCGAGGAAGCCTGCGGCGATGGGATCGATATGTTTGACCGTCAGTTTGGCTCCGAAGGGAGTAAGCGAGGCATCGGCAGCGTTGATGGGACCCGCGTTGCCGTTGAGGGTGACGGTTCCATCGCCCGGAAGATGAGCCGAGACGGTAAAGGGAAAGGCCTTGGAGAAGGCGAAGTTCTTCGCCTGCAAATTGACCTGGTCATAGGTGCGCTTGGGGGTAGCGGGAGCTCCGGGGGCAGATTCGGTGGAGACGGTGAGCTGTCCGTTGGTGACGTTGACGTGGCCGACGGTAACGCCTGTCATCGAGCTGGAACCATCGCCGGCGGAGGGTGCCTTTGAAGATGCCGCACCGATGGTGGAGTAGTTCCAGGTGCCGTTTGCGTGCCGAATGAGGTTGATCTTCGGGGCGTCGATGGCAAAGCCGGTGATCTGAACCTTGCGGCTGAGGATGAGGGGGATCATCTCGACGTCGATCTTGACCGAGGCGGCCTGGAGGAAGGGCTGGTTGCTGAAGGCAGGATCATCGGCCAGAGTGGCGTTCTGGGCGACAAGGCTGCCGGACCAGACGGAGAGATCAAGCTTACCGAGGGTGACCTTGCGGCCAAGCGAGGCGGTGAGTTCGCTTTCGATGCGGGTGCGGAAGGTGTCGGCGTTGAGGAAGAGCGGTATCGCGACCACGGCGATCACAATGAGGGCGAGAAGGCTTCCGAGGATGATCAGAAGAGTTCGGTGACGGGCGGCCATGAGCGTTCCTCCTGCTAACTACTGATTAAAGGTGCTTTCCGTTGCGATACAAATTTAGATGAGGTGAAGGGAAGTAGCGACCCCCCTCCCCCATACCAAATGTGTCAAAGTCTTCATTCTTCACGATTTAGGCCCGGACCTGCCAACTTAGACGCGTGAAGGGGAGGAGCGTGGTTGCTAGGGAGCCCAGTTTTTTTCTTTCTACCAGTTTAGCGAAAAGGGTGAAACTGACCGGCAGATGGATCTGCCTGATGGGGAGTAGTTTAGCCCCTAACGGGGGTTGACAGGTTTTTGCGGAAGGTTCAAGGTGCAGGTTGTCTGAAGTTTGAGATGGGTGCCTTTGAGGGCGATGGGTGGCTGCGTAAGCGAAATACAGGGATTCCTCGGCTTCGCTCGGAATGACGTGCCCAAGACGACGGGCCCAGGACGACGCCTGAACTGGTGTGCGAGGCTAGCCTACGAGGTGGCCCATCTTTTCGCGTTTCGTCTGGAGATAGCGCTGGTTGGTGGGTTCGGAGGGAACTTCGGCGGAGATACGCTCGACAACCTGGATGCCTGCGAGCTCGAGCGCCTCGACCTTAGCGGGGTTGTTGGTGATGAGGCGGACGGCCGGAACTTTGAGGAGCTTGAGGACTTCGGCGGGAAGCTCGTATTCGCGGCAGTCGGCTTTGTAGCCGAGCTCTAGATTGGCTTCGATGGTGTCGAGGCCTTGATCCTGCAGCTCATAGGCGCGTAGCTTGGCCATCAGACCGATTCCACGGCCTTCCTGCTGCTCGTAAAGCAGGATTCCGGAGCCGGCGTCGGCGATCATGGCCAGGGCAAGCTCAAGCTGCTGACGGCAGTCGCAGCGCAGGGAGTGGAAGACATCCCCAGTAAGGCATTGGGAATGGATGCGGACAATGGGGGGAGCAGTGTGGATATCGCCCATGACGAGAGCGACGGCTCCTTCGACGCGGCGCGTCGGGGCGGGCAAGGCGTCGTTACAGGACTCGGGGTTGTCGATGATCCCTTCGAAGCCGAGGATCCGGAAGGATCCCCATCGGGAGGGAAAGTCAGCGTCGGCGACCTTACTTACGGCAGTAAAAGGCATCTCTTTTGGATTATACGTTTTGGTGCTCACTGGAATTGGATTCCTGTGGCGGGAGGACGATGCAGATTGCTCTTCCTTCAGGTTGGAATGAAGATTGGGCCCCTGCTGGTTTGACTTCGTTCAGAGTCAGAACGACGGCGTTTATGAGAAAACGAACCGCGGTCCCGTTCGGCTTCGCTCAGGGCAGGCTCTTCGACCGCGCGCTGCGCGCTTCGCTCAGGATGACATGGTTTGAGATGGGTGCTTTTGGGGAAATGTGGGTGGCGGCGTAAGCGAAATACAGGGATTCCTCGGCTTCGCTCGGAATGACGAAGGTGTTGGTGAGTGACGCACTTGCGGGGCCAGGTTGGCGGAAGCCATGGGAGCTTCGGTTTTGAGTGGAGGCGTAGATTAAGGGGTGTGGTGCATATTTCACAGTCCCTGATTCTGATTACGCTGCTGGTGGAGCTGGGCGTTGCTGCGGCGATGTCGAGCTCGCTGGCGCGATCGAAGAAGTTCAAGGATGCGCTGCTGGCTCCGCGGAAGACACCGCTTCAGAAGGCTGAGCTGGCGGCGATGATCTGCGCTCCGCTGGTGCTGGGCGTTCTGGTCCGGGTGAAGGTGCCGAACTTTCTTGCGGCAGATCTTTCATTCGAGACGACCTTTCTTCTGGGAATCCTGCTGGGGCCGGTGACGGCGATGGCAGGAGGGACAGCGCTGGCGATTCCGGCGCTGATGCATCACGAGTACTGGGCGCTGCCGGTGAACCTGATTGTGGCGGCGGTGGCGGGAACCTTTGCACGGTTTGCCGATCCCGAGGACGTGTGGTCGTTCTCGCCGATGATCGACCTGAGCATCTATCGCTGGATCAGGAGAAATCTGAAGCGACCGCATCTGGACCGGCAGGTGTTGCTGTTGGTGGTGATTGCAGGGATGCAGTTCTGCGCGAGCCTGCTCTCGTGGTTCAACCCGCGACGGTATTTCAGCCTGCACTCGGGAGAGTGGTGGGTGGAGCTGCTGATCTGCGCGAATGCACCGATTGTGGTGGGGATTCCGCTGAAGATCTGGAATGCGATCCGGGTGGAGAGGAAGCTGGAGGAGCAGGGAAGGCTGTTGCTGGAGGCGCGGCTGGATGCGTTGCAACGGCAGATCAATCCGCATTTTCTGTTCAATACTTTGAACTCGATTACTTCACTGGTGCGGTCGCAGCCGGAGCTGGCGCGGGAGATGATCGTGAAGCTCGCGAATATTCTGCGCGTGCTGCTGAAGGATCGTGATGCTTTTGTCCCGTTCCACGAAGAGCTGGCGTTTACGGATGACTACCTGGATATCGAGGTGGTGCGGTTTGGCGCGAAGCTGCGAGTGGTGAAAGAGATCGCTCCCGAGACGCTGGATGTGGTGGTGCCGGGTATGCTGCTGCAGCCCCTGATCGAGAACAGCATCAAGCATGGCCTGGAGCCGCGGATCAGCGGGGGGACGGTCACCGTGCGGAGTCGCATCGACGATGACGGGATGATGGTGATCGAAGTAGAGGACGACGGGGTAGGGATGTCGATCGAGCGCAACGAGGTTTCGGGGGCGGAGTCGATGGTGCATCAGGGAGCCGGGATTGGAATGAAGAACGTGCGGGAGCGCATGGAGGTTCAGTACGGCAGCGTGGCGAGCGTGGAGACGAACAGCAGACCCGGACGGGGGACGAAGGTGACCCTGCGAATGCCGGTGCTCGAGGCGCAGAGCTGGACGCAGAGTGGAAGGCATGTGCTGGAGGTTGCGGTGAACGCGATGGACGATGTGATGCGGCGGGCGAAGGCTCGGGGATAGATGGGTGGGTTTGAGCTTCGGCTGAACCTGAACTATGTGTGGGTCTGATCGAGGATGCGCTGGTAGTACTGCTCGTAGAGCGGGATGATGCGGGTGGTGCAGAAGCGGTCCTGGGCGGTGCGGCGGGCGGCCTGGGCCATGGCTTCGAGGCGAGCGGTGTCGTTGAGTAAGGCTATGGCGGCTTGGGCCATGCTGTCTACGTCTCCGATGGGAAAGAGAAGTCCGTTGACGTTGTCGTCAATGAGTTCGGGAACTCCACCGACGCGGGTAGCGATGGCAGGGACGCCGCAGGCCATGGCTTCGAGGGCGGCGAGGCCGAAGGACTCCATCTGGCTGGGCATGATCATGAGATCGGCGAGGGGGAGCAGCTCGTGGACGTTGTCCTGTTTGCCGAGGAAGTGGATGCGGTCCTGGACGCCGTGACGGAGCGCGAGGTGTTCGGCGGCACTGCGGTCGGGGCCGTCGCCGATGAGCATGAGGCGCGCGGGAAGAGTGCTGGCGACGCGGGCGAAGACTTCGACGACGTCGAGGACGCGCTTGACGGGGCGGAAGTTGGAGAGATGGACGAAGAGCTTTTCGTCGGGGGAGGCGAAGCGGGGGCGCATCTCGGCGACGAGGTCGGGCTTGCGGGTGTAGAGGTCGCAGTTGACGAAGTTGCGGATGACCTCGATCTCGGAGGTGATGCCGAAGGCTTCGTGGGTGCGGTCGGCGAGATGCGCGGAGATGGCGGTGACGCCGTGGGAGCGTTCGATGGCGAAGCGGGTGATGGGAAGGTAGGAGGGATCGAGCCCGATGAGGGTGATGTCGGTTCCGTGGAGCGTGGTGATAAAGGGAAGATTACGGCGGCGCGCGGGGAGGGAGTGCGAGGCGATCATCTGGCTGGCGAGCAGGGCGCTGACGGAGTGGGGAATGGCGTAGTGGACGTGGAGGAGATCGAGCGAGTAGAAGTCAGCGACCTCGGCCATGCGGGTGGCGAGGGCGAGATCGTAGGGAGGGTACTCGAAGAGAGGATAGGTCGCGACGGAGACTTCGTGGAAGTGGATGTTGGCCTCACGACCGGTGAGGCGGAAGGGCTGCGATGAGGTGATGAAGTGGACCTGGTGGCCGCGTGCGGCGAGCTCGATGCCGAGTTCGGTGGCGACGACTCCGGAGCCGCCGTAGGTGGGATAGCAGGTGATGCCGATCTTCATCGTGGCTCCAGAACGTTGCGCCGGAATGGCGGGTGGGCAGTGGCGGAGAACCGCAGATCCTTCGACTCTGCCTATGGAATAAAGACGCCATAGGCTTCGCTCAGGATGACACGTTCAGCTTAGCTGCGTTGAGGCTACCGTAGTGGATGAGCGTGGGAGCGTTTGGTTGCGAGAGTCTTGCGGGAATAGCGCTCAGGAGAGCCTGCATCTCGATCTCTCGATGGGAGCGGAGGCGCGTGGTGACGCGGTCGAGATCGCGGTCGTTGTAGCCGGGATGACAGACCAGCTCGAAGGTTCCGGTTGTGGGCATCGCCTTCAGGATCTCGTCGAGGGTGGAGGCGTTAAGATTGCCGGTTGCGGAGACTCCGAGCGTTCCGTCGGTCTTGAGGTCAGCGTGCGCGAGCCGCTGCGTGAACGCCGGTTCAAAGGGATTGCGGATGGCCATGATCTTCGCGCGTTCGAACACTTGAAGGAGTGGGCGGGTAACGGCCGGGAAGAGATGCGTGTGCTTGTGGGTGTCGACGTGAGTGATGGCGATGCCGGCCTGTTGGAGTCTGTCGATCTGGGCCTCAGCCTCTCGCTCGATGTCGGCCTCACGGATGTGGCCGCGAAGCAGAGCCTGGACAAAGTTCATCAGGGACGGGCGGAAGGTTTTTCCATCGGGACCGAGCAGGGAGGGAATGGTCTCGGGAGGGGAGGCGGGGACGCCGTCGGTGAGGACGATGTGGCAGCCGATGCCAAGAGACGGGAGGCTGCGGGCGATGGCGATGGCGTCCTCGAAGGCGGGGCCGGTGGCCATGAGGGTTGCGGAGGTGAGAACGCCGGCGCGATGGAGCTCGGCGATGGAGCGATTGATGCCTGAGGTCAGGCCGAAGTCGTCTGCGTTGATGATGAGGCGGGAAGGCATGGAAAGCGAGACGGCAGGCGCAACCGTTGTTGCCCCGCTTGCACTACTTTAGCAGGGGAAGAAATGGAGTGAGAGGAGGGGAGATGCAACAACTTCACAATCTCTCGACAGCAAAGTTACATTTGAGGCCTATCGCTCTAAATGGCCGTGTAGTCGAATCTACACATGCGTACGACCGAAGTATTTGTCTGTGGCGGAGGACCAGCAGGTTTAGCTGCCGCAATTGCGTCGCGAAGCCAGGGATTCGATGTTGTGGTCGCGGATTGCTTCAAGCCACCGATCGATAAAGCATGCGGGGAAGGATTGATGCCGGACGGTCTGGCCGCTCTCGCAGCTTTGGGGGTGACGCTGCCTGCGGATGAGACCGGTGTCTTTCAGGGGATTCGATTTGTGGAAGGCGGCCGATCCATGGAAGCACGCTTTCCTCGAGGGCCGGGGAGGGGGATTCGCCGGATTGTTCTTCATGAGCTGCTACGCCAGAGAGCGCTTGCCTTGGGGGTGAAGTTTCTATGGTCCACGCAGGTCCTGGGAGTGCGGAAGAATATAGTTCGGACCGGAGAAGAAGAGATTCGGACGGATTGGATTGTAGGCGCGGATGGACTGCAGTCGCGCATTCGCAAATGGTCCGGGCTTGGATGGGGCAAACGTCTGAGCCGGCGCATTGGTTTGAGGCAACACTTCAAAGTGCGACCGTGGGGTGAGTTCATGGAGGTTCATTGGTGCGATCTGGGACAGGCCTATGTGACGCCTGTCAGCGCAGAGGAGATCTGCGTGGTGGTGGTGGGTCGTAAACGATTTGGATCGGTTCGCGCGGCGTTGTCGTACTTCCCCGAGCTGGCGTCGCGACTCGCGGGTGGGGAGCCCGTGAGTGGGGAGCGCGGAGCCTTGACGGAGGGGCATCGCTACGATCGGGTTACACAAGGATGTACCGCACTGATCGGCGATGCTTCGGGCTCCGTGGATGCAATTGCGGGGCAGGGCCTGGCGCTTTCGTTTTTTCAGGCGACAGCACTTGGAGCTGCTCTAAAGAACGGCAATTTGAGGTCTTACGAGGAGGCTCATCGGCGGATTCGAAAGGTGCCGGTCTTTATGTCCCAGACGATGCTTCTGCTGGATCGCTTTGGGCCGATCCGCCGCTGGACGCAGGCAACCTTCCAGAGCAATCCTGAGTTCTTCGAGCAGATGCTATCGGTACACGTGGGGGAATCTCCTCTGGCATTCTGGGGGGAGCGTGGGGCTCTTCGCCTGGGAGTCCAGATGTTGATGCAGCAGCGCACATAAGGCGTGCCAGGGTTGCCTAGCCCGGCGTGGGTGCGTCGCTGGGGTAGGGATCGACCCTGGGAGTGCCATTTTGTTGCTGACGGTTGTTCTCGCGAACGGCCACGAGAAACATTCCCGAGAAGGTGAGGAGGATGAGGAGCGCGGCTTGCACGCCGTGAAGGTGTCCGGCATCTCCCGCTAGCAAGGCAAGCCCGACGAAGACGAAGAAGAGATGCGCGCAGAAGACCTCGAGCGAGGCCTTTCCCAGGGTAAGGAACGGCTCGACGGTGACGAGACGCTTGACGACGCTGCGCGATCCATAAAGGAAGATAGCGAAGGCCACCAGGTTGAGCAGGCGAAGGGGACCGATCTGCCATTTATCGAGCTGGAGGCCGAAGAATTGCGGGGAGAGATGCGGCCCGAACCAGGAGTGTCGTACGCCCATGAAGAAGAGGCAGACCGCTGCACTGACGAAGTAGATTGCGCGAGGAAGCCGGTTGAAGGGCAGTTCGCGGTCGGCGATGGAGGCGCCGATCCAGAGGCCGAGAACCCAGACAAGCTGCCAAGCGAAGAGATTGAATGCGCCGGTCTCCTGCAGGGGAATATGAAGATGGGTGGTTCGTACAACGATGTCATGGACCCAGGTTCTGAGGCCAAACTGGGCCAGCAGCCAGATGCTGCCGCTTGCCGTGAGAATCCAGCCCCATCCCCTTCGAGCGGCGAAGATGAGCAGCGGTGGCGTGGCGACCATGAAGACGATGTAGATCGGCAGGATGTCGAGCAGCGGCGGGCAGTAGATCAGCAGCAGGGAAGAGACAATCGCCGAGAACGGATGCGCGAGGTAATAGTTCAGCAGATTGACAAGTGCGGCACGATGGGCGTGAGAGGCTACCGATGCTGCGATGGTAAAGGCAAACAGCAACATAAAGAGGTGATAGCCATAGATACGAAGGCTACGTTTCCAGATCTTGTCGCGCATCTGTCGCGGGTCGTCTGCTGCGCGGCGAATGGAAAGCATCGCGAGGAGAAGTCCAGAGAGAAAGACGAATCCCTCGGCAGAGGAGACGAAGCCGATGGGCTGATTGAAATAGTCGCTCAGGTGTGTGGGAAGGTGGTTGAGGGTCATCCAGACCAGGAAGAACCCGCGCAGCGCATCCAACTCGGGCCGGCGCTTCGATGGCGCCAAATGAGGAACGGACGTCGACGTTTGCTCTAATTCGATTGCCACCGCCGTTGCTCCTGTCTATAAGACGCGCTCAGGAGACCGATGTTGCGTTCCCTGCATTTCTGATTTGATGAGATGGAAGGGATTCGGTTGCCGTGATGGTCGAGGAGGTTCGCGCGGCTGCTGAAGCCGACACCGTTCCTGCATCCTAAAGGATGAGGAGACGTAAGCATGGTTTTGAGGACGGTGAGCAGGAACTGGGTGGTCTGTCCTGCCTGTGGAGAAAAGCACGGGGAGTGCGCCGATTGGGTGAAGAGCATGCCGCACCGGGAGCTATGCTCCTGCGGGGTGGAGATGCTGTGTTGGTTTGAGAGCGAGATTACCTATCACGCGGAGATCCTGGCGGAACCGAAACGCGCTACCCAAAAGAAGAAAGAGAAGAAAGCAAAAAATAAGAAGCCGAGAGCAGGGACGAAGATCATGAAGAACAAGAAGAAAAAAAGTGGGAAGAAGGTCTGACGCGCCGGTAT
>Ga0193717_1000171_pt1 | contig 55123 bp, 34 predicted proteins | sample U2c2metaG_FD_145900 | JGI IMG/M metagenome (GOLD analysis project Ga0193717, IMG submission 145900) | Soil microbial communities from a riparian zone of the East river system, Colorado, United States - U2c2 | ecosystem: Environmental > Terrestrial > Soil > Riparian zone | place: USA: East River... | reverse complement strand
TAAAGGCAGGCATGCGGCCATTCCCACTTCTGATGATCGTCGAAATCTCACTAGAGCTATGTTTCTGGTCGATATCCACCAGCGACGGTGTGTCTGGGGGGTTGCCAGTCCGATTATCCTTATGACACGCCGCGCAGTTATTTTGATAGAGCTGTTTGCCACTTGAGGTGGCAGAAGCTGCAGGACGCTTCTTGATGCTGATGATCCAGGGCATTTCGTTTACGTTGGTATAAAGAAGATCAGTCTCTGGATCAAAAGCTGGACCGCCCCACTCCTGGCCTCCGTCCAACCCAGGAAATATCACCGTTCCCTGAAGGCTCGCAGGAATGAATTGGCCATCGCTTCGGATAGTCTTAAATTTAGCGAGCACTTCGGCGTGGGCTTCCGGCGTCCGATTCGTTAGATCTTTTTCCTCCAGTCTTTGCCGCGCAAAGGCTGGAGGAGCGGTAGGCAAAGGCTGCGTATCGGCAGCTACTTCTCCCGGAATCTCACTGGCAGGGTATTTCTTGTATTCGATCGGATAGACAGGTTTCCCGGTCTCCCGATCAAAGATAAAAACATATCCACTCTTGGTGGTCTGAGCCACAGCGTCAATCGTCTTGCCATCTTTATGCAACGTTATGAGCGCCGGGGGTGCGTTGAGATCGCGATCCCATATATCGTGCCGGACGGATTGAAAGTGCCAGACGCGCTTTCCTGTATTCGCATCAAGCGCAACTAATGAGTCACCAAACAGATCGTCGCCGACGCGATCGGCACCATAGAAGTCATTGGCGGCAGATCCCAGGGGAACGAAGGCCAGTCCGCGCTTCGTGTCGACACTTAGGCCAGCCCAGTTATTTACGCCGCCGGTATACTTCCACGCACCCTTCGGCCAGGTGTCATATCCAAATTCGCCCGGATGAGGGATCGTGTGAAACTGCCAGCGAACCTTTCCTGTGTGGACATCGAAGGCGCGAATGTCCCCGGGCATGGCTGGCAACTGCTCGGAAACGATACTCCCGCAGATCAACATGTCCTTGTACACAACCCCGGGAGTCGACAGCGAGATCGCAAGACCTTCACCGTCATGACCCAATCCGAGGCTGAGATCCACCCTGCCCTTTTCGCCAAAGCTTTCAATGAGCTTTCCCGTCTTTGCATCGACGGCATAGAGATATTGCTGGAGTGCGATAAAGATGCGGGCTTCAGTACCATCCGTCCAATATGTAAGGCCGCGATTTCGCGTACTGCCCAGCACCTTTTGCCCTTCGCTCGGATCGAATACCCAAAGCTGTTTGCCGGTTGCCGCATTCACAGCAAAAAGTCTCACCTTCGGGCTGATCAGGTAAAGAACTCCATTGACTGCCAGAGGAGTTGCCTCAAGCTCCGTTTTAGCACCAGGAGCGGAATCTCCCGTATCAAATGTCCACGCTACCTTCAGGTTCTTAGCATTCGCACGATTTATTTGCCTCAGCTTCGAATAATGTATAGAGCCTGGTCCGCCTCCATAAGCGGACCAGTTTCGGCTTGCTCCAGAATCTTGTGCGAGGACCGTTGTGGCCAGACCGAATAAGAGCAAAGAGGGGATAACATGTTTCCACGAATGCGTTGGAATGACGCTGCCAAACATAGGACTCCTCTGCTCGAGAGATTAGAGTTCGCGACTGAGCATGAAAAAAGAACGGTCGCTTAGTTTACTCCTTCTAGCTCTTTCCGAATGTGACCTTGAGCCCCCCAAACACGGTAATGGGTGCACCAGGGGCAAGGAATGTTGAATTCCGAACAGGATATACGGTTTCACCATCCAGATCTGTGGACCCGAACGGGCGAGGCGTGAAATTCCCATTGTTGTCATAAGGCGTGGAGGCCAACTGCCCGGCAGTGTAGTAGTGACGATTGAGGAGATTATTGATCTGGGCGAACAGTTCATAGTGCGGCCCAAATCTGTAGCGGGATCCCAAGTTGACCACTCCATAGCCCGGACTCTGACCGCCGCCAAGGTAGTAAACACCATCGGGCTGGTGCTGATTATTCTCGTTGCCTCGCACATATGAAGCGCCAATCAAATTGAAGTCGGCATTGATCGACAACTTTCGTATCGGATGGTAGTCCCCATAGATCTTCATCATCTCTTGAGGAACCTGCGGGATACGATTTCCAGGGCTGATGGTGATCGTTCCCCCATCCGTTACTCCTTTGCCTCCGTCCAATGCGTTGCTGCTACTGCTATTGCTTCCACCATTAATGGTTTGGCTACTTTGATAGGTCGCGCTCAGGAATGTATATTCGATCCCGGTATCGATATTTTTGAGCCGTCCCGATAATGCCGCTTCTACACCTTGCCTGCGCGTCTTCCCAAAGTTTGTGAAATAGCCATATCCCGTCTGTTGCGATGCGATAAACAGCAGGTCGTCGTAGTTGTCGGAGTGAAAGAACCCGGCACTCCAGTGAAGGCGGTCATTCAGGTCACCGCGAGCACCCACCTCGTAGGTACGGCTCACCACTTGCTTCAGTGGCGGATCGCTAACAAGGGCATTCGGCAAACTGCAGGGAAAGTCGGGGTCGGCGCAACCAAGTTCCGTTGATGTTGGGGCACGACTGCTTTCGCCATAGTTGAAGTAAGCCTGAATCAGACTCGACGCTTTATAGACGATGCCTGCAGAAGGATTAAAACGCTGAAAGATGTTCTCCGCTGTAAGTGATCCGCGATAATCAACGGAAAGCAGCCGATCGACGTTATTAATATTGGTATGGTTGTAACGACCTGAAGCGGTGACGACCCACTTGCCGGCTGTAAAAGTGTCGGTGAGAAAGAAGCTAGGGGTGTTCGCCGTTCCATGGAGATTGACGCGGTTATCCTGAGGAGCATCATCCACTTCAGTTGAACCGTCTAGGAACGTGGGAATACGAGTGATACTTATACCATCCGGGTTGAGATATCCGTATTGAGCATTCTGGACGAAGGTCAGCGTTCCGCGGTCCCAGCCTGCGCCAACAGCCAGCTGATTGTGCGAAGTATGCCAGGAAAGCACTCCTGAAAGACCATAGGCATGCTGCTTATTTATGGTATCGGTATCGACTCCGGTGCACTTTTCTCCCGGTTCGTCTTCAAGTAACCCTTGGGCAACGCAACGCAGATACGGAAACGGTGTGTTGGCGGGAGTAATGCTTGGGGGGTATGGAATCCCGGCCGAAGTCAGCGCTCTCATCTCAGCGGCGCTCAACGTATACAAGGACTGATCGAACGAGTCGTCGTTGATGTCACCGTTGGTGGTGTTGGTTCTCGTGTAGCGAACGTAAGCGTTGCCATTTAGAGTCAGGCTGCTGCTTAATGCATGGGTCATGTTGAGAGTAAGAAACGGCGAATGCTGCCAACTTGTATCCGGAATGCTGTAAACGCTGTTGTAGCCATGGTTCAGACCCGTGGTGCGATTGATCGCGCGGAAATCCTGTGTTCCGTTCCCTGTCAGAGCATCGATGACGTATCCCCCGGAGAGCGAAAGAACCGTTGAGCCACGGTTGTAACCAAGCTTGGCAAAAGACTGCCGTACATCAGACGGCGACGCGACACGCCAGCCATCCTCGTGGAAAAGTGTTCCGGCGACAAACCAATTGAGTCCTGCACGATTACTGCCACCATACTCGGCATCCATCGCTCGGCGACCGAAGCTGCCACCATATCCGCTGATGGTAAATCCTACGTTCGAAATACCGTTCTTCGTTTGAACCGCAATGGCACCACCAAGAGTGTTAAGGCCGTAAATCGGATTTGAACCGGGAATCAACTCAGTCGTACTGATAGCAACTTTGGGGATTAGATCCCAAGCGACAACATCGCCGAAAGGCTGATTTTGACGGACACCGTCAAGGTAGACGGAGAGTCCCGCAGGCGACCCGACCAGGGGCGAAGCGGTATAGCCGCGGTAGTTGACATCGGGTTGGAATGGATTATTTTGATTCTCGTTCACATAAACGCCATTCAATCTACGTTTCATGACATCGGTTAGATCGATGGCATTCGTATCTTCGATCGTCTGGGATGTGAGCGTTTGTACCGGCAGGGGAACATCGGACAAGGGAACGTCAAGCGTACCAATAGGCGTCGATGCGATGACATTAATTGTTGTGGACGGGCCGCCTATGACTAACCTGACCTCCCGAGTCGATGGAGTAGTCGAGCCTACTTGAATATGGATGACCTGCGGCGTGAAACCCGACCGTTGCAATAGCAACTGATAGCGTCCGAAGGCCAGGTTTGATAAGACCAGAGAGCCATCAGCGGACGTTTCAAGGCTTCGGCTCGTGCCGGGAGTTGGTCCGGAGAGTGTGCCTTGCGCCTGCAACGGTTGTCCTTTGGGATCTTTCACTTGGACTCTGATTTCGCCCGTCTTCGTAACAGTTGAACCCTGGGCTAAGACCAGGAGGGGGGTACACAGAGTCAGCACAACCAACCACAAAACGGAACGGCAATTACGGATCAAGGTCAAGGCCCTCTTTTGGTCCAGGGAGAACAATTCCGGCTGAATCGAATGCCTGGAGGCAAATGGCAATTTGGTGTTCTGTCGGTATATTCCAGGCAGGGCGGTTCTGTTCACTGTTTTTTGCTTTTTTCGTCATAAACGAATCAGAAAAACGTGCAGGTGTTGATGCCCGGCCCCGCCCTGAATACAACTGGGATCCCGCGCACACATATAGGAATTTTCCCGCGATCTGCGCCGCCCGATGCCAGGTTCTCCAGCAAAGGCGGGCTGTCGTTCCGCGTCTTAACACTCGGGCTCTATACGGAACAGGGAATTCAAAGAGGCTTATCAGGAAACTTCCCCAAAAGGGATCGATCGGGCTCGGCAGAATGTCCGTAACGCAGATCAAAGCATAAAAGCGTTCCAGTCTCCCGCGAGCGATTTGCCCCACGCATTATTTCTTCAGTTCCAACTTTCGAGCGCGAGATATTTCATGAAGTTGCGTACGAAGATTCGATTTGAGCGTAGCTGCATTTGAACTCTTCGCGAGATTAATCACTTCACGTTTGTCTAAATCATAGTCATAGAGCTCTTCGCCTTCTGCACCCTCCTCGCCCCACATCGTGTATCTGTACCGCTCGGTGCGCAGTGAATAACCCATGATTGGTCCTGATGCCAATCGCCGTCCGACTTGGGAGATTGCGGGATGATCCCATGCGCTTTCTGGATTCGAGAGCAGCGGTACCATGCTACGTCCCTGAAGGCTCTCGGGCACTCCTTTCAACTCACAGAGCTCGGCCAGCGTTGGATAGATATTGAGATGTTCTACGGTTCTCTTGCACGCTTTCCCCTTTGCTGTAACTCCGGCGCCGGAGATGAAGAGGGGAACATGTACCGAGTCTTCAAAGAGCATTGTCTTTTCCCATTGCCCGTGTTCCCCCACCATAAAGCCATGATCGGCCCAAAAGACGATTGTTGTATTCTCCATAAGCCCTAATCGATGAACTGCATCGATGAGACGTCCCACCTGAGCATCCACAAAGCTGATAGCGGCAAAATGCGCACGTATTGCCTCACGGTGTTGCTGCTCAGTCATGCCGTAATTTGGATTGAGCGAGTTGTACGCAAGTGCTGGTGCTACGGATAATTCGTTGGCATCAAGCCTGGGGAGTTGAAGATCGTCCAGGTTGTACAGATCGAAATATTTCGATGGCACAACGAACGGCACATGCGGCCGAAAGAAACCTGACCCTATGAACCACGGGTCGTTCCTATGCTCCTCGACTATGGCAATGGCTGATTCGGAAACCATGAAGTCAGTCATCATTTCGTCACTGCCATCCGAAGCATGGCCTGCAATCGCGACCCCTAGGTCGCCGTTTTTGCTGAGCGGCAGGATCGGCGTTCTTCCGTCCTGTGCAATACGGATACCTGAGGGACCTCTCCCACCGTATTTCCAGGGAACTTGAGAACCATTCGATGCTGATACGAGTCCCCGGCCTCTATTGTTTTGCCGATTGCCGTTCATCTCCCTAATTTGTTGTGGCGCATAGAACGTGACGAGGGCCTCGTCGTGAGTCCGGTCATAACCGGCAGGGTGAGAGACAGCCTGCCAACTTAGGGCGTCATCAAACCCTGGCGTACCAATCTCGCTGGAATTGTTGTAGTGATAAATCTTCCCCGCCCGCGCCGTGTAGTACCCATTCCGTTGAAAGAGCTGAGGGAGGGTGACGGCGTCAGGAATCGCCTCGCGAAAGTCCGTGTTGAGATCCCAGACCTTTGTTGAATCGGGAGCCAAACCAGTCATCAAAGAGGTTCGCGAGGGAGCGCACAAAGGGTATTGGCAGTAGTTCCGTTCAAACCGCACACCAAGTTCTCCAAGCCGATCAAGATTCGGAGTCTTGATCACAGGTGTCCCGAAGCAGCCAATCCGCGGCGTCAAGTCATCGCAACAAATGAAGAGTACATTACGTTTCCTGTTACCGCCTCTAGCCACAGCCGGCGCTTGGCTGGGCGCTAGTCTGCCTTCAGAGGGCAATGTCGTGGCGGCCAACGGCGCTGCCATCGCGGTTGTCGCAAGGAAGGTTCGTCTGCTTATCTTGTCGGTTTTCGTTGTTTCGCTCATGTGTTGCACCTGTAAAATTTGCGTCTAGAAGCATTCGGCAGATGTCGCTCGCCAATCTGATCTAGCAGAAGTTGCTGCACAGAGCGGGAATTAACAATGTGCAGCAACAACCCTCTAAAGCTCCTGCGAAAAAGTTCCATTAGTGATGCCGCGGCCAGCCGCAACATATTCCTCTAACTTGGCGCAGAGTTCCTTGGTCACAGTGGAGTTCTGGTCAGCTATATTGTGCAGTTCCTCTGGATCCTTACGTAGATCATAGAGCTGCGGTTTGTACTTGCCTTCAAATCTTTCGGGCTTCCATACCGCAGAGTAATTCCACTCTTTGGTACGAATGGATGCGATCCAACCATAAGCAGATACGGCATATTCTCGCTCATCTGTCTTGCCAAGAACGTGTGGCCACAAATCTTTCCCGGTAACTCGCTCAGATGGCTTAAGATTGAGTTGGCCGAGTAACGTAGGTACGACATCGGGATGCTGGGCGAACTCGCTGACGCGCTTTCCCGCATGTTCGGCATGTGGAAGGCGGATAAGAAGCGGAGCATGGGTCACCTGTTTGCGCAACTTCTCTGGGCCTTTGACCCACTGCTGCTGCTCATTCAGTAGGGCGCCATGGTCAGCAAGGAAAACAATAATCGAATTGTCGTAAAGTCCAAGCTGCTTAATCTTGGCGAGAACCTGGCCATACCAGTAGTCGACATTTGAGGCCTCCCCGGCATAGTTCGCGCGCAAACGTTTTACGCCCTCCTCCGGAACGATGACATTGTCATAAGGCGGCTCAGGCCATGAATGCTTTGTGGGTTCCTTCAGATATTTCTCAAGAAACTCCTGCGGCGGATCCCAGGGTTCGTGGGGATCAAAGGCTTCGACCTGAAGATAGAAAGGTCCATTAGCATGATTGTCTTCAAGCCAGTTGATCGCGGTCTTCGCGGTCTGCTGCACAATGGAGTCGCCGTTCTTGGTCCAAAGATGACGATTTGCGAGATACTGATCCACAAACCGGGTGAACCCTGATCCCGTCGCGAATTGACGAGCGCGCTGAACCCGTTCGACATACTCCGCAGGGTAGTAGGGAGAGAGGTCGGCATCTTTCCGCCCTGTGGTTCCGAAGGCATCGATCTCCTGGCCGCGAATCCACTGGAAAGAATCGAATCCTCGGTGAAAGTTACGATCCGGCTTAAAGATATGCGGTAAATCGGCTATCAGCGCCGTCTTGTAACTAGCGGCGCGAAGAGTTTCGGAAAGAGTCACGTCCTCTAAGAAGAGTTGATGCCAGCCGGGAAGAGATACATTGTCTTGCTGAAAGTAAAGATGCGTAGGAACGATCCGACGTCCTGTGTAGAGCTGACGGCGGATAGGAATCGTCGGAAGACCTTCTGGGTGAAAATGTTCGAAGACGACCGACTCTTTTGCGAAAGCGTTGAGATACGGTGTTTCGACCCAGTTGCTGCCGTAGGTCTCAAGATTATCTGCGCGGAACGTATCGGAGACCAGCACAATCAGATTAAGGTTGTTGCCTGTTTGTTTTGCGGGCGATTGCCAGATCGTCTTTGGCTTCGCTCCGGCGGTCTGAGCTTCTGCAGGCCCGGACCCCGTTAAACCGGCGATACCTGCCAATGCTGCACCTTTAAGAATGGAACGACGAGACGGCTTATTGTTCATGAAAATGTTCTCCCTTGGTAATGTTTTGTGCAGGTGACCCTTCTTTTAGAAGGCGATTCGAATCGCGGCCTGAATCTGCCGCTGGGGATTGACGACGGTCGAGATGGCTGCCGTTGTACCTTGCCCGAGAGTCGCGTTGGGCAGGCCGAACTGGGGTGTATTCAGGACATTGAAGGCCTCAATGCGCAGTTCCCCGCTGGTCCGTTCGAAGATCTTCGCGTTCTTGGAAAGCGCGAGATCGAAGTTGTGGAAGCCTGGACCGCGAAGAATGTCGCGGCCGGCATTTCCAAATGTGTATTGGGCGGGAGTTGTGAATGCCGAGGTATCAAACCATCTCCGATAGCCCCGCTGAGCATCCGGAAGCGCACCGCTCGCGATGCGATTGGGGCGTGCCGTCGTACCCGTATTGCTTTGATCGACGGACTGGACCGGGTTGAACGGCAGACCCCCTTGAGCCGAGATGATAGCCTTCACAGTCAAACCACCTGCAATGGCGTTGACCAGTTTCGAACTTGCTCCAAAACTGCGACCATGGCCAAAAGGCAGATCATATATGGCGCTGAGGACGAAACGATTTCTGATATCAAAGTTCGAATCACCCCGTTCTGCCGCTAGGTTGAAGGCGTTCTGTGGAATCGGCGCGTTGTCTACTTGAGTCGGGCCATTATCGATTGAATGAGCCCATGTGTAGGCTGCGAGAAAATAAAGCCCCTTCGAAAAGCGACGCTCGAGTTGACCTTGGAAAGAGTTGTAATTCGATGAGATGAACGGCCTGTACTGATATACAGCGCTGTATTGAGGCATGGGGCGTCGTGCCTGGATGGCTCCGGGCCCGGGCTGCGGTTGGTTGATCTGGAGGGGATAGTAAAGTCGATGGGTCTGCGAGCCCACATAACTTAATTGGCCGACCACCGCTCCCGGCAGCTGTTGCTGGATGCTGAGGCTCCACTGCTCGACATAAGGAGTAGGAGCGTTCTTCGGATAAGAGTTCACGGCGGGAGTCGACACGCTCGCTGGATCGGTAGCATTCGCTGGGAACCCTTGAGCAAGAGTGATGCCTGGGTTGATCTGATCGGATGTATAACTCGTTTGGATGAAATAAGGAGGATTGTTAGTGGGCCTGCGCGCCACAGGGACATTCTCATCGCGGCCATAAAAGATCCCAAACGCAGAACGGATGACTGTTGCTGAGTTAGGGGCGTAAGCGAAACCGATCCGAGGAGCGAAATTGCGAATGTTGGGATCGCTGAAGGAGCGCCGATAACCCGCAGCGGCTGCATTACTGTCGTCGAGCAGTTTGCCGTAGAGCGGACCTTGCTCGAGGGTCAGGTTGGAGTAATGATTTGAAGTCTCGTAAAACGGCAACGGTAGCTCGTAACGGATGCCGAGGTTTAGCGAGAGCTTCGAAGAAACTTTCCAGTCGTCCTGCACAAAGGCTTGAATAATATGCTGGCGGCTCTCGCTAAGGGATCTGGTCGACACCGTGGACGAACTCGTATAACCAAGTAGAAAATCGGCAAACGGGTCGCCTGTCGTGCTTCGATTCTGCGGATCTTGCGTATAAGACCCATTGAAGTTATAAGCAGGACGCGCATTAAGCGTGGAGTTGGCGTAGAGCGTCACCTGCTGGAAATCGAATCCAAACTTGAGCGAATGACGCTCCCGTTGCCAGGTGAGAGTGTCGCTTGTTTGAATCGTGCGTCCCTGCTTATCGATCGGCAAGTTCCCCGAGCCGGTAGCAGGGGTTAGAAGCGTACCGGGCCCGGTGGTGCCGATGGTGCTATAGCCCGACACTGCAAAGGTCGGGAGTCCTGTGATGGATGGAATATTGGGCGCGCCGAGGATTCCGTACTGTTCGAACAAGCGTGTCCCATCTATGTTCTGACGCTCGCGCGTCTCTTGATATCCCACTCGAGCCTCGTTCACCATGGCAGAAGAGATGATATGGGTCTCACTCGCGACGAACGAGTGCGCTTCTGGCTTCACGATGCTTGGACTGCTTGTCGGTGGGGGTAGTGTAGTAGGAAGCGTATTGCGGCCTAGATTTTGAACAAAGTGCGCGAAGAACGAATCTTTGGCTCCGAGATGATGATCTATGCGAATAAGATACTGGTCGCTATCAACCCTCTCTGTCTGGTTCGAGAAATAGTTGAAGGTTCCAGTGAGATTTGGCGCAGGATAGAGCGCGAGCAGCTTGGCGGCAACCGGATCAAAGCGAGTTGCCGGAATGATATTGCCCGCAAACGGTTTGCGGGTATACGTATTTCCAGATGCGGCAGTAGTCGCGGGATCGTAAATTGTCTTAGTGAATTGCCCCTTGATCTGTGCCGGCGTTGGAACGGTGGCGAGTTGAGGCGCAGCATCGGAGATTCGCGAGCTTTGCCACGCGACGAAGAAGAAAGTGTGATTCTTCCAGATGGGCCCGCCAAGCGTAGCCCCAAACTGATTCTGGATATAACGAGGCTTTGCTGTGAGCGCTGGCTGAAAAAACGGGGCTGCATCGACAGCCGAGTTACGAATGAATTCGAAAACACTCCCATGAAATCTGTCTTCACCTGAACGAATAGTTGCGTTCACAACCGCGCCCGCTGACTGTCCAAACTCGGCCGAGAATGTGCTGGTCTGTACCTTGAACTCCTGGATGGCATCCACGATGGGCTCAACAGACTGAGCGGTTGAGTTGTCGAAGCCAACGATCTTGTTTTTGTTGTCGACGCCATCGAGCAAATAACTGTTCTGAATGGAACGTTGTCCGTTTGAGATGAAGGTGTTTCTTTCTTGAGTTCGCTGCGAAGGTGACGTGCCGGGAGCCAGCGTTGCAAGCTGAATTGCGTTACGCCCGTTCAGCGGAAGACCCTGGATCGTAGCTTGCTCAACGACATGACCTAGTGACGAGGTCTCAGTCTCCAGCGGGGGAGGGGATGTTGTTACGAGAACTGTACTGTCCGTGCCGCTCACGGGAAGCGTAATGTCGATTGCCAGGCGATCCTGGACGCGAAGATCGACTCCTTTGCGCGTCACACTCCGGAATCCATTTGCCTCAGCACTTACGTTATAGGCACCGGCACGCAAAGACGGTACAGTGTAAATACCTTCGTTATTCGTCGTGAAGGTCCGCGCGGTATGGTCTCCGACGTTGACCACGAATACGGTAGCCCCACTGATTACAGCGCCACCAGGGTCTTTGATCGTTCCAGAGATCGTTCCGGAGTCAACCTGAGCACTCAAAGGTCGCTGGCCAACAAGAAAAGCAAGAGCTAGTAGCTGCAGAAAGCGGCTAGCGCGCATGACTATCCTCTCCATATGTCGATGTGAGTAGAGTGTGGAGATCTGTGCAGGCGTTTTGCTGGCGCAGACGACAGAAGCGCCTAGGCAAAGCGGTGAGATTCGAGAAATGACGGTTTCAGTCCGGTTAGAACTTCCGCGAATCAATGCACAGGATGTAAAGGAATAGTCTTAGCAGCAACAACGAAAGCGCGCGCAGGTTGCGCGTGCGTAGAGCGGCTGGCTCAAATTTCTGACCGCATTGCTAAGCATGATTGTTGTATACGAGAAAGTTGGAATGCTGTCAACGCCGTAAAGTCTCAAAACCAACATTGCTAACTGAAGGCTCTCTGTTAGCCGATCCAAGGTTCGCTATCGGTGATTTCGATCCTTTGTCTTGCTATACAGGATAGTCGACAGCAAGATCGTGCTTGCAACGGGCTTGATGATTCTTCTTCAGTGCGGGCGAATTGCTTCGAAAGCACAAGGAATCTGCGACGCTGTGTTTGGTAAAAGACACGAAAAAACCGATCGAAGGTTCGGGGATGAAAACCGGTCCGATCGTTCTACCGTTACCACACTTGAATGGCAACAACTTGTGGAGGGCCGGCCTTCCATCCGATTACATCAGTCGAAATAACAATTTGCAGGTTCTTCGTATTCCAATGTGGAGGTAAACTGCGAATCACGTTTTCCATCATCTCCGTATTGGTTACGAACTCACAGGCTGCCTCAGTTCCACCATCTTGCAGTCCTGCTATTTTGACAAGAAACTCGCCAGTAGCTCCTTTTGGTTCGCGCGTGATCAAACCATAGTCTTTCGCCCCGCGCTCAGTGTATTCCGTTCGCCACGTACGATGTGTCCCTTTCTCCTCGATGTACTGATAGGAGTTGTTATCGTGGATGCCGAAGTGAAAATCGCTGTCGAGGTCGGCGGTCCAGCGGTTGTTCATGGCTCCTACGATGATCGAAGGTGAGTCTCGCAATTCGAGGAAGGATCCTTCGTCTCCAAACCGCACGGCGAACGACTGACTGATTTTTCCCAAAAATGAAGTCAAGGTCAGACCAGCCCGTACGCCGCCGACCGCAGGTCCGGAGTTGCTCACGGCAATCATGTCGGACCATTGAATGAGCGCCTTTCCTTCGAGAGGCAGAGATTTATTATGCCTATCAACCCCTTTAGCGAAGGCTCCTGGGTGGCTGTTCGCGTATTCATCGAATAAATGTGCGGACGGCGCGTAGACGAACGGTTTGCCGAGATTCAGAACGACTGGTTTCGGATTCGACATGATCGGACCCCAGAACTTAGTCAATGCCTCTGAAGCATGGGGCGGTGTTCGGATCAGATAACCGGTTGCGACGCCGATCATCAGAAGAAGTATGCAGAAAGCTATTCTTTGCCAAGGCAACCCAGGTTTTGGTGATACTGCATACTCGGGCAATGCAAATACCTGTCGCGAGGTTATCTCAGGTAATAAAGAACCATCGTCACCGGGAACTATCGCGATTGCACTCGTTGATTCCGGGAGCATCTTTGAAAAAGTCTCATCGGATTTCGCAGGGCTATCGACTCCTGACTCTATGGGTGCCGAAGCATGGCGGATGTGAAAAACGGGTACATAGGTCCCAGTGGGGAGCTCCAGCCAAATGCCCTCTTCCTCCTGCGATTCGGCCCGGTACAGTTCCAAGCGACGGCGGACCTCACCTGCTTGCACCCTCACGACGGGATCATCGCCAGTAACATAATTATTGTCCCGTCCGAAAACCTCGATTCCGATCAGACGTTCCTTGATGACCGACTCATTTCCAAGAAGCTTCTGTTCGACAACGTAACGGAGAAACTGTTGGCTCCGTTTACTGGACCGGAAATGTCGACTGCCGATAATTCGTCCTACCTCTGCGCGCACAGCCTCTGGAGTGACGCCGCGTGACTCGACAGAAGGCGGGTTCTCCTGTTCATGAACAGTAATCATTCGTTGCCGAAGTGTACCCTTGCGTGAATTCAATACGCAACGACACGCCTTTTACACCCCCCAAAAACATCCCGGTCCTGTCGTCACTTTATTCATAACAAACGTCATAATGGCGGTTCTTACCGTAAGACACCGTATTCAACCCTGACAGTCATCAGCATGCCGCCATAGAAATTGGTGGTTCAAGAGACAGGCGTGGATCGTACTGCTGATCGCGGATCGACTCCGAGAGGGTGGGCATTTGACATGCCATCCGATAAGGGGCGTGGGTCCATGCGGACGGCTGTTTGACCGGCGCGTTGAAGGAGGCTCGACGGGAATGAGAACAGAGCAACAGAGCAAGACCCAGCTGACAAGAACGGTCATTGGCCAAGTGATTCGCCGTACATGTCGTTTTATCTTTCTTTTACTCGGGGTGGGCTGCATCATGACGGGCGCCAGCAGGCCGGCATGGTCGCAGGGCAGCACTGCAACGTTGGGGGGCCGGGTAACCGATCAGCACCAGGACGTAATCCCTGGTGCCGAAGTGGTCGTGACTTCACAGGAAACGGGTGTCGCGACGCACGCGCGCACGAATGGTGCCGGACTTTGGCAAATCAACTCGCTCATCCCCGGTCACTATCGGTTCACGGTTACCTCGGAAGGGTTTGCAAAGTTAGAACATTCCGCTGTCGATCTTCAGATCGCGGATGTCAAATCCGTTGACGTAGCGATGAAGGTCGGCAGTGTGAATCAGGAGGTGGTGGTGAGCGCGGAGACACCGCTGATTGACACCACGGCGGCGGTTTCGGGCGTTGTGCTCAACTCGTCGGATCTCGAGGAATTGCCCACGATGACCAATTCTCCAACAGAGCTTGCCTCGCTGGCGCCCGGTGTCTTCCTGGCTCCTCCTACCGGAGGCGCCGCGTCTCTCTGGTCGAACTCGTCGCTGTCGGGCATTAAAGTAAACGGCTCGGGTTCGGGTAACAACGCGGTTAATTATGTCCTTGACGGCGCGACGGACACCATCGTGTCGAGCGGTAATATTGCGTTCATCCCTCCCAATGACGCCGTCAGCCAGGTCCGCGTGATGACGAACTCCTACGATGCCTCCATCGGACGTACGGCTGCCGGCACGATTAATATGTCGTTGAAGTCCGGAACGGAGAAGTTTCACGGTGTGTTGTACGAACGGAATCAGAACAACTTTCTGAATGCAAACTACGTACAATACAAGGCCACAGGGACGCCAACTCCTACGATTCGCTTCAATGAATGGGGTGGAACGATAGGAGGTCCGGTTTGGATCCCGAAAGCGTATGACGGTCGGAAGCACGGCACCTTCTTTTTCTTTTCGTATGACGGCGTTCACAACGTCTCGCCGGCCACGACGAGTTTCCTCAGCATTCCGAACGAAGCGGAACGCAAGGGGGACTATAGTCAGTCTGTCAAAGTTGTGAATGGCGTGACGTATCCCATCGCCATCTATGATCCTAAGACGATCGATTCGGCTAGCAATCGCCAGAAGTTTCCTAACTCAATCATTCCTCAGGATCGCATCAGCCCAATGGCAAAGGCGCTCGTCTCTCTGCTGCCGTTGCCGAACGTACCCCACGACGCCGGCGGCACGGACTCCAATAACTATCTCGAGACCAATCCCAAGGTAGACAACTTCTATAGCTGGCTCATACGCGTCGATCAGGCGTGGAACAACAATCACCACAGCTATATCGATTGGCGGCGCAATCAGCTCAGGGAGTTCACGAACGATAATTTTGGGCCTAACAACCTGCTGGCAGGTGAAAATCTGAACCGTGACAACTACGGTCTCACCGTAAACCACACCTGGGTAGTCAATCCGAATGTAATCATCACCTTCAATGCCAACGCTACTGCTTACAAAACCACAGATGGATCGCCTGCAGCCTCCGTCGATCCGACGCAGTATGGTTTCTCAGAGGATTTTGCAAATAGCCAGCCTCTACGTGGTCTTCCGCAGCTTCAGAATGTTTTGGGACTGAGCAAGATTGGAACTACGGTCGGGCCGCTCTATGAGAACGATTATCAGTGGGAAGGTCGGGGCTTCGTGACCCAGATCGTGGGTCGACACACACTCCGCTACGGCGCAGAGTATCTGTTGCAACAGGAAGCAGAAGGAAACAACTCTGGGGCGACAGGGATCTTCAACTTCAGTTCGATATGGACTTCGCCTAATCCCAACACAACGGCTCCCCCAGGGGCGGATACAGTTAACCCGTCTTTCCTGCTGGGCCTGCCGAGTTCGGGGTCCATCGCGCAAAACGCGACTGCATTCTGGTCGCAGCCCTTCACTGGCGCTTTTGTGCAGGACGACTGGCGCGTGACTCCAAACTTCTCGCTCGATTTGGGAATTCGTTGGGATATTCAACTCTCCCTGAAGGAGCGTCATGATCGCTACTACGCTCGCTTTGATCCCAATGCCAACCTTGAACCTGTAACCAATTATGCTCAGCCGCAATATGCAAATCTGCTGGCGGGATCTTCGACGAGCTCAGGGGTCGCATTCCTGCGACAGTACCGGAACGACGCTTCTAGCTTTCAGGCCAAAGGGGCTGTTCAATATGCGGGGCTCAATGGCACGGATCGCTCTCTGACGGACCTGCAGTATAAGTACTTCCAACCCAGAATCGGCTTTGCCTACCAGTTCGGTCCACAGTCTGTGTTGCGTGGTGGCGTAGGTCGATTCGTGCAGGCAAACTTCACGGCAAATCACGGAGATCAACTTGGCTACAGCACGACGACACCGTTTACTGCATCGGATGACAACTATCGCACCTCCTCGGCTACGCTTGATAGTCCTTTCCCAACCGGCCTTGTAGCTCCTACGGGAAACTCTCTTGGAGCGCTAACCAGCGTGGGCTCTGTCTCGAGCTTCTATACCTCCGATGTGAAGCGACAGTATACGGATGATGTAAGCCTCCGCTTGCAACAACAAGTTCGCAACTATCTGTTTGAAATCGGGGGTGTCTTCGATCGGACCACGGGTCTTGCCGTCGGCTATCAGATTAATGAGCCCAGCGTCGACGTCTGGCATGGGGCATTTGATCCGAAGTTTGACGCCAACGGCCGCCCCGTCGATACCCTCCCTGGCAATGTGGTCGTGACCAATCCGTTCAAGGGAGCCCCGTATATTACATCGAGCCTGGAAACCAACTCGACCGTAAGCGCGTACCAGCTCGCTCGTCCGAATCCCCTCCTGGGCAATGCTACGACCGGCGTGACAGAGACTCTTTACAACGGAACTTCGACAAATTATGCATTACAGGCACGCGTGCAACGGCGTTATAAGGATGGATTCGGCATCATAGCGAACTTCACCTGGGGCAAACAGATGGACAAAACGGGCTACTTTACACCCTCTGCTTATTCGCAAACCCTGCATCGCCAACTCAGTCCCGGCGACCGCCGTTTCCAGATCTCCATCAGCCCGACCTACATTCTTCCATTCGGCCAGGGCAAGCTGATTGGAAGCCACGTCAATCATTTCGTGGATGGGTTGATTGGAGGATGGGAGATCTCAGCAATCTACAAGTTCTACTCTGGAACGCCGATCACACTGCCGACCAATACGGCCTTCTTCGAGGGGAGTGACCCTGCGGACGGAATCACTAAAAGTAAATCGAAATGGTTCAACACCGATAAGTTCCGGGCGTTCCCGAATCGCAGCACCACGGTTGCGCAACTGGCTGCCTATTCGTCCTGGACTGAAGTCCAGAGTCTACCTGGCTATAATTGGTCGCCGACGTCGTCTTCAGATCAATCGAGGAATGGTGTCTACAACGACTTCAAGACCTGGATCAGTGATAGTCCGACAACCTTCGGCTCAGTACGCAACCCTTACACAAATAACTGGGACATCGGCTTGCGTAAGAATTTCCCGATTCATGAAAGCATACGGCTACAACTGCGCATCGATGCATTCAATGCCCTCAACCATCCACAGTTCGGGAATGTGGATACGACCCCATCTGACACCTACTTCGGATGGGTTGGCGGATCTCCCATTCCGTCCCAGGTTAATACACCAAGAGCGATTCAGTTGCAGGGCAAGCTCTATTTCTAAGTCCTCTAATATTTGTCAGAGCGAGATAGACGTATAGGCTTGCTTAGACATGCGAGCAAGCCTATACGCTCCGCTGGCCCATTCAATCCGTGGGTTCCTACCGCAATTCCTTAGCGGCGCAGTCCTAGGCGCACGCATCAAACTAAACCTACTACCAATCGAACATCGGGTGATCCGATTATGCCTTTCGTACGTTCTGTCGCTGCTGAATTACGTCTTGCGTGCACGTTTTCAATATTAGGGATAACGATCCTCTGTTGGGCCGGCTTCCTGGCGCCTGCGCTTTATGCTCAGGTTGGCTCGAGTGAATCTGCGACATTTACGAATCCACTGAAAGACTCTGGTGCTGATCCGTGGGTTTTTATGTGGAAGGGAAACTATTACTACATGAACACGACCGGCCGAAATCTGACGCTCTGGAAGACGCAGAACATCACAGACCTTCATGATGCCGAGAAAAGAGTTGTGTGGACACCGGAGTCAGGACAGCAATGGTCTAAAGACGTCTGGGCGCCTGAACTGTATCGTTGGGACGACAAGTGGTACATCTACTTTGCTGCAGATAACGGCAAGAATGCGTCGCACCGTATCTTCGTGATCGAGAATCCTTCCGACGATCCGATGGATGGAGAATGGACTTTCAAAGGTAAGGTCTCAGATGCGACCGACAGGTGGGCTATTGACGCCGATGTGTTCGAGGTGAAGGGTCGGCACTACATGGTTTGGTCTGGATGGGAAGGAGATGCGGACGGCGAGCAAGATATCTTTATCGCGCATATGAATAACCCGTGGACAATTGATTCTCCCCGGATGCTCATCTCTACTCCCAATCATCGATGGGAGAAGCATGGAAACCTACCTGACAAAAGACACGTAAACGTGAACGAAGGGCCAACGGCACTCATTCACGAGAAGGATATCTTCATTGTGTATTCAGGTTCCGGCTGCTGGACAGATCACTACTCACTCGGTGCACTGCGGTCGACCATCGATTCCGACTTGTTGGAAGCAGGATCGTGGAAGAAGCTGCCGCACCCGCTACTAAAAACCTCTCGTAAGGCGCAGGCTTTCGGTCCTGGACATAATGGGTTCTTCAAGTCTCCAGACGGGACTGAGGATTGGCTGATCTATCATGCCAACCCTCAGTCCCACAAGGGATGCGGAGGTCATCGTAGCCTCCGCATTCAGCCCTTTCACTGGAATAAGGACGGGACGCCCAATTTCGGGAAGCCTGTTCGGTTAGGACAGCGACTCCCCCAACCCTCACGCAAGTGAATCGCTTCGGAGCGAATCATACAGCGGGCTGCGTAGCCGTTCGGATGCCTTAATGGGAGACAAGTTGTAACTGTCGGGGGAGAGATACAGAGGATAGGCTTGTCGGAAGGCAGGAAGGTACAAGTCCCGGCGTAGGATCTTCTGATCACAACGCCGGGATTCTTGGAGTGTTTAGAACTCGAGACGGACGGACACTTGGCCGGTACGGTTGCCTCCGTTCTCGTTGGTGGTAGCCGCCGTGATGGTCCCGAAAGCATTGGCATTGCTGAGGTCCAGGTTGGGGTTGGCAAGATTGGTGTGGTTCAGGACGTTGGTAAAGGTTCCCTCAGCCTTGAGATGCACACCTTCTGCCAGAGTGAAGGTTTTGCTGAGGCCAGAGGAGAGGTTGATGAGCCCCGGACCGACAATGGAGCCGACCTGCGAGTTTCCGAAGCGTCCGATAGGAAGCGGCACAGGACCGGAGCCGCTGCCGGTGGTGCACTTGGTGCCCGGCTGCCATGCGGGATAGCCGGGGCAGGTGAAGGCCTTGGCGTTGACCCAATTGTTGCGATTCTGGTTGGACGGCTTCCAGTTTGCGCCTGGAACGTTATCCGCATGCTGCGGACGGCTGGGAGCGATCCAGCCTGCGGCAGTCGCTCCGATACCGGAGCCGGTACCGGAGGCATCGCCTTGTCCGCCGGGGAAGTATGGGGTGAGGAAGGCGCCGGTCTGCCAGACGAAAACGGAGCTGAGACGCCAGCCTCCGACGACGGCATCGGTGAAGCGGGACATGGAAGAGCCGTAGCGGCGGCCACGACCGAAGGGAAGATCATAGACAGCCGTCGTGTTCCAGCGGTGGCGGCGAGTTCCTTCGACGTTGCCGAAGTCGGCGTGGCGGTCAAGGACAGAGGTGGATCGTGCCCCGCCGCTCTCCCCGGCAAAACCGGTGTTGTTGGGACCCTGGTTGTCGGCGAGAGCTTTGGCGTAGGTCCACGAGGAGTCGAAGCTCAAACCACGCTGGAAGCGATGGCTGAGTTCGAGCTGAAGAGCGTTGTAGGTTTCGTTGGCACCAGTGGCGCGAGTGTTAATGGTTCCCCAGTTCGGGAAGAGGCGGGCGGTGAAGGGCTGGTTATACGCCGCGACGGTTGAGGAGAACGGCAGGGTATTTTCATCAGGCGCCCAGACGAGCTGGCGAGTGATGGAGCCAATGTAGGAGATGCGTCCGCCATAGCCAGAGCCGAAGTCGTGGTCGACACTGAGGGACCACTGCTGGGTGTAGGGATCCTTCCAGTTGGTGCTGTTGGCGGTGCCGAAGTCATTCTGACCGTAATTTTTGCTGCTGCCGCCCGCGGCCGCTCCGGCAAAGATAGAGGGCCACTGATAGCCGATGGCGTGTGTGGTGGGGTTATAGGTGTTGACATATTCGGTCGTTGCGGCCTGCAGCGTTCCGGTGAGCGAATAGAAGTTCGAACCGAGCAGGGTGATGTTGTAGATGCCATAGCCGCCGCGGATTGCGGTCTTGTCGTCGTTGAAGGGCCGGAAAGAGAATCCAAAGCGGGGCATGAAGCGAAGCTTGGGATAGTGTTTGAGGCCGCCGGGGAATCCGGCCTGGCTTGCGGTCTCGACGGGCATGCAGGGGGCGCCGTTGATGACAGCGGAGTTGGTGTTGTGGAGTCCATCGGGATTGCAGGCGTTTGCGCTGGCCAGATAGTTCTGCGCAAGCAGGCTGGACTTGCCGTCCGGGTAGATGACGCGGCCGGAGAGCGGGACGCTGGGATCGAAGTTTCCGATGTCGCCGCCGGCATCGGTGTATCCGGGATGGAGCTCGTAACGGATTCCGTAGGTTAGGGTGAGGCGGTTAGAAACCTTCCACTGGTCCTGAGCAAAGAAGTGATAGTGGATAGTGCTGCCGTCGTTGTCTTGCTGGACGGTGTCGTACTCGGTGCCGTTGGGGATGCCGAGAAGGAAGTCGGCGAAGTCGACGCCGGTGTAGTTGCCGACGGCGGAGCCGGTGGTGGTGTAGCCGAAGGTGCCGTAGTTATCGGCGCCGAAGAAGCCTAGCGGGGACATGGAGCGAATGGTGCGGATGTCTCCACCGAACTTGAAGGTGTGATTGCCGTGGGTCCAGCTGAGGGTATCGGTATAGACGAAGATGTGGGACTTGTTGGTGGAGGAGAGGCGGCCGACGTCAAGGCTCTGAATCCTCTGGAAGGAGACCTCAGGCAGGCCATTGAAGAAGAGGTTTTGAAGACCGACGAGCCCGAGTCCGTTGGTGAAGCTCTTTCCGTCGAGACTGTTGTCCTCTCCGGAGGTGTAGAGGGTGAAGCCGAAGTGGGCTTCGTTGATCAGATTTGGACGTGCCGTCCAGGTGACGTTGGTACTAAGCACGCGAGACTGATTGGCGGTGACGGAGGAAGGAACGAGCAATTTCTGAGGGGTTAATTGGGGGTAATTCTTCCAAGTAAAGCGACCCCAGATGAGAAACTTTTGATTTGCCCCGAGATACTGATCTCCGCGGACGTCGAACTGATCGCTGTGCTGGCTTTTGTCCTGGTTGACGTAGTAGTTGGGGTTCTGGCCGTCGGTGTAGGAGTTGAGGTCACCATGGTTGGGATCGGGGAAGAGGCTGAGGATTTTCTGAGAGATGGGGCTGATCACGTTGCCGGGAAGCACGGCGCCATAGGTGCCGCCCATGAAGGGGTTATTCAGGGTACCGGCGAAGCCTTTGGCGTTGTAGTGGCTGAAGTCGCCGTTTTTCATCGCTACGGTGGGGACAACCTGCTGGCTAGGAGCCTGCTGGGGAAAGCGGTAGCCTTCGTAGTCGGCGAAGAAGAAGGTGCGGTCATGGCCGTCGTAAAAATGGGGAATTTTGACGGGCCCACTCATCTCCACGCCGAAGGTATTGCCGACTTTGTGCGGCTTGGTGGCGGCACCGAAGGGGATGGAATCGAAGGCAGCGTTCTGGTGATACCAGAATGCGGAACCGTGATAACGGTTGGTTCCACCTTTTGTGACGATGCTGACTTCGCCGGGCTGGCCGAACTCTGCGCTATTTCCAACGCCGTCGGTGCGGAGCTCAGAGATGGCTTCGGTGGAGGGGAAAGCGTCGGCGACAGGACCACCGCCACCTGCGTTCTGGACAGTGATTCCATCGACCGCTACCTCAGAGGCAAAGGGCAGGCCACCTTGCAGAGAGTAGGAGGGAGGATTTCCCTCAGATTGAACTCCGGGGAGGGTGGCGATCAGGCTGAGACCGCTGGTGCCTCCCGAGCCGGCACGATTGTTGACGGGAAGGTTCTCGGCGTCTTCGCGGGTGTAGACGGCGCTGATGGAGTTGGTCTCGGTCTCAATGGCGCTGGCCTGCTCGCCGCTGACGACGACTTCCTGCTGCACGCTGCCGAGGGAGAGCGCGACGCTGAGGCGGAGCTGCTGACGCAGGGCGACCGCGACATTGGTCTGAGACCATTTTTCAAAACCGGTGGCGGTGACGCTGATGGTGTAATGCGCGGCTTTGGTCTCGAGGAACTGGAAGTCGCCCGCGGCGTTGCTGTTGGTTTCGCGGAGAATGCCCTCGTCGGTATTGAGAAGGGTGACATGGGCTCCTGAGACGATGGCTCCACTGGGGTCCTTTACCGTGCCAACGATTGCTCCCTGGTTGGACTGCGCGCTGGAAGAAGTCGCGGTGAGGACGAATATGAACAAGGTGGCCAGTGCGGCCAGGTTCCACCGCAGGCGTGTCTGGCACGATATGCGGGTCGCTCTCTGCATCATGATGGTCGGCTCCTGAAAGTTAAAAACGGCGTGCGGGGGACGGAAAATCGCGGCTGCCCGGGATCGGGGTGCGGATTGGCAAACGTGCCATGCACAGAAGCGTTCCGCCTCAGGGCTATCAAAGAGGAGATTGGGGCCGAGAAGTAGGTTGCTAACTGTTAAAGTTCCGGGGTTTTCGCGGAGAAACAAGGAGTTGGGGCGGAATTATTTGCACGGCATTCATCTTGGAAGTTGGGTTCTTCACACAGAGGACGTTCATATTCAAGGATTGTTAACTCGATTTGGTTAGCGTAGAGGTACCTACCGCGCAGAGCAGAAAGACCCGAACACCGAAGGAACAATAGATGGCGACGGTGCCTCAAATGCCGAAAAGTTTCGAGGATGCCCGGTCACGTCATCTTGAAGTGGAAACGGAGCTGGAGCGGATCTGTTCCGCGGTTCATTTTCGAACCAGTAAACGTGCCTGTGAGTTTCTGCGATACGTCGTCCGGGTTGCCCTGGATGGACGCATGGACTCCTTAAAGGAGCGGTCCATCGGTATCGATCTGCTTGGGCGGGATATCTCCTACGACCCGAGCTCTGATGCAATTGTCCGGGTACGCGCGAACGATGTTCGCAAGCGCCTGACGTCTTTTTACGCATCTTCCGAGGCCACGTCGAAGATTCAGATCAATTTGCCGTTGGGAACTTATATTCCCTGCTTCATCCCGCATGAACCTGTCGAAGAAAAATCAGCAATGGACGTTGTTCCTATTGCAAAATCCGAGGTTCAGGATGCGGCGTCGGTTGCCGTTCCTCTGAGCAATATGGCTCTTATGCGTCCAACGTTGCTGGCGTTGTTGCTGTGTCTGTTATTGATACGGCACCGGCTGGAGGATCGGGAGTCGTACCTTCGGTTCTGGGATCATGTATTAAGCGGCCGCAATGTTCTGCTTCTTTCGGTTGCTCCACAGGAGCAGGGGCAACTGGCTCAAAGCCTCTATCCCATCGCATGGATTGCGGGCAGATATGGTGTGGATACGGCGATTGAGAACAGCGCTCCCTCAGGAATAAGGCCCGAACAGCTTGCATCGGTAGAAGAGGGCCTCATTACTCCACCGACACTTGCGCGGGATAAGCGCTTGCGCTGGATTTTGACCGAACAACCCGAAGAGGGACGGATTACGGACCGAGTGGTGCACGATCGGGTCTGGACGTCGAATATCTCGTCAGCTGCTCTGCTTACCGTTTTGCCGGAAGATACTGCAACGCTCTATATAGAGGGAACCGACAGCGAGGCCATAGAACATCTGCTGGAGGACCTGACATCGCAAAAACATTTCCCCGATGGTGTGACGGATGAACTCGGCAGCCGCAATCCCCTTCAGGTTTTACTGCTGCATACCGCGGCCGGACAGTGGCAGACGCAAGTCTTCCTTGGAGATGCAAAGTGACATTGCCTGAACAAAAGAGTGACGTCTATAAACGCTGGCGTATGACCGCTTTCAACTCCAGCTGGCTTCTTTATGCGGGCTACTATCTGTGCCGAGAGAATCTGACCACGGTTCTAAGTCTGCCGAGTGCACCAGCAGGCCAGGACTCGCTGGCAAAACTACTTTTCACATTCGCCCTGGCTTACGTCTTCGGCCATATCTTTGCAGGAACGATTGCCGATCTGCGCGGACCCCGTCATATTGCACTGATCGGCGGGCTGGTGTCCGCTGCGGCTACCACTGCGATGGTGTTTACTCATAACCTGCACAACCTTCTGACCCTGCAGTTATTGAACGGCTTTGGGCAAGGCCTGGGATTTCCGGCTCTTGCTAAACTTCTGGCCTCCTGGTTTACGCGAAGGGAAAGGCCTCCTGTTCTTGCATGGTGGAGCGCCAGTTATTCGCTTGGCGGAGGTCTCGCGGCCAGCGTCACTTTGTGGTGTCTGACTCCCCATCTTCTTTCGACCTGGGGATGGAGACGATGTTTCGCGTTGCCACCCCTGCTGTTGATCCTGCTCTCGGTCTATTTCTATATAGCTACTCGTGATAAACCGGAGGATGTCGGCCTTGAGCCGCTGGGTGCCGTCGATGCCATGGAGGAGAACGAGGCGAATGGCGTGCTCCGAGGCTGGTGGATGGTGCTTTCCAATGCAAACATCCGAACGATCTCGGCGATGTACTTCTTCCTCAAGATGACGAGGTATGCTCTGCTCTTCTGGCTGCCCCTGTACCTTGTGCAGACTTCGCATCTTTCAAATAATCGCGCGACTTCGGCTGGAACGCTGTTTGAGTTGTTTGGATTTGCGGGAGCCCTCTTTGCAGTTCATATCTCAACCCATTATTGCAACTCGCGGCGCTACCCGGTAGCGACGATGCTGCTTTTCGGGTTGGGGTTTCTTTCGCTTCTGCAGCCGATCATTGCGAACCTTGGATGGTGGGCCTCGGCTGTCAGCATCTGCCTGATGGGCCTGATGGTCTATGCCGTGGATGCACTGATGGTCTCAATCGCAGTGCTGGAGACGGTGCCGCTGGCATGCTCGGGACGCGCCATTGCGGCGGTTAATGGAGCGGGATCGGTAGGGCAGATGTTCGCTCCACTGCTGGTCATCTGGTTCGCTCATCATTACGGCTGGGACAATATCTTCAACCTGTTTCTGATCACATTCATGATCGCGGCCGCAATTGTGGCTCCTCGTTGGAATGATGGGCCGCGTGAAACAACCGTGCACTCTCCTCTGATTCCCCAAAATTGAATCTCGCCTTGTTAAGATTTTGTTGCAGGCTCGTGGATGAGCCTTGGTAAGTCCAATACTTGGAACAGAGACCGAGTTCCTGAACCGTTAAAGACCTTTCGCGATGTGAGAGAGCGCGTTAAGGTCATAGCTGTTCCCCTCTGCAACGCGATCAGCGAAGAGGCGGAAGAGCGTTTTGTGTGGAGATCTATGAAAAGGGTTAGAAGTAGACGGGACTTCCTGCGGCTTGCAGCAACCTCGACGGGAGTGGCGGCAGGGATGTCGGTGCTGCCGCCCGCAATTGCCAAGGCACTTTCGATTCCTGCCGATCGCAGGACCGGAACCATCATGGACGTGCAGCACGTCGTGATTCTTATGCAGGAGAACCGATCCTTCGACCACTACTTCGGAAGCATGCGAGGAGTGCGCGGGTTCAACGATCCCCGTCCGGTCCGATTGGCCAACGGCAAACCTGTCTGGTATCAGCCGCCGGTTGTGACCAGGACGGAGCGATACCACGACCGCGGCTTGCCGGAAGAGGCCAAGTACGTTTTGCCTTTTTATCTCGATCCGCAACGCACGACGGAGCATACGACGGGGGGCGACCATGGCTGGAGCAGCGGTCACCTCTCGTGGAACCACGGCAAATATGACCAGTGGGTAAACCAGAAGCAGGACGTCATCACGATGGGTTACCTGGAGCGGAATGACGTCAGCTTTCACTATGCTCTCGCGGACGCTTTCACGGTGTGCGACTCATATTTTTGTTCAGTGCATGCCAATACGGCCCCGAATCGGATTGTTCTCTGGTCGGGCACGGTGGATCCGCGGAATGCGTATGGCACACGAAAGAACGGTCCCGGTTTTGGAGAACGCCACAAGCAGAATGGATTTACGTGGACGACCTATCCGGAGCGGCTGGAGAAAGCCAACATCAGCTGGAGGCTCTACCAGGGGGGGACGGGAGAGCCCGGGTCGCCGACGGACAACTATACGGATAACTCGCTCGAGTTCTTTTCGCAGTACCAGGTTGAAGAAGAAGCTTCCCCGGATTCACCGTTGGTTCGCAAAGGTGTAACGGATCGCACGCTCGCCGAGTTTCGCCAGGATGTCACGAACGGAAACCTTTCGCAGGTTTCATGGATCGTTGCTCCTTACAAATATTCCGAGCATCCTGAAGCTTCACCCAGCGATGGAGCCTATTACGTCAACACGGTTCTTGAGGCGCTTACCGCCAATCCTGAGGTTTGGAGCAAAACGGTATTCATCATCAACTACGACGAGAACGACGTTTTCTTCGACCATGTCGTTCCTCCCATGCCGCCAGCTACGCAGAAGCAGAATGCGGAGGGGATGGTATCGGATGACCTGCTTGAAAGTCTGCAGGATGAGTTTCTTAATACAGATAAGCATCCGCACGAGCAGCATCCGTTGATTCCGGGAGCTGATCCTGGCGGCCTGCAACCGATCGGGTTGGGGCCGCGTCTCCCGATGCTGATCGTGTCGCCGTGGAGCAAAGGTGGCTGGGTCTGCTCCCAGGTCTTCGACCATACGTCGGTTCTGCAGTTTCTTGAGGCGAGATTTGGAGTTGCGGAGCCGAACATCAGCAAGTGGAGACGGGCAGTCTGCGGAGACCTGACGTCCGCATTCGATTTTTCAAGCGCGCCGGATACGACGCCCTATCAATTCGCGGTCCCATTGCCGATTGTTTCCAAGCATGAACCGCCTACGGTTCCCGCAGTGCAGTCGATGCCCGTGCAGGAGAATGGGACGAGACCCGCTCGTCCGTTGCCTTATCAGATTTACACCGATTTTCGAATCGATACCGGGAGTGGAAAGGTTTGGGTCGAGCTGATCAATCAAAGCAAGGTCGGCGCCGCCTTTTATATCTACAGCACAAAGCAGCCCCAGGAGAATCCGAGGCGCTATACGGTTTCCGCATCGCAACAGCTTAGTGACTATTGGAGTCTGTCGGATCTGGGTACAGCCAAACTTTCAGTCTTCGGCCCCAACGGATACCTCACGGAATTTTCCAACAATCCATCTTCAGATCACGCGGAAAAGCCGGAGGTAAAACTGCGCCACGATGCGTCGGGCAATCTTCGTCTGACGCTCCATAATGCCGGCACATCGCCATGCACGATGCAGGTGTGCAATTCGTACGATGCTCACAATGTGCGGCATCACACAATTGCCCCTGGTAAAACGATGGAGGATCCCTCGAATCTTGCGTCCAGCTCCGGCTGGTTCGATATCTCGATCACGCACGATTCAGACCCAGGATTTCTTCGTCGCTTCGCGGGGCATGCCGAAAATGGGCGCCCCAGCACCAGCGATCCCGCTGTATTCAAGGAAGCATAGGTAACGGAGGATATATGCTCAGCAAGATAGAGTTTTGGGCAGTGGGCGTATTGCTATGTACATCGTTCCCAGTGATAGGGCAGGCAAATATTTCATCGGCCAATGAGGCCGCACCAAGCTCGCGGCAACAAAGCAGTACGGTGATCAACGGTCAGAAGATTACGATCGACTATGGCGCTCCGTCGCTTCACGGAAGAAAGATTCTTGGTGAATTGATTCCGATCGGAGCGGTGTGGCGTACCGGCGATGGTGCGGCAACAACGCTCAAGACTCCGATCGATCTGAAGATTAGAGATTTGTACGTACCGGCTGGGACCTATACCGTTTACAGCATCGTCACCAAGAAGGGCTACCAGCTCATCATTAATAAGCAAACGGGGCAATCGGGTGCGGAGTACGATCAGAGTCAGGATTTGGGTCGAACCCTGCTCAACACCAATGATACCGATGGGCCGATCGAGCAGCTTCTGATCGATTTTGAGAATAGCCACAGCAATAAAACGGAGCTGCATATCAAATGGGGATATTCAGAGTCGTGGCTGCACATCACGGCCCAGTAATCTCAACATCCCAAAGACCGTCACTTTTGTTGTTACATTCTCTCTCATCGTATTGATAAGAATTACGATGGCATCCTGGTGTGCTACTTCATGAGCAGAGACCAGACCCAATAACATGAGTCCCGTCCCGCCTTTTTGGAACGAAAGGCAAAAATAGTTTTGCCGCCGAAATCTCGCGATTTCAGCAAGTTTACTCAAAAGATTTTCGAGAAAAGAGAAATGGCGGTGGATGCAGTCTGCAGCGAGCTAGTGTCTACGCTCAGTCCTGTACTCTGCGCGACCTCACCAATTTGTATTCCAGTCTGCCTCGCATCCAGAATAAAGTCTGGAGTCCACTCCAGTGTCAAGGTGTGGGGGACTCGCTGTTCCTTCCTCTCGCTTATCGAGGTTAAATTCAGCTATCTGAGTGGCGTTCCTTCTCGGATCTCGTCAGTAGCCCGCTTGACGACCGTCTGGCCGGTGGAAAGTTGACCTCGGACTGAGACGTTCTCGCCAGCGGTTGGTCCCTTCCGTACATCAATCCAGTGCGCCCGACCATTGACTGACGCAATCACAAAAGTGCGTTCCGTCGTCGTGACGACGCTGGTGGCTGGAACATAGAGAAGGCTCTCTCCGGCGCTGACTGGCCAATCAACGGTTGGGTACATACCCGGAGCCAAACTACCGTCTTTGTTGAAGACATCCAGTTCGACCATCATTGCGCGGCTCTGCTGGTCCAGCGCATTCGGAATGCGTGCGACCTTTGCTGTATAGCTTCTTCCGGGACGTGCCGGAACATGAAAGACAGCCGACATGCCCTTCATAACCGAGCCGGTGTAGGTCTCCGGGACCGGCACAATCAACCGTAGATGCGCGACTTGCTGAAGCTTGAGCATCGGGGTATGACCACCATCGATGAGCATTCCCGGATTCACGAATCGGTCGGTAATCATTCCGTCGAACGGCGCGGTCACGCGGAGGTACGACTCCATCGCCTGACTCGCCTGGAGATGTTCTTTCGCGGTTCGTACCCCCGCCTTTCGGCTATCCACTAACGCCTGTGCAGCATCGCGCTGCTTTTCGGCCTGCAATAGCTCGTTGCCTGCAACGGCACCGGGGGTTTTGGCTGCCTCTTGCAGCTTCGCTGCTGTGCTTTTAGCCGCAGCCGCCTGAGCCTCAGCCTGTGCGACCTCAGCCTCTGCCTGATGGAGATTCGCTTCCGAGGCCGAAGTTTGCGAGTTGATCTCCGGTGCGGAGAGTTGGACCAGCAATTGTCCCTTATGAACCGGGCTGCCCCGGTCTACGAGCACCTTTTCAACATAGCCGGGGGACCGGGCTTCAATATCGGTCTGGAGAAAAGGAGCCAGCTCCGCAGTCAGAGGAACCGTTCGAGCGGAGGAATGGCTCTCCACCTTCGCCATTTCCACATGCGCAGGACTTTGGGAGAAGGCGGGAAGGCAGAGTGCCAACGGAAGCAAAAAGGGGACGCGCTTATGGATGGACATAGTATCGACTCGATGGATCTTCAGGATTGAGTGAATTCGACGTGGTAGACGCTTTGCGCTGTAGCATCGCATAGATGGCCGGCAGGACGGTGAGAGTCGTCAACGTGGAGAGAATGAGGCCACCAATCACGGCCCGACCGAGAGGAGCCGATTGTGCGCTTCCTTCTCCAAAACCAATTGCCAGCGGAATCATGCCGCAGATCATGGCGGTTGCTGTCATCAGAATTGCCCGGATGCGGCTTGTCGCTCCGCTCCGTGTTGCGGTCTCGACATCCTGATTCTGGTGCCTCGCTTGCTCTGCAAAGCTGACAAGGAGAATCGAGTTTGCTACCGAGATACCGACGGCCATGATCGCGCCCATAAAGGACTGGATGTTGAGAGTGGTTCCTGTGAAGAGCAGCATGAGAACCACGCCGCAGAGGACACCGGGAATCGTTGAAAGTATGGCGAGAGGAAGTCGAAGCGATTGGAAGTTCGCCATGAGCAGCAAGAAGATCGCAGCGATAGCGAGGAGCAGGCCGATGCGCAGTCCCGAGATGGTCTCCGCAAGAGCGGGTATCTGTCCTCGCACGGCAACGACTGAACCCTTCGGCGCTGCCGGTAGATTCTTCAATGCTGCGGCGATACGTTTCTGAGCTTCACCAAGGGGCATCCCATGCAGATTTGCAGTCACGCTTACAATACGTTGCCCGCTCAACCGTTCGATCATCTCGGGCATCGTTCCGTACTCAAGTTTGGCTACCTGATCGAGTTGCGGTTGCGATTGTCCATCGCGCATCAGCGGCAAGGTAGAGAGCGCACCAAGGCCCTGCATGCGGTTGGAAGGAAGTTGCACTTGAACCTGGAATGCGTTTCCTGTGCGTGGATCACGCCAGTAGTTAGGCGCTGTGAATCGTGAAGAGCCAGTCGCGGGCGTTAGAGAGTTCGTCACATCAGCCATCGTCAGGCCGAACTGACCGGCGTAATCCCGGTTTACGTTTATCTCGACCGTAGGATAACCACGCGGCTGAACGATGGAGATGTCTCGCAGGAAGTCGAGCTTGTGAAGCTCGGTTTCGACCTTGGATAGATAGGCATAGTCCTGGTCGATGTCTACCCCTTGGACATCAATTTGAATCGGCGTCGGCGATCCGAAGCTCATCACCTGCGAGATGATGTCTCCCGCTTCAAATGCCACTGTGAGATTCGGCATCTCCTTGTGGAATGCAGCCCGCAAATCCTCGCGCAATCGCTCATCATTGGGATGACCGGGCCTGAGCTGAACCTGTACCAGCGCCTCTTCCGGCCCGCTCGTGAAGAGATGAATGAGGTTCACCGGATAACTGGAGGGTTGCACACCGACATAGTCGGAGGTGATCTCGACGTTGTCCTTCCCAATCGTCTTTCGGATCAGATCGAGAGCCTGGATCACCATAGGCTCAGTCTCTTCGATTCTCGTCCCAATGGGTGCTTTCAGGCGTAGTCGTAGGACGGGTCCGTTTGAATCCGGGAAGATCTCAGTGCCGATGCGAGGTGCAACCAACAAGAGGATGAGTGCAGTAACTCCGAAATAGCAAAGAATGACAGGCCAGCGGCGATTCAGCACAAACGTCAGATACTTCTCGTAGTGTGTTCTCAACCTGCCAAAGCTGCCTTCTTTCTCTTCTCCCTTATGCGACTCCTTCATGATCCAAGTGGCAAAGACCGGAACCAGACTGCTCGATAGAAAGTAAGAGGCCACCATCGCAAAACCGACGGCGAGAGAGAGTGGAACAAAGAGCTGCCGTCCCACTCCGTTCATGAAGAACGACGGAACAAAGACCACCAGTACGCAGAGCATCGAGAGCAGACGCGCCAGCACGGTTCGGCGGCAGGCTTCAAGAACCGCGCTTGCCCTGGATATTCCGGGAAGGAGCTGCGTATGGATATTTTCGACTTCGACGGTCGCCTCATCCACGAGGACACCGACCGCCAGTGCCAGTCCGCCAAGGGTCATGACGTTGATCGTCTGGCCGGTCGCCCATAGGAGGAGCACGGCGGCGAAGAGCGCAAAAGGTATGTTGGCCACGACAATCAATGCGCCGCGCCAGTCTCTCAGGAAGAGAAGCACAACTAACCCGGTGAGAATCGCGCCGAGCGCCGCCTCTCGGACCAGGCCATTGATTGCGTTCGATACATAACCGGACTGATCGAAGGCGAGCTGCACATCGACATCATCCGGCATCACTCTCTTGAAGCTGGGGATTGCAGCTTTCACCGCCTGGATGACAGCTAGCGTGGATGCGTCCGAACGCTTCGTCACCGGGATGTAGACGGTACGGCGCCCATCGACGTGGGCGTAGGCCGTAACGATATCCGTACCATTCTCGATGGTTCCGATATCGCGTAAGTAGATGTTCGCTCCCGAGCGGGGATGAATAGGAGCAGCCATCAGGTCGTTCAGCTCCGGCCCCAGGGTGGAGTTTGTCCGAACGATGCGGTTCAGTGTTCCGTCATAGAGATTACCTGAGGGGGACACGACCGTTCCGCTGGTTACTGCCGCGATTGCTTGCTCAGGCGAGACACCGTACTGCTTGAGCTTGTCAGGATCGAGCGTGACGACGATGGTGCGCTGGTTCCCTCCAAAGGGAGGGGGGGCAGAGACACCAGGAAGCGTTGCAAATAGAGGACGCACCTGATTCAACGCGATGTTTTGCAGCTCGCCTTGGGTGTGGTTGTTACTGGTAAACAAGAGGAGGCCGACAGCAACACTTCCAGGATCGAAGCGGGTGATGAAGGGCGGGACCGTGCCGGGCGGCATGAAGGCACGCGCGCGATTGACATAGCCGACTGTTTCCCCCATCGCCTGCTGCATATTCGTGCCTTCACGGAAGGTCAGCTTCATCAGGGCAGCGCCTTGAACGCTCTTGCTGTCCACCGATTGAATTCCGGTGATGTAGAGGAAGTGGTACTCGTAATAGTAGGTAAGAAACCCTTCCATCTGCGCGGGTGTCATGCCGCCATAGGGCTGCGCGACATAGATCACAGGGTTTCCGACTTCAGGGAAAATATCCATGCGCATTCTTCCAACCGCCATGAAGAAGCCGGCGACGATTGCGATCAACGCCACAATGACAGTAAGAGGACGACCCAAAGCTGCAAGGACTAAGCGCATGTCAAATAACCACCTGAACTACTGAGCTGCCTGAAGAAAAGGCTGAAGATCGCCACGTATAGACTGCAATTGAAGAAACGCGCGCCAGCCATTCAGGCGCGCAATCGAATCATCCATCTCTGCCTGCACCACAAGCCGCTGCGCCTGAGCCACATCGTCGATTGAGGTCAAGCCCGCTTTGTAACGGGCTGTAGCCTGGGCAAGCGCAGTGCGAGCAGCCGCGACCTGAATAGGAGTGTTCTTCGCGATGCTGCGCGTTGCACGCAGAGCGGCACGTGCCTGGGCGAACTGCTCTTGGAGTTGCCGTCCCACCAACGTTTCACGGGATTGTTCCGCTTTCAGAGTCGCGGTCTGGGTGGCTTCACGAGCATGGATGCTGGAAAAATCAAGAAAGCCGAAGGTGACGTTTAGACCGACAGCGTAGTTTCCCACGGTTGGAACGAGACCATTTGCCCCGCCCAGGCGCTGCCCGTTCGTCTCAGCGCCGGTGCCTCTCCCATAGCCCGCTGCTTCTAGATTGAACTGTGGAACCCAGCTACGATCCGTGGCACGAAGCTCCGAAGCCGACTGAGAAACGACCGCATGTTGCTCTAACATCGCAGGCGTGTTCTCTGGATGAAATGCTTCGTCATCCTCGCCCCCCAGAGGAACCTCTGCAAGCAGATGAGCAGAGTTGAGTGGTCGGGTTATGTCGTCCGGCTTCGACAGAAACTTCGCTAGGGTCGCTTGGCTCATTTCGACCGCCTCTGTGGCGAGAGCCAACTGAGTATTCGCAGCCGCTTTCTCGGCCTCGATTCGTGATTCATCCGCGCCGGGACGCAACTCCGCGGCTGCGAGTGCATGAATGCTCTTTCGCAGAGTCTCCCAGTTATCGACGGCGACCTGGGCGGAATTCTCGGTCTGGCGAGCTGCAAGAACTGTCAGGAAAGCATTCGCAGCCGCGCTGGAGACCTCAAGCTGGCTTCTCTCCACATTCGCATTCGCCCGGTCGCGTGCTGCCGCCGCTGATTCAACTTTGGCGTGGCGCAACCCAAAGTCGAATGGTTGCCAATTGACCAGAAGCCCGGTAGCGCTTCCCCAAACGGACCCACCATTGTTCGTTCCAATCACCGGACCGGATATGCTCGGCAAAATATTCTGAGGGAGTAGAGTACCAAAGACGTTGTTACGTGTGGCCCTGTTGATCTCCACGATCCCATCGAGACGCGGAAGATAGGAAGTCCTCGCCAATCGGATATTCGCCACAGCCGCATTGAGCTCTTGTTCGGAAACGTGGATTGCGGGGTAGTTCTGCTGTGCATCCTGAACGACTTGAATGATCGAGAGATCAGGCGTTGCAACTGGAGCCGTTACAGTCGGGGACTGGGCCAGAACTACTACAGACGCTCCAGCCACTAGAAAACAGCCGACACCAATCCCACGAATCCAGCGGGCATCTCGCATGAATGGATTATTTGCCTTCAATCAGTTCTCCAAATAGCTCGCGAACCCTGAGCTTTGCCGTTTTAAGCGCACGACGACCGGACGCGGTGATCTTGTAGAGGCGGCGAAGACTCTTGCCCAACCGTTCCTCTTCCGCCTTCAAATAGCCCCGCTTTTCCAAACCATGAAGGATCGGATAGAGAGTCCCAGGGCTGATCTTGTATCCATGCCGGGCAAGCTCCTCCGCCATCCCTGCTCCAAAGATGGCCTCGTGCTCCGCATGGTGAAGGATGTGAAGGCGAATCATGCCGGAATAGAGATCGCGGTTGTCCGTATCGCTCTTCACTATCGAACCTCGTTATCGACATACGATATCAACCAAACCTTAAGGCAACATGAATCTATGTCCAGCCGGGCGGAGAATAAGAAGGGGACTTGGGGCCCCTCTCAGCGGAATCCGGGGCTTACTCGAGAGCTTGGGATGGCATATCTAGCTGAGGTCCTTCCGAAGATGCCCAATGAAATCTGGTCAATCGCGATTTATCGTTAGGAAGATGGCCTGTCGCATCACAACACGGGTCTGCGTGATCGCATGACTGTTATGCGCGGTCTTGGCTTGCCTTGCACTTCACTCGCCGCACCGCGATCTGTGAGATGGGCCGTACTTGAGTGCCTCTAGTTCACACCAATCTCATATCAACGACCCGCTACCTGCCAAGCCGGATATCCGTAACGGAATCTGCTCGTGCTGTGGTTTTCGCGGACTCCCGAACGCCGCTCCCATTCTGGATATGGTGAATACGGTGACCATAGCTGTTTGGCCTGAATCACCTTCTCCTGTTCCGGCGCCACCCTGCCCCATATTCCGTCCACCCCGCATAGCAGTCTCCTCCTGATTTGTCGGCTCCGTACTCACTCGGGCGGAAACTTACAACTTCACTCTGGAGATCTTATATGGATATACGCGTGTTCATGCTCGAAGGAGCGTGCCTGTTCTGTTATTGTGCCTGCCTGCTCATGGGCAGACTAGTCCGTCGGCATGAGTATCGGTCTGCTCATTGGCATTCCGTGACTTCAAGAGCCGATGGAAATGATGAGCAGTGTGAAGGGGAAGAGAGACGTTCTCCCCCTTCTAACTGCTCCCTGAGGTCCGTGGCTGCAGATGTCCCTTCCGCAGCGCCCGTTCTTTCATCATGACGAAGAAGACGGGAACCAGAATCAGGACGTGGATGGTGGAGGTAATCATACCGCCGACGATAGGCGCGGCGATCGGCTTCATCACATCCGAGCCGATGCCGGATTCCGATAGGATTGGAACCAGACTGGCGAGAACGGCACAGACGGTCATCAGCTTTGGTCGCAAGCGATGTACAGCGCCTTCAATGGCCGCCTCCTCTAGATCGGCATTCGTCAATATCTTGCCGGATTGCAGCTTATGCTCGAGCGCTTCATGGAGGTAGACGACCATGACTACGCCTGTTTCTACGGCGATGCCGAACAGCGCGATGTAACCGACCGCCACAGCGACGCTGAAGTTGTAGTGAAGAAGCCATTGCAGGAGCAATCCTCCACTCATGGCATAGATGGTTGGGAAGATGAGAACGAGCGCTTCGGCAACGGAATGAAAGACCAGGTACAGCAACAGGAAGATCACGAAGAAGACAACCGGAAGAATCAGTTGTAGCCGTTGTTTGGCACGCAGTTCGAGTTCATACTCTCCGGACCATTGGAAGGTGTAGTTTACGGGTAAGGCGAGTTTGTTGCGAATCAGTTTGTCTGCCTGTGCGACGAAACCACCATAGTCGGACTTCTTGAGATCAATGTAGATGTATCCCGTCAGCGCACCGTCTTCATCCCGGATCATGGCAGGGCCATGCGAGAAGGAGATGTTCGCTACCTGTCCAAGTGGAATTTGAGCGCCGGATGGGGTGCCGATCAGCACCCCACGCATCTTGTCGACGTTGTCACGGAAGTCTCTCTGGTAGCGGACATTGATCGGATAGCGCTCGCGTCCCTCTATATTCTCGGCAATATTCCGTCCGCCGATGCCGGACGAAACCGCTGTTTGAACATCCGCAATCGTAAGACCGTAACGCGCTGCTTCTTCCCGTTTGACTTCGACATTGACGTAGAACCCCTGCGCGACCTTTTCAGCAAAGACAGATCGCACTTGCGGTAGTCCAGAGAGAACAGTCTGAAGCTGCGAGGCCAGTTGCTGAATGCCGTCCACATTCGGTCCCTGCACCTTCATCCCCAGCGGTGTCTTGATGCCAGTCAACTCCATATCGAGGCGGTTTTCAACCGGGCTGGTCCAGGTATTCGAGAGCCCAGGAAACTGGAGCTTCTCATCCATCTGCTGAATGAGTTTTTCGTAAGTCATCCCAGCGGGCCATTGCTCTCGGGGTTTGAGCATGAGCGTGGTGTCATACATATCTAGCGGTGCATTGTCGGTTGCGCTGTCCGAGCGACCGACAGCACCGAATACGCTGGCAACTTCCGGGAAACTGCGAAGGATGCGATCCTGTTGCTGCAGGAGAACCTTCGCTTGTTCGATGGAGATGCCTGGAAGTGCGGTCGGCATGTAGAGAGTGGAGCCTTCAAACAGAGCAGGCATGAACTGGCTGCCCAAACGTGTCGCTAGTGGAAACGTGACTAGCAAGAAGATCAGGTTGACCACGATGGTGAGCCAGCGGTGTCGCAGGCAGAACTTCAGGATGGGCAGGTAAATCGCTTGCGTGACCCGTGAGATCGGATTCGCATTCTCCGGCTTGAGCTGCCCGCGAATCAGCATCGCCATCAGGGCCGGCACGAGCGTGATGGCAAGGATGGAGGAGGAGCCGACCGCCAGGCTCTTGGTCCATGCCAGCGGACGGAACATGCGTCCTTCCTGCGCTTCGAGCAGAAAGACGGGCATGAAAGAAACGACGATGATAATCAGTGAAAAGAAGAGTGCCGGACCAACCTGCTTAGCCGAGTTGATCAGAATTGTCTGTCGCTCCGGTTCCGATACTGGGTCGGCATCGCTTTCCTGCCGTTCCGACAGATGGCGATATCCATTTTCGACCATCACAATGGAAGCATCGACAAGGACACCAACCGCCAAGGCGATGCCGCCAAGGGACATGATGTTCGAGCTCACTCCCAGCCAGTACATTGGGATAAAAGAGATCAACACCGCGATAGGCAGCGCGACGATGGCAATAAGCGCAGAACGGAAATGAAACAGGAAGACGATGATGACGAGGCTGACGATAATAGCTTCTTCGGTCAAATCACGCTGTAGCGTTTTGATCGACGCATCGATCAAGTCGGATCGATCATAGCCCGCCATGATCTGGACGCCGGGCGGCAGTGAGGGCGCTAGCTCACGCAGCTTCTGCTTCACCCCGTTGATGACGTTCAATGCGTTCATGCCCTGGCGCATGACAATGATTCCGCCGACCGTCTCCCCGTCTCCATGCCACTCCGCGACCCCCTCGCGTATATCCGGGCCAAAGCTCACCGTTCCCAAATCGCGCATGAACACAGGGGTCCCATTTTTACTGCCGACGGCGACCGTAGCGAGATCGTCCAGTGAGTGCAGATAGCCGAGACCACGGATCATGTAATCCGCGCCGCTCAAGTTAAGAACGCGACCGCCGACTTCATTCGTGCTCATCTTTACTTTGTCGATGACGGTAGAAAGCGGAATGCCATAAGCAAGTAGCTTGTTAGGGTCGAGTTGTACCTGATATTGCTTGACGAAGCCACCGATGCTGGCTACCTCGGCAACTCCGGGCACAGTCTCCAGCGCATAGCGGAGATGCCAGTCCTGCAAACTGCGCAGGTCGGCAAGACTGTGTTTGCCGCTCTTATCGACGATGGCATATTCATAGACCCAGCCTGCACCCGTCGCATCAGGGTCGATCGAAGGATGCACGTTCTCCGGCAAGCGTCCGCTTATTTGTTGTAGGTATTCGATGACTCGCGAGCGCGCCCAGTAGAGATCCGTGCCGTCCTCAAAAACCACATAGACGTAGGAGTCGCCCAGCATGGTCTGTGCGCGCACGGCTTTGACATGCGGGGCAGCCAGGAAACTCGTGACGATGGGATAGGTCACCTGGTCTTCGATGACATCGGGTGGCTCGCCTGCCCAACCCGCATGAACGATCACTTGCACGTCCGAAATGTCCGGTAGTGCGTCCAGCGGCACATGCTGCAATGACCAGATACCGGCAAGTGTGAGCAGCAACACTCCGGTGAAGACGATAAAGCGATTGCGGGCGCAAACGTCAATAATTCTGGAGAGCATTACATGCCTCCTGTCGCGTTCACGCGCAACTGCTTGGTTGTGATCACCTGGCCGTCTTTCTGAGCGGAGATGGTGACCTGATATGTGCCGCCCGAGCCTAACGAGCCGTTTCCTTCATACATGCCGTTGCCTTTATCTATCAGCCTGGTACTTGTATTCATTGCGGCCATTCCCATCGCAGGCATCGCAGCCATATAGAACGTGACCGTAACGTCAGCTCCAGTAAGGGGAGTTCCGCCCGCGTTCGTGAGTTTCACGCGAAAGACATTGCTGCCTTTTTGCGGTGGGTTTGGATCGGTGGTGAGGTCGATGTTCGTCTGGGCTCCAGAGGGTGCAGTCGCCGTTTGAGCGTTTCCGCCGCTACCCGGTGGTGGTGGCACGAAGGAACCTGCCGCAGCCTGTAACTGACTTTCCGAGTCGATGAGGAAGCTGGCTGATGTCACGATGGATTCGTGTGCTTTCAGTCCTTTTAGAACGACGAAATCATCGCCGACACGAGGACCAATTGCGATCTCTTTTGGCTCAAGGCTGCCGTTGCCATGATTGAGGAACACCAGTTGCCGAGTGCCGGATTGGAAGACTGCGGATGCAGGAACAACGAGTTGGCGTCCCAGGCTGGTCTTCAGATCGACATTCACGAACATGCCGGGCTTCAGTTTGAGTCCCGGATTTACCATTGCCAGTCGGACACGAACCGTGCGCGTTGTCATATCCACCTGTGGCAGGATCTCTTCGATCTGGCCGGAGAACGTGCGGCCTGGGTACGAATCGACAGTGATCTGCGCAGTATCGCCGGGTCTTACGCGGCCTATGTCGTCCTGAAATACCTGGGCGTAGACCCAGACGCGCGACAGGTCGGCTACGGTGTAGAGCTTGGTCGAAGGTTCGGTGTACATATTCGGCAGAGCATTTCGTTCGGTAATATAGCCCTCAACTGGTGAGTTGATGGTGAGGTCGGTAACCGGCTTGCCGGTATCCTTCAGCTTTGTGATTTCGCTTTCGGGTATATCCCACTGTTGCAGTCGTTGTTCTGCAGCAGTCGAAAGAGTCGCTGCGCCGTCGGCAACACCATCAACGGTGCTGGCGCTCATGGTCTTCTGGTTCTGTCGCGCCAGTAGATACTCCTGCTGCGTTGCCACAAGGTCAGGGCTGTAAATAGTGAAGAGTGGTTCTCCCTTATGCACGTACTGATAGGTGGCGTTGGCGAACACTTTGCGGATGTAACCGGGAAAGCGCACCTGCACATAGGAGAGCAGACGCTCGTTGATGTCTACCGTGCCGGTCGCGCGTATGTCGTCGCTCAGTTGTTTGTATTCGACCGTACCAATCTGCGCGCCGATACTCTGCATCCTCTCGGGCGTGAGTTGCACCGGAACGAGCGGAGCATCCATCTTCACCTCTGGCATATCTGACGGGGATGACTTTGGATCGTTCGCAGTGGCAGGCGGACCGGAGGCAACGGGCTGGATCTCCCCGGACATCGGCGACTTCTGCGACATCGGCAGCTTGATTGAATGAGAGCGGAAGCCCCATATCCCTGCGATAACTGCCAGGACAATGATCCAGACGAGTGAGGTTCTCAAGACATATTTGTTCATCGCAGTGTCGCTCCTGTCAGAGATTCGAGATGGGCCAAAGCGGCTTCGTGATCCACGAGGGTCTGCGCATATTCGAGCTTCAAACTCAGGCGGTCGCTGAAGTATGAAAGGACATGAATAAACTGCTCACGATTCGACGCATAGGCGCTCAATGTCGCCCGATATGCAGCATCGGATTGCGGGATGAGACCTTCCCGATATTCCTTCAATAGCTCTTCGTCGCTTGTTGCTTTGACATACCCCTCCTGCACCTCTGCGAGTTGCTGCTGCAGATGTGCATTAAGGGCTTGTTGGGATTCGGAGCGCTTCTCCGTGGCCTCTGAGATCTCCGCATTCACCCGCGTTTTACGAGGAAAGCGCACATCGAAGGTGAACGTGTAGTAGTCCCGATACTTGTGGTCGGTGTTCTGGTAGAGATAGCCAACCTCAAAGTCCGGCTTTCCCTCGTGCTTAGCAGACGCCAACTGAGCGTCCTGCCTGCGAATGGAACTTGCGTCTACATGAATCTGAGGGTTGTTCTGCCGGACTGCGGCAAGCAGCTCGTCGGAGGTGCGCTTCAGCGGAGTCTCTAAGAGGTCTTCGGTCACGATGTCCGGCGATCCCTGGTCTCGACTGAGCAGACCTTTAAGATGCGCCTGTATCTGCCCCATCTGTTGATGGTGCATCGTGATCTCTTTCACGATCTTGGTGCGATTCACCTGGGCCTGCAAGACATCCTGCTGCATTCCCTGGCCGACCTGATAGTGGGCCGTCGCATTCTGAATGAGTTGGTCAAGCACGGCTTCGTTTTGCCGAAGTATGCCGAGTGTCTGTTGCAGATAGGCCAGTTGGAGATAGTCCGCTTTCACCGCATCGGCAATGCCGGTCTTCGTCACTTCGACTTCAGCTTGCTTCGTATCGGCGTCGCGTTCGGCGACTTCACCGCGCGCGCGCAACTTCCCGGGAAAGGGCAACTCCTGCGATGCACCGAGACCAACATAGGCAAAATCACTGTTGGTATAGCCCGCAAACGGCTTCGGACTGCCCACACTCAACTGCTGGTAGGTGAACTTCGGGTCAGGCAACGTCGTCACCTGCGGCGCCATCTGCCTCGCAGCCCGTACGCCGTAATTGGCTGCGGAAATTTGTGGGTTGTTTGCCCCGGCCTCAGCCAAAAGCTGGGACAGGGGCGTAGACGTGCTCACGACCGGCGTCTGCCCCAGAGCAGAAAACGCCGTGGCCAGCACGAGCGTGGCGGTCAAAGAGACCATGCTCATACGGAAACTCCAATCTCAAGTGCAGTTCAAGGCATTCGCCGAAACACACGCAGACAAGCGTGCGCACTCGGCGAAAGTAGAGCGCTAGAGAGGAGCTGCCTAGATTCTTAGGATGGAAACGGTGGAAGGCGGGGACTTCGGAGGCGAGTAGTTGGGGCTTTCAACCAACCCGGCGACAGCAGAGGTTGGATTCACCAGCTCGAAAGCAGCCAACCAGATAATAGGAGCCACAGGCGGGTGGAACGTCACGGCCTTCGTGTCCAGCGCGTTATCGTGGACGCTCGGCGGAGTCTTTTGGCAGCAGCCATGCGACGCCGGCATCTCCATCTGCCCGCATTGGTTCTTCATAGCCCGGCAGCAGGCACGTTCTTCGGTGTTCATCTGCGCATCGGGAGCTAGACAGGCCATCGCCGGGGCCAGGCATGACACCAGAAGCAGGACCAGAACGCCGAATTGCCGGAAAATGCGCATCGCCATAATTAGCCTACGTCTATCCAGACGTATCGAGCAAATGGCGCATGGCGATTCCGCACCTCAGGCTTCCAGGTCAAAGGGAATGTCTTATCAAATGAGTGGCTCGTTTCAGCAGGTTCAAAGACCTCTGCCGAGGCGGAGGTCCCAGGTATAACGACATTTGGAGGAGACTTCCAGGAAAATGCAGATGCTGGTAAAAGCCGCTGCCTCGGTAATGGGCGTCAGCTTGCAATCTTTATTAGGTTCAAGGCGGATAGAGAATCAACTGGGAGAGTGAATGCGTCGCGCAAGAAATCCTCCTCTGTCCGTTCTCTTCCGCTATAAAATTTTACGGATTTTGCGCATAGATTCAGCTGGTTTCTGCAAAGGAGAGTTAAAGGAAGGATGGAATGGCGGTGGATGCAGTCTGTAGCGAACTGCTCTCCGCGATCAATTCCCGGTAACAGGGAAAAATACAGGGAATTTTCTCGATTTTGATACATTCGGCTCCACAGGAAAATGCCTCTATCCCTCTAATATGCAGGACATTTACTGCACTCTCGTCATGAATCTGGCCTGGAAAGAACAGGGAATTAAAAATCCTGCATCAGGGATTTGCGTTCCTTGATACAGGCTTGAAACGCGCTATTCGAGAGTGGAAAATTCTGTATAACGCGTCATCGATTTTACCTGCAGCCCGCTTTAGCTCTGCTACTGGTGAGATCCGAGATCGCACGGTCCGGATTTGTCAGAATATCTTCTTTCTTCGTGGTGTTAGCCTTGCGGACAGGGGCCCAATGATGCAGTCTAATCCCCCAGACTCGAGGACGCGGCGTCATATTCAGGTTCGAGGCATTGTGCAGGGAGTCGGCTTTCGGCCATTCGTCTACAAACTTGCCACGTCGCTCAACCTCAGCGGCTTCGTCTTCAATTCCTCTTCAGGCGTGACCATAGAGATCGAGGGTGCCGCCGGGGGAATTCGCATCTTTCTCGAGAGCCTGGAACTCGATCGACCGCCACTCGCGGAAATCCTCGAAGTAACCGTCTCCGAAAGGGCCGTTGTAGGCAGCGCCGGTTTCGACATTCTCGATAGCCGGGAGCAGGAGGGCGACTCCACCCTGGTCTCGCCAGACGCTGGCACCTGCGATGCCTGTTGGCGCGACTTCGGAGATCTCTCAAACCGGCGCTTTGGCTATGCCTTCACAAATTGCACACACTGCGGTCCGCGCTACACCATCCTCCAAGACATACCCTACGATCGCGCCAAGACAACCATGTCCGGCTTCATCATGTGCGATGCCTGCAAGAATGAGTACGATGATCCGGCCGACCGGCGCTTCCACGCTCAGCCAAACGCCTGCGGTGTCTGCGGCCCGTCGCTTTGCCTCGTCCCTAGCGGCTCCGTATCGGAGGACTGTTCCTACGCCGAGAAAGATTCGCTACCGGCGATCCGCATGGCACGGCAATTCCTGCGGGAGGGCAAGATCGTGGCCGTAAAGGGCCTGGGCGGCTTCCTGCTTGCGTGCGATGCCCGGAGTCACACTGCTATCGCGGAGCTGCGGAGACGCAAACGCCGCCCCTTGAAGCCCTTCGCCTTGATGGTGCGCGATCTACAAGGGATTCAAAGCATTGGCGCAATGTCGCCCGAGGACGAAGCCACGCTGCAACATCCGCGTAGGCCGATAGTAATTCTGCCCCGCCGGCCACCGGGGGATTCCGCAGCGGTAGCCCTGCCCGACGTCCTCGCGCCCGGAAACAACACACTCGGCATTATGCTTCCCTATACACCGCTGCATTATCTGCTCTTCAGCGACTCGGCGGAATCGGAGCCGGAGTTTCCCGCGCTCGTCATGACCAGCGGCAATCTCAGCGAGGAGCCGATCGTCGTCTCGAACACCGAAGCGCTCCGGCGTCTATCGGGAATCGCCGACTGGTTCCTGCTGCATAACCGCGACATCGCCACACGAGTCGATGATTCTGTGGTTCGCATCTTCGAGCGGCAGGAGCGCGTGCTGCGCCGTTCCCGTGGCTTCGTGCCGCAGACCATCGATTTAGACATCGAGTTGGAACAGGTCCTGGCTGTGGGGGCCGAACTGAAGAATACATTCTGCCTCACCCGGGGCAGACACGCCATCCTGAGCCAGCATATCGGTGACCTCGAAAACTATGAGACCCTGTGCTTCTTCGAAGAGACTCTAGAGAAGATGAAACATCTCTTTAAGGTCTCACCCAAGGCGATCGCACACGATCTGCATCCGGATTACAGAAGCACGCGTATGGCGCTTGCATCCGGCATCGACCGCAGGTTTGCTGTGCAGCATCATCACGCGCACATCGCCAGCTGCATGGCGGAAAATCATCTCCGCGAAAAGGTCATAGGCGTCGCCATGGACGGCACTGGGTTCGGAACGGATGGCACGATCTGGGGCGGCGAATTTCTAATTGCGGATCTTGCGGGCTTCGAGCGTCGCGCCCACCTTCGCACGGTGCCGCTGCCGGGCGGCGATGCGGCAATACGTCAGCCCTGGCGCATGGCGCTGAGCTACCTTCGGGATTCTCTTGGCTCCCAGACGCATGACGATCTTGCCGGTTTTCGCGTGGTTCCCGCCACGCATTTCAAACTTGTGGACACGATGCTCGCGCGCGGCATTCAAACCGTGCAGACCTCCTCGTGCGGGCGACTGTTCGACGCCGTAGCGGCGCTATTGGGAATGGGTTCTGAGGTTACATTCGAAGGGCAAGCGGCAATTGCGCTTGAGACGGGAGCAGACTCAAGCGTTACGGATCGCTACGAGTTCGATCTGCGCCAAGGTGAACCCATCGAGGTCGATCTTCGTCAAACCATCGCGTCGATCGTCAGGGACATCCGGCGCGGACGGCGTGAGGGCGAGGTTTCTGCCTGCTTTCACAACACGCTTAGCGCGGCCATCGTCGAGGTCTGCTGTCACATTCGCAAGAGTGATGGCCTTAACCGCGTATGCCTGAGCGGCGGCGTCTTCCAAAACCATCTTCTGCTGGGACTTACGGTGGTGCAGTTGCGGCGTTTTGGATTTGGAGTATTCTTACACGCGATGGTGCCAGCGAACGACGGCGGTATTTCGCTCGGGCAAGCGGTTATCGCGAACGAGCTGTTGCGCCGCGGAGACTAACATGTGCCTGGCTATTCCCGGAAAAGTGGTAGACACCTACGACCAACGCGGTCTGCGAATGGCCAAGGTCCAGTTCGGCGGCGTCGTCCGCGAAGCATGCCTGGAGTACGTGCCCGAGACCCAGATCGGCGAATATGTCCTTGTGCATGTCGGCTTCGCCATCAGCCGCGTAGATGAAGCCGAAGCAGAACGTACCTACCAAGCGCTTAAGGACCTCGATCAGCTGACCGAGTTGGAATCCCCGGTTGTCGAGGAGCTCGCCGAGACGGACGAGCCAACCTACTCGGCGTGGATGAAACCCGGAGGGCTTCGACAATGAAATATCTTGATGAATATCGCGATGGGGAGATAGCGGCGCGAATCGTGGCGGAGATGCGACGCGTCCAGACCCGCCCCTGGGTTTTGATGGAGGTCTGCGGCGGACAGACCCACTCGATCGTGAAGAATGGCCTCGACCGACTGCTGCCGGAGGGCATCGAACTAGTGCATGGGCCGGGCTGCCCTGTATGCGTTACGCCGCTCGAGATGATCGATAAGGCGCACGCTATCGCGCGCTTGCCCAATGTGATCTTCTGTTCGTTTGGGGATATGTTGCGCGTGCCCGGCTCGGACGGCGACCTGTTCTTGATCAAGTCGCTAGGTGGCGATGTTCGCATCGTCTACTCGCCGCTCGATTGCCTGAAGATCGCCCGCGCCAATCCGGAGAAGCAGGTCGTATTCTTCGCCATCGGCTTTGAGACCACGGCTCCTGCCAACGCGATGCTGGCGTGGCGAGCCCGTGAAGAGCAGGTGAACAATGTTTCGCTGCTGGTCTCGCATGTTCTGGTGCCGCCAGCGCTCGAAGTCATCCTGAGTGCCTCCGGCAATCGTGTGCAGGGCTTCCTCGGTCCGGGGCACGTCTGCGCTGTAATGGGATACAGCGAGTACGACCCCATCAGCGCCCGCCACCACGTTCCCATCGTCATCACCGGCTTTGAGCCGCTCGATATCCTCGAAGGAACGCTGATGGCCATCAAACAACTGGAAGAAGGACGGGCAACGGTTGAGAATCAGTACTCGCGTATCCTGAATCGCCAGGGCAATCTGCCGGCACAACAGCTGATCAGCAAGGTCTTCGAGGCCGGTGACCGCAAATGGCGCGGCATCGGCACCATCCCGATGAGCGGTTATCATCTGCGCGACGAGTTCTTCCAACACGACGCCGAAAAGCTCTTCGATGTGGCGGAGATCGCAACGCTAGAACCCCAGATATGCATCAGCGGAGAGATTCTTCGCGGGATCAGGAAGCCGCACGATTGCCCCGCGTTTGGAACGCTCTGCACACCGCAGCATCCACTCGGTGCGACGATGGTTTCGGCTGAGGGAGCGTGCGCCGCATACTACGCCTACGGCCGGCACCTGAACCCGCAAGGAGCCGACAAGCTCCATCAGATCGTCCCCGAACTCACGCCGCAAGACGTTACGACCCTGCCCATCCAAGAACGGGTACACTCTCATGCCAGCCGCTGAAGACGATCTCAAGACGAAGGAGATAGTCACCGGCGAAGGTCTGGTCCCCTTCGGTTCCTGCCCACTACCCTTCTTTGACCACAAACAGATCGTGCTTGGCCACGGCAGCGGCGGCAAGCTCACCTCCGAGCTGATCGACAAGATTTTTCTCCCCGCCTTCCGTAATCCCACGCTCGAGAAGCTGGACGATCAGGCTGTGCTGACCATCGCGGGTGCGCGCCTCGCATTCACCACCGACTCCTTCGTAGTCACGCCGATTTTTTTTCCTGGCGGCGATATTGGCCGGCTCGCGATTCACGGGACAGTGAACGATCTGGCTATGAGCGGTGCCCGCCCGCTGTATCTCTCGGCCGCGTTCATCCTCGAAGAAGGCCTAGCGGTCGACGATCTACGCCGGGTTGTCGCGTCCATGCGAGCCGCCGCCGTTGAAGCCGACATACAGCTCGTCACCGGCGATACCAAGGTCGTCAACCGCGGCAAAGGCGATCAGATCTTCATCACAACAACCGGTATCGGTCTCATCGAGTCCGGCATCAGCATCTCGGCCGATCGCGCCCGCCCCGGTGACAAGGTCATCCTTAGTGGCTACATCGGCGATCACGGCATGACGATCATGAGTCAGCGCGAGGGTCTTGAATTCGAGAGCGCCATTGAGAGCGACTGTGCACCGCTCCATGGCCTTGTCGCGGCCATGCTTGCGATCGCCTCGCCTCATGTTTCTAAAGCAACGAACGACTTTATCCACACACTGCGCGATCCGACGCGTGGCGGCGTTGCAACCACGCTCAACGAAATTGCCAAGCACGCAAACGTCGGCATGGTGTTGGATGAACGCACGATCCCTGTGCGCGAGTCGGTCAAGGGCGCCTGTGAGGTGCTGGGCCTCGATCCCCTGTATGTAGCAAACGAAGGCAAGCTGCTTGCCCTCGTTGTCCCTGAAATGGCAGATGCCGTCCTCAAAGAGATGCGGCAGCATCCTCTGGGCCAAGACGCTGCCATCATCGGCGAGGTCGTCGAAACCCACCCAGGCATGGTGTTGATGAAGACTGAAATCGGTGGCATGCGTGTTCTCGACGTGATGTTCGGCGAGCAGCTTCCGCGCATCTGTTAGTCGTAACAGTCCGCTTGAGCTGGAGAACGGTTGAAATAGTGGAATGAAAATTTCTTACCAAACGCCACAAATACTGTGCATTTCGACGTTTGACACGAACTTGTACGAGGCGTAATCTCTTGGCCGTTCGGGGCCTGCACTTTTTGCGGGCTGTAAATCGAAGTGGGGATTCCGCTTCGAGAGGTGACAGGCTTGTCCTGCTTCTACCATCCCGCCCATCTAAATCCCCTACTCATGAGCTCTTATGTGCCTCCCCGCGCCGTTCGGCGCGCAGTCGGCTGCATCCTTTGCATGCCAGCCCAAGGAGAACTCCATGCCTGAACCCGTAAGCAAGATCACCAGGCCTTCACCCGTATCCGACGTACACATCCTCTGGATTACCGCCGGCCTCAGTTGCGATGGCGACAGCGTCTCCGTCACCGCAGCCGAGCAGCCGAGCATCGAGGATGTTCTGCTCGGCGCCATCCCCGGTTTGCCCAAGGTTCACTTGCACAATCCTGTGCTCGCCTACGAGAACGGCGACGAGTTCATGCAGTTTTTCTACGACGCCGAAAAGGGTCTGCTCGATCCTTTCGTCCTCGTAATCGAAGGCTCCATCCCTAACGAGAAGATCAAGAAAGAGGGCTACTGGGCGGCCATGGGAACCAACCATGACACCGGACAGCCCATCACCACCTGCGAGTGGATCGATCGTCTCGCCCCCAAGGCCCTGGCCGTCATCGGTGCCGGCACCTGCGCCACTTACGGCGGCATCCACGCCATGGCAGGGAACCCCACCGGAGCCATGGGCCTGGCCGACTATCTCGGCTGGGACTGGCGTTCGAAGGCCGGCCTGCCCATCGTCAATGTGCCCGGCTGCCCTGTCCAGCCCGACAATTTCATGGAGACCGTTCTCTACCTGCTCTACCAAGTCGCCGGACTTGCTCCCATGATTCCACTCGACAAGCAGCTTCGCCCCACGTGGCTCTTCGGCAAGACCGTTCACGAGGGGTGCGATCGTGGCTCCTACTACGAGCAGGGCGACTTCGCCAATGAGTACGGGTCTTCGAGATGTCTCGTGAAACTCGGATGCTGGGGACCGGTCGTGGATTGCAATGTGACCAAACGTGGCTGGATGCGCGGCATCGGGGGCTGTCCCAACGTGGGAGGCATCTGCATTGGTTGCACGATGCCCGGCTTCCCCGATAAATTCATGCCGTTCATGGATGAACCTCCGGGAGCCATGCTTTCTTCCACCATGATGGGCGGCTACGGCAAAATGATTCGCGCGCTGCGCGGCATCACCAATGCCACCGTCAACAAGGAACCGAAGTGGCGCCACAATCGTCCGGAACTCACCACCGGCTATCGCCCATACCGCTCCAATGCCTTCTAAGTAATCGAGAGAGGACCAAGCCATGGCAACGTTTCCCGATACCATCCCTGAACTTGACGAAAAGAAGCCCAATCTCGTCGAGATGAACTGGGATCCCATTACGCGAATCGTTGGGAGTCTCGGCATCTTCACTAAAATCGACTTCGCCAACAAGACTGTTGCCGAGTGCCACAGCACGTCGTCCATCTTTCGGGGCTACAGCATTTTCATGAAAGGCAAAGACCCGCGCGACGCCCACTTCATCACCAGCCGCATCTGCGGCATCTGCGGTGACAACCACGCCACCTGCGCTTGCTATGCGCAGAACATGGCCTTCAACGTCCGGCCCCCCGCACTGGCAGAGTGGATCGTCAACCTCGGCGAAGCGGCCGAGTACATGTTCGATCACAACATCTTTCAGGACAACCTGGTCGGCGTCGACTTCTGCGAGCAGATGGTGAAAGAGACCAATCCGAACGTTTGGGAGAAAGCGCAGCATACACCGTCGCCGAACGCCGAAAAGCACGGCTACCGCATGATCTCTGACATCATGACGGCGCTCAACCCCTTCACCGGAACCTTCTACCGCGAGACCCTCGCCATGAGCCGCCTCACCCGTGAGATGTTCTGCCTCATGGAAGGAAGGCATGTTCATCCGTCGACACTCTATCCCGGCGGAGTCGGCACTGTAGCAACTATCCAACTTTTCACCGACTACCTCGTCCGGCTGATGAAGTACGTAGAATTTATGAAGAAAGTCGTACCGCTGCACGACGATCTTTTCAACTTTTTCTACGATGCTCTTCCGGGTTACGAAGAGGTCGGCCGCCGCCGCGTCCTGCTTGGCTGTTGGGGATCCTACAACGACCCCGATCATTGCGACTACGAGTACAAGAACATGGCCGAATGGGGACGCAAGATGTTTGTTACGCCCGGCGTAGTCGTCGACGGTGAACTGGTGACCAACTCGCTCGTCGATATCAATCTCAACATCCGCATCCTCCTCGGCAGCTCCTACTACGACGACTGGCAGGGTTCCGAGACTTTCGTCGCCCGCGATCCGCTCGGCAACCCCGTCGATAAGCGTCATCCCTGGAACCAGACCACCATTCCGCGTCCACAGAAGCGCGACTTCAAGGGCAACTACACCTGGGTTATGTCGCCACGTTGGCTTGATAAGCGCACCGGAGACCACCTGGCTCTCGATACCGGCGGCGGACCCATCGCACGTCTCTGGTCAACCGCGCTCTCCGGACTGGTAGACATCGGCTACGTCAAGGCCACCGGGAGCAGCGTCAAAATCAATCTCCCAAAGACAGCAATGCTGCCAGAGACCGAGTTCGAGTGGCACATCCCAAAGTGGTCGAACACGCTCGAGCGCGATCGCGCTCGCACCTACTTCCAGGCCTACGCTGCTGCTACCGCGCTGCACTTCGTCGAGAAAGCCCTTGCCGAGTTGAACGCAGGCCGCACCGCGACCTGGACCGACTTCAAGGTCCCGGAAGAAGCCATCGGCTGCGGCTTCCATGAGGCCGTCCGCGGTGTCCTGTCGCACCATGTGGTCATCCGCGACGGAAAGATCGCCAACTATCATCCCTATCCGCCCACACCCTGGAATGCCAATCCGCGCGACATGTACGGAACCCCTGGGCCCTACGAAGATGCGGTCCAGAACACGCCGCTCTTCGAGGAAAACGGAGCCGACAAGTTCAAGGGCATCGACATCATGCGCACCGTCCGCAGCTTCGATCCGTGCCTGCCCTGCGGCGTCCACATGTATCTCGGTGACGGCAAGATCCTCGAGACCCGCCATTCTCCAATGTTTGGCGTAGCGGGGCACGAATAATGGCCGCTGGGCCCCAAACCGATACTCCACCCGAGGTCCTCGGCAGCATCGCACCTCGCCAGCGCGGCGAGTTCCACCTGCGGACTGAGCGAGTTGAAAAGCTCGCCGCCCGCCTGGAAAGCGCGGGTGACCCGGAGATCCGGGCTACCGCGCTCGACCTCGTACAGTCCGTCGTCGAATTGCACGCTGCGGCCCTGCAGCGTCTGGTCGATTCGCTCATGCGCACTCCCGAGGGCGAACAGGCCCTCACCGAAGCCCTGCAGAACGACCTGATCTCCAGCATGCTTCTATTGCACAACCTCCATCCAGACGACATCGAAACGCGCGTGCTGCGCGGTATCCAGAAGGTCCGTCCGTATCTCAAATCCCACGGCGGCGACGTCGAATTCGCCGGTGTACGCGACGGCATCGTTCACCTGCGCCTCCACGGAACTTGCGGGAGTTGCCCAAGTTCGTCCATAACCCTGAAGAACGCGGTCGAAGACGCACTCTTCGAAGTCGCGCCCGACATCGTCGAAATTGTGTCGGATAACTCCGCGACGACCACGCAGAGCAGGCCCCAGATCGTAACCATCAAGTAAGGAGAACCCTCATGGCTAAACAGGATGCACACCCCGATACGCCGGCCCACGCCATCGGGATTCGCAAAGGAGAGAGCCGCGCGGAGCCGATTGCCAAACGCCCCACTCGCAAAGCCCAGGATGCCACTGGCATTAACCTCGAGCAGCGCGGCCCTATCCATCCCAAGATGCCTCACTTGCCGCCTGCGTAGCCTCGGGAGCCAAGCATGAAAGAACTCCCCGAAGCAGAACAGGAACGAACTGCTATCCCCTCCTTCCTGAAGCAGGTTGCCGGCCGTCGCCCTATCCCCGATGACGCGGAACGCTGTGAGCTTTGCAGCGCTGAGCTCGCACCGACCCACCAGCATCTGCTCGACCCGCGCAAGCGCGAGATCGCCTGCTCCTGCGATGGTTGCGCCGTGCTCTTCTGCGGTCAACCCGGCGCTCGCTATCTCCGCATCCCCCGCCGCATCCGCGCTCTCGCGGACTTCGAGATGCCGAACCTGCAATGGGAATCCCTCATGATCCCCATCAACCTCGCCTTCTTCTACTACAACACCGAGGGCAGGAGGATGATGGCCATGTATCCCAGCCCCGCTGGCGCCATCGAGTCCCTCCTGAGCCTTGCATCGTGGGTCGAAATCACCGCCCAGCATGCCTCGCTCCAGAAGATGGAACCCGACGTCGAGGCCTTCCTCGTCAACCGCATCGGCACTGTTCACGGGTACTATATCGTCCCTATCGACGAATGCTTCTACCTCGTCGGCCTCATCCGCATGTACTGGCGCGGCCTCTCTGGTGGAGCTGAAGTCTGGAAGCACATCAACGAGTTCTTCGCAATCCTGCAAGCCCGCAGCACCGAAGTAAGAGAGTCTGTCGCGAACCGGCAGCGGGAGTCCGTCCATGCCTGAGCTCCACTTCCAGATCGAAGGCGCTGAAGTGGTGCCGCATGCCGCCACACCGCTGATTGCGCTTAAGCTGCGCATCACCAATCTCCCAGCCTCCGAAACCATCCACGCCATCACCCTTCGCTGCCAGGTTCAAATCGAGCCCGCCAAGCGCCGCTACACCCCAAACGAACAGGAGAAGCTGCTCGACCTCTTCGGTACATCCGAGCGCTGGGCCCGGACCGTCAAGCCGCTACTCTGGATGAACACTAGCGTCGCCGTCCCGCGCTTCACCGCCGAACTTCTCGTGGACCTTGAACTCCCTTGCACCTTCGACTTCAACGTCGCGGCCACCAAGTATTTTCACGCCCTCGATACAGGTGACATCCCGGTCGCCGTCATGTTCAGTGGGACGCTCTTCTACGAAGGCCAAGACGGTGCACTGCAGATATCTCAAGTCCCGTGGGACCGTGAGGCCAGTTTTCGTCTCCCTATCTCTGTCTGGAAAGAGATGATGGAGATGCACCACCCCAACTCCGCGTGGCTATGCCTTCGCCGCGACTCCTTCGAGCAGCTCTACAACTACAAAGTCCGCCATGGTCTCCCGACTTGGGAACAAGCCATTGCCAAGGCCCTGGCCGCCGAAAATGCCTCAAGAGAAATCTCCGCGGAGGTCGAAGCATGAACTTCACCTCCGTCGAAAAGATCGCCGCCGCTGTCCTCTACGAGGGATACATCCTCTATCCCTATCGTTCCACCGCGATCAAGAATCGTCAGCGCTGGAACTTCGGCACCCTCTACCCCCGCATCTATGCCGAAGCCCAGTGTCCCCAGGAGCCCTTCCGCCTCGTTTCCGAATGTCTGTTAGTCCCCGGTGCCAACCCGTCGCTCGACATAAAAATCAGTTTCCTACAACTCCTACCCCAGCGGCGAACGAGCTCCGACCTCGCCGATCCGTCGCTCGATTGGGACGAGGCCATCGAACGCACATCCGATCACTGCGACCTGAGCCTTATTAGACTTCTCGCTGCACCACTGAGCCTGCGCGTTAATCCTGCGCCAGACCTCGCCGCAAACCTGTCCATCCAAGCACATGGGCTAACCAGCGGAGCCTGTAGGCTACATCTTGAACTGCAAAACATCAGCCCGCTTTCAAGCGGCACAGAAGCCCGACGCGACGAAGCATTGCCTCAGTCGTTCGTCTCCGCGCACCTCCTGCTCGGCCTCACCGGCGGAGATTTTATCTCACTCCTCGAACCTCCCAGTCTCTACGCCGCCGACGCCAACGCCTGCACCAACACCGGCGTCTTCCCCGTCCTCGCCGGCGACGAACCCGACCGGTCTATTGTCCTGCTCTCGCCCATCATCCTGTACGACTACCCCAAGACCTCGCCCGAAAGCGCTGGCGACTACTTCGACGGCACCGAGATGGACGAAATGCTTGCCCTCCGCGTCCTCACCCTGACCGACGCCGAAAAGAACGAGATGCGCAACGGCGATCCTCGGGCCCGGCAGATCCTCGAGCGTACGGAAGCCTTGACCGGCGAAGAGATGCTGAAGGTCCATGGCATCGTGCGCCCCGATGCGCGAAATCCGAGGAGACGCCCCATGAATCCCGACATGCCCGACGGCCTCGTAACTGATTGGAATCCGTTCGCCGAAGAGAAGGTCCCGCCTGAATCGGTGCTTGTCTTTGGTGTCAACCTCCGCGTCGGCGATCGCATCCGCATCTCGCCACGAAAGAGCGCTGACATCATGGATCTCGCCCTCACCGGCAAGCTCGCCATCATCGAGGCCATCGAGCAGGACTTCGAGGGCCAGATCCAGTTCGCAGTAGTCTTCGACGACGACCCCGGCCGAGAGTTTGGGATGATGCGCCAGCCGGGCCACCGCTTCTTCTTCGGTACTGAAGAGGTCGAGCCATATATCGGTAACGGACGCGATGCGTTGATAGAGGATGCCTCGGCATGACGAATACGATCCTCATCGCCGGAATCGGCAACATCTTCCTCGGAGACGACGCATTCGGCGTGGAGGTCGCCCGTTCGCTCTCGCGTCGCGAGCTTCCCGGCGAAGTTCAGGTGAAAGACTTCGGCATCCGTGGCTTCGATCTCGCTTACACCCTCCTCGACCCATGGCACACTGTCATCCTCGTCGACGCACTCCCCCGCAATGAGGCACCCGGCACGCTCTTCGTCCTCGAACCGGATCTCACCGGACTAGGCAATCACGGTGCAGTTGGTATGGACCTTGATCCTCATGGCATGGACCCCATGCGCGTGCTCCATCTCGCCGCGGCGCTCGGCCCTATCACCGCCCGAATCCTCGTCGTGGGTTGCGAACCCAGGGACTTCGGCGACGAACTCGAGGGCCGCATGGAGCTGTCACCGCAAGCGCAAGCCGCGATCGACGAAGCTTCGAACATGATCGAAGAGTTGGTCGGAAGAATCCTCGCCGAAAACAAGGATCGTCCAATGGAGTCGCAGACACCCGTCCTGGTTACGGGCAACAGAGAGGTGACATCATGACAGGAAAACTCATGCTCGGAGCATTGGGTCTCACCCTACTCGTAATGGCAATCATGGTTGCGCCAGACATTAAGCGCTACATCAAAATGAGCACAATGTAACCATCGCGATCTCACGCGGCAAGCATGAAAGGCAGTTCATGCACGAGCTATCGATCATTCTTAGTATCATCGACGAGATCGGCAACGAATCAGAAGCGCGCGGCCTCCACGACGTGCAGGTCGTGCATCTGAAGGTCGGCGTCTACTCGGGCGTCGAACGCGATGCACTCCTCTTCGCCTGGGAACTTGCCTGCGAAGGTACCCCCCTCGAGCATTCGCGACTCGAGATCGAAACCGTTCCGCT